>JAABUX010004321.1_pt1 | contig 18115 bp, 13 predicted proteins | sample 5561851 | NCBI WGS metagenome assembly JAABUX01 (sample SAMN10711883, study PRJNA513361) | rock metagenome | isolation source: Antarctica rocks | place: Antarctica: Victoria Land, Richard Nunatak red sandstone | collected 2016-01-03 | reverse complement strand
CATCTTACCCTCGCCTTCCACGCTATCTGGATCAGGAAGAGTGGCAACTGAAGGACATCCTGGAGGCGTTGGATGAAGCAGAGCAGAAGGAAGGTATTCCGCACGACGAAGTGATGCGGGACGCGTGGGCGACGATAGAACGGGTGCGCGCGGACCAAGAAGGCCGCGCTAAGACCTCGTAATGGCCATCCTTCGCTGGTCGCCCAGGGCACGACGTGAGCTAAACGCGGCGCTTGCGTACGTCGCCGAAGACAACATCGAACAAGCGGCAACCGTGTACCAGCGCATCGACCAGGCGACCGCGCACCTGCGCAACCATCCAGCCATGGGGCGTCAAGGGCGCATCCCTGGAACGCGGGAGTTGGTCATCCCGCGCACGTCATTTGTGGCGATCTATACCGTGCGGCAAGGCGTCGTACGCATCGTTTCTCTGCATCATGCCTCTCGGCAGCCGTGCATTCTTACGATGGGCAAAGAGCACCATTTTCGCTAACCAGCCCAGCGAGATTTGCTCGAGAAACTCCGTTGGTGTTGCTGGTCGCGCCACCTGCTCGGGCATGTTATTGGGAGGGACCCTGTATGTCATCGATCATACAGGGTCCCTTGCTATCAATCTGTATAGCTGCCTGGTAGATTGCCGTCCTTGGCCCATTCCTCTCTTGATCACCCTGGCGGTATAGATCGACGCACCACTCCGATCCATTTTTACATCGAACCTTTGCGTCGAGGCCATACTCATTAAACAGGTGTGCCGCCACGGTTAGCACACCCGATCGACGCTCAATCAGGGCGAGCCATCCGCACGAACGTCGCAACATCTACGTAGCCGCGGGTCCGCCGGCCTCGCTGGGCAGTCGCAGGCCCGCGTTAATCAAACAAACATGCTTGAAAAGCACTAAGACGAGGCGGCCTTGGCGCGCGCGCGCAGGTCGGCCAGCGTGGTCAGCGCCTGGAGCGGCGTCAGGCTGTCGACCTCGACCGCGGCCAGTTCCTCCAGCAACGCCACGGCCGCCGCGTCGTGTCCGTTGCCCTGGTTGTGCCCGTTGGCCCCGGCCGGTACCGGTATAAGTATGGGTTCCGGCTCGGGCGGCAGCGGCTCCAGGGGGGCGGAGAAGAAGGAGAGTTGCAGCGCGTCGAGCGCGGCGCGGTCCTCGGAGGCCCGGCGCTCCAGCTCGCGCAGGATCTGGCGGGCGCGGCGGATGACCTCGCGCGGCAGGCCGGCCAGCATGGCCACGTGGATGCCGTAGCTCTTGTCGGCCCCGCCCGGCGTCACTTTGCGCAGGAACACCACCTCGTCGCCCTCCTCCAGCACGTCCATGCGGTAGTTGCGCACCCGCGGATAGGCGTCAGCCAGGCTGTTGAGCTCGTGGTAGTGCGTGGCGAAAATGGTCTTTGCCGCGCGCTTGGGCGTGTCGTGCAGGTGCTCCACGATGGCCTGCGCGATGGCCACGCCGTCGTAGGTGCTGGTGCCGCGCCCGATCTCGTCCAGAATCAGCAGGCTGCGCGGGGTACACGAGTTCAGGATGGTGGCCGTCTCCACCATCTCGACCATAAAGGTGCTGTGGCCCGTCACGATGTCATCCTGCGCCCCCACGCGCGTGAAGATGCGGTCGACCACGCCGATGTGGGCGCGCGCGGCGGGCACGAACGAGCCGATCTGGGCCAGCAGCACGATCAGCGCGGTCTGGCGCAGATAGCACGACTTGCCCGACATGTTGGGCCCGGTCAGGATCACGATCTGCTCGCGCTCCGCGTCCAGCGTCACATCGTTGGGCACGAACGGCGTCTCGCGCTGCGCCACCTCGACCACGGGGTGGCGGCCTCCCACTACCTCGATGCGCGTGCCCTCGTCCAGCGCGGGCCGCGCGTAGTCGCGCTCCACGGCCAGGGTGGCCAGGCCCGCGTAGACATCCAGGCCGGCCAGGCCCTCGGCGGTGCGCAGCAGGCGCGGGGCCTGCGCGGCGATGCTCTCGCGCAGCGCGGCCAGCAGGCCCGACTCCAGCACCGCGCGCCGCTCGTCGGCGCTGACCACCAGCGCCTCTTTCTCCTTTAACTCGGGCGTGATGTAGCGCTCGGCGCCGGTGAGAGTCTGCTTGCGGATATAGTCGTCGGGTACCAGGCCGGTATTGGCGTGGCTGACCTCGATGGAGTAGCCAAAGACCTTGTTGTACGAGACTTTCAGGGACTTGATGCCCGTGCGCTCGCGCTCGACCCGCTCCAGCCCGGCGATCCACCGCCGCGCGTCCCGGACCTCGTCCTCAATGGCGTCCAGGTCAGCCGCGTAGCCGGGCCGGATGTAGCCGCCGTCTTTGAGCTGCGCCGGCGGGTCGTCTACCAGGGCGCGCGAGATCAGGTCGCGCACGTCGGCGCAACCGTCGAGCGAACGGACCAGGGTCGCCAGCGATGGGCCGGACACCGTGGCCAGGTCCCGCTCCCGCTCCCCCTCCTCGCTGTCCTCGCCGTGGTCCTCGTCGCCGGCCGCGTCCCCGAACGGCCCCTCGCCGGCCTCGATCACCTCGCGCAAGGCCTCGGCGCGCTCCAGCGCGGTGCGCAGCGCGATCAGGTCCTTGGGCAGCGCCGTGCTCTGCAGCACCTTGCCCACCAGGCGCTCCAGGTCGGGCAGTCCGTTCAGCGCGGCGGTCAGCTTGAGGCGCAGGCCCATGCCCTCGACCAGCGCGGCCACGGCGTCCTGCCGCTCGCGCAGCGGGCCGAGTTGCAGGAGGGGACTGTTGAGCCAGCGGCGCAGCAGACGCGCGCCCATGGCCGTCCGGGTGCGGTCCAGCACCCACAGCAGCGTGCCGTCCACGGCGCCGCGCATAGTGTGGTCGATCTCCAGGTTGCGCCGCGTGGGGCCGTCGAGCACCATATAGTTCTCGGGCGCGTGTACGGCGATGGGCCGCAATTGCGGCACCAGCGCCTGCTGCGTCTGGGCCAGATAGGCCAGCAGCGCGCCGGCCGCGCCCACCGCCAGCGGCATGCCGGCGTAGGGCTGCCCGTCGAGCGAGCGCAGGTTGTAGTGCGCGGCGATGCACTGCGCCGCGACTCTGACGTTGAAGTAGCGCGACTCGAAAGAGGTGATAAAGGCGCCGCCGACGTTGAGCGGCGGCGCGGCAGTGTCGCCCTCGCGCCCTCCGTCGCCGGGCCAGAGGATCTCGGCCGCGTTGATGCGCGCCAACTCGCGCTCGGCCAGCATGGCGACGTTGCGCCCGTGCAGAGCCAGCGTGCTGATCTCGCCCGTGGTGACGTCGGCGTAGGCCAGACCCGCGTCCTCGCCCCGCATGATGAGCGCCGCCAGGTAACGGTTGCGCGTCGGCTCGACCAGCCCCGGCTCGATGGCCGTGCCGGGCGTGACCACGCGCACCACCTCGCGGTCGACCAGGCCCTTGGAGGCGCGTGGGTCGCCGATCTGCTCACAGATGGCCACTTTATAGCCGCGCGAGACCAGCCGCGTGATGTGCGTCTCGGCGGCGTGGTAGGGCACGCCGCACATGGGCGAGGTCTCGTCGCGCCCGAAGTCGCGCTTGGTCAGCGTCAGGTTGAGTTCTTTGGCGCCGACGCGGGCGTCCTCGTCGAACATCTCATAGAAGTCGCCGAGGCGGAAGAACATGATGGCGCTGGGGAACTGCTCCTTGAGGCGCAGATATTGGTTGCGGATAGGCGTGCTCATGGCATGACCGTCACGTGGCGTCGGGTGGGGTAGGGATTATCATAACGTCGGCAGAGGCGCATCAGTTATAGGATAACAAACCGCCCGCTACGATAGACTACTCGCCGCACACAGAGGGGAAACGGTAATGTTAAGGCTCTACCCTGTGGTGGACGTTACGACGTGTGGAATTGCAGGCGCAGCTTGCCAAGGCGCAGGTTGTCGCCGTCGCGCAGGGGGACGGGCACGTGGGCCTGCAGCACTCTGCCGTTGAGCGTGGTGTAGTTGGTGCTGCGCAAGTCCTCGACTTGCCAACTGAAGGGGCCGGTAGCACTGGTTGATGTGCCGGAGCCGCGCAGCAGGCGACAGTGCCGGCGCGAGACGCCAGCGGCGCTGCCCCCGGCCGGATTCAGATCGACGTCAGGCCGCACGCCCAGGCGCGCATCCTCGCGGCCCACCACGATGACATCCCCCGCCGGTATAGCGACGCGGTACCCATCCTCCGCGATCAGATAGGCCTCGACCATGGGCGCGGACGGAGGCGTGGATGTCGTCGGCTCGGCGCTTCCGGGACTTTCAGGGCTTCCGAGAGCGTCCATCAGGGCCGTGGCCGCCTCGCCGGTTGTCTGGGACATCTCGCCCGTCATCGTGGTCGCCGTGGCGGCAACCGGCGGGGCGCTCTGTTGGACCTGATCCCGTTTTTCCTGTTTTTCCTGTACATCCCCGGTCGTGACCGCTTCGACTCCCACCGTCGCGGAGTCGATATGCGTTGCAATGGGACCGTTCGCGGCCCCGCTCAGGGCCGCACTGGCGGTCGCGGCGCGCAGGGCCGCGTCGGGGATCTTAGAGGTCGTGTGGTTGACGGCGATGGTCACGAGGGCCGTCCCGCAGGTCTCGCACAGCAGTGTCCCCGGCACGTTGACGGTGTGGCAGGCGGGGCAGGTCCCGATCTCCATCACGAGGCCCTGGCGATGATCACCGAGATATTATCGTCGCCGCCGTTGTCGTTGGCCAGCGCCACCAGCCCCGTGGCCGCTTGCTCCAGGCCCTCCACCGCGCCAATGGCGCGATAGATGGCGTCGTCGCGCACCATGTCCCACAGGCCGTCCGAGCAGAGCAGCAGCGTGTCGCCGCTGTGCAGGCGCTCGGTGAAGATATCGGGCTGGACCTCGCTCTCGGCGCCGAGCGCGCGGAAGATGAAGTTGCGCTGCGGGTGGGTGTAGATCTCGTCCGGCGCGATCTCGCCCATGGCCACGAGCTGGGCCACCAGCGAGTGGTCGTGCGTCAGGCTTTCGATGGCGCCGCCACGCACGCGATAGGTCCTGCTGTCGCCGACGTTGGCGATGATGGCCAGGCTGCCCTTGACTAGGGCCAGGGTGAGCGTCGAGCCCATCCCCCTCGTCTCCGGGTGCTCCTGGGCATGATCCAGGATGCGCTCGTTGCAGCGGGCGATCGCCGCGCGCACATAGGACGTCAGGGGGACGTCGGGCGCGCTCGACACGCTCACGCCGGACGCGTCCCCTCCCTCGCTGCCGGCCATGTCCAGCAGCGGCAGCAAATCCTCGCGCAACGTCTCGATAGCGATCGCGCTGGCGACCTCGCCGGCCTTCTGGCCGCCCATGCCGTCCGCGACCGCGAAGATGCCCATGCGTCCGTCGGGCGCCACCTCGCAGAGCAGCGCATCCTGATTCTCGGCGCGACGGCGGCCGCGGTCGGTCTGCGCGGCGGCGGCAATCGTAGTGACGCTCATGCTAATAACTCCGCTGGATAGTGGGTGGCTGATGGCTCGTCTGCTTTGTAAGCCCGATGCACGGTACCATGTCTCCCTAGTATAGCGAGAGCGCGCCACGGCGGCAGGGCGGCAAGGCGTGAACGATCGTGGCGCCGGATCTGATCAAGGGTCCAGGCATCGCTCCTCCCAAGGGTATAGGCGTCATCCGTCGCGGTGTCAACGGCCCGAATGGGGGATAAAGCCCCACGGGCGTCGTTGTGTTGCCAGGGTTAGCCATGCCTTAGTGCTGACCCTCGACCATCGGTGGGACCATGAGGGTGGAGGCGGTAATAGCGTCCGCGAGCTGCTGCTGTGTCGCCGAGGCCGCGCCAAGGCGTTGGACCACGATGCCCGCGGCCAGGTTGCCCAGGTGGGCTGCGTCAATCAGCGAGGCGCCGGCCGTGAGCGCCAATGTAACCGCGGCTGAGACGGTGTCGCCGGCTCCGGTGGCGTCGCGCACCTCGCGCGCGGGGGTAGCGGGGATATGGTGGCAGGCGCCAGTGGCTTCAACCAGCGTCATGCCCTCGCTGCCGCGCGTGATCAGCACGCCGCGCGCCTCCATCGTACGCACCAGCTCCGCGCCGCCCCGGCACACATCGTCGTCGCCGCGCAGAGGCGCGCGCAGCGAGGCCGCGGCCTCATCCTGATTTGGAGTGGCCACGGTAATGCCCCGGAAGCGCCACAGGTCGCCATGGGCATCCACGGTGATGACATGACCGTACTCCTTGGCCAGCGGCAGCGCGGCGGCGATGATGCTCTCGTTGATGACGCCGTTCTCGTAGTCGGAGATGATCAGGGCGTCGGCGCGCGGCAGCTCGCGCCGCAGATAGGCGATGAGGCGCCCCTTGGCCGCCTCGCCAATCTCATCCTGAACCACACGGTCGATGCGCGCGATTTGCTGGCTGACCACCTGCGAGCTGCCGCCGACCACGCGCGTCTTGGTCGAGGTAGGGCGGCCCTCCTCCACGGCCAGTCCCTCGACCCCGATGCCCGCCTCGACCAGCCGCTTGCGCAGGGCGTCGCCAGGCTCGTCGGCCCCGATGACCCCGGCCACGGCCACCTCGCCGCCGAGCGAGCGCACGTTGTGCGCCAGGTTGGTGGCGCCGCCGGGAACGATATAGCGGTCGATCCAATCCAGCACGGGGATCGGCGCCTCGCGCGAGAGGCGCACCGGCCGTCCCACGATATACTCGTCGGCCACCATGTCGCCCAGCACCAGCACCCGCCGTCCCGTGAAGCCGGCCACCAAGCCGAGTAGCCGCTCGGGGTCCGGCCAGCCGGCGTTGTTCGCCATGTTCTCATCCACGATAGGGATTGTACCACTACGATGGGGTGAAGATGGTAAAGCCAGGAAGCACGGCGCGCATCGGCCGTCTCCCGTCCCCGCCGGTCGCGTCGAGAAGCACGACACGGACATCCGAGGTCCGCGTGGTAGAGGTTAATGTACGAAAGTTTTTATAAGGTATACAATTACATGTGGCAGGAGGTATGCGGCGAACGTTCTTGACGGGTACGCCTGGTCGTCGTACGTTTATCATGAGGTTGAGCAATGGTGATGGAGGGGAGACAGCGATGCGAGAGACCACGGTGCGACGGCGCCCTGGGAGGACGACACGAAAGAACGATCGACTCGAAGTGCGAGTTAGCCCTATCCAGAAAGCGATGGCGCTGGAGGCGGCGGCGCTGGAGGGGCGTACCCTCTCCGAATTCGTGGCGGACAGCGTCCAGCGCGCGGCTGAACAGGCAATCCGCGAGCACAAAGTGCTCACGCTGACGGCCGAGGACAGCCAAACCTTTGCCGAGGCGCTGCTGGCTCCGCCCGCGCCCAGTGAGCCTCTGCGGGCGCTTGCCGAGCGATACAAGCGCACCACTGTCACGGCGTAACGCCCGTGCCCGCGGATACATATGTCTACGAGTTGTTGGACGTCGCCGTGCACGATCGCGCGGCTTTCCACTGTGGCGTGGACGCCCTGGACCGCTATCTGCATCGGCAGGCGCGACAGGACATGAGCAACCATGTCGCCACCGTGTATATCCAACGCACGGTCGATGCGCCGACCATTTTGGGCTACTATAGCATCAGCAACCTGTCCATCGAAGCGCGGGACCTCGCGCCCGCGCTCGCGAAGCGTCTGCCGCGCTATCCCATCCTACCGGCGACGCTGATCGGACGTCTGGCCGTGGATCAAAGCCAGCGTGGCAAGGGCCTTGGCGGCCTGCTGCTCTTCGATGCCATGAGCCGGAGCCTGCGCACCAGTATCGCCTCGTTGGCCGTCGTGGTGGACGCGAAAGACGACAACGCCCGTGCCTTCTACGCCCACTACGGCTTCCAGCGTCTTGGCGGGCACGAAGGTCGCCTGCATTTACCCAGCAAGGATATCGAGGCGCTGGCGCCATAGGATAGGCGCGACGAAGACATGTACCACGACCTCCATAGCGGCGTTGCATGGGTTTCTCATCTACGGCGGAAAGAGCACGCGGCATCGCCCTGGCTGATCAGCGCCGTCGGCAGCGGTCCCTAAAACGGTAGATGGTGTTGACACCTTTACGTAAAGGTGTATAATAGGATCATACGACGCGGACGAGAGAGGGAAGGAGGCGCTGGTGTCCTCGTCGCAATCCGATGAGTGGTCCGAGCAGGCCAGGGAGACTAGACGGGCCGAGGGGGCTGGACGGGCCGAGGGAGCTGGACGGGCCGAGGGAGCTGGACGGGCCGAGGGAGCTGGACGGGCCGAGCGTTTGGGAATCGCCGAGCTGGCCGAGCAGGCGGGGGTGACGCCGCGCACGGTGCGCTACTACGTCGCGGAGGGGCTGCTGCCGTCCCCGGGCGGGAGCGGGCAACAGCGCACCTACTCGCGCGAGCACTTGCTACGCCTGCGGGCCATCAAGCGTCTCAAGGACGCCTATCTGCCGTTGGAGGAGATCCGCCGCCGGCTGGAGGGTCTGTCGCCTGATGGGATTCAGGCGCTTGCCGATCCGCCCGGCGAACCGGCTGCCCTGCCGCCCACCAGTGCGCTGGACTATCTCTCCCGGTTTCTGCCCGGTCGCTCAAGCCGCGTGGCTGAGATAGCGGCGCAGGCGATGCCCTCCGCCTCCGCTCCCGCGCCAGGTGGCGTACCCGTATCGTCCGCGCCTGCGGCCTACGTCGGGCCGCGGGGTGAGCCGGAGCGCGACGCCGAGCAATCCGAGCAGCCCGAGCAATCCGAGCAGGCCACACGGGCCGAGCAGTCTCTGTACGCCAGGGAGGAGCGTGCCGACGCGTTGGCTGGCTATGCCGCGGACTCTGAGAGGGCAGCCGCCGTCGTGGAGACGGATCAGACAGATAGTAGCGTCTGGCAGCGTGTGACCCTGGCCCCGGGCGTCGAACTGCACTATCAACCGTCCGACGACGAGACCCGTACGGGCGCCATCGCCCGCATCGTGCGCTTCGCGCGCGCGTTGCTAACGTAGTCATTAGTCGTTAGTTATTAGTCGTTAGTTTCTATCGCTGTACCGACTCTGGTTAGCAGACGAGGCGGAACTAAAGGGAAGCTAAGGGTTAACGGCTAAGAACTAATGACTAACGACTAAGAACTAATAGCTAGAAGGAGGTTCCCCGATGTCTCTTACCCTCGCGGCCGCTATCGACCGGTCCCTGGTGCGGTCCGACGCTATCTCCGAGCGCTATCTGATGCTGACCATCGGCGTGCCCGAGGGCGCGGTGCGCCGCCTGCCCCTGAATCTGGCCCTGGTGGTCGACGCCAGCGGCTCGATGACCGGCGAGAAGCTCGAGCGCGCCAAGGAGGCCGCCGCCTTTGCCGTGCGCCACCTCACCGCGGCCGACCGCGTGGCCGTGGTGGCCTACGACGACGAGGTGCGCGTGGTCGCGCCCAGCACGCTGCTTACCCCCGCTGCCAGGGCCGATCTGCTCAGGCGCATCGGCGGCATCCAAACGGGAGGGATGACCAACCTCAGCGGCGGCTGGCTGACCGGCTGCCAGGAGATTGCCGCCTACCAGAGCGGCAACAGTACCATGGACCGCGCCATTGTGCTAACCGATGGCCTGGCCAACGTGGGTATCATCGCCCTGGAGGAACTGGTCGAGCACGCCCGCCAGTTGCGCTCGCGCGGCATCACCACCTCCACCATGGGCGTCGGCGCCGACTTCAACGAGGAGTTGCTCGAAGCGATGGCTCGCCACGGCGGCGGACGCTTCCAGTACGTCGAGACCGCCAAACACATCCCCGACTGCGTGCAGGGCGAACTGGGCGAGATCGCGCAGGTCTACGCCCGCCGCCTGGCGCTCGACGTGGAGCTGCCGCGGGGCGTGCGCGTGGTCGGCAGCCTCAACGACGACGCCTACGAGTCGACCGCGCGCGGGGTGCGCGTCCACGTGGGCGACCTGCTGGCCGGCGACACGCGCAAAGTCCTGCTCCAGCTGTCCATTGACCGGGACAGCAGTACTGCCGTTGCCGGTACCGGCGGCCTCCCACTCACGGTGCAGGCGCTGGCCCTCTACACGGACACCGCGACGGGCCAGGGCACTGAGCAGACCTTCCCGTCCGCCCACCTGCGCTACGCCTCACTGCCCGACGTCGACCGCCAGCGCACCGACGAGGCCGTGGCCTCCGAGGTCGCGCTGCTCCTGGCGGCCAAGGCCAAGGAAGACGCCGCGCGGCTGAGCCGCCAGGGCGAGCACGACGCCGCGGCGGGCGCGCTGCGCCAGGCCCAGGCGTCGTTGGCTGCGGCGCCCTACGGGGCGGCCAACGCTCCCGGCATCGCGGCCGAGCTGTCCGCCCTGGGCCGCCTTGCCGATGCCGCCGGGCAGGGCATGGACGAAAGCCAGCGCAAAGAGCTGCACTACCAGTCGTATCTGACGCGCTCGGCGCGCAAGCGCCACGACCAGAAGACGTAGTGAGCGCGCCCAACGATTGTGATATGGCCCTCATCCTCTGATTGGGGGATGGCAGGGCGCCCCTCCGATGACGCATCATGGCTCTAACTGGTAGACTCACGCGACGAGTCTCGACAGAGACAACGGATCATGAGCGGAGAGAGACGGGACATGGCGCACGTGCAACGCAGCTCTGATACGGGACGCTCTGCACCTTGCACCCGCTGGCGCGCGGCTTCAACGAGGGCGAACTCGCCCTCCTCAAGAGGGCGGGCGGCATTGCCATGCGGGCGATCGAGGCCGAGGAACGGCGGGCCGACGACCGGCGGCGCCAGGACCGGTCCGCGGTGGAGCGCACGCGCGCCATCTATGGCGCCATGGCCGGCGGGGTCGTGCTCCTGGACAGTGTCGGCGCCATCATGGACGCGAACGCGACGGCGGAGGACCTGCTGGGCGTCCCTCTGGAGGAGATGCGCGGCCGCGTTCTCTCTGATTCCCGGTGGGCCGTGACGCGGCTGGACAGCGCGCCCGTTTCGCCGACGGAGTGGGCCGCCCTGGCCGCGCCGCGCCCGGGCCTACCGCAACACGGCGTTACCGTGCGCCTCACGCGCCCCGACGGGGAGCGCCGCGTCGTCGAGATCGACGCGGCGCCGCTACCGGCCACGCCGGGGAGCGATGAGGGCGACGGGGCAGGGCCGCGGGTCGTGGTCAGCTATGTAGACGTCACCGCGCGCGTCGCGGCGGAGGATGCCCGGTGCGCGAGCGAGGCGAGCCTGGCCGACGCACAGCGCATCGGCCACCTGGGCAACTGGTGGCGCGACACCGCGACCGGGGAGGCTTACTGGTCCGACGAGATCTACCACATCCACGGCTACGCGCCGGGGGCGGTTGACCTGGCCGACCAGTTCCCCGCGCTGACGCACCCCGCGGATCGCGCACGAGTGCGGGCATGGATGGACGCGGTTCTGGAGGGGCGGGGAGAACCGCGCATCGAGCATCGCATCGTGCGGCCGGACGGCGCGGTGCGCCACGTCCAGCAGGAGATCGAAGTCGTGTGCGACGAGGAGGGCCGCGTGCGACACCTGGTGGGGATCGTGCTGGACATGACGGAGCGGGCGCGCGTGGAGGAGGCGCTGCGGACGAGCGAGCGCGACCATCGCGCGCTGATGGAGCAGGCCGCCGACGGCATCTTCCTCGCGGACCCCGTGGGCCACATCCTGGACGCCAACGCGAGCGCCTGCGCGTTGCTCGGTTATAGCCGTGACGAGTTGCGGAGCCTGGATCTCGTGGACGTGTTGGATCCGACCGATCTGGCGGCGGCGCCGGAGCGCCTGGCCGTATTGCGCGCCGGCGAGACCAGCGTCTACGACCTCTGGCTCCGCCGCAAGGATGGCTCCCGCGTCCCCGTCGAGGTGAGCGCGAAGGCCCTCGCCGACGGGCGGCTGCAAGCGATCGTGCGCGACATCACGGAGCGCAAACGGGCCGCGGAGGAGCTGCGCGCGAGCGCGGCGGCCCTGGCCACGGCTCAGGAACTCGTCCATCTCGGCAGTTGGGAGCAGGATCTGGCAAGCGGCGCCCTGCACTGGTCGGACGAGACGTATCGCCTGTTGGGCTACGCGCCGCGCTCCGTCGTCCCAAGCTCCGAGCGCTACCGCGCCGCGCTCCATCCCGATGACCGCGCCCCCGTCCTCGCGGCCATTGGCGTGACGCTGGCCACCGGCGCGCCCTCCAGCTTCAGTCAACGGGTGGTCGGGCCGGACGGCGCGATTCGGATGGTGCAGAGCGAGGCGCGCCTGGTGCGCGACGCGGCGGGCGCGCCGCAGCGGCTGATCGGCGCCGCGCTCGACGTGACCGCGCGCCACGAGATGGAGGAGGCCTTGCGCCACCAGACGCGGCACGACGCGCTGACCGGCCTGCCCAACCGCGCCCTCTTGCACGAGCGGGTGGCCGCTGCCCTGGGCGACGCGCCCAACGCGCCCGGGCCGCTCGCGCTCCTGCTCCTCGACCTGGACCGCTTCAAGGAGGTCAACGACACCTTCGGCCACGAGCAGGGCGACGACCTGCTGCGCGCGGTCGCCGATCGGCTGCGCGGGGCGGTCCGAAGTGGCGATACGGTGGCGCGCCTGGGCGGTGACGAGTTCGCCGTGCTCCTGCCGGGAGCCGACGTCGCGGGGGCGGCGCGCGTCGCCGCGGACATCCGCGCCGCGCTGGACACGCCCCTGCGGGTCGAGGGGCAGGCGCTCCAGGTGGGGGTGAGCGTCGGGATCGCGCTCGGTCCCGTCCACGGCGCGGACGGACCCACCCTGCTGCGCCACGCCGACGTGGCCATGTACGCCGCGAAGCACGGACGGATGGGCCACGCCGTCTATGAGCAGGCGTGGGATCGGCAGGGCGCGGAGCGTCTCGCCCGCATCGGTGAGCTGCGCGCGGCGATCGAGGAGGGCGCGCTGCTGCTGCACTACCAGCCACAGGTCGATCTGGCCTCGGGCCGCGTCCGCGGCGTCGAGGCGCTGGTGCGCTGGCCGCACCCGGAGCGGGGCCTGATCCCGCCCGACGCGTTCATCCCGCTGGCCGAGCAGACCGGCCTGATCGCTCCCTTGACGGAGTGGGTACTCGCGGAAGCGATCCGACAGTGTCGGGAATGGCAGCGCGCGGGCGTGCCGCTCACGATCTCGGTCAATCTCTCAATGTGGAACCTGCACGACCCCGCACTACCGGACCGTGTCGCCGCCCTGCTGCGGGAGCATGACGTGTGCCCGGCCTGGCTCCGCCTGGAGTTGACGGAGAGCGCATTGATGGTCGACACCGCGCGTACCATGGATGTCCTGACGCGCCTGGCGGCGCTGGGCGTGCGTCTGGCGGTGGACGACTTCGGCTCCGGTTACTCCAGTCTGGCCTACCTCAAGCGGCTGCCGGTGGACGAACTCAAGATCGACAAGGGCTTCGTGCGCGAGCTGGCGACGGATGCGACGGACGCGGCGATCGTGGCCTCGACAGTGGCGCTGGGGCACGCGCTGGGCCTGCGGGTGGTGGCCGAGGGCATCGAGGACCGGGCGGCCTGTGACCGGCTGGCGGGGATGGGCTGCGATGTGGCGCAGGGCTACTACCTCAGTCGCCCCCTGCCGGCCGATGCCCTCGCGCGGTGGCTGCGCGAGGCGCCCTGGGTCGTGGCGTAGGGCGTCGCGCCGCGGCGCACGCGGCGTGATGGTGGCGCGCGCTGTCGCCAACCGTGGACCGGTTGTCCGTTCCAGCATCATCGCCGCCTGACGCGGTACACGGTGAGCGCATCGGCGTGCGTCAGGTAGGTGACGCTATGGTCCTGGGTGGGCTACCTGAGGTAGCCATGTCATGACCAGTCGGTCATGCGCCTCACGCAAGCCGCGCGGCCCACGCCGTCGGCCCTGGGTCGGATAGGCTATGGCAGGCGCGTGCGTTCAGGCGTACGATGACTACTGAGCGGCTGTTATGCTCGATGACTCATGACCGTGGACGAGCGGGTGTGAGACACGTCTCAGCACGCCACATGCCGCCCAATAGACGCCGTGCCCGATGCCACTGCCTCTGGTATGCGCGGACCGGAGGAGACTGTAGTTCATGACCGATGTCCTTACGACCGCGACCTGGTTCAGTCAGGTCTACGCGACCCTGGCCTGCGGCGTCGTCGTCCTCGACCCGACCGGTGTGGTCGTCGCGGCCAACGCCGCCGCCCAGGAGATCCTCGGCGTCGCGCTGGACGACCTGCACGGGCTGCCCGTCGCCGCCGCCTTCCCGCTGCTCCCGTCTGAGCCGGCCCTGCCGTCCGAGGAGCATCCCTTGCTGGTCACCCCGCGCTCCGGCCGGCCCTGTCGCGATCTCACCCTGCGCATCACGCGCCCCGACGGCGACGAGCGCTGGCTACGCGCCGACGCCGCGCCCATGCCTGCGGAGACCGGAGGAACAGGGCCGGCGGGCTCGATGGGCGCGGCGGGGACGGCTGTCCAGATCGTGGTCAGCTTCGTCGACGTCACCATATGGCAGGAGGCCGAGGAGCGTTTGCGCCTGCTGGAGTCGGTCGTGGTCAACGCCAATGACGCGGTCCTGATCACCGAGGCCTGGCCGTTCGATCAGCCGGGACCGCGCATCGTCTACGTCAACGAGGCTTTCACGCGCACGACCGGCTATACGTCCGCCGAGGTCCTGGGGCGCACCCCGCGTCTGTTGCAAGGGCCGAACTCCGACCGTGCGGCGCTCGACACACTGCGCGCGGCGCTGGAGGGTCGGCAAGCGGTGGTCGTGGAAGTGCTCAACTACCGCAAGGACGGCACGGAGTTTTGGGTCGAGTTGAGCATCGTGCCGGTGGCCGACGCCGCTGGCTACATCACGCACTGGGTCTCGGTGCAGCGCGACGTGACCCCCCGTCGCCAGACGGACGCGCTGCGCCACCAGGCGCTGCACGACGCGCTGACCGACTTGCCCAACCGCACGTTGCTCCACGACCGCGTGGCGCTCGCCCTGCGCGCCGCGGAGCGCGCCGCGCCGCCCCTGGCCCTGCTGCTCTTCGACCTCGACCACTTCAAGGAGGTCAACGACACGCTGGGCCACCACGCGGGCGACCAACTGCTCCGGGCTGTCGCCATCCGCCTCGTCGGAACCGTGCGCGCCTCGGACACAGTGGCGCGCCTGGGGGGCGACGAGTTCGCCGTGCTCCTGCCGACCGCGGACGCGGAGGCAGCGATCACGGCCGCCAGCACGCTCCTGGCCGCGCTGGAGCCGCCCTTCCTGGTGGAGGGGCAGCGATTAGAGGTGGGCGCGAGCATCGGCGTCGCCGTCGCCCCGGCGCACGGCGCGGACGCCGCCGCGCTGCTCCAGCACGCCGACGTGGCCAAGATCGACCAATCGTTCGTGCGGGAACTGGCGGTGAACGGCGACGACGCGGCGATCGCGCGCGCGATCGTCGACCTGGGGCATACCCTGGGGCTGAGGGTGGTGGCCGAGGGGGTCGAGGACGACGTCACCTGGGCGCGGCTGACGGCGCTGGGCTGCGATGTGGCGCAGGGCTACCATATCGGCCGCCCCATCCCCGCGGAAGAGGTGCAGTCCTGGGTCGACCGATGGGTGCGGCGTCGGCGTCTGGCCAGCGCGTAACACCTGGAATAGAGGGTAGAAAGAGCGAAGCCGCGACCAAGGGCAAAGTAATTTAACAAGATGCCGCTCAACCTCACGTTTTAGAAGCCGTATCTGCCGATGAAGCGCCGATTTTGGCAAGGGGTGGAGCACCGGCAGGGTCTGTGCATTGTATGGCGCCCTACGGGGAGCGCGGGCGGTCCGCCCGCCTCGTGTGGCGCTCTGGCGGGGAGGCGGCTGGCGTCCACGACGGTTGGCGGCGCCGATTCGCGTGGCCGCGACGGAAGCGGGCGGGCCGCCCGCGCTCCCAGTCCGACAATGCACAGGCCCTGGATGTTCCGGTCAGGGTCTGTGCATTGTCGCCCGTGCGGTGACGGGAGAGGCATCTCTGGGGGTGAGCAGCGCAGTGAACGTCCCGCGCCCCCAGGCCAACAATTCGCTGACCCTCGATGTTATAGGGTTGGGGCAGTAGGACGGCGAAAGAGCACGGCGACGGGGCATGAAAAGCCGGGCACGACATCCTCGCCCTGAAGCACGTCCTCGACGCCGAGCGTGGTCGAGGGATTCTCGTCGCCCGGACGCCACACGTCGACTTGTTGCCAGCGCGGCCACACGATCCACACGATTCGCACGCCCGCGTCGAGGTAACGCTGTGCCTTCCTGCCTAGCCCCGGACGCCATTGGTTGGGGGAAGCGACTTCGACCGCCAGATCGGGGGCGAGTCGGAGCGCCCTGGCGTACTGTGCCGGGGTGAGCGCGGCCAGGCGATCCTGGCGCACAAAAGCGATGTCCGGCCCCAGTTCCGTATCCGGCTGCCCCAGGTCGCTAAAGTCGTAGCCGCCTTGCTCGCCGCTCAGTTCGCCCAGGCCATGATCTTCGACGTAGGCGCCCAACCGCCGTGCCAGGCGCATGCTAATGGCCGACGCTTCGAAGCCGCTCTGGGGCATACGGACCAGCACCCCCTCGACCAACTCATAAATCCAACGATCATCGGGCAGAGCCTCGTACTGGCCGACGGTCATCCGATCGACGCCGGGCACGATCTCCGCCCAGGGGGCAATGTCTTCCGGTCGGTGGTAGGCGCGTGCTTCGCTCATGGCTCTATTGTGTACCCTCCATGTCGCGTTGTCAATCCAACCATCTCGACATCCATAAGCGCGCCGGGACCAACGCGATGTCAGTCGCCGTCGTTTACCATGCGACGTGGGTCAGCAGGCCAGCAGGCCCGGCGATCATCAAACAAACCCGTCTGAGGCAGCACTAGTGGGTCACGCTACAAATAAGCCGGGAATACTTTGCCGGCCTGTCGAGCGTGATCGGGCTTCCAGGAATGCCGCATTAAATGCGACATGACCCACTAGCTGCGCAGCAGCACGCGCTCGTCGCCGAAGATGCGCAGGGTGACGGCGACGCAGAGCACGCAGAAGACCAGCATGGTGGCGACGGTGAGCCCAACGTGCAGGGGCGCCGGCGCGCCCACCAGCGCCTCTTTGAAGACGAGCACCGTGTTCAGCGCCGGCACGGCAAAGAAGCCCGTGCCCGGCTTGAAGCCGGGGACGCTGGAGAGCGCCACCACGGGCAGCACGGCCAGCAGGTAGAGCGGCGTGATATAGTTCTGCGCCTCCTTGAACGAGCGCGCGAAGACGCCGAGCGCCAGCTCCAGCGCCGAGAACGAGATGGCCAGCAGCGCGCCCAATAGCGCGATCAGCACGATCGTCCCCGCCGGCAGGGACAGCGATACGCTATCGTTGCTTCCGCTCAGGGGCGCCTGCCGCAGGGCCACGAACAGCGCGGTCAGCGCCAGCGCGATGGTGCAGACGGCCACGGTTGAAACGGCCAACAGCTTGCCCAGCGTGATCTGCAGCTTGGTCGCGGGGGAGAGCAGCAGCGCCTCTAGCGTGAACCGCTCTTTCTCGCCGGCCGAGAGGTCCATCGCCGTGTACATCCCGCCGACCAGACTGTAGATGACCAGGAAGGTTGGCACGATCAGGCTGAGCAGGAACCCCGCCAGGGCCTGCTTGGTCGCCACGTCGCGCGCGTCGGTCGCGACGGGCTCGAGCAGGCCCGGATCGATGCCGCGCGCCTGCAATCGCCGCGTGACCACGGCGGTGCGGTACCCGCCCAGCGCCAATGTGATGGCCTCGGCGGCGCGCGCCGATTGCGTCTGCGTGGAGTCGGAGACCACCATGGCCCGCGCCGAGCGCCCCGCGGCGATGCGCGCGGCGAAGTCGGGTGGGATGACCAGCCCGGCGTCGGCCTTGCCACCCTTAACCGCGGCCGTTACCGCCGGCCCGTCAGCCTCGTCGGTCACCACGATGTGCGGTTGCGCGCGCAGCAATCCTACCACGGCAGGCGCGGCGGAGCCGCCGGCGACGGCGATGTGCAGCGCGCTGCTGGCGCTGGAGCGAGCCAGGCTGCCGAGGCCCACGATCAGGGCGGGAGTCACCAGGACGGGTATCAGCACCATCACGATCAGGGTGCGCCGGTCCCGTATCGTATCGCGCAGCTCTTTGAGCCAGATGATCATGATCTCGTGCATGGGCGAAGCTCCTTGGGGCAGTGGGCAGTGGGCAGTGGGCAGTGGGCAGTGGGCAGAGGGCAGATAAGAGTGTCGTGTTTGTCACCGCGCCGATCAGCACTCCCGCAAGCATTATCCAGGTCCAGTATCGTCCTTCTATGAACTGCCCACTGCCCACTGCCCACTGCCTACTAACGCCAGGAA
>JAABUX010004320.1_pt1 | contig 18115 bp, 15 predicted proteins | sample 5561851 | NCBI WGS metagenome assembly JAABUX01 (sample SAMN10711883, study PRJNA513361) | rock metagenome | isolation source: Antarctica rocks | place: Antarctica: Victoria Land, Richard Nunatak red sandstone | collected 2016-01-03 | reverse complement strand
GCGCAGACGCAGTTGCTGAATTAATGAGACTAACTCGCAATAAGTGGAAGTATTATCAACGAGGTCTGAGGGCCAAGGAGCTTATCCTGTCTGCATTACAGACCTCCTTGTAACCCCTTCAGCAGTTTACGCTCTAATGCCTTGACTGCCCAGTCAGGAATCGTGGCTCTTCTCCCCCCACCATGCCGCTCAGCTAATAAGCCTGACATCCCCTGAACTCGGTAAATTTTCAACCATGTTTGAATAGTTACACGATTTTTACCAAGGATGATAGACAAACCTATGACAGTTTTAACTTGACCAGTTTTCAGGAGATATAAAGCCTGTACACGAGCAAAATTTTGCGAGGTTTTTTGTTGACTCAAAAGGGTTTTAAGTTCCGATGGGGTCTCAGTAATATCTATCTTGACAATTCCAGCCATAAAACTAAAAGAGATGAAATTACTAGTTTAATCTGTAGTGTACCAAAACTAAAATGGTATAAAACGGTACAAGTTCAAGAAGGGCACCTTGGGAACGCAAATCTTTCTGTCCTAGCAGATAGCAAAACTTGGCTAGGTTTTCTTGGCAAGGAACAAAACCTAATTTGGGCACTGTTGCGGCGCAAGATTCGTGTCAGTGGTTCTCTGAAACTACTTCAAGCGTTTGGTAAGTGTTTTCCTGCCTGAAACGTTCAGTCAAAATTTCGTGGTTCAGGCATTTTCAGTCTACGTCAGTAGCCCGATACTGCGGTGGAGCAGACACTTGAGTGCGACGAGGCACTCTGATAGATGAGTGGAGGTAAACTCCCTGCGGATAAACCTCTATGCAATGACAGCCCTCAAAACCTCACTGGACCGTTGCGGTTAGTTGTTTTAAATAAAGATTACTTTAATTAGGACAAATTGAGTTGGAGAACTCGGTAGACAGACTTGCCTGAATTGTTACTTGGGTGAGGAGCATGACTTAATGAAACGTCAGTGGAGTGCGGAGGAGTTAGTGGAGCAGTTTACGCTCCTACCGGATGAGACGGATCGTAACCTCTCAATAACTGCTGGTAGGGTAGCTGGAGGAGAAAGGCTGCAAGGGGAGAAGAGAAGGGGTTGCGTGAAAGGGCAAGAATGTGGTCTAACAGAAGTATGGAAATGCCCCCCTCCCTGTCAAAGATCTCAGAGTCAGAACGGACGCCATTAGTGAAATGGTTGCTGAATCTGGTGGGTGAGCAACAGCAGGTGATAGAGCAGCAGCAGTCAAGCGTGGAGAAGCTGGAGGCGAAGGTAGGGCAGCTGGAACAACAGCTGGAGAAACTGGAGGCAGAACTCAAGGCGGGCGTTGCCGACTGCCCAAAAAGCCAAAAATCCAGGCCAGCGGCCTTAACCAACCGGAAAAACCGGAAGGGGAGGGAGGAAAAAGAGCGGGTTCGGCCAAGCGGAGCAAGAAGACGAGCAATGATGTGGATGAGCAACGGGTAATTGAGCCGTTAGTGTTACCAGAGGGAGCGAGATTCAACGGGTATCGTGAGTATGACGTTCAAGACTTGATAGTGAGACGGCATAACATCCGGTTATTGTTAGCGGAATATGTGACACCGGAGGGCAAGACCATCGCTGGGGAGGTGCCGCCGGAATACCAGGGGCATTATGGGGCGACTAAGAGTGTCGTTTGTGCTGTACCAGCATCATCAGTGCCGCGTACCGCAACCGTTAATTCTAGAGGAACTCCGGGAGTTTGGCATTGATATTTCTGCAGGACTTGTGAACCGGATATTAATCGAGCAGAAAGAGTTATTTCATGCCGAACAACAGGAAGTGCTAAGTGCGGGTTTAGAGACCGCCGAGTACGTGCATTGCCGGTTGACACTGGGGCCCGCTACCAAGGACAGAATGGCTATTGCACCGTGATTGGCAACGACTTGTTTGCCCACTTCAGCAGCACCGGCAGCAAAAGTAGGGAAAACTTTCTGCGGATTTTACGCGGACCACATGCAGATTTTGTGCTCAACGAGTATGCTCACAGCTAAATACTTGCGCAGCAACTGCCCGAGCGTCACCTGGCCAAACTCCAGTTTGACCCGGTCAGCCGGATTGAGACTGAAGCCGACTGGCAGGCATATCTCCAAAGCTTGGGCATCACTACCAAACTGGGAGTGAAACTGCTGACAGAGGCGGCTTTGTTAGGCAGTGCGATTGAGCATGGCCTCTCACCGGAGTTAATCATTCTCAGTGATGGTGCTCGACAGTTTCACTAGAAGAGTGCATGCTTTATGCTGGATTCACTATCGACGCGGGTTGCGCCGTCTGCCTGGGCAGACCGCACGCCACCGACAGCAGATTCAGGAGGTACAGACGCAATGCGTGGGAGTACTACCGGCAACTGCGGCACTACCAAGACCATCCCGATGCCACTCAAAAACAGCAATTATCTCAACGCTTTGATGACATCAATGGCTGCGCGCTACCCGCGTCACGCTGGTCTGAATCAGGTGCTGCAGCAGTTCTGCGCCCATAAATTAGAGTTACTTCGCGTCCTAGACACCCCTCAACTCCCTTTGCATACCAATGCCGCTGAAACCGATCTTCGCGAGTACGTCACCCGCCGCTTGCATTAGTGGTGGCACCCGTCATGCCGATGGGCGTCGCGCTCGCGATACCTTCACGGGATTGAAAAAGACCTGCCGCAAGCTCGCCTATTCTTTTTGGCAGTACTTGCTGTCGCGCTTGCTTTCTTGATGACCATGTTCCCTATCTGCCTGATGTGATTCGCACACGCATAAATCAAAAACTTGAGTTGGCCCACTCCCAGTAAGAGCGATGGCTCTGGTCTAGCTCTAGAGTAGCTAAACCCCAGCTATCAGCGGTTATTGAGAAGTTACGACGGATCTGTTAGCCAATAAGAGTGGAGCTAACTGTCTTGGCTTTGCCCTCTTACTCAAGTTCTTTCAGATAGAAGCCAGGTTCCCGACATCACGACAGGAAGTGCCGCAGCTGGTCATCTCCTACATAGCCAAACAGCTTGACCTCTCTCCCAAAGCTTATCGGGAGTACGAATGGCAGGGACGCACCATTGAACGTCATCGGGCCGAGATCCGAGACTTCTTTGGGTTTCGCGAGTCTACCTTACAAGATGCTCAGGAACTCATGGGCTGGCTCACCCAGAAGGTGCTGGTGTATGATCGTCAGGAGGCACATCTCGAAGCCACGGCTTATCAACGGCTACGGGAATTGAAGCTGGAACCACCTAGCCCAGAACGAGTAGCTCGCCTGATTCATTCCGCCATCCGCACCTGTGAGTCAAGCTTTTGCGAACGCATACTTGAGCAATTGTCAGCCGAGTCACAGATCAAGTTGGATACACTGCTAAAGACTGAGGGTGCATTGGACGAAGATGAATATTCTGGGTTCAAACAATCTGATTTTAATCTCCTCAAAACTGATCCTGGACGCACCAGCCTAGAAAGCATTCTCCAAGAAGTTCAGAAGTTGAAGCGCATTCGGCAGATTGAATTACCTTTGACTCTGTTCGCCCTCGTGCCTCCCAAGATCGTTCACCATTACCGCCGACGGGCATCGACCGAACCGCCGCGAGAACTGCGTCGTCACCCTGCCGCGATTCGTTACACTTTGATTGCCGCTTTCTGCTGGCAAAGAAGTCAAGAGATTACTGACAGTCTGGTAGAGTTGTTGGTGCAGATCATCCATCGCCTTGGGAGCAACGCTGAACGCCGAGTAGACAAGGAACTCATCGACGACTTCAAGCGGGTGGATGGTAAGCCTCACTTACTGTTTCGCATTGCTGAAGCCTCCCTGGAACATCCGGAGGAGTTCGTCAAAGATGTAGTTTATCCAGTGGTGAGCCAGAAAACACTACAGGACGTTGTCAAAGAATACAAGTCCAACTGTCCCACATATCGGCAGAAGGTCTACAAGGTGATGCGGTCATCCTATGTACATCACTACCGGCGCATGGTGCCTCAAATCCTGGATACCTTAGAGTTTCGCTCGAACAATGATACACACCGCCCAGTAATCTCAGCTCTAGAGTTGCTCAAAAAGTACCAAGACAGTACCCAGCACTATTACTCATCTAACGATGAAATTTTCATTAACGGTGTCCTCAAAAGTGGTTGGCGTGACCTGATTGTCGAACTCGATAAAGACGGTAAAGAGCGAGTTAACCGCGTCAATTACGAAATCAGCGTCCTTCAAGCCTTACGGGACAGGCTGCGCTCCAAAGAAATCTGGGTGGTGGGAGCGAAAAGGTACTGCAACCCAGAGGAGGACTTGCCCCAAGACTTTGAAGCTCAACGCGAAACCTATTACCAAGCACTTAAGCAACCAATGGACGCAGAAGCCTTCATCTATCAGTTGCAGCAGGAGATGACGGCAGCACTGACCCAGTTAGACGCGGGTCTCCCTGACAACGGGCAAGTAGACATTCTCAAGAAAAACAACGGCTGGATTAGAGTTTCCCCTTTTGTCGCGCAACCAGAGCCACTCAACCTACTACGGCTCAAAGGGGAGATTGGTAAGCGCTGGCCGATGACCAGTCTGTTAGACATGTTCAAAGAAGCCGATTTACGGATTCAGTTTACCGAACAGTTTAAGAGCGTAGCTTCTCGTGAAGCGATAGAGCGCTCAACCCTACAAAGACGGCTGTTACTGTGCCTCTACGGATTGGGTACCAACACCGGACTGAAGCGCATTTGTGCTGGCATTGAGCGTGAGAACTACACCGACTTGCAGTACATTAAAAAGCGCTTTATTCATAAAGAACACCTTCGTAATGCCATTACACAGGTAGTTAATGAAATCTTCCGCACCCGCCTAGTGCAGATTTGGGGTGAGGGCACGACTGCTTGCGCCTCAGACTCCAAAAAATTCGGTTCCTGGGACCAAAATTTAATGACCGAGTGGCATATCCGCTATGGAGGTCGTGGGGTGATGATTTACTGGCACGTTGAGAAGAAGTCTGCTTGTATCTACTCTCAACTGAAAACCTGCTCCTCCTCAGAAGTGGCTGCCATGATTGAAGGACTGTTACGCCACTGCACAGATATGAAGCTACAGAAAACCTATGTAGATACTCATGGTCAAAGTGAGGTGGCCTTTGCCTTCTGTCGATTATTACTGGAGTTTAGACTAAGGCATGACAAAATGACTCAGAGGTACTGAGTTAATGAACTACACTCATCAAAAAACAAAATTCAAAGAGTCAAGCCGACTTTGACTTTTGTTTTTTTGGTCGAGTCGTACCTTTTTTGACAATAGGGCAACGGATTTTACGACGGCGAGGTTGTCCGGTAGACCACTAAGAGTGACTTTCCACGGGGTTTAGGAGGATGTGATGGTGTGCCAATCGCGGCTAAAACTCCTCCCATCGACTGAGCCACTCTTCCAGGCGTCAAATTGGTGACTGGCTTCTGCAAGGGTTGGGGGCGATCGTTCACAAGATTGCGAGCTTTCCCATAGTTGCCAAGTGAGCAGTGGCATGAGATCACTCCATCGCTCACACTGCTCTCTTGTGCCTAGTCTGGGTAGTGTCGAGTGAAGGCTAGCTATAGCAAATCGATACCAGTGGTCAACGGCAAAGCGACGTAGATACTGGCGCCAGATTTGGGATAATTTGGGTATTCCCTCACCTACCCAGATCAGCCATAAAGGTCTAGCTGTTCGTATGAGCGCTGCGTCAAGTCGCTCAACTTGGAAAAGATGCATTTTTGTCTTGGCAGACTGCTGGAAATGGAGATTGCACCATAGACGTAGGCGCATTCGCCCCAATTTTGGGTCGAGCATCTCTAACATTTTGTCAGGTGTCCACCATGTTGTTGAGTCGTTAAGCTTAAATTTATCACCATGGACACGGGGACGACCAATGCCTGTATATGGTGGTGGCGCACCATATAGTAAGCGATTCGACCGTAAGCGCATCAATTTATCAGCGCTAATGTCGGCTGTCTGTTTAACAAAGCTGGCACAGCCGTATTCAGCATCCCATAGGGTAATCGGGCGTGTAGGCAGATTTTGGCAAACCAACCTCAGTTGTGCAGCAGCTTTTTCGATGGGGTTTTCAAAACTGGTGATTCGCTCATGCAATAGCGGTAACGCCCAACTGCCCTCTGTTTCTGGAACTACTGCTATGGTGCTATAGCAAGAGTCCCACTGTTACGGGTTTTGCTCCTGACATTGGTTGGGCTTGATGCTCGTAAGTCCGCTCTTTTAGTGTCCTTGCATCAACTCGTGGCCAAGCCGTATGATCTCATGCTTTGACGATTTGTTCGGTTTGGGGAAGTTGTTCGATATACAACCGCATCAATTCTGAGCGCGGTGGCGAACTGTCCTCTAATGCTTCATAGATACTGGACCATCGCCGTCGAAATACACTTTGATACTGAGAGTTCAACGAACGAGTAAACACTGCGTGTAACTAACACTGCATCCATGAGGTCAAATAGGGCATATGAGAGCGTTACCTAGGATGCTATATACACCTTGCCGAAATTGTTTAAGCTGATCAACAGTTGTCATGGTCAAGCTGATTTTTTTCTCTGAATTTCAGCATTGACCATAAAGTGGTCAGTTCAACATGACTGACCGCTTTTTCTTTTGAGGGACGTTTCGAACTACCGAAAGGCGTAATTTTTGCTACCCGTAATTTCGGGAGCGTCCCGTTCCGAGCGCTCCCCTTTAGTCTAACCTCCAGTTATTAGGCTTTGAGCTACTGCCCCGAATCAAGCGAATTCATGAGCAAAAGCTGTACCTACCCCATTCTGGACAAAAAGATACCTACCAAAACTTACAACCAGTTCTATCTAAAGCGATTGATTGGGATATTATTCGTCAACAGTATGACCAGATGGTCAAGTATGCGACGGCACTGAGGCTGGGTACAGCCGAAGCTGAAACGATTTTGCGACGGTTTTATCGTTCAAATCCACAGCATCCAACCTATCGGGCTTTAACCGAGTTAGGTAAAGCGGTTAAAACAATTTTCCTCTGCCGTTACCTGCACCTAGAAGCACTGCGTCGGGAGATCAATGAGGGGTTGAATGTGGTGGAACACTGGAATGGTGCCAATGGATTCATCTTCTACGGCAAAAACAGTGAGATTGCCACTAACCGAATGGATGAGCAAGAACTATCAGTGCTGTCACTACATCTATTGCAAATTTGTTTAGTATATATTAATACGTTAATGATTCAGAGAGTCCTGTCTGAAAAGCCGTGGTTTGCACGAATGGAATCAGAGGACCTACGAGCATTGACACCGCTGATTTGGGGTCATGTTAATCCTTACGGCATTTTTCGGCTAGATATGAGTGAACGTTTGCAACTCGATCCAGCTTCCGGGGCATGAATGTCTAAAATTTTTCTGAAACTGTCTTTGGCTATGGGCTACAGCCATCACGTGGCGGCTGGTGACAGCTTCGCTACTTTTACCCCCTATTGACAGGCAGAGCCTAGTATAGGGCTGGAGTTTGAGACAGCCGCCGCCAACACAGAAATCATATACTGATCGTTCATCGCGGCTCGCCGTGACTTTTGTCGAATACTACGAAGAAAAGATGTTTCTCGCTCTAAGGCATTGAGTGCAATGCGACGTAGCAAAGCAAAATTCTGTGGGCTGTGCAGAGAACGAATCCGACATTCATCCTCATGGAAAGTGACATCCAATGTCCAATGAACAGAGTTTTCAATCCCCCAATGTTGTCGAATTGCGCTACCAATCTTGTTAGCATCACTGCCGAGACTATAGCAATCCTAGTTGATTTTCAAATCTATGGTACAGTTATACCAAAAGATTATTTTTTGGTTATACGTATGAAAAACTTTTTGCTAGAACAACAAAAAAAAGAAGAAAGATTAGCCATTTTGACAGAGTTTATTCAAAGCAATCCAGAGGCTAGAGAACTCAAACGGGCAATGGCAGTAAAAATGGCGCTGCAGGGTAGACTTTACTCTAAAATTACCAAATTTTTGGGTATGCATAAGTCTTGCATCACAACTTGGAAACAAAAATTTGAAGCTAAAGGTTTGGAGGGGATAAAACTAGCTTATCATGGCAGGTTAAGTTATTTGACACCAGAACAAAAAGCAGAAACTATTACTTGGTTGCATCAAAAAGAATATTGGGATTCAGATGAATTAGTTACTTACTTAGATGAAAAGTATGGAATAATTTATAAATCTAAACAAAGCTATTATGAGTTGCTGTCGGCAGCAGGTATTAGCTGGAAGAAATCACAGAAAGTTAACCCAAGGTTCGACCCAGAATTAGTCAAAACAAAGAGAGAAGAGATCATTAATTTCGTCAGTCATAATCAAGCTGAGATTCAGGCTGGGCAGTTGATTGTATTTTTTTTAGATGAGTGTCATTTGCTCGGTAATGATGTGTGTGGATACGTTTGGGGTCAAACCAATAGCAGAATTGAGATTCCAATCAAAAACATCAAAGATAGGCAAACTCCTGCATGGAGCATTAAATTATCAAACGCAAGAGTTTATTGCCCGTGAGTATCCAGCCGGAAATGCAGAAAATACAGTAGACTTTATTAAAGATTTACGGAAACAGCATCCTGGGCGAAGAATTGCTTTGATTTGGGATGGGGCTAGTTATCATAAGTCAGATGAGATTAAAGAGTTCTTGGCATCAGTTAACGATAACTATGAACCGGCTCAATGGCCAATAACTTGTATTCTATTTGCACCCAATGCACCTGAACAAAATCCTGTAGAAGATGTTTGGTTACAAACCAAAAACTTTTTAAGAAAGTTTTGGCCTCTATGCAAGTCTTTTACTGTTGTCAAGTGGCTTGTTAAATTCTTTACCAATCACCAAGAATTTGATTTTCCTAAGCTGCATAAGTATGCACCCTGTTTGAATCTCAATTAGGATTGCTATAGTAATGTAAAACTGCACCTCATTGGTAGTATTATTCCAATGCTGAATTGAACGCACTACCATCACGACTGTTGTCAGTCCTACCCACTCGTCTTGCTCATGAAGTGCAGGAAGTTGTGACACGCTCACCGTGTAAACTTTCCGATTTTCGCTCCGGTGATGCCCCTTTTCTACCCGTTGACTAATACTCACATCAATACCTTTAAACCCAAGGGACTGCGCTGTCTCAAACCAATTCTTCACTTGTTGGTGTAGTGTGGGATGATTATCTTTGAGGCTCAAAACATAATCAGAATCAGCTGCTATAATTTTTTGGGCAATCGATTTTTGTGTACCCATTGCATCAATAGTAATGATACAGCCAGATATGTCCAGCATTTCTAAGAGGGCTGGAATTGCGGTGATTTCATTTGATTTGGCACTGACCTTCGTTTGTCCTAAGACCAAACGGTGTTCATTTGACCAGGCACTGACCATGTGCAAAGCTTTTAGCTGAGATGAGCGGTCATACAGCAGATTTCAAGTAAACTGAGTACACCGATTGTCGTAGAGCATCAGAGTTCACAGGTTGCCACTGTACTTCATTAAACTGAAATCCGCTGTATGACCCTCTGAGAGCTTTCCCGTCTATGGCGACTACTTCTACTCCCAACTTCTCCACTAACGATTGTACCCACCCTCGAAAACATTGCTCAAATTCTTTGGGGTTGATTTTCTCGAATACTCTTCTAAATGTATCTGGGCTGGGGATTCCAAATGGTAGTTCTAGAAACGTCGTCAACCACTCTTTTTTATTGAGTCCATATTCCTCAATATCTTCCCAGCCTTGAGCGCCAGCGATTACTGCCAAAATAGCTATGGTGATGATATCGGTAAGTGAATGCCATCTGGTCCTTTCCACTCTTGGGTCTTTTACTTCCGTGAAGTATTGTTTAAACTTACTGGTAACGTCAAAGGTGTCTACACTGGGTGTCAAAGATGTTTCGGTTTTACTCTTCTTCTTCTCAAATCCCGTTGACATCACTTTGAGCCTGCCGCTAGATGGATTAAATCTTACCCTAGCTCAGAAGCGTACCACTTTGTTTTCAACCCTATTGCTGATCAAACAAGTCCGCTTGTCAATAGGCTTTGAGACGCGCTAACCCTGCTTTCCCCATAAAGACTGTCGGCTAACACGAGCGAGAACTTAAACCCCATTGCTGTTAGTTCCCGAATTATATCGGCAGCAATTATGGGTTTACTTTTATACATACAGCATATTCCACGTACATGTGGCACACTAATTTTAGTAGAGCAGCACGAAAAAATGAAACCTTATTCGACCGAGTTTCGTGAAAAAATAGTTAAAGCTTATGAACAATGTACTACATCTATTCGGAAAGTAGCAGCCCGATTTGATGTGAGTAAAGCGTTTGTACAGAAACTATTAAAACAAAAACAAACGACTGGTAATGTTCAACCTAAAAAACAGGGCGGAAGCCTTAAAAGTGGATTACACTCGCGGACAACTGAATTGACTGAGATGGTGGAAAAATATCCTGATAGCACCTTGTTAGAATATTGTGAATATTGGCTAGACAGCCATAATGAAGTTGTCAGCCCTAGTATGATGTGTCGCGAACTCAAAACAAAAAACTTAACGCAAAAAAAAAGACAATACGGAGTAGTCAGGCTGCCACAGACAGAGTGCAAATCTTGAGGTCTGAGTATTGGGAGCGAGTGAAAAACATCGACCCAAACAACCTCGTTTTTTTGGATGAGATGGGTGTTTTGTTGGGGTTAACACGAACCCATGCCCGTTCAACATCTGGCAGTAGAGTCTACGATTTAAAACCCTTTTATCGGGGGGCAAAAGTCACAGTTGTCGGAGCAATTAGCTTGACAAAAGTAGTAGGATTAATGACCCTAAATGGGTCGATGGATGGCAAAGCTTTTAAAGTTTTTATTGAACATTTTTTAGTCCCAAACTTATGGGATGGTGCAGTCGTTGTTATGGATAATCTCCCAGCCCATAAGTTGGCGTTGATTGAGCCCTTGATTCAATCGGCTGGTGCCAGTGTCCTGAATTTATCACCTTATTCTCCTGACTTTAATCCGATAGAATTATGGTGGTCGCAACTAAAAGCTTTTTTACGTCAGTTCTCGCCAACCACTACCAAGATGGTTGACGTACTGCTTGCTACTGCACTTGATTTAGTTAATATCAAGCACTTCAAAAACTGGTTTACAAGCTGTTGCTACTGTACTTCATAAACCTGGAATACGCTGTATCTCCTGACAATAATCGTTCTTTCGGCTTATAGATTTTAAAAGCTAATGGAAAAGTCATCCCTTTAAACAATCCATAAGCCGTCACTGCAACTATTCCGTTTTCTATTTTCCCTAAATTTCCGATCTACTGTCGCTTCACGTAATCTGTCTTGTTTCCCTTCTTTTTATCTCCGGTTTAATCAATAATTAAGTTAATTTCTCGGCCTTGTAATGTTTGTAAAATTATGTTTAATCTCTGTGACTTTAGTTCGAGGACTTGCCAGGGAGATTCTGTGATGAAATGATGTAGAGATTGCTCTGACCCTATTCCGACAAATGATAGCTATCGCAGGCAATGACTTGCGCTTAATATCCGAAAGCATCCCCACATGGAGATGCTTAAAGGCTTCAAAGCTTCTAACTTCTGGAAACAGGTTCTTATACGCTTCACAGTATTCATCTACGAAATTCACCGTGGGCTGAGGCAATCTTGGCTCTACCATAGACTGGCGCTGGCTTTGAGGGCTTTAATTACATTAAACTCTCGCCAGAGTGATGAAAGAGCGTTAGCCCGGATCGGCACACCTGCTGTTGATCCCAAACCCAGGGCAAACGCACCTTGTCAATAAAAGTGCTTAATTCTCAATAAACTCCTACTTTTTGGCATTAGATGCTATTTAATGAGAACCGCTGCCATGATAATTTTTACATTTCGTCTACGGATAAAAAAATTCGATTAACTAAAACCCTTATTTTTGCGTCGGATACATAAAGTATGCTTTTTGTCCATTTAGTTTTGTTAATTTTAGATGCGTTTGCCCTGATCCCAAACCCCGTGGAAAGTCTCCCGGTTGGCCAGAGGGACAACCCCGCTCCCGTAGAATTCGTTATCCGATTCGCAAAAAAGGCACTGCTAAACCAAAAAAACAACTCTCAAAGTCGGCTTGACTCCTTGCTTTTTTAGTTTGAGCTGTTTAGCTTATCAACTCAGCGCCCCTGAGCAGTTTTCTCCTGCTCTAGTCTAAACGCCAGTGAATTAGCTCAGACTACTTTAGAGGGATTGATTGAGTTTCAGTCGTGAATTTGCGTAAAATGTAATTAAGAATACATTATCTTGGTTAACTTAATATTTTTTAAGAGAATAAAGTAGTTTTAGGGATGTAAGTACTTAGGAACTTTTGATAAAATACTGTCAGGCATAAGTAGCAGTGGCTCTGAAACCACTGCTGTTATGGCTATAAGGGCGGTACTTGTAAGGAAAGGAGAAGCTTGGTAATAGGGCATTGAGCGCTGGGAAAAAGACACCGGACTTATGCTAATTTGCCGTTTCTGCCTAGATTACAAGATACTGCTGACCTAGCAGAAGCACAAACGTCAGTCAGGAATCACGCTTGCCCACTAACACATTTACCAAAAATGAATCTGCAAAGGTCAAGACGCAAACGCGGTATTATCCTTAACTCTGAAGGATGGCAAAAATTTCAGTCGGCAAAACTTGAGTCGGAATTTCAGGAAAATTATGGAGAAAGGTACACCATTGAAGAATTAAGTGAACGCGCTGGATTAAATCCTAGTACCGTTGCGAAAATACTGGCTCGCGAAGAAGGGGTTGACAAACAGACACTTGAGCTGTTTTTTAGATCTTTTAATTCAGAACTGAATAAAAGTTGCTATTCGAACGCAGCTTCAAGTCAGCGCCAAGATTGGGGAGAAGCGGCTTGTGTATCAGTTTTTTATGGACGCACAGAAGAACTTGCCACTTTAGAGCAATACCTCCTCAGGGATCGCTGCCGATTAGTGGCACTGTTGGGAATGGGGGGAATTGGTAAAACAACTCTATCTGTAAAGCTGGCAAAACAGATTCAGGATAACTTTGATTACGTCATCTGGCGATCGCTACGAGACGCTCCCCCCGTTAAAGCTATCCTGGCTAACCTGATCCAATTCCTGTCCGACAAGCAGGTTTGTGAAACTGACTTGCCAGAAAGCTTGGGTGACAGAATATCGCGACTGATTGATTATCTACGTTCATCACGCTGTCTACTGGTACTAGATAATGCGGAATCGATTCTAGCTAGTGGTAGTCGAGTTGGACAATATCTCGAGGGATATTCGGGGTATGGGGAACTCCTGAAACGGGTGGGAGAAGCAAGTCACCAGAGCTGCTTAGTGCTCACTAGTCGGGAAAAACCTAAAGAAGTGGCGTCACTTGAAGGAGAAGCGCTACCCGTTCGCTCATTACGACTGAGTGGTCTGAAAGAGGAGGAAGGGCAAGAAATCTTTAAAATAAAAGGGGTTTCTGGATCAGAGTCCGAACTCAGAACACTGGTCGAACAATATGGAGGCAACGCATTAGCTTTGAAGGTAGTTTCTACGACCATTCAAGATTTATTCGATGGTAATATCACTGAATTTTTGCAACAAAACACAGCTGTTTTTGGCGACGTTCGTGAGCTTTTAGACCAGCAGTTTGAGCGCTTATCAAATTTAGAAAAGGATGTAATGTACTGGCTGGCGATTAACCGTGAGCCGGTTTCGCTTTTAGAATTGCGCTCAGATATTGTATCACCAGTACTACAGCCAAAATTACTGGAAGCTCTGGAGTCTCTGGGAAGGCGAACACTAGTTGAAAGAAGCGCAGCACTCTTCACGCTACAACCTGTGGTAATGGAGTATTTGACCAATCGATTGATAGAGCAGGCTTGTGAAGAGATTTTCACTCAGAATATCGAGCTTTTTAGGTGCTATGCTCTGATGAAGGCGACAGCGAAAGACTATGTTAAGGAGACTCAAATTCGGCTCATCCTTGAGCCAGTTATAGATGGACTGCTCACTGCATTAAAAAACAAAAGAAGCATTGAAAACCAGTTAACTCAAATTCTAGCAACGCTAAGAGAGACATCGCCGCTAGAACCAGGGTATACGGGTGGAAATATTCTCAATTTGCTTTGTCATCTGGAGGTAGACCTAAGTGGCTATGATTTTTCTGATCTAACTGTTTGGCAGGCAGATACGCGCGGTGTGAATTTACACAATGTAAATTTCGCTCATGCCAATCTAGTTAGGTGTGTTTTTGCTGAGACCCTCGGTGGTATTTTTTCAGTAGCCTTCAGCCCGGATGGAAAAGTTTTGGCTACAGGGGACACCAATAATGAGATTCGCCTGTACCAGGTGGCGGACGGCAAACAACTGCTCAACTGCAAGGGACACACGGGTTGGATCTGGTCGGTTGCTTTTAGTCCTGATGGCCGTGTTCTTGCCAGTGGCAGTGAGGACCAAACAGTGAAGCTGTGGGATTCCAGCACAAGTCTTTGCCTCGCTACCTTACAAGAGCATAACGGTGGGATCTGGTCAGTCGCTTTCAGTCCTGAAGGTACGATGCTTGCCAGTGGCAGTGATGACCAAACAGTGAAGTTATGGGATGTCGGTACTGGCGGATGTCTCAAAACTTGGCAGGGACACAGAAATAGGGTTACATCAGTTGCCTTCAATTCTCAAGGTACGATGCTTGCCAGTGGCAGTGATGACCAAACAGTGAAGTTATGGGATGTCGGTACTGGTCGATGCCTTCAGACTCTTCCAGGTCACAACAGTGGAATCCGGTCAGTCGCCTTCAGCCCAAATGGTCAAATGGCCAGTGGTAGTGATGACCAAACAGTGAAGTTATGGGATGTCGCCACCGATCTTTGCCTTCAGACTCTGCAGGGTCATAGTGACTGCATCAATTCAGTTAGCTTCAGTTTAGATGGCTATACACTGGCTAGTGGCAGCGACGATCAAACGGTAAAGCTGTGGGATGCTAATACTGGTCGTTGCCTTACCACCCTGCAAGGACATCGTAGCAGAGTATGGTCAGTCGCCTTTAGTCCAGATAGACTTACGCTGGCGAGTGGTGGTGATGACCAAACGGTGAGGTTGTGGGATGCCAGCACCGGTCGCTGCCTTAACACTTTGCAAAGTTATGTCAATGGGGTCTGGTCAGTCACTTTCAGTCCCAATGGTCACCTGCTGGCAAGTGGTAGTGGTGACAAAACAGTGAAGTTGTGGGACACCAGCAGCAGTCAAGTCTTGAGAACTTTACGAGGGCATAGTAATCGGGTCACATCAGTTGCCTTCAATCCTCAAGGTACGATGCTTGCCAGTGGTAGTGATGACAAAACAGTGAAGTTGTGGGACACCAGCAGCAGTCAAGTCTTGAGAACTTTACGAGGGCATAGTAATCGGGTCACATCAGTTGCCTTCAATCCTCAAGGTACGATGCTTGCCAGTGGTAGTGACGACCAAACAGTGAAGTTGTGGGATGTCGATACTGGTCGATGCCTTCAGACCTTGCAGGGGCACACTGATCGGGTATGGTTTGTCGCCTTCAGCCCTCAAGGTAAGCTCCTAGCCAGCGTTGGTCATGACCAAACGGTTAAGTTGTGGGATGTAGGCACTAGTCGATGTCTCGCAACTTTGCTGGGGCATAGCAGTGGGATCTGGTCAGTTACCTTTAGTCCCGATGGTCACACACTGGCCAGTAGTGGCGTTGACCAGACGATAAAGCTATGGGATGTCAGTACCGGTCAGTGTCTTACAACTTTGCAGGGACATACTAATTGTGTTTACTCAGTTGCTTTTCTAGATGGTTGTACGCTGGCGAGTGGCAGCGGTGACCAGACGGTAAAGCTGTGGGATGTCAGCACCGGTCAATGCGTCAAAACTCTGGAGGGACATGCAAAATTAGTTTGGTCTGTAACCTTTAGTCCTCAAGGTAAGACCCTGGCCAGTGCTAGTGAAGATGAGACAATTAAGCTATGGGATGTCAGTACCGGTCAGTGTCTGAAAACTCTGAGAAGCGCAAGACCCTATGAAGGCACTAACATCACGGGTGTGACCGGTTTAACTGAGGCTCAGAAGGCTACTCTGAAAACCTTAGAGGCAGTTGAGTACCAAGAGAAGTAATACTACAACTCCTTTTGTAACGGTTCAGGGGGTTGACAATTCGTAATTGAGAAAACCGTAGGTTGCTGTTAGGGTGACAAGATGACGGAAAATGGTAACCGTTCACGGGGAGCATATCATGCGCATAAACCATAAAGCTCTTGCTTAGCAAGGCTTTGGGGTAATTTATGATATGAGAAGATCGTACATTATAGCGGTTTGCGTTCGGATGAAGTACAGCATCAGCAGGACAATGTCATATAGGGCTTGACTTGCGGTGTATCGCACTCAAATGCAAACCGCTATAAATGTCTATTAGACAATTTGCAGACCAGTGTAGCACTTTGGAGGTGTTGTAAAAATGTTGATCGGGATTAAATCGATAGCCCAAAGTCGTATCGATTAATGAATAGCCCAATAACAATATCGTGCATTCTAATTATTTTAGAGAAGCAGATTGTTTTTCTAGCTAAACGCTGGTGGACGTGTTCGTAAATTTAAATGTTTATTATCTATTTTTTGCGTATTCTGTTTGCCAACTAAAGTATAATATGCAGCAATTCTCATTTTGAAAAAAAATCAGATAAAATTCTCTTATTTAAATAGAGAACTTGTGTCGAACCATCATTTTTTGACCGATAATTAACATCCGAAAGTGGAGATAGACAGGTTTTTAAAAATCTGTCCATGCAAAATTCATTTCAACTCATAAATCTAGCTGAAACTCTAACCAAATTCGCATTTTCATTTTATAAATAACTTTTTCCTCCTCTTTCAATTTATTGATATTTTTCAACTAGAATTTACTTTCTTAAATGGGACGTGTTCCCTCAGAATGAATGAGAACAAATCCGACCAATCTTTAAAGAATAAAAATTTTAATAGCGTCCGAATATCATTAAAGAAAGAAGTCCGAGTTACTAATAACTCACGAATCTTTTGATAAGTGTAATTAACTAAATCTAAAACAGTATGAAATAAAAAAGCTAGCAAATTTAAAGACAATAAGAACTCGCACAAATGATTCTGCCCATGACCAAAGTTATGCTCTAAATTATAACCATGATTTTTAAGGCTCTTCAGTACCTAATAGGCTAAACTAACAATTAAAATGCCAAGACAGTAAGCATCTAACTCGAAAATTGTCAAAATTCCTAAATCCATAAGCAGACCTTTTAATCAGTTTTAATTTGTTATTAATACCTTCAACTACACCGCTGGTAGTTCTGTTATCAAAGTAAGCAACAATCTCATCCAGCCATCTCTTAATAGTTTTCTGACTTGATGGAAAATATTGTGGGTTCTTCAGTACCTAGTATGCTAAAAAAAATAGTTTACAAAGTAAGTGAAGATAAAAGATGTACCAAGCAATGACGCAAACCCTGTCCCTGAGTGACTTTTGGGGCAGAGTGGTAGTTTGCTATACTTAGAAAGTAACTATTTTGGGATAGAATTGGGGTTATGACCTTGAGATATGGAACTAAAGTTTTGACAGAACTTCTAAATCTTGACTCTGTTAAAGTCAATTCATATCGCCAACATGAAGGAATTGGAATAATTTTACAAGTAGAGTTATTAAATCAAGAAAGTAATTGTCCTCGTTGTGGTAAAAAAAGTCATCGATTGCATCAAAACCATCGGTATTTAGTGAAGGATTTACCATTAAGTGGTCAAGGGGTATATCTAGAAGTGAATCGACGCCAATTCAAGTGTACCTCCTGTGAAAGACCATTTAGTGAAGAATTAAATTTTCTCGGAACCAGAAGAACCTACACTAATCGACTTGCTCATTCAATTATTCAAGAAGTTTTATCGAGTAATATTCAGAGCGTGGCTCAAAAAAGTCATGTGACAACTGAAGAAATAGAAACCATGTTGAAAGACATGGCCCAAGAATTATTAAAATTTAAACCAATTGAATTAAAACGGTTGGGAATGGATGAAATTGCACTTACTAAGGGCCAAGGTAATTACTGTGCAGTACTAATTGACTTGGATCAATCAAAATTAGTTGCAATTCTGACAGAACGGACGCAGTCAAAAATTAGAGAAACCCTGACCATGT
>JAABUX010004317.1_pt1 | contig 18137 bp, 19 predicted proteins | sample 5561851 | NCBI WGS metagenome assembly JAABUX01 (sample SAMN10711883, study PRJNA513361) | rock metagenome | isolation source: Antarctica rocks | place: Antarctica: Victoria Land, Richard Nunatak red sandstone | collected 2016-01-03 | reverse complement strand
CCAGGGGCGCGGCTGAAAAGTAAGCGGCTTGGACGCGGGATCGGGTCCGGCAAAGGGAAAACGTCCGGCAAGGGCGTTAAGGGCCAAAAAGCGCGTGAGGGCGTGGCGCTGAACGGTTTCGAGGGCGGCCAGTTGCCGATCTATCGGCGGTTGCCGAAGCGCGGGTTTCGCAATCTGTCGAGGAAGGAGTACGCGCCTATCAACCTCGACCGTATCGAAGCGGCGATCAAGAGTGGCAAGCTCGACCCGTCGGTGCCGATTACCGAGGCGACGCTCGAAGCTGCCGGCCTCGTCCATTTGGGCAAGCTCGACGGCGTTCGGCTGCTGGCCCGCGGCGTCGTAACCCGGGCGATCAAGGTCAAGGTCTCCGGTGCCTCCGGTGCCGCGATCGCCGCAGTCGAAGCGGTGGGGGGCAGCGTTGCCGTGACCGTGCGGGCGAAAGCTGCGGCGGAGCAGCAAGCGACCGCGTAGCCAGTCTGCGCTTGCGCCGGGCCTGGCAGGGCTTCATTGTGCGGAGAACAGGGCGTCGTTCCCAAAGCCGCCGGCTTCGGGAGGCGCGCCCAGGAGAGGGTGTGCGCCATGGCTTCGGCGGCCGAGCAGCTCGCGTCAAGCATTAACCTCGGCGCTTTCTCGAAAGCGACCGAACTCAAGAAGCGCATCTGGTTCACGCTAGGGGCGCTGATAGTCTTTCGCGTGGGCACCTACATCCCGGTGCCCGGCGTCGACGCGCACGTCATGGCCGAACTCATGCAACGCCAGGGCGGCGGCATGCTCGGCATGTTCAACATGTTCAGCGGCGGCGCCCTCGGCCGCATGACCGTGTTCGCTCTCAACATCATGCCCTATATCAGTGCGAGCATCATCGTGCAGCTGATGTCAGGCGCCGTGCCGTCCCTCATGGCGCTCAAGAAGGAGGGCGAGAGCGGGCGCAAGAAGCTCAATCAGTATACGCGCTACCTGACCGTGCTGATTGCGTTGTTCCAGAGCTATGGCATTGCCGTCGGCCTCGAAGGGATGAGTGGGTCGTCCGGCTCGGCGGTGCTCGATCCAGGCATGTTCTTCCGGGTCTCCTGCGTGGTGACGCTGGTCGGCGGGACCATGTTTCTGATGTGGCTGGGCGAGCAGATCACCGACCGAGGGGTCGGCAACGGAACGAGCCTCATCATCTTCTCAGGCATCGTCGCAAACCTCCCGCATGCGCTCGGCACCCTGCTCGACGAGGGCCGGACCGGCGCGCTGTCCCCGGTGTTCATCCTGATCTTCATGGTAATTGCCGTGTTGGTGATCACGTTCATCGTGTTCATGGAGCGGGCGCAGCGCCGGGTGATAATCCAGTATCCGAAGCGACAAGTCGGTACCCGCATGTTCGGCGGCGACTCCACGCACATGCCGCTCAAGGTCAACACGGCCGGCGTCATTCCGCCGATCTTTGCAAGCAGTATATTGTTGGTCCCGGCTACGATCGCCGGCTTCGCGAGCCCGAAGGCAGGCTCCTGGCTAGGTTGGTTTGCGCAGAACCTTGCGCATGGCCAGTTCGGATACATGCTCCTATACGCGTTCCTGATCATCTTCTTCTCCTATTTCTACACGGCCGTCGTGTTCAACCCGGAGGCCACTGCCGAGTATTTCGACACCGTGCTCACCCGGCTGACTACGGTTGGCGCGCTCTACCTCGTTGCCGTTTGCTTGCTGCCCGAGATTCTAATCAGCAAATATGGCGTGCCCTTCTATTTCGGCGGCACCAGCCTGATGATCATCGTCTCTGTGACGATGGACACCGTGACGCAAATCCAGAGCCATCTCCTTGCCCACCAGTATGAAGGCCTCATTCGCAAGGGCCGTACCCCGGGGCGGGTGCGGAGCCGCGTCCGATGAACCTCATCCTGCTCGGGCCACCAGGGGCCGGGAAGGGGACGCAGGCGAAGCGGCTCGAGCAGCATAGGGGCCTGCTGCAAATCAGCACGGGCGACATGCTGCGCGCGGAAGTGGCAGCAGGCTCGCCGATTGGCGTCGAAGCCAAGGCGGTCATGGAGCGAGGCGACCTCGTACCCGACGCGCTGATCATCGCGCTCATCAAAGCCCGCATCCGGCAGCCGGACGCGCGTGAGGGCTTCATCTTGGACGGCTTCCCGCGCACTGTCCCGCAAGCGGAAGCGCTCGACACTATGTTGGAGGCGTTGGGACTGCCGATTGCCGCCGTAATCTTGTTGCGTGTCGACGACCACGCGCTCGTGGAGCGGATCGCCGGACGGTTCACCTGCGCCCGCTGCGGCGCCGGGTACCACGACCGGTTCCGGCCCACCCACGTTCCGGGCGTCTGCGATGTGTGCGGCAGCACCGAGTTCGTCCGTCGCGCCGACGATCGGGCTGAGCTCGTGGAAGCCCGCTTAAACGCCTACTATGCCCAGACGGAGCCCATTCTCCCGCACTACCGCGCTTCCGGCCGCCTCCGCGAGGTAGACGGGATGGCGGATATGGACGCCGTCACACTGTCGATCGAGCACTTGCTCGATGAGATCGGCCATCGCGCGGAAGTGACTGAGTCGCGTTGACTTTAATGAGGCTGCCGCTATATTGCGCTCACCGTCGCCCCAAGGGGCGGCGCTCGCGGTATTGCCGTAATTACTCAGTTCCAGGAGAGCAGCTTCGTGGCTCGCATTGCCGGCGTAAACATCCCGACCAATAAGCGCGTGCTTATCGGCCTGCGCTATATTTATGGCATTGGTCCGACCAAGGCTGCGACGATTTGCTCCAAGCTTGGCATCCCCAATGAGCGGCGGGTCAACCAGCTTTCGGATGACGAGGTTTTGCGTCTACGCGAGTTAATCGACCGCGATTACCGCGTCGAAGGCGATCTGCGGCGCGAAGTCGCCATGAACATAAAGCGCCTCATGGACCTTGGCTGCTATCGTGGGCTGCGTCATCGTCGCGGTCTTCCCGTGCGGGGCCAACGCACGCACACGAACGCGCGCACGCGTAAGGGCAAGGCCGTGGCGATTGCCGGCAAGAAGAAGGTGACGAAGTAATGGCCCGGTCGGCTCCTGCAACACGCACAAAGAAAAAAGAACGAAAAAATATCACGAGCGGCGTTGCCCATGTAGCGGCTACATTCAACAATACCCTGATCACCATCACCGACGCGCAGGGCAATACCATCGCCTGGTCGTCCGCCGGCATGCAGGGCTTCAAGGGCAGTCGCAAGAGCACGCCGTACGCGGCGCAGGTTGCCGCCGAGGACGCAGGTCGTAAGGCACGCGAACACGGCATGGAGATGCTTGAGATCGAGGTGAGCGGCCCGGGCTCGGGCCGCGAGAGTGCGTTGCGAGCGTTGCAGACCGTCGGTTTCTCGATCAGCGCGATCCGCGACATGACGCCGATCCCGCATAATGGCTGCCGACCGCGCAAGCGTCGCCGAGTCTGACCACGCGGCGGCGTTGGCCGCCTTGAAAGAAGAAAGAAATGGCTCTTCAGCGCAATTGGCAACTCTTGATCAAGCCGGAGAAGCTCGATGTTGAGCCCGGCTCGGATCCCCACCGCGTAGCGACCGTCGTCGCCGAGCCGCTCGAGCGCGGCTTCGGCATGACGCTTGGCAATGCCATACGCCGCGTTTTGCTGTCGTCGCTTCAGGGCGCTGCGGTCACGGCCGTCCAGATTGATGGAGTGCTGCATGAGTTTAGCAGCATTCCCGGCGTTCGCGAGGACGTGACGGACATCGTGCTGAACATCAAGCAGCTTGCCCTGCGCATGCACGGGGACGGCCCAAAGCGCATGATGCTAACCGCGACCGGCCCCGGCGAAGTCACGGCCGCGCAGATCCAGACCGGGCATGACATCGAGGTGATGAATCCCGGCCTTGTCCTCTGTACGCTCGATGAAGGTGCGAAGCTCGGAATGGAGTTCACGGTCAACATCGGCAAGGGATACGTGCCCGCGGCGATGAACCGCCCCGAGGATGCGCCTATCGGGCTTATCCCGATCGACAGCATATATTCCCCCGTGCGGCGAGTGTCGTACAAGGTCGAGCCGACGCGGGTTGGCCAGGTAACCGATTATGACAAGCTGCTGCTGCAGATCGAGACAAACGGTGCCGTAACGCCGGAGGACTCGGTAGCGCTGGCAGCGCGCATTCTGCAGGATCAACTGCAGCTATTCATCAACTTCGACGAGCCGCAACTCGCGCGTGCCGATGAGATCCAAGACGACTTGCCGTTTAACCGCAACTTGCTGCGCAAGGTGGACGAACTCGAATTGTCCGTGCGGTCCGCCAATTGTCTTAAGAACGACAATATCGTCTACATTGGGGACCTCGTACAAAAATCCGAGCAGGAAATGCTGCGGACCCCGAACTTTGGGCGCAAGTCGCTAAACGAGATCAAGGAAGTCCTGACCAACATGGGGCTTGCTTTAGGCATGTCGGTGCCGGGTTGGCCGCCGGAGAACATCGAAGACTTGGCCAAACGTCTCGACGAGCCGTTCTGAGGATTAGGACCTATCATGCGTCACGGCATCGCCGGCCGAAAGCTCAATGTCACCAGCAGCCACCGCAAGGCCATGTTCCGGAACATGGCGGTGGCGCTCCTGAAGCACGAGCAGATCACGACCACCCTGCCCAAGGCCCGCGAGCTACGGCCCGTGGCCGAACGCCTCATCACCCTCGGCAAGCACGGCGGCCTGCATGCGAAGCGGCTGGCGTATAATCAGTTGCGGGATGAGCGGATCGTCGCCAAGCTATTCGGTGGCTTGGCCGATCGCTACCGCGCCCGGGCCGGCGGTTACACGCGAGTGCTGAAAGCGGGCGTTCGCTACGGCGACGCCGCGGACATGGCGGTCATCGAACTCGTCGAGCGCGACGTATCTGCTAAAGGCCTCGATAGCGGTCCGAAGCCGGAGACGGATACCGAGGAGGAGCAGGCCGCGTAGCCGGCCTGCCCAGCGCGGCCGCTGGGCCGCCCATGCCCCGCCGTCAAGCCTCCAAAGATCTCCTAGGTCTCGCTTCTGCCTCTTCGCCCCTTGCAGAGAGGCTTCGGCCTCGCCGGCTCGCCGAAATTGTCGGTCAAGACCACCTCATCGGCCCGTCCGGCTCCCTCACTCGCATGCTCGGACAGCCCCGCTTACCCTCCCTGCTTCTATGGGGTCCTCCCGGAATCGGCAAAACGAGCCTTGCGCGCCTCCTCGCCGGTGAGGCCGGGCTCCGCTTCGCGCCACTCTCCGCCATTCACTCGGGGGTGGCCGAACTACGCCGCGCTTTCGAAGAAGCCGCGCGGGCACGCGCACTCGGCCAGGACACCCTGCTGTTCGTCGACGAGGTGCACCGCTTCAACCGCGGCCAGCAAGACGCGCTGCTCCCCGCCGTCGAGGACGGGACCGTCGTGTTCGTCGGCGCCACGACCGAAAATCCAAGCTTCGCCCTTGCTGGCGCGCTGATGTCCCGCTGTCACGTGCTGGTGCTCCGCCGTCTCGACGATGCCGCGATCGAGGCGCTTCTACAACGGGCGGAGGCGTCCGCCGGCCAGGCACTCGCTCTCACGCCGTCCGCCCGCGAGCAACTCCGGGCCATGGCCGACGGGGACGGGCGGCAAGCGCTGCTTCTCGCCGAACAAGTGCAGTCCCACACCGGCGAGCCACTCGACCCGGCGGACCTTGCAACCTTCGTCTCCCGCCGCGCCCTCCAGCACGACCGAGCGGGCGATTGGCACTACGACCTGCTCTCAGCACTGCACAAATCCCTTCGCGCCTCCGATACGGACGCCGCCCTATATTGGCTCGCGCGAATGCTGGAAGCGGGCGAAGACCCCCGCGTCGCTGCACGGCGCATGGTTCGCTTCGCAACCGAGGATGTAGGCCTCGCCGACCCGCAAGCGCTCACGGTGGCGCTCGCGGCCTGGCAAGCCTACGAGCGCCTAGGCAGCCCCGAGGGCGAACTCGCGCTGGCCGAAGCAGCCGTCTACCTCGGCACGGCACCCAAGTCGAATGCCCTTTATCGGGCAGCCAAGGAGGCGGCGGAGGCGGCGCAAAGCTCCGGCAGCCTCGCCCCGCGCGCTCACAGCGTAAACGCGCCGACCCGCCTCATGAAAGACCTCGGTCGCGGTGCGGGCTATGCGTACGACCACGACGCGCCGGACGGCTTCGTCGGGCAGGACCATTTTCCAGACGGGCTCGCCCGCCGCACGTTCTACAGGCCGGCGGAGCGTGGCTACGAGCGGGAAGTGGCCCGCCGCCTCGCCCACTGGGACAGCCTGCGGAGTCAGCCATGACCGTCGGCTTCGAGGCCGTGACGCCCGACGAGGACGCGATCCGGCTCGACCGCTGGTTCCGGCGCCACTACCCCGGCATTTCGCAAGCGGCAATCCAAAAATGGTGCAGGACCGGCCAAATCCGCGTCGACGGCCATCGTGCGGAGGCCGCAACGCGGCTCGCGGCCGGGCAACAGATACGGGTCCCGCCGCTGCCCAAGGCGGTGCCCCCCGCGCCGAAATTGCCCGACCCGGCCCGGCTTCGCGAGGCGCTGTCCTGGGTGCTCTACCGCGATGAACAACTCCTGGTGCTCGACAAGCCCGCTGGCCTGCCGGTGCAGGGCGGCCCTGGCATAACCCGCCACCTCGACGGCATGCTCGACCTGCTGCGTTTCGGTGCCGCCGACCGCCCGCGTCTCGTACATCGCCTCGACCGGGACACGTCCGGCGCGTTGGTGCTCGCGCGAACGCCGGGCGTCGCTGCGAAGCTCGCGGCCGCCTTCCGCACCCGGGACGTGCAAAAAACCTATTGGGCCGTGGTCGCCGGCCGTCCGCTCCCCGTCGAGGGCCGAATCGACTTGCCGCTCCGGCGCGAGGGCGGCGGCCGCGGCGAACGCGTTCGTACCGCCGAACGCAGCGATCCCGACGCCGCGCGGGCTATCACCGATTACCGCACGCTCGACCATGCCGGGCAAAAGCTCGCCTGGCTCGAGCTGCAACCCCTGACCGGGCGCACGCATCAACTGCGTGTCCACTGCGTCGCCCTCGGCGCGCCGATCGTTGGTGACACCAAATACCATCAGCCGGATCAAAACAACGCCTTTACCGCCGAGATCTACGGCCTTCCCGAGCAATTGCATCTGCATGCCAGGGCGCTCGATCTGCCCCATCCATCGGGCGGCCGGATCGTCGTAGAGGCGCCATTGCCGCCGCATATGCAGGAGAGCTTCAAAACGCTCGGGTTCACGCCGGCCGCCCCGCAGGAGCCGCATCGGTCGTGACCGGTCGCCGTTGGCTCATGGCGCTGCTAGCGGTCGCCCTCGCCGTGCCTGTCGCGCTCTATGCCGGCCTAACCTGGGTGACGCAAAGCCAAGCTGCGCGCGCCTGGATGCAGTCAGCGGCAAGCCGGGCACTCGGCCATCCGGTGCGCATCGCGGGTCCGATCGCCGTGGGCCTCGGGCTGATACCGCGACTGGTCGTACAGAACGTAACGGTATTGAACGGCCCGGGCTTCTCCCGCCCCGAGCTCGCGCTGGCCCGGCGCGTCGAGGCGCGCCTGGCCGTTTTCCCGTTGCTCTCGGGAACTATCGAGCTCCGGGACCTGCGCCTGCGCGGCTTTGACGCCCGCTTCGAACGGGATGCCGCCGGCCGTGGCAACTGGCAAGTGACGCGCGTGCCCGGGCCGTCCAGCCCCGTCCAGGGGACATCGCGGCGCCTCGCCCTGCGCGTGCGGTCGATCTCGCTGCAGGATGGAGTGCTAGCCTGGGCAGGGCCGTCCCGGCTAATCCAGGCCAAGATCCCGTTACTCACCGCATCCGGGACGAACGCACTGGCCATTCACGGCAGTGTCGAACTCATGCATACGACGTTGCAGGTGCAGGGCGCTATGGGCGCGAGCGCGCCCTGGCCGGTTTCCCTGGGACTGACCGGCACGGGCGTCAGCGTCGCGGCCGATCTGCGTGCGGGGGTGATTTCGCTCAAAGGGCAGCTCGACCCCGCGGTGCTCGGGACGGACCGGCGCCTTGCCGGGCTCGGCCCGCTGTCGGTGCAGGCACGTCTGGCACCAGGAGCCGCCAGCCTACACGCAACGCTCGGCCCGTCGCGTCTCGGCGGAGCGCGGGTGTCCGGGGCGAGGCTGGACGCTCCGGCCTTCGATCAGCCGATTCGCCTGCGGGTGGAATTCGCGCAAGCATCCCTGGCAGCGGAGACGGCGCCACCCGCCACTGTGCTGGCCGGTAGCGCACTGCCGTTCGCAGTCGCCCTATGGAATGGGAGCGGGTCCTTTACGCTGCAGGGCACCCTGGCGCAGCCGGCGAGCTTCCGGGGGCTAGACGCCGCGGTCGCCGGGCACGCCACCAATTTGACGGCCTTTGGCGGGCCAGCGCTGGGACCCGTCGCGGTCGCAGCGCATCTCACCGGGCTCACGGGACCTGCGCCCGGCATCGCGATCCGGGCATTGCAAGTGCAGGCCGCGGCAAGCGACCTCGAGGGCGATCTCGCGCTAACCTTCGCGCCGCGCGTGGGTGTCCGTGGGACGCTCGTCTCGCAACGCCTGGTCCTGCCGGGTTGGCGGCGGCCCCGCACGCCGAGCCCCGCCACCCCTCCTAGCCCGGCGCCCCCCGCGCCTCCGCCTCCGCCTCCGCAAGTGGTCCCGGATACGCCCCTGCCGCTTGGTCTTTTGCGCGCCGCCGACGCGGATATCACGTACCACGCCGTAACGGTGACCGCGCCGGGGTTACGCGTTGAAAACGTGGCGGCACATCTCCGCCTTGCCGCCGGCCAGCTTCGGCTCGACCCTATGCAAGCCGATGTCCCAGGCGGCCTGGTCACAGCACAAGCGACCCTCGACGCCTCAGCGGCGCCGCCCACCGCGCATCTTGTCGTGCAGGCTCCCTCCCTCGATCTCGCCGGCCTGCTGCCCGGGGCGAGCGGAACGGCCGAGCTCTCCGCCGATCTGGCGAGCACCGGTGCCACGCTGCGCCAGCTCGCCGACTCCGTCACCGGCGCGGCGCATGTCACGCTCGTGAATGGTGCCCTCGACGCGGCAATCATCCCGGCCCTCGGCGCAGCGCTCCGGGCAACGCACCTACCGATCAACTTTGGCAATCGAATTCTCCTCCGCTGCGCCGTCATCGGTGCCGCAGCGCGGGATGGCAACGTGAGTGTAAACCCATTGCTGCTCGACGCGGGCCGGGTCGCCCTGGATGGTACGGGGCTCGCCGATATCCGCACCGAGACGCTCGGCCTCCAGCTGGCCGCGACCGTTCGCTTGGGCAGCACGGGAGTTGCCGTGCCGTTCCAAGTCGGCGGTACTTTCGCTGCTCCCCATGTACAGGCGGGGGCGACGCAAGGGCGGCTCGGGCCTGCGCTCGGAAACGATCCGTGCGGCCCGGCGCTGGCTGCGGCACGCGGCGGGCGGCCCGGGCCGGAACCGTCGCCGGTCAAGCGGGCGCGGGCCGGGGACCTGCTGCGCCAGTTCCTGCGTTAGCACGCCATGAAGCGGTTTTGGGATACGGCAAGCGTGGAGCCCATCGAGGACGGCTACCGGATTCTTCTCGATGACCGGCTGCTGCGGCTACCTGGCGGGGCTGCCCTCGGCCTGCCCAACGCCGCGCTGGCGGCGGCCATCGCCGCAGAGTGGCAGCTTGCCGGCTCGACCAAAGGCGGCACGATGGACTGGGACGCCGTCCCGCTTACCCGTCTGGCCGGGACCGCCCAGGAGCGAATCGCACCCAACCCGGCCCCCGTGCTAGACGCCCTCGCCGGCTACGCGGAGAGCGATCTGCTGTGTTACCGGGCAGACTGGCCCCCCGCTTTGGCCGAGCGTGAGCGAGTGGCGTGGCAGCCCTGGCTCGACTGGGCCGCGGCGCACTACGGAGCCCGTCTCGAAGTCACGCGTGGGATCGTGCATCGAGCGCAGGACAAGGCGGCGCTTGCAGCGCTGCGGCAGGGGCTGGACGCAATCGACGCGCTTGGCCTTGCCGCACTCGGCGTGGCGGTACCGCTGCTCGGAAGCCTGGTTCTGGGACTGGCAATGGCCACGGGTGCGCTCGATGCCGCGGCAGCGCATGGTCTGGCGGGACTAGATGAGATCTATCAGGCCGAGCAATGGGGCGAGGATCCGGAAGCGGTGAGCCGCCGGGCCCGGATTGGCCAGGATCTCGCCGTCGCTGGCCGGCTGCTTCGGTTAGCCCGGCCGTGAGTGCGAAGCGCTTGCTGATCGCCGGGCGGGTGCAAGGAGTCGGCTATCGCCACTGGATGTCCGCGGAGGCAGTGCGCCTCGGGGTGTCGGGCTGGGTGCGCAACCGGGCGGATGGCACGGTGGAGGCCTTGGTGCACGGCGACGCGGCAGCGGTCGAAGAACTTTTGCGCGCGTGCCGGCGCGGGCCGCCCCTTGCCGAGGTTCTGCGCATCACGGAAGAACTCGCGGCGCCAGAGCCGGAACCCGGATTTCGCCGGCTAGGGTAGGGGGCGCCGGCCCAGCACAGCCCGGAACGGCGGCAGGCTCCTGTCAGGCGACCGGCGCGGCATACCAGCCCGGCGACTCGACTGTCACAACGATGTCCCCGCCGCCGGGCGGCAACCACGCATCGCCGCTGGTCCAGCGGTGCCCTTCGGCCTCCGGCGCGTGCCAGCCATCGCCCGGCAAGGCCGCCAGCGGAATAGCGCGGCCCGCAATCCCGACAGTCCCCACGGCGATGCCAAGCGTGCGCGCGTCGCCGCTCTCGCCGAGCCGGAACGGGATGCCGGCACGCGACCGCAATCGCACCTGACGCGCTCCGAGCGATGCCCTGAACCGCCAGGTCACGCCGTCCCGTTCCCCCATGACCGCTTCACCATCGGCCTCGATGGCCAGTTCCGGCTCGCGGCAGATGGCTCGCGACGCGACATAAGCGGCCAGCCCGAGGCGCGCGCGCAGGCAGTCTAGCGCCGGGCCGCTTTCAAGTAGCGGAGCGCAGGCCAGCTCCGCCCAAATCTCCTCCGCCGTGCCCCCTGGCCCGGCCATCCCGGCCTCGGCATTCCCGAACATGGCGCGGTTGCCCGTGTCGAGCCAGCTCTCAGCCGCCGCGCCTTCCGCCAGCACCGCGTCGTGATGGTTGAGTTCGATATGAAAGTAATCGACCGCCGCATCGCCCTCCTGCGTTACCGAGACGCCATCCAGCAAGCAACGTGCCGGGACGATCGCGCCGTCGAGCAGTAGCCCGTGCTCCGGGCTAAGCCGCAACTCCCTCACTGGAACGCCTCCGCCAAGACACCCCGCCCGCAACCGGACCGGCCGCGCGGCGAGGGGATCGGCATGGAACAGCGATTCCACGCGCCGTCGCCCGATCCAGCGAACGGGCACCCACCTGCCGCTCAGCGCGCTCCGAACCAAATCGCCCGGCGCAAGCCTCTCGACCGCGATCTCGCCCTGCATCGCCGTGATCCGCGTGCCCGCTACAAAGCACGAGACCGCGTTGCTGCTGACCGTGGTCACCCCGTTCGCCGCGCTCAGCGCGAAACCGGTTGTGCTCGGCACGTTGACGACGGCCTGGAAGATGGCGTTCCCGCTCGCGTCGGTTAGCGACAGCACGCCTGCCGAATAAACGTAATGGGCGGCCGTGCCCGACACCACCAAATGATCCCCGCTGAAGAACCCGTTCACCACTCCCTTGAACGTTCCCGGCGTCGACAGCTTGATCGTGCTGGCCCGGTCGTCGAACTCGACCGTTTGCTGGCTCAGTACCGTCCCGAGAGTGAGCGTCGCCGCACCCTGCAACGTAATCTTGCCCGTGCCGATGACCTCGACCGAAATCGTCGCCACGCCGCCCACGATGTTGAGCGTCCCAAGATTGTCGAACGTCGCGTCCGTTGTGCCTTGGGATTCGCGAATCGTCGTGTTCGAGCCGGTAAACACGGCGTTCGTGCTGTTGACCAGGCTGCCCGCATCGGCTCCGCTATCCGCGATCGAGATCGCAATCGGTCCGGTCGAGGCATTGCGCGTGCTGAAAACTGTCCCGGCCCCAAACGTCACACGCCCCTGCACGCTTAACGTCGTCTCGCCCCCGTTCTGCAGGAACACCACGCCGCCATTCGTGCCGCTGAACCCAACATCCGTGTCCGAGAGCGTCGCTTGCGTCTGCGTACTGCCGCCTAGCTCGACCGTAACACCCGTGAGAACGTTGGCGCCAAGACCCGTCGCTGTAAGCGTAACGATCCCGAACGGCACATCCGCAATATCGCCGCTCCCCAGCGGCACGCCATTGGGAGTCCAGTCGCTTGCCGTTGTGTACGTTCCGGTCGCCGCATTCCAGACGTAACGCGTCATTGCCGCTCATTCCCGCCATACAAGTAGTAGTTACATACCATGGAAGTTCTGCGGTTCCTAGTAGGATCGCTCCCCATGGCGAGCCCGGGCCGCCCATGCTATCGCGCGCTGTCCGTGAGAGGTTGACGACCCATGAACGAGTTGCGCCAAGCTGCTAGCCACCACCGCTTCTTCACGGCGCCCCTCGCCGAGTCCGACCCCGAGCTCGCTGCCGCCATCGGCGCCGAACTTACCCGCCAGCAGGACGGCATCGAGCTGATCGCCTCCGAGAACCTCGTCTCCGCCGCCGTGCTCGAAGCCCAAGGCTCGGTCCTCACCAACAAATACGCCGAAGGCTACCCCGGCCGGCGCTACTACGGCGGCTGCGCCGAGGTCGACCGCGCCGAGCGCCTCGCCATCGAGCGCGCCTGCCAGCTCTTCGGCTGCACCTACGCGAACGTCCAGCCCCATTCCGGCGCCCAGGCCAACCAGGCAGTCTTCCTCGCCCTGCTCCAGCCCGGCGACACCATCCTCGGCATGAGCCTCGCCGCGGGAGGCCACCTCACCCACGGCGCCGCCCCAAACCTTTCCGGCAAGTGGTTCCGCGCGGTCCAATACGGCGTCCGCCGCGAGGACGGCCTGCTTGACTACGACCAGCTCGAGGCGATGGCCCGCAGCGAACGTCCAAAGCTCATCGTCGCTGGCGGCAGCGCGTATCCGCGCACCATCGACTTCGTCCGCATCCGCCGGGTCGCGGACGAAGTGGGTGCGACTTTCATGGTCGACATGGCGCACTTCGCCGGCCTCGTCGCCGCCGGCGCCTTCCCGAGCCCGGTGCCGCACGCCCACATCACCACCACCACCACCCACAAGACGTTACGCGGCCCCCGCGGCGGCATGATCCTCAGCAACGACGAGATGCTCGGCAAGAAGCTCAACAGCGCCGTCTTCCCCGGCCTCCAAGGCGGCCCGCTCATGCATGTCATCGCCGCCAAGGCCGTGGCGCTCGGCGAAGCCCTCCGCCCCGAGTTCCGCACCTACCAGCGCGCCATCGTCTCGAACGCCCGCCGCCTCGCCGAAACCCTCATCGAGCAGGGCTGCGACATCGTCACCGGCGGCACCGACAGCCATCTCATGCTCGTCGATCTCCGCCCCAAGCACACCACCGGCAAGGCCGCGGAGGCCAGCCTCGAGCGCGCCCGTATCACCGCCAACAAGAATGCGATCCCGTTCGACCCCGAGAAACCCGCCATCACCAGCGGCATCCGCCTCGGCACCCCCGCGGCCACCACCCGCGGCTTCGGCGAGCCCGAGTTCCGCGAGATCGGCCGCATGATCGGCGAGGTCCTGGACGGCCTTGCCCGCTCCAATGACGGCAGCAACGCCGCCGCCGAGGCCGCGATCGGCGCCCGCGTCCAAGCCATGTGCGCGCGCTTCCCGATCTACGCTTAGATGCGTTGCCCGTTCTGCGGGCATGACGACACCAGCGTGAAGGACAGCCGCCCGGCCGAGGACGGCTCCTCCATCCGCCGGCGCCGGGCCTGCCCCTCCTGCGGCCAGCGCTTCACCACCATCGAGCGCGTTCAGCTTCGCGAGCTCACCGTCATCAAGTCGGACGGGCGCCGCGTCCCGTTCGAACGGGACAAGCTCGCCCGCTCGATCCGCATCGCCCTCCGCAAACGCCCGGTCGGCGACGAGCAGATCGAGCAGATCGCCAATGGCATCGTCCGCAAGCTCGAGGCCTCGGGCGACAGCGACGTGGCCAGCAAGCAAGTGGGCGAGCTCGTGATGGACGCGCTCCGTGAGGTCGACGCCGTCGCCTACGTCCGCTTCGCGAGCGTCTACCGCGACTTCCGCGAAGCCGGCGACTTCGAGGCCTTCCTGGGCCAGCTCGACCGTCCTAAATAAGCGTCATGGACGACGCGGCGCACATGCGCTCGGCGCTGGCGCTGGCACGCCGCGGCCTGGGCAATACCTGGCCGAACCCGGCAGTCGGCTGCGTCATCGTGCGGGACGGCATGGTCGCCGGCCGCGGCTGGACCGCGCCCGGCGGCCGCCCGCACGCCGAAACCCAGGCGCTCGCCGCCGCCGGCGATAGGGCAGGGGGCGCCACCGCCTACGTCACCCTCGAGCCCTGCGCCCATCACGGCCGCACCCCCCCCTGCGCCGACGCATTGATCGCCGCCGGCATCGCCCGCTGCGTCATAGCCCTCGGCGACCCCGATCCACGCGTGAACGGCGCCGGCATCGCCCGCCTCCGCACGGCTGGCGTCGCCGTCGAGACCGGCTTGCTCGCTGCCGAAGCCGCCGCACTGCAGGCCGGCTTCCTCACCCGCCTCCGCGAGGGCCGCCCGCTTTTCACCCTCAAGCTCGCGACCTCCCTCGATGGCCGTATCGCCACCGCCACCGGCGAGAGCCGCTGGATCACCGCCGCCCCCGCCCGCCGCGCCGCCCACGCCCTTCGCGCCCGGCACGACGCCACCCTGGTCGGCATCGGCACCGCGCTCGCCGACGACCCGGCCCTCACCTGCCGGACCCCCAACATGCGTCCCACCCCCAATCTGCGCATCATCCTCGACACCCACCTTCGCCTACCCCTCACCAGCACCCTCGCCCGCACCGCCCGCAACACCCCCGTCTGGCTCCTGCACGGCCTATCACCCGACCCCGCACGCCACGACGCGCTTGCTGCCGTCGGCATCCGCCTGATCGAGGTGGAACCCGGCATCGCCGCCGCCGCCCAGGCGCTCGGCGCGGCAGGCCTCACCCGCGTCCTCGTCGAGGGCGGTGCGTCCGTCGCCGCCTCCCTGCTCGATGCCGGCCTTGCTGACCGTCTCGCCTGGTTCCACGCGCCCTGCCTCATCGGCGGCGACGGCACTCCCGCGCTCCGCAGTTTGGGCGTAACCGCGCTCGCCCGCGCCCCACGCTTCACCCACGTCGCCAGCCACCCCCTCGGCACCGACTGGCTCACCGAACTCGAGGCCGCCTAGATGTTCACCGGCATCGTCACCGCCATCGGCACCGTCCAGAGCGTCACCCCCATCGGCGGCGGCCAAGACATGCGCCTCGCGATCGCGACACCCTGGCCCGACACCGCCACCATCGCCACAGGCGCCTCCGTCGCCTGCGCCGGCTGCTGCCTGACCGCGGTCGCCATCGGCCCCGACTGGTTCGCCGTCGACGTCTCCGCCGAGACCCTAGCCCGCACCCGTCTCGGCACCTGGCAGCCCGGCTCCCGCCTCAACCTCGAGCGTTCCCTCCGCCTCGGCGACGAGCTTGGCGGCCATATCGTCAGCGGCCACGTGGACAGCCTCGGCGAAATCGCCGCCGTCACTCCCGAAAACGGCTCCTGGCGCGTCGAGATCGACCTCCCGCCCGCCCTCGCCCGCTTCGTCGCCGAGAAGGGCAGTGTCGCCGTCGACGGCGTTTCCCTGACCGTCAACCGCACCGAGCGTCGCCGCTTCGGCGTCAACATCATCCCCCATACCTGGTCGGCCACCACGCTCGGGCTTCTCGCGCCCGGCGATGCGGTGCATATCGAGGCGGACATGCTGGCGCGCTACGTCGCCCGGCTCGCGGAGACCGCATGAGAACCGCTTCGCTCACCAGCTATCTGTCGTCCGCCGCCGAGCTCATCGAGGAAGCGCGCGCCGGCCGCATGTTCATCCTCGTCGACGACGAGGACCGCGAGAACGAGGGCGATCTCGTAATCCCCGCCCAGTTCGCGACCCCGGACGCCATCAACTTCATGGCCCGCCACGCGCGCGGCCTCATCTGCCTGGCGCTCACCCGCGCCCGCGTCGAGCGCCTCGGCCTGTCGCTCATGGCCTCCGCCAACGGCACCCGGCACCACACCGCCTTCACCGTCAGCATCGAGGCCGCCGAAGGCGTCACCACCGGCATCTCCGCCCATGACCGCGCCCACACCATCGCCGTCGCGATCAACCCCGAGCTCGGGCGCGACGCGATCGTCATCCCCGGCCACGTCTTCCCCTTGGTCGCCCGCGAGGGCGGCACGCTCGTCCGCGCCGGCCACACCGAGGCCGCGGTCGACATCGCCCGCCTCGCTGGCCTGAACGCCGCCGGAGTCATCTGCGAGATCATGAACGACGACGGCACCATGGCCCGCCTGCCGGACCTCGCCGCCTTCGCCCAACATCACAACCTCAAGCTCGGCACTATCGCCGACCTGATCGGGTATCGCCGCCGCACCGAACGCCTGGTGGAGCGCGTGGCCGAGAGCACGCTTCACCACGCCGTGGGCGGCGATTGGAACGTCGCCGTCTACACCAACACCGTCGAGTACGCCGAGCACCTCGTCCTCACCAAAGGCGACCTCTCGCTCCCAGCCCCTGCGCTGGTCCGCATGCACCAGGTCGACCTCGTGAGCGACTGGGTCGGCGGGGCCGCCTGGCCCGGCTTGCAATCGGCCATGCGCCTGATTGCCGCCGAGGGCCGCGGCGCCATCGTCCTGTTGCGCGACCCACGGCCGACCGCGCTCAGCGAACGCATCGCCGCCCTGGCCGCCGATCCGCGCCCCCGCCCGGTGCTGCGCGACTACGGCATCGGCGCGCAAATCCTGGTCGACCTCGGCGTCCACGACATGGTGCTGCTCTCGAACACCCAGCGCGTCATCGTCGGTCTCGAAGGCTACGGCTTGAATATAGTCGAACGCCGTGCGTTCGCAGAAAGCGATGAACGCCGCGCGTTCGCGGAGAGCGACGAACGCCGTGGCTTCGTGGAAGAGGCATGAGCACCGTCGACGCGCCATTGCCCGCCGCCCCGCGCGTGCCGGGTCCCGCGCCCGCCATCCTGGTCGTACAAGCGCCATACTATAAGGACGTCGCCGCCGGCTTGCTCTGGGGCGCCCGGCGCATTCTCGACGAGGCCGGCGCCGCTGTCGATGTAACTGACGTAGCAGGCGCGCTAGAGCTCGCGCCGGCCATTCGGATCGCCCTGCGTGGCCCGAAGCGCTGGGACGGGTTCGTCGCCCTCGGCTGCGTCGTCCGCGGCGGCACCGACCATTACGATCACGTCTGCCGGACCGCGATGGACGGGCTCATGGCGGTGTCGCTGCAATTCGGCCTCGCCCTCGGCACCGGGCTGCTCACCGTCCATAGCCTCGAACAAGCGGTGGTTCGCGCCGGGCAGGATGGTCACAACAAGGGAGCGGAGGCCGCCGCCGCGGCGCTGCTGCAACTCGCGTTGCTCCGGCGCGTCGAGTCTTGGTCATGAAACCGTCGCGCCGCGCACCCTCCCGTCCCCGCACCGCCTCCCGCGTCGCCGCCACCCAGGCGCTGTTCCAAAGCGAGCAGGGCCCCGAGATGGCCGAGACCGTGATCGATCAGTTCGTGCGCCACCGCCTCGGCCCCGACGACGACGACACCTTCGGCAACGGCCGCGTGCCGGACGCCCAGGTGCCGCTCTTTGCCCGCATCGTCCGCGTCGCCGTCGAGCAGCAGGACCGGCTCGACCGCCTGCTCGCCGAAAACCTGCCCGCCGGCTGGCCGCTCGCCCGCATCGACCCGGTGCTCCGCGCCGTCCTGCGCGCAGGCTCCGCCGAGCTCGCGATGACCGACGGCCCGCCCGCCCGCGTCGTCATCAACGAATACCTCGACGTGGCCCATGGCTTCTTCACCGGCGACGAGCCGCGCATGGTGAACGGCATGCTTGATCGCATGGCCCGCCTACTACGCCCCGAGGAGTTCGTGGCCGCCGGTGAATGATCGGCGAGTTCGGCCTGATCGCGCGCCACTTCCGTCCGCTCGCCGGGGACGGCGCCCTCGACCTCCTCGACGACGCCGCCCTGCTCGCGCCACCCCCCGGCCGTGAACTCGTCCTTGCCGCGGACACGATGGTCGCCGGCGTCCACTTCCTGCCAGACGACCCGGCGGACA
>JAABUX010004316.1_pt1 | contig 18137 bp, 18 predicted proteins | sample 5561851 | NCBI WGS metagenome assembly JAABUX01 (sample SAMN10711883, study PRJNA513361) | rock metagenome | isolation source: Antarctica rocks | place: Antarctica: Victoria Land, Richard Nunatak red sandstone | collected 2016-01-03 | reverse complement strand
CCGCAACTCCGCTTTCTGCTTAACCGTCGCAACCAAAGGAGACCGACCAGACATGACCGCTAACCAGCAAACACCAAAGATGACCCGCCATTACCATCCGTGCGTAGGCCCAGGGAAGCCTGCTTAGAGTCGGAATGGCATTTTCGCCTGGTCCTCCTTGGGAATCCCTTTGTTCGTTCACTGCTTAGCTCGGATGTAGCTACGCACACTCCGCAACTTGAGCGCTTATTCGCCAGCTTGAAGGCCGTATATGGGCCGGGAACTCACACATCGACGCGCGACTCAGTAAGGGCTGAAGGCGACGCGCTCGTGGCGACGTGGGTAGAAGATAGCAGCGTAAACGTCTCCGATTTCTGGGGGCGTGGGCAGGGACGGTCAACTTTATACGAGCCACGCCTTGCATCTCTCATCCCAGAATACAATCGCACCGCCGCAGGATTTCTTAACTATAGGCCCGACGCGATCCTATCGCCGTTTCATCCCTGCTCGATACTGAATTCGATTAGCGATGAGCAGACGGCTATCAACGCTGCAATCAAGAGAGATGCTCACGTCTTTGAGTTCTGCGCTTTAGCGGCTCTTGATAATATTTCTATACGCAATTATCTCCGCGAGAAGCTTCCTAACTATGTGAAAATCACTCAGGAGCAGTGAAAGGTCGGGTATTGTTGCGACACACAGTGCGACCGAATTCTATCGGCAAATGCTTTTCACTCTTGGAGTCGGCGGAATGGGCGCAAGTCAGCCCACGACGGCGCCATCCTTCGATGTCTGCTGTCCACCAGACCCCGACATCCAAACCGAGGCATTGCCCCGCCCACGCCAGCTCCTTCTCACGCCAGCCTTGACACCCGCAATCCAACAATGTTCTTGTTCCGTTCATGTCCGCCCAGCCAGTCCCGGTCACACTCCACACCGAACCCGGCCCGCACGCCCCCGGCCAGCCCGCCGCAGACGTGCACTACTACCGCCATGTCCTGCACGACCTGATCGACATGGGCGCCGGCTTCGCCCGCCTCTTGCACCAGCAGGCCATCGCCCAGGCTCAAGCCGCGCCGCAGGACCCCGGAACGCAGCCCGCACCGGCACCAGACACCCTCACCGGCATCGCCGCCGCCTTCGACCGCACCGCCCGCGCCGTCCGCCGCAGCATCGCCCTCGCGCGCAGCCTCGCCGACCCCATCCCGCCCGCCAGCGACCCCGCCCAGCACCGCGCCGCCGCCCGCAGGCGCATCCTTCGCGAGGTCGAGGACGTCATCCAGCGCACCGCCCCCGGCTTCGACCATGCCGCCTCCGGTCATGCTGCCCCTTGTGGGCCCCGCGCCGATGCTGCCAACGCCGACGACGGCAGCGCCGAAGCCCTGACCGCCGAGCTGCACGACCGCCTCGACGCCCCCGACCTCGACGACGACATCAGCCACCGCCCGGTCGCCGACATCATCACCGAGATCTGCCGCGACCTCGGCCTCGCCGCCCTGCCCGGCACTCACCCCTGGCATCGCCGCACCCCCAAGGACCTCGAACAGCTCTACGCTCGCGCCGCCGCACCAAGCCGTGCCCGCAAGCCCGGCGCCGGATCGCTCGTGCCCGCCGCCCCCCAGCACGCCGCAACCAACCCCGTTCCACCAGGACCGGCCGCCATCCCCCGCGCGGCCGGCCCCACCTGCCCCGGCAGCGCTCCGCCAGACGACCCGGCTGACACGTCGGACGACCCGGCTGACACGCCGGCTGCGAACGCCACGATCCCGCGCCACCCCAAGCACCTCCGCGGCCAATGGCGCCCGCCGCCCGAGCCCAAGCAACCCCTCGGAGGCCCGCACAGATGAGAGCCGGACCGGCTTGGGGTGCATCTCATTTTAAGATTGTCGGCCGGCGAGGAACGGCGCCTGCAAGGCCCGCGCGCCAGAAAAGGCAGGACTTTCAAACTAGGACACTGCCCAGGCTGCCGGGCGCAAGGTTATCGGTATGGTTTGGCTGCTTGACGCCATCCTGCTGACCCCCTCCTGCTGCACCGGCTGACCGCAGCCGGGCCTGTTGCCGACCCGCCCTGCTCGCCACGCAACACAAACGCCAACGGTCCGGCGCCGGACGGATCAAGCGAGGAGACCCCGGCCATCTCTGATTCCGCCCCCGTCACCCAGTTCGAGCTGCTGCTGCTGCTGCTGGCTGCCATCGTGGTGCTGGAACTGGCGGCCCGGCGCCTGCGCCTGCCACCTGCCGCCGCCTTTGTGCTGGGCGGCCTGGCGCTGGCGTTGACGCCGGGCGCCCCGGATGTGGCGTTGGACCCCGACCTGGTGCTGGTGCTGTTCCTGCCGCCGCTGCTGGTGTCCAGCGCCTGGTTCACGCCCTGGCGGGACTTCCGCGCCAACCTGCGCATCATCCTGCAACTGGCGGTCGGCGCAGTGGCGTTCACCACCCTAGTGGTCGGCGTGGCGGCGCACCTGGCAGTGCCAGGCCTGCCCTGGGCGGCCTGCTTCGCGCTCGGCGCCATCGTGTCCCCGCCGGACGCCGTCGCCGCCAAGGCGGTGCTGGCCGGGGTGCGCCTGCCGCCGCGCGTCGTCGTGCTGCTGGAGGGCGAGAGCCTGGTCAACGACGCCAGCGGGATCGTGCTGTTCCGCCTGGCTGTGGCGGCGGCGATGACGGGCGCGTTCAGTTGGTGGGGCGCCCTGGGCAGCTTCGCCGTGCTGTCCATCGGCGGCATCCTGGCCGGGCTGGTGTTCGGCGTCCTGTCCAGCGTCCTGCTGGCCCGGCTGCGCGACCCCAACCTCGCCATCATCGCCAGCCTGCTGATCGCTTGGGCGTCGTACATCGCGGCGGACGCCGTCGGCGTGTCCGGCGTGCTGTCCTGCGTCGCCTGCGGCCTGGTGGGCGGCTGGCGGCAGCACAGCACCCTGACCGCCACGGCCCGCAACGAGCTTGGGGCGGTCTGGAGCGCCGTAGTGTTCATCATGGAAGCATTGGTGTTCATCCTGATCGGCCTGTCGCTGCGCGGCGTGCTGGGCCGCATCGGCGCGGACGGCGGCATCGGGCCGCTGCTGCCGCCCGTCGGCATCATCCTGGGCGCCGTCGTGCTGTCCCGGTTCGCTTGGATGTTCCCGGCCACCTACTTGCCGCGCCTGCTGGTTCCCTCGCTGCGCCGCCGTGACCCGATGCCGCCGCTGGCGGTGCCGGTGATCATGAGCTGGGCCGGGATGCGCGGCGTGGTCAGCCTGGCCATCGCGCTGGCGCTGCCCGCCGCGTTCCCGGGCCGCGACTTTATCCAGGCTGCCACCTTCGCCGTGATCCTGACGACCGTGCTGGTGCAGGGCGCCACCCTCGGTCCGCTGATCCGCCTGCTGCGGCTGGAGAGCTTCGCCATGCCGCAGGCTCCCGAGACGCTGACGGAGGCCGCTGCCCGCGCCGCGGTGGCCGCCGCCCAGCTTGCGGCGGTGCAGGCCGGGTCCACCCAGCCCGACGGCACCCAACGCAACCCGCGCCTGCTGGAGCAGTATGCCTATCGCGCCGCGGCCGCCACCAAGTTCAGCGAGGCCGCGGGCGGGCTTGACGGCGACCGGGCCGAGCACTTCGCGGCCATCCTGTCCGCCGTCGCCGCCGGGCGTGCGGAGGTGCTGCGGCTTCACCGGGCGAGCCGGATCCATGACCGCGTGCTGATTGCCCTGGAGCAGGAGCTGGACTTGGAGGAGCTTTGGGCGCGGCAGCATCAGGGAGGAGGCTGACCGGCGGCAGGACGGAGCGCGAAGCCTCGGTTGCCGGTGGAGCCTGCGACCGCTAAGTTTCACGGCATACAGCGCCCTGACCAGTGAACGCCGTGACCAGCGAACAAAGGACTGCCCATGCGCCGCCGAGGTCTGCTTGCCGCCTGTGTCCTGGCCTTCGCGCCCAGCCTTGCCTCAGCCCAGGCGCAGGAGGTGACGGTGATGGCAGCGTCCAGCCTGACCGACGCGATGCGCGAACTGGGCCAGGCCTGGGCCGCCAAGGGCCACCCGGCACCGCGCTTCGTGTTCGCCGCCTCCTCCGTCCTGGCCCGGCAGATCGAGCAGGGGGCACCAGCCGATATCTTCGCCTCCGCCGACGAACCCTGGGCGGACTATTTGGAGCAGCGCAACCTGCTCGTGCCGGGCACCCGGAGCAGCCCGCTTGGCAACCAGCTCGTGCTGATCGCGCCCGCCCGCCAGCCGGACGACCTGCCGGGCGAGATCGCGCTCAAGCCCGGCGTGAACCTGCTGCCGCGGCTGGGACCGGACGGCCGCATCGCCACCGGGGACCCGGCCAGCGTGCCGGTCGGCAAGTATGCCGAGGCCGCGCTGAAGTCGCTCGGCATCTGGGACGCGCTGGCGCCGCGGCTGGCGCGGGCCGACAACGTGCGCTCTGCCCTGCTGCTGGTGGAGCGCGGTGAGGCGCCGCTGGGCATCGTTTATGCGACCGATGCAGCGGCGTCGGAGGGCGTGCGCGTCGTGGGCGCTTTCCCGGAGGGCACGCACCCGCCGATCACCTACCCCTTCGCGCTGGTGAAGCAGGGGGACCGGCCGGAGGCGCGGGCCTTGCTGGCATTCCTGACCGGCCCCGAGGCGGCGCCGACGTACCGCAAGCTGGGCTTCTCCATCCGCCAGTGAACGGGGGGGGCCGCCACCATGACGGACTGGCTGACGCCGGACGAGTGGCAGGCGGTCCGGCTCAGCCTGGTGGTCGCGTCCCGCAGCGTATTGTTCGGGCTGCCGCTGGCGGTCGGGGCGGCCTACGCCATCGCCCGCGGGCGGTTCCCGGGGCGCGGGCTGCTGGATGCCTTGGTGCTGCTGCCGCTGGTGCTGCCGCCGGTGGTGGTCGGCTGGGGGCTGCTGCTGCTGTTCGGTGTGCGGGGGCCGATGGGTGCGCTGCTGCTGGGATGGTTCGGCGTGCGCCTGGTGTTCACCACCGCCGGCGCGGCGCTGGCGACGGCGGTGATGGCGTTCCCCCTCATGGTCCGCGCCATCCGCCTATCGCTGGAGGGCGTCGATCCCGGGCTGGAGGCGGCGGCGCGCACGCTGGGGGCGGGGCCGGTGGACCGCTTCCTGACCGTGACGCTGCCCCTGATGGCGCCGGGCATCCTGGCTGGCGCCGTGGTGGCGTTCGCCGCGGGCCTGGGCGAGTTCGGCGCCGTCATCACCTTCGCCAGCAACATCCCCGGCCAGACGCAGACCCTGCCGCTGGCGATCTACGCCGCCATCCAGGTCCCCGGCGGCGAGGCGACCGCGGCCAAGCTGTCCCTGGTGTCCTTCACGCTGGCCATCGGCGGCCTGCTGCTGTCGGAACTGGTCGCGCGGCGGATGCGCCGGCTGCTGGGCCTATGACGCTGGAGGTCGCGGCCCGGCACAGCTTTGCCGGCTTCACGCTGGATGCCGCCTTCACCGCCCCGGCCCCGGGCGTGACGGCGCTGTTCGGCGCGTCGGGGTCGGGCAAGAGCACGCTGCTATCGGTGGTCGCCGGGCTGCTGCGGCCGGGGCAGGGGCGGGTGGCGCTGGACGGGCAGGCGCTGCTGGACACCGCCGCCGGCCTAGACGTGCCGGCCGAGCGGCGGCGCTGCGGCGTGGTGTTCCAGGAGGCGCGGCTACTCCCGCACCTGTCGGTCGAGAGCAACCTCCGCTACGGCCTACGCCGCGCGCCGTGCGATGCCGCCGGGCCGGGGTTCGTGGAGGTGGTGGACCTGCTCGGCATCGCCCCCCTGCTGCGCCGCCGCCCGCGTGCGCTGTCCGGCGGGGAGCGGCAGCGCGTCGCCCTAGGCCGCGCCCTGCTGTCCCGCCCGCGCCTGCTGCTGATGGACGAGCCGCTGGCGGCGCTGGACGCCCCGCGCAAGGCGGAGGTGCTGCCCTTCCTGGAACGGCTGCGCGACCTGGCCCGGCTGCCGATCCTCTACGTGACGCACGACCTGGCCGAGGTGGACCGGCTGGCCGACACCCTCGTGCTGCTGGAGGCCGGGCGCGTGCTGGCGGCCGGGCCGGTGGGGGCGCTGACGGCCCGCACCGACCTGCCCATGCTGACCCGCCGCCGCGACGCCGGTGCCGTCCTGGCCTGCACCGTCGCGGCGCACGACCCCGCGCGGGGACTGACCGGCCTGCACTTTCCAGGCGGCGAGCTGCTCGTGCCGCTGCGGCCGGAGCCGGCGGGCAGCCCGCTCCGCCTACGCCTGCGCGCCCGGGACGTGGCGGTCGCCACCGAGTTGCCGCGCGGCCTGAGCAGCCACAATGCCGTGCCGGCCACGCTGGCCGGGATCGACCCGGCCGGCCCGCACGAGGTCTTCGCGGTGCTGCAGGCCGGGCCGACCCGGCTGCTGGCCCGGCTGACGCGGGACGCAGTGGCCACGCTGGACCTGACGCCGGGCCGGCCGGTGTTCGCGCTGGTCAAATCGACCGCGTTCGATGGGGAGTAGGCGTCAGCGGACCTCGATGGCCACCAGGTCGCGGACGCTGCGGCCGGCCCGCAGGTCGCCGGGGACGATCAGGCGCAGGGCCGGCTGCGGCTTGCCGTCCTGGGCGTAGGCGACGAGGACCTGCTTGCTTGCGAAGGCCGGGTCCAGCTCGCCGATGGCAAGCGCCACGGTGTAGCCGTCCCGTCCCTGCATCAACAGCGTGTGGCGCAGGTGGCTGCTGCGGCCGGGGTCGTCCAAGGGAGCGGCGGCCTGCAGCAGCGTCCACAGGGGAACGCCGGTGAAGCTGTCCGTCTGCGGCCCTTGCCGGGTGGCGAAGGTGGCCTCCACCGTGACCGGCGGCAGCGCCTGCAGGTCGGCCAGCGTCAGGGTGCGGGGGTGCTCGACCCGTCCGGTCAGCGCCAGTTCGACCAGGGCGGCGACCGGCGCAGGTTCGGCCGGCGTTGACGCCTGTCCGTGCGCGCGGAGGGGCAGCATCAGCAAGACTGTCAGGCCGAGGGCGCCGCCGGGAGGCCAGCGCAGCCTCCGCTGGGATGCCGCCCGCACCCCCGCCGCCCGCTGCCGGGCCACCCCCGCCGCCCGCTGCCGGGCCACCGTCGCGGCCGGCGCAGCCCGGCATCCCGTCTGGTTGCACCCGCCCGTCTTCATCATGAGCCAACCCCTGCGAACGATGCATCTTGGAACCCCGGCCATGATGCTGTCCAGGCGCAGCAGTGCTCGACCGCAGCCGGCTTGAGGCGCAGCGGCCTCAAGGCCCGGCAGGCGCCAACGCCTGCTCAAGCTCGGCCAGGCGCCGGGCCAAGGCGTTGCGCGCGTCCCGCTCCATGGCGCGGTAGCTCTCGATCACGCCGGCGCCGAACGGCGTCAGGCTGGCCCCGCCGCCACCGGCCCCGCCGCCCCGGGTTTCGACCACCGGAAGGCTGAACGTACGGTTCAATGCGTCCACCAGCATCCAGGCCCGGCGATAGCTCATGCCCATCGCCCGGCCGGCGGCCGAGATCGAGCCGGTCTCGTCCACCAGCTCCAGCAGGCGGACCTTGCCGGGGCCGAGCGCGCGGTCCCCATCGAAGTCGATGCGGATCATGAGCCTTGTCATGGCGGCAACCTAGCATCGCAGGCGGGCGTCCGGAACCGCTGACTGGTGACGTCGCGCCGCGCTGGACACCCCCCGCGACCCAGCGCTATGCTTCTTCGAACATAACGTGCGGGGGCGCTCCATGGATGTCACCTCGTTAGACGGCCGGCTGTTCACCCCTGCTCCCGCCGCACGCCGTCGCAGGCTGCTGGCCGGCGCTTGCTGTTGGCTTGTCCGGGACCGCACGACCGGCTGCGGCCCTGTCGGTCTGGGCATGCCGGCCCTGGCGCTGCCATGAGCGGGACCACCCAGCCGGCGGTTTTCCTGGGCGTCGGCGGCTCGGCCAGCCGGCCTCGCATCTTGCTGCCCCTGCCTCCAGCGCAGCCCAAGCGGCAGCGGGCGAAGCTGTGGGAGTTGAACGGCTCCGTCCACTGCTCGGTCATCGGCACCTGCCTGACCACGGCGGAGCTGCGCCGGGCCATGGGCAAGGTGATGCAGGCGGACTTGTCCGGTTTCAGCGACCATGACCTGCACTCGCAGGCCGTCAGCCTGTGCGCCCACCACAATGCCGGGTCGAAGCTGCTGCAGAAGACGCTGGATGCCCGGCATGAAACGATGGTGAAGCGCTTCGCACCCTTGCAGGGAGAGGCCGCCGTCATGAGGGCCTGGGCGGAGGCGCGCCGGGCGGGCGACATCCCCGGCGCCTACTGGGCTGTGCTGACCCACCCCGACGCCGGGCATGAGGGGCTGCGGCGGGCCTTCGGCGACGTCCACATGCTGTCGCACCTGGTCGGCGCGGCCAACCGGGCCGACATCCGCCGCCTGACGGCGCTGGAGGACGAGAACGCCGCATTGCAGGCCAAGGTCGAGCGGCAGCAAGTCCGCCTGCACGAGGCGGTCACGTCGAGGGACGCGATCATGCGCCGCCTCGGGGCGCTCGCCGCCAGCCAGGCCGGGAGCACGGCGCCGGCCGGGTCACCCCAGGCCGGCTCTGTGTCTGCGGACCAGGCCGATGGCGATGAGCTGTCTGCATTGCGGGTCCTAGTCACGGACCTGCAGGCCCGACTGGGACGCGAGACGGGCCGGTGCGAGCGCCTGGAACGCCGCATCGCCGAAAGCGCCAATGCAGCGCGGCCTTGGGAGCAGCAAGCGAAGGCGGCCGAAGCCCGGTGCTCGGCGGCGCACCGGGAACTGGCGGTGCTGGAAGCGATGGCAGCGCAGGACCAGCAGGGAGCCATCACCCCGCCGCGCACTGGGACGTTGCCGGCGCAACGCATCTTATACGTCGGCGGCAACCCCGGCTGCGTCGAGCGGATACGCGCCCTGCTGGAGGCCGCTGGCGGCGCACTGCTGGTGCATGACGGCGGCCGGCACAACCATCCTTCGCTGCTGGCCGGGCTGGTCAGCCAGGCCGACCAGGTTGCGTTCCCCGTCGATTGTGTCAGCCATGACGCGGCGCTCGCCGTGAAGCGCCTTTGCCGGCAGGTCGGCAAACCCTGGGTGGCGTTGCGGTCCTCGGGCCTTGGCTGCTTCCTTGCTGCGCTGGCCACGCCCGCTGACGATCTCGCCGCGCATGCCCCGTAGGAAGCAACGCATGCCCGACTGCTGGAAGACGCGCCTTCTCGGTGCGGCCTTGGCTTTGCTGCTGGGGGCTGGACCGGCGCGTGCCGCCGACCCGGTCCGCATCCTCGCCGCGGGCAGCTTGGGCGCCGTACTGTCGGAGCTGATCGCCGCGTCCGGACTTCCAGCAAAAGACATCGCGCCGCCGGTGTTCGGCCCGGCCGGCCTGCTGCGCCGACGCCTGATGGCGGGGGAGGCGGCGGACCTGTTCGCCTCCGCCGACATGGCGCAGCCCGAGGCGGTGGCTGCGGCGAATGGCGCGCTGGTCGTGCCGTTCGCCCGCAACCGCATGTGCGTCGCGGCGCCGGGGCGGCTGGGCCTCACGGCGGACAACATGCTGGACCGCATGCTCTCGCCCGACGTGCGCCTGGCGGTGTCCACCCCCGGCGCTGATCCCGGTGGCGACTACGCCCGCGCGGTATTCAAGCGGGCGGACGCCATCCATCCCGGCGCGGAGGCAACCTTGACCGGCAAGGGCCTGATGCTGCTCGGCGGCCCTGGGTCGATGGCGCCAAAGCTCGGCCGCAGCCCGGCCGCAGCCATCTTCCTGGCCGATCAAGCCGACGCGCTCCTGTATTACTGCAGCGGTGCGGCTGCAGCAGCCGCGGAGGTGCCGGGCCTGGTGTCCGTCCCCTTGCCGGACACCCTGGAGGTCGGTCCGGTTTATGGCCTGGCGATCCTGTCGGACCGGCCGGAGGCGGCGCGGCTTGCGCTGTTCATGCTGTCGGAACGGGGGCAGGCGATTCTCGCGCGCGGCGGGCTGCTGCCGTTGCTGTCGGGGCAATGACGCAGCTCCATAGCGCAAGTATTATAAACCGTTATATTCGGTTGGATATTGCCAACCTGCGGCCAGGCTGCCAGCCTGCCCGGCGACGCGACCGACCTCGGTTGCCTGATGCGAGGTCAACATGACAGCACCCCCGCGAACGCCGCAATCCGCCCGCGCGCCCTGCTGGACTCGGCAGCCTGTGCTGCCCTGCTGTCCGCGGCCACGGCGGCGCAGGCGGCTCCGCTCACGCTGTATGCGGCGGGCAGCCTGAACGCCGCCCTCACCACGGTGACCAACGACTTCACCGCAGCCACGGGCACGCCGGTCGCCACCAATTTCCTGTCCTCCGGCACGCTGCGCCAGCAGATCGAGGCCGGGGCGCGGCCCGATGTGTTCGCCAGCGCCGACGTCGGCAACCCGGCCGCGCTGCAAGCCGAGGGGCTAGCCGGGCCGGTGATCAACTTCGCCAGCAACCGCATCGTCGCCGTCGTGCGCAGCAACGAGGGCATCAACCAGGCCAACCTGCTGACGTCCCTACTGAACCCTGCCGTGCGGGTCGGAACGTCCACCCCCGTCTTCGACCCGCAAGGCGATTACGAGGAGCAGGTGTTCGCCGACGCCGACGCCCTGGTTCCCGGCGCGAAGGCGACGTTGGACGCCAAGGCCCAGCGCCTGACCGCGGGACCGACCTCGCCGCCAGTGCCGGCCGGGCAGAACGCGCTGGTGTATTTCCTCGACACCACCAACAAGACCGACGTGTTCCTGAACTACTACACCTCGGCCATCGCCGCGGTGGCGCTCGATCCCAACCTGACCGAGATCGACCTGCCAGCGAACCTTGCGGTGTCGGCCGAATATGGTGAGACCATTATCCCCGGCGCGCAGGAGCCCGGTGCGGCGGCGTTGGAAAACTACCTCCTGAGCCCCGATGCGCAGGCGGTGCTGGCCGCGAATGGCTTCGGCCAGCCTGCGCCTGTGCCGGAGCCTGCCAGCATGGTCGTGCTCGGGATGGCGCTGGCCCGTCTGACCGCCATGCGACGGCGCGAGCCGTCCTGAGCGACGGTCCGCTGCCGCCCGCTTCGCAACGTTGGGCGGGGTGCCGCCGCAACATTACAGCAAGGAAGCCAGCCATGCCTGGACGGGGTTGGATCGCGACGGTGCTGGCCACCTTCTGGGCGCTTGCGTTACCGGCCTGGGCTGTGCCGACGTCGTTCACCGTGCCGGGTGCGGTCGGGACGCCGGGCGCCTACGATGCGGCAGCGCTGGGGGCACTGCCGCAATCAACGCAGGCCGTCACCTACCGCGCGGGCGCCGGCACGGTGTCGGACAGCTTCACCGGGCCGACGCTGTGGAGCGTGCTGCAGGCCGCAGGCGGCATCACCGTCGATCCCGGCATCAAGAACAACGTCCTTGGCAAGTATGTCGCCGCCACCGGCACGGACGGCTACACGACGGTGATCTCGGCTGGGGAGATTTCGCCCAAGTTCGGCAACCGGCAGGACCTGGTCGCCACCTCCGACACGGGCGGCACGCTGCCCAGCCCCGACGGCTTCGCGCGCGTGGTGGCGACGGGCGACGTGGCGGGCGGGCGCTACGTTTCGAACCTCACCAGCCTCGCGGTCGGCAGCGCCCCGGTGCTGGCAGGGACCGGCGGCGGCCCGACCACCCAGGTCGCGGTGCAGGGCGGGGTTGCGACGCCGCTGGCCCTAGCGCTGCCGTCGCTGGAGGCGCTGCCGTCCACCACCGAGACTGTCACCTATTTGTCTGGCGGCACCCCGGTGACGGACACCTACACCGGCGCCCTGCTGTGGGACGTGCTGAACAGCGCCGGCATCGTGACCGATCCAGGGATCAAAAACGACGTGCTGCGGAAGCTGGTCACGGCAACTGGCAGCGACGGCTATCAGGTGAGCTTTGCGCTAGGTGAACTCAGCCCCAGCTTCGGCGATGCCCCGATCCTGGTCGCCTACTCGGACACGGCGGGGCAGCTCGTCGGCGGCGACGGTTTTGCCCGCATCGTCGTGCCTGGCGATAGTGCCGGGGGCCGCTACGTGTCCAAACCTTGCTAGCCTGACGGTGTTCGATGGGACCGCCGTGCCCGAGCCGGCGAGCCTGGCGGTGCTGCTGGCCGGGCTGGGCCTGGCCGGGCTGCTGCGGTGCAGGCCGCCGAGGCCTGGCCGGGGATAGGCGTTGAGCCACGCTCCCCGACCATGCTAGCGTTACGAACGATCAGGCAGAACGGACCGGCTGCAGCGCGCCGTATCCGTTCAGCCTGGCCGCTGGCTGTTCAAAGCAGGCTGCAACAAGCAGGCAACAAAGGGGAACGTCTATGGTCGACAAGGTCCTGACCGACATCGCCAAGGAAATCGCGATCCGGCCGCACTACGATAACTGGATCGGCGGCAAGTGGGTGCCGGCTGTCCGCGGCATGCAGTTCGACAACATCTCGCCGATCACCGGCAAGGTGATCTGCACTATCGCCCGCTCGACCTCCGAGGACGTGGAGCTGGCGTTGGATGCCGCGCACGCCGCCAAGGAGGCCTGGGGCCGCACCGCCCCGGCCGAGCGTTCGAAGATCCTGAACAAGATCGCCGACCGGATCGAGAGCCGCATCAGCACCCTCGCGTTGGTCGAGGCCATCGACAACGGCAAGCCGATCCGCGAGACCACGCTGGCCGACCTGCCGCTGGTGGTCGATCACTTCCGCTACTTCGCCGGGGTGATCCGCGCGCAGGAGGGCGGCATCAGCGAGATCGATCATGACACCGTCGCCTACCACTTCCATGAGCCATTGGGCGTGGTGGGGCAGATCATCCCGTGGAACTTCCCGCTGCTGATGGCGACCTGGAAGCTGGCGCCCGCGCTGGCCGCCGGCAACTGCGTGGTGATCAAGCCGGCCGAGCAGACGCCGATGAGCCTGGCCGTGCTGATGGACATGCTGGCCGACATCCTGCCGCCCGGCGTCATCAACGTCGTGCAAGGCTTCGGCGTCGAAGCCGGCAAGCCACTGGCGCAATCCAAGCGCATCGCCAAGATCGCCTTCACCGGGGAGACCACGACCGGCCGCCTGATCATGCAGTACGCGTCGGAGAACATCATCCCCGTCACCCTGGAGCTGGGCGGCAAGTCGCCGAACATCTTCTTCAAGGACGTGATGGCCGAGGACGACGACTTCCTCGACAAGTGCCTTGAGGGCTTCACCATGTTCGCGCTGAACCAGGGCGAGGTCTGCACCTGCCCCAGCCGCGCGCTGGTGCATGAGAGCATCTACGACCGCTTCATGGAGCGGGCCGTGGCGCGGGTGAAGAAGATCGTCCAGGGCAACCCGCTGGACATGACCACGATGGTTGGCGCGCAGGCGTCCAACGACCAGCTTGAGAAGATCCTGTCCTACTTCGACATCGGCAAGCAGGAAGGCGCCAAGGTGCTGACCGGCGGCGAGCGGGCGCACCTCGGCGGCGAGCTGGAGGGCGGCTTCTACGTGCAGCCGACGATCCTGGAGGGCAATAACTCGATGCGCGTCTTCCAGGAGGAGATCTTCGGGCCGGTCGTGTCAGTGACGAAGTTCAAGGACGACGAGGAGGCGCTGTCGATCGCCAACGACACGCTGTACGGGCTGGGCGCCGGGGTGTGGTCGCGCGACGGCAACCGGGCATACCGGTTCGGGCGCGCGGTGCAGGCCGGGCGGGTGTGGACCAACTGCTACCACCTGTATCCCGCCCACGCGGCGTTCGGCGGCTACAAGGCGAGCGGCATCGGGCGGGAGAACCACAAGATGATGCTCGATCACTACCAGCAGACCAAGAACATGCTGGTCAGCTACAGCCCAAAGGCGATGGGCTTCTTCTAAGCCGGCATCGGGCGTGGGTACGGGGCGGCGGGGATTGCTCTGCCGCCCCAAGCTTTTGGAGGCGCGACATGGTTGAGCGTGTGTTGGTCACGCCAGAGGCGGCGGCGGTCATGGCGAAGCTGCGGGCGATCCACGGGGCGGTGATGTTCCACCAGTCCGGCGGCTGCTGCGACGGCAGCTCGCCGATGTGCTACCCGGCGGGCGAGTTCCGGGTGGGCGCGCAGGATGTGCGGCTGGGCACCATCGAGGACGCGCCGTTCTACATGGGCGCGGCGCAGTTCGAATACTGGCAGCACACGCAACTCATCATCGACGTGGTGCCGGGCCGTGGGTCCGGGTTTTCCCTGGAGGCGCCGGAGGGCGTGCGGTTCCTGACCCGGTCGCGCGTGTTTACGGACGACGAGGCGGCGGCGCTGAAGCAGGATGGCCCGCCGTCGCGCGGGGATGCCTGATCATGGCGCCAAAGACCCTGCGCGACCTGTCCGGCCTGGGCACGCAGCCGCCGGCGCTGCGCGAGGCCGCGCTGGTGATGATCGACTGCCAGAACACCTATCGGGAGGGCGTTATGCAGCTTGCCGGGGTGGAGGCTGCCTTGATGGAGGCGCAGCGCATGCTGCAACGTGCCCGGGCGGCGGGGATACCTGTGTTCCACGTTCGCCACGACGCAGGAGCCGGCTCCCCGTATGACCTGACGCAGCGGATCGGCCAGATCAGCGATGAGGTCGCGCCGCGTGAAGGCGAGGCGGTAATCACCAAGAGCTTCCCCAATGCGTTCGTGCAGACCGGATTGGAGCAGCAACTGTACGCGGCGGGCGTAACGAACGTGATCCTGACGGGCTTCATGACCCACATGTGCGTTAACTCGACGGCGCGCGGAGCCTTCAACCTGGGTTTCCACCCAACCGTCGTGGCTGGCGCGACCGCGACGCGCGACTTGCCGGGGGCTGATGGCGCCGTGGTTCCGGCGGCTGCGATGCAGGTCGCAAGCCTGGCCGGGCTACGCGACATGTTCGCCGTTGTGGTGGGAACATCGGATGAGATCGCTGGGTAGCGACTCCAGCCAGCAAGCAAACAGGACCGTTCACTCCGGCCGAGAGGGAGCAGGCGGTATCTCCAAGTCCTTGTGTTGACCGCTAAACTTCGCGCAACTGCGGATTATCGAACACTGGGTTGCGGTGCCGGTGGAGCGCCTGGTTCAACGCCCCAGCTAAGTCTCGCTTTTCCTCCTCGCCCAGCTCGGCGCCGACCTCCATGCGCAGGCCGCGGTTGGCGAGCCACAGCGCCGGCGCACGGCCCGGCCGTTCCTCCAGGAAGGCGCGCAGCCAGGCCGGCTGCAGGGTGCGCTCGCTGCGGCGTCCGCTGGCGTCGGTGCGGACGATCCGCATCCCGTCCTCGGACAACAGCAGCATCTCGGACGCCTTGGTCTCTCGCGCGTTGCGGCGCATCAGCACGATAGCCAGCGCGATCTCGGCGCCGTTGAAGCCGATCACTGGCCAGGCGCCGATGCACCACAACCCTATCGATACTGCGCTGCTGACGGTCAGGATGAAACCTACCAGCCAGCGCAGCCCCATCGGACCGAGGCTGCGATGCGGGATGATGACGGCCTCGAATGCGACCGGAGCTTCCCCTGGAACTTGCAGCGTTTCACTCATGACAACGATGTAGCACGGCGGCGGCGCTTGTCAGCCCGGCCCGGGCAGGCATTATCCACGCATGCCAACCATCCCGAAGGCTTCGGCCGCGAAACCCCTCCGCAAGACGCCGCCGATGACCCTCGCCCAGGTGCGCGGCTTCATCACCGCCCTGGGCGCAGCCTACCCGGCCGCCGCATCGGATCTGGACTTCGAGAACCCCTACACCCTGCTCTGCGCCGTCGTGATGTCGGCGCAGACCACGGACATCGCGGTCAACAAGGCCGGCCGCACCCTGTTCGCCGCCGCCCCCGACCCGGCCGCCATGGTGGCCTTGGGCGTGGACGGCGTCGCCTCGCACATCCGCAGCATCGGGCTGTGGCAGGCCAAGTCGAAGAACGTCGTCGAGCTGTCCCGCCTGCTGCTGGAGCGCCACGGCGGCCAGGTGCCCAGCACGCGTGAGGCCCTGGAGGCGCTGCCCGGCGTCGGCCGCAAGACCGCCAACGTCGTGCTGAACGTCGCCTTCGGGCAGGACACCATGGCCGTCGATACCCATGTGTTCCGCTTAGGCAACCGTACGGGGATCGCGCCGGGCAAGACGGTGCGCGCGGTGGAGGACGGCCTGGTCAAGCGCATCCCGCGCGAGGTGCTGCGCCCGGCGCACCACTGGCTGATCCTGCACGGCCGCTACGTCTGCAAGGCGCGACGGCCGGAGTGCTGGCGCTGCGTGGCGCGGGAGTGGTGCCGGATGCCGTCCAAGGTCGCAGGCCCCGGCAGCGGCCAGGGCCTGCCGTTGGAAGACGTGCCGGACGAGGCGCTGACGGTGGCACCGGAGGATATCGCCGCTTCGTGAGTGCGCCAGGCTTGCCAGAAGTTTGGCTTGCCAGGAATTCGGCTTGCCAGGGAATCCAGCCGCCGCGTAAGCCTGCCGGGATGCTGCACCTTGCCAAGCTGGCCGTCGGAGTCCGCGACATTGCCCACTTGCGGGACCTTCAGGCCGCCCGCGCAACTGCCCGCCCGCCGCTGCGCCACCAGACGCGCAGCTTCCCCCGGCGCACGGCCGAGATCACGGACGGCGGCAGCATATACTGGGTGGTGCGCGGTGCGATGGTGGTGCGTCAGCGCGTGCTGGCGGTGGTGGAGGACCGGTGGGATGATGAAACCCGCTGCGCCGGGCTGGTGCTGCACCCGGAGCTGGTGCCGGTCGCGGGCCGGCCGGTGCGGGCGTTCCAGGGCTGGCGATACCTGCTCGCGGCCGAGGCTCCGGCCGACCTAGACGCGAACGGGCCGGCCACGGGCGCCGATGGCCTGCCCGAGGAGCTGCGACGAGAGCTGCAGATGTTGTGCCTGCTCTGATCACGCAGGATTCAACACGGGGCTTGCAACATTCAGGACTGGCGGCGTTAGGGGAGTCAATGCCCTACTGACTGACCTTCAGCCGATTCGTTAGCTTTGACCCAGGAGGCTCGCCGTGTTCCACGTCCGTTTGCTCTTTGTTGCGCCATATGTGGCTGCGGTGATCCTTGGAACCGGCGCTGCGCTGGCGGCCAAGCGGGACGGCCGCCACGCCGGGCACCTGCCAAGGGTCAGCACGGCAACCTACACGGTGCGGGCACGGTCCCATGCCCGGGTGCTGCGGATGACGGGGGTGCATGGGGCACGTTACGTGCAGGAACATCGCTATAGCCTGATGCGCGGAAGCTGAGCCAAACGGCCGGGCTACCCTTTACACGCCTTCTCCCGGCGGCATTTGTGGGTCCAGCGACATCACAGTCTTGATGCTTGCAACTGGCGCGGTTCTATCGTTGTGTGCGCCTGTTAGAGGAGAGCAGGATGGACGGCGGTTCCAGGCCGGATAAGGTTGCCGGCCAGGGTCAATGGGGATACTCGACGCGTCTGGTTGACGCGACGGGCCTTCAAGCGTGGGATGCCCCAGTGCCGGGCATACCGCAGCCGCCCACCCGGCCACAGCCGCAGCCAGACCGTCGGGATACGCAGCCCGAGAACAGGTCCAAGGACAAGCCCGGCGACAAGGACAAGCCTGGCGACAAGCAGGACGGTGGCAAGGCTGAAAGCGACGGCAAGGGCGATGCCAAGCCGGACGGCGAAGGGTCTGACGACGGCAAGTCCGGCAAGAAGCCGATGTCGCGCGGCAAGAAGATCATCTACGGCTTCATCGGCCTGCTGATCCTTGCCACGCTCATCACCGCTGCCGTGCTGTATTGGCTGAACTCCCGGCACTATGAGACGACGGACGACTCCTTCATCGACGGCAACATCTCGCAGGTGGCGACGCAGGTGGCCGGACGGGTGACGCGCATCGCCTTCCGCGACAACCAGGAGGTCAAGGCCGGTCAGGTGCTGCTGGAGCTGGACCCGCGCGACTTCCAGGTGCGGCTGGACCAGGCGATCAGCCAGCGCACCCAGGCGCAGGCGCAGGCCGCCCAGGCGCGTGCGCAGCTTGGGCTGCAGCAGGCCAACCTGGACCAGGCGCAGGCCAACGTCCGCGTGACCGAGGCCGACCTGGGCCAGGCGCAGACCGACCTGGCCCGCTACCGCGCCATCGATCCGAAGGCGATCACCAAGCAGCAGCTCGACACCTCCACCGCCACGACGAAGTCGGCCGCCGCCAAGCTGGACGCCAACCGCCAGGCAGTCGGCGGCGTGCGGGCGCAGATCGAGGCGCAGCGCGCCACGGTTGCTGCGCAGGACGCCGCCGTGGTGCAGGCGGACGTGGCGGTGCGGAACGCCGAGCTGCAACTGTCCTACACCGTCATCACTGCCCCCAC
>JAABUX010004314.1_pt1 | contig 18142 bp, 12 predicted proteins | sample 5561851 | NCBI WGS metagenome assembly JAABUX01 (sample SAMN10711883, study PRJNA513361) | rock metagenome | isolation source: Antarctica rocks | place: Antarctica: Victoria Land, Richard Nunatak red sandstone | collected 2016-01-03 | reverse complement strand
AGCCTCTGTTCCATAAGACTTTGAGAAGCCCGCCTAACGCCCCGCTAACCCCAATAAAGCCTAAAGCGTGGGTGCTTGCGGCGGGCTAAATACGGTCAGCGCTGCTTACCTAGACCGCTTCCGGCCGGAAGTGATCGAAATCCACGGTCCCCCAGCTTTGATGCCGCAGGACATGAAGGGGCGGCCTATTCGCGACATCTCCCAGCAATGGCTCGTGATGGTCGCGTTACTGAACCAGTATGTCAAGGACCGGCATTATGTGCTGGCACGCGGATTTGACGACGCATCGTTCCGATCGCACTACTCGACCGGCTTTACGTATGCCTACTACGTGCGGCCTAACTTCCCACAAAGTCGGGAAATCACAAACCGCCTTCGGACACTTAGCTTTCCGCCAGCTTGGGATCCGTTCATGAAGTCGGACACCAGTCTTTCAGGTCAAAAGTAAGCCGACGTTTGCACAGTATCGTTCCAGACCGCTGTGCGCCGAAGCGCTTCGTCCAGGTTAACCCAAGCCTGAAGCCCTAATTCCTCCCGCGCACGCTGTGTCGAAGGGACGTAGCGGTTCGGGATATGGATCGGGGACGCTGTCTGCACAATATCCACTCGCGGCTGGGGCGCAAACTGTGCGGCGACCTGGTATGCCAGGTCTTTGATCGAAATCGCGTCTTCCGAGCCGACATTGTAGGCGCGTCCCGGCGTCCCGCGCAGCAGAATGGTCCACAGCCAGATCGCAAGGTCTGCGGCGTAGAGATAAGACCGGAACGGGGTTCCGTCCCCGCCCACTTCAATCGGGCCGCCGGCCAGACCGTCACGCAGAAAGTTGCCGACGGCAAAATGCGTGTCCAGCGGCAGATACGGCCCGACAAACGCAAAGCCGCGTGCGACCACTACTTCTAAACCATGCTTCTCGGCATACACCGCGCCCAGAAGCTCCGCCAGCCGTTTGCCTTCGCCATATGCCGCGCTTGCCCGCCCGCAGTCCGGTGCGCCGGGATAATCTTCCGAGACATGGCTTAGGCCGGGCGGCTGCGTTCCGTAGACCGCGCCCGACGAGGCCAGCAGAAAGCGCTTGGCCCCGCACAACCTTGCAAACTCCAGCGCCCGGCGCGTTCCTTCCGTCACGGTCTCAATCATGCCGAGCGGATTGTCCCGATTCAGCGCGGCGCTGGCCTCGGTCGCGCAGTGCAGGACATGCAAGAAGGCTCCTTCCGGGAACGCAAACGAGCAGACATCCCCGGCCCGAAGCGTGATTGACGGGTCCCGCGCCAGATGCGGCGCTTTCTCCGCGAACGCCTCCGGGTTGCGGGTGAGAACAACCGCCTCCGCCCCAAGCTGCAAGCGCCGGTTGGCCCACAGAAAGCTTTCCAGCAGCCAGCAGCCGAAAAACCCGGTTCCTCCCGTGATAAACAGCCGCTGTCCGCGCAAATCGTCCCAAAGGCCGGCAGTATGCAGCAGCACATGGTCTAAATCGGCGGCTAACGGATTAAGCATCACCTTCGGCATCATCCGACGACTGCCAGCTCGCGCCGGGCGGACCTTGCGTAGCTGCCGATGGTTTCAATCATGTAGTCTTTGTGGGCGTCGGTCAGCCCTGGGTAGACGCCGACCCAGAAGACATTGTTCATCACGAAGTCGGTGTTCGCCAAATCGCCGATCTTGCGATGCGTGATGTTGGCGTAGGCCGGCTGCTTCAATAAATTGCCCGCGAACAGCAGGCGCGTTCCGATTTTCTTGGAATCCAAGTGCCGCACCAACTGGTCACGGGTGAACGGGGCGTCGGGCCGCACCGCAATCGGGAAGCCGAACCAGGATGGGTCGGAGTTCGGCGTCGCTTCCGGCAAAATCAGATGCTCCTGCAAGTCCTGCATTCCGGCATGCAGGTACGCGAAGTTGCGCCGCCGGGCGGCAATAAACTCCGGCAGCTTTTGGAGCTGAGACACGCCGACGGCGGCCTGCATGTCGGTCACTTTCAGGTTGTAGCCGATATGCGAGTAGGTATATTTGTGGTCATAGCCGCAGGGCAAGTCACCCAATTGCCACTCATACCGCTTGCCGCAGGTATTGTCCTTGCCCGGCTCGCACCAGCAGTTGTGAACGGCAATGCCGCCGGCATGGTAAGAATGGTCTTCTTCGACTTCAATATTGTAAACAACTGCGTCGCTGACTTCCACTTTATCGTTACGAACAATCGGGTAGCAGGCATATTTGCCGTCGGCGCTGAAGTGTGCATAGCGCCGGTGCGAACGTGACACATAACGCTCACCGACCAGGGCCGCGAACGTCTCCGCGTTGTCGCCGTAGATGCTCAGTGCGTTCAACGTGGCTTGCGCCGCGACTGCCGCTTCGTTTATGACGGAAGGGCAATGCTTGGCGACAGGGCGGTTCCAGGCAGAACAAAGAACGCCTGCTTTCAGCAAAGTACGCCGCATTTGCTCCAGCAGCGTTGCGCTAGTGGAGTGGAGGGAGAACCCTTGCGCCGAGCCGCTGCCGTCGCCGCGCCAGTAGCCCCGGACAAGTTCCGCAGTCAGCGCGAGAGGCCACGAAGCCATCCAATCCGGCAGATGCTTTGAGTGCGCCCCGCAGCCAAAGAATTGCCCAAAGAACTCATAGCCCTGGCGCGTCTTGAACGTCAGCGTGATCGCATGCGAGTCTCGTACTGTCCGCTGACAACCGCGAACGCCAAAGTAGCGCTGCATTAGGGCCACCACGTCATCAGCGTAGCTTTGTTCTTTATCGTGGAAAGTAAACTCGACGCGGTAGCCAAAGTATTTGTTCTCAGTATAGCCGCTTTTGCCTTTGAGTGCCTTAGTGACACTGCCTTCAGCAAGCCAGTAACCGATCAAGCGCATCAGTTCTGGGTCCGGCGTTAAGCACTTCTCGCGCTCGGCGTAGGCGGTCGCATAGCTCCATCGGAACGGAGTAGGAATAATGTCTTCTGTAGGAACGGCTTCAAGCAGCAGGTCCCCTACCTTCAGTTCGCGGGCATGAACCCAGTCCCGCTTGCCGTCACGCTCAATCCAGAAAGGGTGTTTGCCGGTCGCAGTCAGCGCAGGCCGTATTCGCGCCTTGATTGTGCAGAGCGTACCATTATAACGCCGCCCAAGCTGCTCAGTCACACGGCGATAATTGCCGTCATGCGTCCAGACTTCATCGCCGACCTGCACATCTTCAATCGCTTTGAGGCCTTCGGCGACATTAACGGGCGTTCCTGCCGGGAAGCAGTCGCGGCCCCAGTCGCGGAAGGACTCGGCGAGGACTTTGAGCTTGACGTTGTTCATAAAGACGGCCCCGCCTTCGCCCATCGTGATATGGTGGGCGGGATAGAAGCTTGCGGTGGCGATGTCGCCGAACGTGCCGACCTTCTGGCCGTTGTACGTCCCGCCGATGGCGTCGCAGCAGTCTTCGACCAAAAACAAGTCGTGCTTCTTGACGAACTCGCTGATGGCGGTCATGTTGCCGGGGTTGCCCAGCGTGTGCGCGAACATCAACGCGCGAGTTTTCGGCGAGAGCGCTTCTTCAAGCTGGTCAATGTTCAGGTTGTAGTCGGGGATTGTCACGTCTAAGAACACCGGAACCAGCCCGTTCTGGATAATCGGGTTCACCGTGGTCGGAAAGCCCGCCGCCACGGTAATCACTTCGTCGCCGGGCTTCAGCCGCCGGTCGCCAAGCGTCGGAGAGGTCAGCGTCGTCAGCGCAATGAGATCAGCCGACGAGCCGGAGTTGACCAGAAGCGCCTTGCGGACGCCGCAGAAGCGGGCGAACTCGCGCTCAAACTGGGCGGCGAACCGGCCTGTGGTCAGCCAGAAGTCCAGGCCGGAGTCCACCAAGTGCTGCACGTCTACGGCGTCAAATACCCGGCCCGACACGGGAACGGCACTGACGCCCGGCACGAACGGCTGGGGCGCGAACGCTTCGGCATGATACTCTACGACTAAATCGGCAATCTGCGCCCGGAGCGCGTCGGCTTTTGCGGTCATTGCAAATCTTTCTAAGCAATCTGTCGGTGTAGGGGCAGACCCCCGTGTCTGCCCTTCCTTATTCGTGTCTGCCCTTCTTGTCCGCGTCTTTTTCGTCCGCGTCTTTAGAGGCCACATACAGGAGAGGCCGATATAAGAGAGGCCAGATATAGGATAAGAGAGGCCAGACACGAATAAGGAAGGGCAGACACGGGGGTCTGCCCCTACGGGGCGTTACTCACTCAAAAACTCGGTGTACCACTGGATTGTCTTTTCCAGCGCCCCGTCCAGCGTGTAGAGCGGCTCCCAGTCCAGCATTCGGCGGGCTTTGGCGGCGCTTAAATACTGGTGCTTGATCTCGTTGGAAGCTTCGTTTCGGACATCGGGCGTTAAATCGGAACCCATCACGTCCAAAATCTTCTGCGTCAGCTCCAGCACTGTCACTTGTAGCTCATTGGAGAAGTTAAACGCTTCGCCGCTGAGACCCGGATTGCCCGCCATTTGTTCCGCCAGCAGCATGTACGCCGCCGCGCCGTCTTCCACATAAAAATAATCCCGGACAAACGAGCCGTCGGAGCGGATCACCGGCGCTTGGCCGCGCAAAATGGAGCGGATCGTGCCGGGGACAATTCGGTTCCAGTTCAAATCGCCCCCGCCGTAGAAGTTGCCGCAACGGGTGATCGTCACCGGCAGATTGTAGCTTTTGGCATAGGTATACGAAATCAAATCCGCGCAGCTTTTAGAAACGTCATAGGGGTGCTGGCCCTGAAGCGGCGTCGTTTCGTCATACGGCAGCACGTCCTGGTCGCCGTAGGCTTTATCCGACGACGCGATGACAATCTGCTTGACTTTGGGAGAGCGGCGGCAGGCTTCCAGCAGACACCAGGTTCCCTGAATGTTGGCTTCAAATGTAGATACCGGGTTACGGTTTGCAATGCCGACAATTGTCTGCGCGGCAAGATGAATGACCGTATCAATCTCGTACTCGCCCATCGCCCGCTCCAGCATCGGCTGGTTCACAATGTCGCCCCGGACAATTTTCACTTTGTCCAGATGGCCCGAACGCACTAATTCGCAGTCTGGAACCCAGTCCCGCACCAGGCACACGACATCGGTCCCGGCCGCCACCAAAGACTTCACCAGCCAGCCGCCGACGAGGCCTGTCGCGCCTGTCACCAATGTCGGGCGATCCCGCCAAAAGCCGCTATTCACTACTTCTTTCCTACCTTCCGAAATCAAACTTTCCAAAATCAAACTTTCCAGGGGGCTTTCCCCGACTGCCACAAGTTTTCCAGTATCTTTTTCTCGCGCAGCGTGTCCATGCACTGCCAGAAGCCTTCGTGCCGGTAGGCGACAAGCTGCGAGGCTTCGGCCAGACGCTCCAGCGGGGTCAGCTCCAGCAGCGTGTCGTCGCCCTCTATGTAGTCGAAAATCTCCGGCTCAAACACAAAATAACCGCCGTTGATCCAGCCTTCGCCAATTTGAGGCTTTTCGCTGAACTCGCGCACGAAATCGCCCTCAAAAACCAGGCCGCCGAAGCGGGCCGGAGGACGCACGGCGGTAATTGTCGCAATCCTGCCATGCGACTTGTGGAACTCCAGCACTTGTTGAATGTTCACATCGCAAACGCCGTCGCCGTAAGTGACCATAAACGTGCCGCCGCGCAGATGGGCTTCCAAACGCTTGATCCGCCCGCCGGTCTGCGTGTTCTGGCCGGTGTCCATGAGATTGACGACCCAGTCTTCGGTTTCTTTTTCCAGGTCTTCGATCCGTCCGCTGGCAAGGTTGACCCGCAAGCTGCCGCCGAGGCTGTAATGGTCCAGAAAATAGCGCTTGATGATCTCGCCTTTATATCCCAGTGCCAGGAAAAAGTCCGTGAAGCCGTAATGCGCGTAGGACTTCATGATGTGCCAGACAATGGGATGCTCGCCGACTTCGACCATCGGCTTCGGCTTGATTTCGGTTTCTTCCGCGAGGCGTGTCCCCAGACCGCCCGCCAGTATGACGACATTCATTTTACTTGTCCTGCCTTCAGCGCGGCGTCTTCGTTCACTGCCGGGCTGAGCGTTCCGCTGCCGTTCAGCGAGGGGCCGGCGGCGCTTGTTTTCGGCGCGGTGCGAAAGTATTCCCAGAACACGGCGGCAAGGAACGCCAAAAACGCCAGCGCCAAACAGAGCGCCGCCAGCTTGGTGAGGCCCGGCTCGCCGCTTTTCGGCGGCACGGCGGCGTCAATCACCGTCATGCGGCTGAGCGACGACGCATTGTCCAGCCGGATTTTCGCCGCTTCGCTGAGCGTCGTTTCCAGCACGCCAAGCTGAATGCCGACTTCCGCTTGCAAGCGCCCCGCCTCGCCGGACAGCCGGCGGCTGACGCCTAAATGCCGCTCGGCGGAAGCGATCTGCTGGGTAAGCTTTGCTTGACGCGCGACAAGGCCGGTAATTTCCTCGGTGCTGCGGATGTCCGGCGTCGTCAAGCTGCGCTTGATGCCCTCAATCTGCCGGTCCAGCTCCGCCTGGTCCACACTCAGCCGCGCCTGCGCCTGTAGGACCGCCGGGTTTTCCGGCCCGAACAGTTTAAACGCAGTGTCATAAGCCGACTGGTCCTGAGTGACCCGGCTGCGGGCATTCGCCAGCAGGGGATCATCGGTCGGCACATTGGATAGAGCACGCAGCTGGCTGCCGATCCCCTGCTGGCCGACGGCCCGCACCGCCTGCGCGGCCCGCAAATCCGCCTGCACCTGGTTCAGCGCCGTATACAGCTGCCCTAGGCCGGACGCCGCCGTCGCTGCATCCGTACTTCCGCGAGAGGAGCCGGCGGGAGAGGAACTCTCCGAAGAAGCGGCACCGGAAGGAAAACTGCCGGACGCAGACGGCGTCAGGGGGACGCTGCGCGGGTCAACCCGGCTGAGGCCGCGGGTGAAGTCCAGTGACCGCGCGACTGCGTCCTCATAATTTGCCCGCGCCTGCCGCACTTCCCGGTCGGCCCCGCGCAGCAGAACCGTGCCTTGATCGGTATCGCTGGTCGCGTAGTATTCTTTCAGCGCCAGCGCGTAATCGTTGGTCGCCTCCGCCGCCGCGTTTTCCACCTGGGCCGCGCCGGGCGACGACTGCGGGGAAAACTTGGGCGGTCCCGGCAGCGTCACCGAGATATACAGCAGACCGTCGGTGGCGCTGTCGTCCGGCTTGACGTTTTTCGTCAAAAAATCTACGGCATCCTCTTCCGTGCGAAACGTCTTCGCGCCGTAAAGCTGCCGGAGATGCACATGGCGCTCCACGGTATCCGCCAACGCGCGGCTCTTTAGAACGCCTAAATAACGCTTGCTTGTTCCGCCGCCGCCGCCCGTCAGCAGGGCCAGCGCCGAGCCGCCGCTGGAAGCCTGCTGAAGCGCGACGGAAGTCGAGGCCGTGTAGGTGCGCGGGGTTAATGCTCCCAGCAGCAGCACTCCGGCCGCCGCCGAGAGGGGACCCGCCCAGAGCCAAATCCGGCTCTGGCGGCGCAGCACCCGGCGCAGACGCGCTCCATCAATGATGATTTCGTCCTGCGGCACGGTAGACGCTTTATCTTGCGGCGCGGAATAGGCTTTGTCTTGATAGGCTTTATCTTGCACGGTTATGGTGTCTCAGCACACGAAAACGGTGGATAAAAAGCAGGGTGGAGATACATGGAGAGGCTGTGTGTCCTTCGCCCCATTATATCTCAAACCCCTGCCTCTTGTCAAATCATACGGACGAACACGAAGGAAAAGAGGGCGAACAAAAACGTAGGGGCGAACACGGGGGTTCGCCCCTACGAAAACATCAGCAAAACGTAGGGGCAGGCCCCCGTGCCTGCCCTTCTTGTCCGTGCCTGCCCTTCCTTCCCGCCTGTGCCTGCCTCTTGTCAAACCGCAGGTACTACAGCCCAAAGACGCTGGACAGCACTTTCAGCGTAATCGCGCCTCCCAGCAGGCCCTGGAAGAATTCACTGAAGCCGTTGCCGCTGCGGCTGATCTTCTCGGCCAGCACTTTGGTCGGAACCAAAATCAGGTCGCCGGGCTGGAGCGCCCCGGCTTTGTCCGCCGGGATCAGGCCGCCGCCGGCATGAATGACTTCAATCCGGTCTGTTGCCGCGTCCGGGGTGAAGCCGCCGACAAGCCGGACGTAGTAGTCAATGGACTGACCGGGTCGGTAGACGACCCCGCGCCCGCTGTAAACTGCGCCGACCACCTGCACCGTGGTCGGCATTTCCGGCACGACCAGCGTATCGCCGTCTTTGAGCAGCACGTCGTCAATAGAGCCGGGACGCTTGATGGCCTGGGCCAGTTGAACCGCGACAGAGCCGTTCGGCTGAAGCTGGCTCAACGTCAGGAGCCGTGCCGGGGAAACCAGGCTGTTCTGCGAGAGGGCGTTAGTCAGCGGCGCGAGGTTCGGGTTAGCGGCATTGGCGGAACCGCCGCCAAGCCCAGCGATACTGGAGCTGGAACCGCTGGCCGCCGTGCCGGCGGCTTGAATCAGCTCAAGATTGGATTTCGCCTTTTCGCGCTGCAGCTGGCTCAAATTGAGCATGTCGCTCATGCGGGCAATGACCGTCGCCAAATCAAGCTGCCCCGGCGTCGCAAGCGCGTCCGACATGCGCGTAAATTCCGCGCCCGGCGGGAAGGCCTCGGGACGCAGGCCGCCGGCCTGCTTGATCGCATCGCTCAGGCGCATGCCCCGCTGAATAATAATCGGGCCGGGCCGGTTGACCAGTCCGGTCACCGTCACCACCGCCGGATGGTCCTGCAAGTTGCCGTCGCCCTGAACCGCCACCACATCGCCGTCTTGAAGCGCCAAATCCGTTCCCGACACGACCGTCTGCTCCGACGTGTAATCCACGGTCTGGGAGGGGATCGCCGCAGAAGCCACTTGAACGGCCTTGTCGGTGACCGGACGCCGGGCATGGGCCACCGTCACCCGCGTGCCGCCGCCGGGCTTGAACGCGCCGACGACTTTCAGCAGGTCACTCAGCCGCATTCCCTCGCCGCGGGCATAGAGGCCGGGTGCAAGGACATTGCCTAAAATCTTGACCGTGTGGTCCGGCGTAAAGTGCGCCTCGCCGCTGCGGTAGATCGCGAGAACGTCGTTGTCCTGAATGGGAAGGTCTGCACTTTGATCGCCGGCATCAATATCGCGCAGGCTGACGTAATCGTAGGCATAGGTGCCGTCGCCGCGCTGATGCAGCAGGACCGCCCGGTTGAGGTAGGCGTCCGGCAGCGGACCGCCGGAGTCCAGCAGCAGGTCGCTGACACGCATGTTGTCGCTCTGGGTATACAGGCCGGGCCGCTGCACCGCGCCGCGCACGGTGACTAAACGGCGGCCAATGTAGGACACCTCCTGCCGCGTGTAAAGCTGTAGGATGTCAAAGCGCTTCAGCGGAATGTTCGGCGACTCGTCCAGGCTGAAATGCTGCCGGGTCGTCGTGTTGTCCGGGTTCAAGCGGGTCAAATCCGCCTGGTTTGTGTACGTGTCATACTCAATGCCACGCGCCCGTGCAATGAGATCGGCCACGGTCAGGCCGGGCGTGAGCGCGTAATCGCCCGGCTGGTTGACCGCGCCTTTAATGGTGACGCGGTTGGTGATGATCGAGCGAATGGAAGACACTTCAATCGTGTCGCCGTCATACACCGAGACGCTGGCGACTTTGGCTTTATCGCGCAGGTTGACATCGCGGATCACCCGGTCCGTGCCGTTGTTGATGGTGTCAATGTGGACGTTCTGGTCCACGCCCGACGGCTTCACGCCGCCGGCATAGCGAAGCGCATCGCGCAGGCTTTCGCTGGGCGTCAGCTCATAGACCGCCTGCTGGCGAACTTCGCCGAGAACCGCAATCCGGGACAGGCGGCCCGGAATATAAATGTTGTCGCCGGCCTGAAGGGGAATGTCGCTGCTCTTCGCGCTGGGATTGGCAGCCGTCGCCCCAATCAGCGGATAAATGTCAAGCGTGCCGACCAGACGCCCGCTCCGCAGGACACGGATGTCCCGCAGGGAGCCATCCGCCGTCGGCCCGCCGGCGGCGTTCAGGACATTGAACGCCGTCGCGGTCGCCGGCACGGTATATGTGCCGGGCGCAAACGCCGCGCCGCTGACCGTCACCTGGATTGTCCGAAGCTGGCGCAGATTGATGGACACGTCTACGTTCCGGTACAGCCGCTCCAGCCGCCGCCGCAGCGTGTCTTCGGCCTCCGAGGCCGTCCGGCCAGCGACAGAGATGCGCCCGACGCCTTCGACCTCAACGCCGCCTTGCAGGTCAACCGTCGCCGTGAACTGGCGCGGAGCCAGCGCCAGAGCGCTGTAACGCACGGTGAGCCGGTCGCCCGGCTGAAGCTGGTAGTTCGGCGGCAGGGATGCCAGCACATTGCGGTAGAGGGTGGAGGAGATCGGGTCGGTCACCTGTCCGACAACCGCGTTCGCCGTGCCGTTTTGCACCAGCGCGTCGTCACCAGGGAACTGGATGTCGCTGCCGAGCGGCGCGGTGTCTCCGGGAAACCCGCCGCCGGTTTGGTAGGAGTTCTGGCTCGGGTTCTGGTACAGGCCGCCGTTCTGGGCGCTGTCACCATTTTGATAATCATAACCCGTGTTCGGATAGTCATAGCCTGTGTTCGGCGAGCGGCGCAGGATTGTCGTGCTGGTTACGTCCCCGTTCAGCGCATCACCGCCGCTTCCATTCGGGTTAAACTGGTTTGCGTCACCACTAGAATTGGGGTCGCTGCTGGAGTCGGGATAGCCGCTGGAACGCGGGTAGCCGTTCGGATATTGGCCGCCGCCGGACTGGGTATCATTTTGCGTCTGGCTGCCGGGCTGGTTGAGATCACCGCCGCTTCCATTCGGGTTAAACTGATTTGCGTAGCCGCGCTGTTCTGCCGCGCCGTAAGCCGCGCCTGCCCCCAGAAGTGCGGCATCGGTTCCGCTGCTGTTATTCGAGTTATCGTAACCTGCGCCGCCGGCATTCCCGTTGTTGTAGCCGATGCCGTTAGAATAGCCATTACTAGAAAAGGGCGGCTGGCTTTGATTGGGCTGGCCCGAAGTGCGCGGCTGGCCCTGCCGGCCGCCCTGCGGGTAGCCGGAGCGGTTGTTGACACGCGGCGGGGCCGGCAGCAGGGCGCGGCGGCGGGCGACAATGATCTGGCGGGCCGGCTGGAAGAAGTCGTAGCCGAACAGCGGAAGCGGCTTTTGGAAGCGGGGCTGTCCCAGCAGCGCGGGGTCCGTCTGGAGCGTGTAGTTTTCCGGCTCGCGGGTCACGACCGGCGGGATCAGGCGGTTGCCGGTCGCAGTCGGCGTGTTCGTTCTCGGATTGTATTGGTAACTGTTTTGGGCGCTGCTCTGGCGATTGCTTTGAGCGCTGTCCGGGCCGTAAGCGTTTTCGGGACCGTAAGGATTATCCGGGCCATACGCATTCGGGGCTTCCGGGCTGCGGGTCGGATCGGTCAGAACGAGCGGATTGGCGGGCGCGGCGGGAACACGCGGGCGCGTCGTGCGCCCGTTGCGGGTGGCGACGGCGTCTGCGTGGCCGCTGGTATCCACTCCCACCGGCGGATTGGGCGAACCCGCCGAATTGTCACTGCCGTAGCTGCCGCCGGTGTCGTAAGGTGAACTGCCGCCGGACATCGCGCCGCCGGACGACGACGGGCTGCTTTGCGGGTCCTGCCCCGCGCTGCGCTGCGGCAGGGTGAGGCTGGACGCCGCCAGCAAAATCCCAAGCGCGGCGGCAAGCGGAGCGGAGCGGCGGCGGGCGGAAAAAAGCGAAGAGTGATGCATGGTCAGTCCTGAGAAGCGTGTGGTTTATTGGAATAGAATGTCTTTGAATGGAATGTCTTTGATTGGTTAGAAACTGTATCAACAGATTTCACGGGGCTGAACCCCCGTGCTTTAGGAGAGCAACTCCCCGCCTCTGCACTGGCAGGCCCGGAGGGGCGCGGGCAAAGAATCCGAGTTGTTCCTCGCCCGCGAAGGCGGGGGCTTGCACTCTTAAAGCCCAGCCGTTCAGGGCAGGGTGCGCTTTCTTTACAGTTTCTTAGGCCGATTGCGCGACGGCGGCCCGCGCCATATCTGCCATTTGCGACAGCTCTGCCGTCTGCTGCATCAGTTCAGCAGTTTGCAGCGCGGACAGCGCGGAGGCAGTGGGAATGCCGGAGCTTCCGGCCCGGCCCGCGAGGCGCGACAGCACAAGACGCCCGGTGTCCGCCAGGATTTGCAGGTCAAAGGCCAGTGAGCGGCGGCAAACATACTCGGCGTCCATTTGCAGCTTGATCGGCATGATCTGCGTTAGATAAAACTGTTCCCGGTTGGGCTGACCGTTCAGCAGGAACTCCTCATGGCGAAAATACAGCGCGGTCGGCCCGGTCATTCCCGGCCGGACGCTCAGAACGATCCGCCGCAGGCTTGGGTCAAAGCGGTCCACAAAACGCGGCACCTGCGGGCGCGGCCCGACCAGGCTCATGTCGCCGCGCAGCACATTGAGTAATTGCGGCAGCTCGTCCAGCTTCCAGCTTCGCAGATGCCGCCCCAGCGGCGTGATGCGGCAGTCGTCCTGGGCGGTCACAAGCGGCCCGGTCTGCCTTAAACTGCTTCGGCCCGCCGTAAACATCGTGCGGAACTTCCAGATTTGAAAGATTTGGCCGCCGCGCCCCACTCGCTCCTGGCGGTAAAATACCGGCCCCGGAGAAGTCAGCGTGACGGCAAGCGCGGCCCAGAGCAGAGCCGGAAGGCACAGCAGCAGGAGAAGCAGCGCCACGCTGAAGTCCAGCAGCCGGCCTGCCGCGCCCGGTTCACCTAAAACTGGTTCATCGAAACATGGTTCTGGAGATGGTTTCTGTCGCGGCATAGGTCGGAGCCTTGCGTCACGCTGCGAATTCACGACCGAAAAGAGACGCCAAACGGAAGTATACTGCATTTTCCGCAAAAACGCTCGTTTTTTGACCGAGCCGGCAAAAACAAGGATTCGGAGCGGCGCACCGCGAATAACTTCCCTGCAATGTTTACCGAAATTCAAACCAAAACCCTGCGGGCGCTGGTGAACTGCATTGTTCCCGCGGACGATTACCCGGACGGCTGGACCGCCGGGGTCGGTGAGTATCTTTCGCGGCTGTTGACGCGAGAACCGCAGTTTTTGTTCCTTTACCGCTCCGGCCTGGACGCGCTGGAAGCGGAAGCGAGCGATTTTCACGAATGGACGGCAGACGCGCAGAACATGCGGCTGACACTTTTGGAACAAGATGCGGTTCGGGGAGCGTTCTTTCGCCTGCTGGTCACGCATGTGATGGAAGGCTTTTATGCCGATCCCGGCAACGGCGGCAACCGAAACGGGGTCGCCTGGCAGATGATCGGCTACAAGGTGACGGCATGACCAAGAAAGTAACGGCATGACCAAGAAAGTAACGGCATGACCAAGAAAGTAACGGCATGACCAAGAAAGTAACGGCATGACCAAGACAAGTTATGATGCCATCATTGTCGGCGCGGGCGCGGGCGGCGGGGTGGCCGCCGGACTGCTGGCGGAGGCGGGACACCGCGTGCTGCTTTTGGAGCGCGGGCGGCAATTGTTGTTCGCGGATGTCGGGCGCGACCATCTGCGGAACCAGCGCCTCGCGCAGTACGGCTTCAACGCCGGGCCGGACGATTTAACCGGCAACCCGCGCGTGTTCGTGACGCCGGAAGGCCTCGAAACTGTGGTCAGCCCGATTGAAGGCGGCTACTCCGCGAACGCCGCCTGCGTCGGCAGCGGCACACGGGTCTACGGCGCACAGGCCTGGCGCTTCCTGCCCAATGATTTTCGCATGGCCTCCAAGTACGGCGTCCCCGCCGGCAGCAGCCTCGCTGATTGGCCGATTACTTACGAAGACCTTGCGCCGGACTACGAACGCGCCGAATGGGAGCTCGGCGTCTCCGGCGACGAAGAAACCGCCGGCAAGCATCGCCCGCGCCACCGCCCGTATCCCATGCCGCCCCTGCCGCTAAACGCGCAGGGCCGAACACTCCAAGCCGGGGCGGACGCGCTCGGCTGGGACACGCAGCGCGTTCCGCTCCTCATCAACAGCGTCCCTTACGGCGGGCGCGAGGCCTGCGTCCACTGCCAGCAGTGCGTCGGCTTCGCCTGCCCGACCGACGCCAAGAACGGCACGCAGAACACACTCATCCCCCGCGCCCTCGCGACCGGCCTCTGCACGCTGGAAACCGAAGCGATGGCTGAGCTAATTGACACGGATGCGTCAGGCCGCGTGGTCGGCGTCACCTACTGGACCAAAGACGACCGGCGCGTCTCCGCCAAAAGCGCCGTTGTCGTCGTTTCCGGCGGGGCCGTGGAAACTGCCCGCCTGCTGCTCAATTCCAAGTCTTCGGCGCATCCTCACGGCCTCGGCAACGCGCACGATCAAGTCGGGCGCAGTTTACAGGGCCATTATTATGCCGGAGCCGTCGGCTGGATGCCCGAATCTATTTGGGACGGCATCGGCCCCGGCGCGACCACGGCGACTATCAAGTTCAACCACGACAACTTGGATACGCAGGGCAACGCAGTTGTCGGCGGCGGAATGCTGGCCGACGACTTTATCACCCAGCCCATCAACTTCCAAAAGTGGCGCGTCCCTGCCGGTGTCCCGCGCTGGGGACTGGCCCACAAGCAGTGGATGCGCCAGCACTACACCCGGATGCTGCTCATCACCGGCCCGGTGCAGGAAATCCCCAGCCCGGACGCTCGCGTCACCATAGACCCCAGCGTCACCGACAAATACGGCATCCCCGTCGCCCGGCTGTCCGGCACCACGCACCCTGAAACGCTCCGCACCTACGGTTATCTAAACACCCGCGCCGCCGAATGGGCGCGTGCCTGCGGGGCTGAGAACATCCAGGCCTACTCCGCCGGCCTCACCCTCAGCGGCGGCCAGCACCAAGCCGGCACCTGCCGCATGGGCGACGACCCGCAAACATCCGTCACCGACCGCTGGGGCCGCGTCCACGACCACGACAACCTCTATATTGCCGACGGCTCCCTGCACGTCACTAATGGCGGCTTCAACCCCGTCCTGACTATTTTGGCATTGTCCTACCGCGTCGCCAGCCATCTTATGCGGTCTTGGTAGAATGTCATTACGCACCGTTGAAAACTTAGTTCTCAAACATAGAAGGTGAAAGGTCAGCCTCGGTAGGCACCCAGACAAGCGCCGTGGCATCTTGCAGCAAAACTAAAACTCGGCCTTCATGGCGAAAAGTTTGAAAAGGCATTCTCATTTCTGCGATGTCCTTGAGGCGGCCTTCTTTTAATGCCCGTGTCACCTCATCCCAAAGCGCCCAGTAGAAGCACCCCTTGTTGTCAGGAATTTCCACACCAGTGAGGGCAGTAGGCCATGCCGTTCCTTCCCAAGCCGTGCCTTCGAACAGGTGAGAAGCATAACGGAAGAATGTTCGGTGGGTTCGGATGTTCTTGTCGCCAAGCACCGGGTCACCCCTATCAAGATACTGGGCAAAACTTGTATCATCTATGGTCGAGAGTTCACGCAGACGTGCAGCAAAATCGTCATAATTTTGACGTTCAAAGAACGGCACATAGTGACATAATATAGAGCGAAGTTGCGGATATTTCTGTGGATTCATATATTCACCAACAGGATCAATCTCAATGTCGGCGGCTCCCGTGACAGCCGACTCGCGCGGTGCAAACAGCACACCAATCGCTTTATTGAAGTCTTTCTCGTTCTTCAGCTTATGCTGTGTTTTTTCAATTGCCGCTTTCCAGTGGTTTCGTGCAAAGCGGCCCCGGACTTCTACCTTTATTAAACTGCCGTCGCTATCATAGGCTGCAAAATCTGTTGGAGCCAAACCTGTTGGAAACCAACTTTGGAGCGGAATGTCATAGAATTAGGAGTTACGCAGTTGAAGCCAAATTGAGAGTAATTTCGATGTCTCGCTGACGCTGATTTACTCTCCAACTGCGTAACTCCTAAGAATTTAATTGCAATAGACAATCCTATCCCAACCGCTAGAATTTCGGCAACAAGACCGTCAGCACGAGGGTTATTTATTGATTTCGTCACAACAAGGCGGTTTTTGTCAAGATTGCTGTTGTAAACAGCTCTCGGATTGCAGTGCGCCAAGTTGTCCCAAGTACGCTGAATTTCTGCTTGTCGGCTTCCGCCGCCACTAAAATCGATTGCGGCTCCTCTGAAATGTGCAGCAGCCGTTCCAATCAGTTCAGCGAAGGAAAGCGAAAAGTCCTCTTGGTTGAGAAGATTAAGCCGAGATTGTGTATCTGCGCTGACAGTATCACAGTTTTCCTGGTTTATATCTACCTGAAAGTAGACAATTTGTTCCGCCGGCGGATTTGGAACGGAAGCATTTTGATTCGTGAACTGTAGTGCCATGCGTTAGCCGAACTTCGCCACAGTGATTGCGCCTTCGGACGCGGACGTGACGGAGGCGGCGTATTTTGCCATGACGCCGGTGGTGTAGTGGGGCGTTGGGGCAGTCCATTCGGACCGGCGTCGCGCAAACTCGTCGTCGGTGACGCCTGCGATGATGGTGCCGCCGTCAATGTCCAGCGTCACGATGTCGCCTTCGCGCAGGAGGGCAATCGGGCCGCCGACGGAGGCTTCGGGGGCGACGTGGCCGACCATCAGGCCGCGCGTTGCGCCGGAGAAGCGGCCATCAGTGACCATAGTCACCTCGCCGCCCAAGCCCTGCCCGACCAGCGCGGCTGTGACGCCCAGCATTTCGCGCATTCCCGGCCCGCCTTTCGGGCCTTCGTAGCGGATCACTACCACGTCGCCCGGCACGATGCGCCGCTCCGTCACTGCGGTCATCGCGTCTTCCTCGCGGTCGAAGATGCGGGCCGGACCGGAGAACTGCGTTTTCTCGGTTCCCGCCAGCTTGATGACCGCGCCTTCAGGCGCTAAATTGCCGTGCAGGATGACAATGCCGCCGCGTGGCTTGAACGCTTTGCCGACGGGAACGATCACTTGCTGGCCTTCGGCTTCCTCGGCCAAAGCCGCTTCTTCGGCGAGCGTCTTACCCGACGGGGTAGGGCGGTCGCCGTGCAGCAGGCCCGCCGCCAGCAGGTTTTTGGCGACTAATCGCGTTCCTCCGGCCCGGTGCATATCGGTTGCGACATACTGCCCGCCGGGGGTCAGGCTGGCAATGACCGGCGTTCGCGCCGAAACCCGGTTGAAGTCGTCCATTGACAGCGGCACGCCGGCCTCGCGGGCCAGCGCCAGCAGGTGCAGGACGGAGTTCGTCGAGCCGCCCGTCGCCGCCGCGCCCGCAATCGCGTTTTCAAAGGCTTCTTTGGTCAGAATGTCGGAAGGCCGGACGCCGCTTTTCAGCAGATGAACAATCATGCGGCCGGCTTCCACGCCGACATCGTCTTTCTTGGGATCAACGGCAGGCACTCCCGCCGAGCCGAGAGACGCCAGTCCTAAGAACTCCATCACAATCGCCATCGTATTCGCCGTGAACTGACCGCCGCACGACCCTGCGCCGGGGCAGGCGGCGTCTTCCAGCTCGGTCAGGTCGGCATCGGTAATCTTGCCCGCCGCCGCCGCGCCGATACCCTCAAACACGTCCTGAATGGTAATGTCCCGGCCCCGGTAGCGGCCCGGCGCGATGGAGCCGCCGTACAGCAGCATTCCGGGGATGTTGAGCCGCGCCAGGGCCATCGCCGCGCCCGGCGCGGTCTTGTCGCAGCCGACCAGGCAGATCACGGCGTCAAACATATGCCCGCGCGTGACCAGCTCAATCGAGTCCGCGATGACTTCCCGGCTGATCAGCGACGTTTTCATGCCCTCGGTGCCCATCGTAATGCCGTCGCTGATTGCGATTGTGTTGAACTCCTGCGGCGTCGCCCCGGCTTCCCGGATGCCCTGCATGACTTTCTGCGCCAGCGCCCGCAAGTTCAGGTTGCACGGCATCGTGCCAATCCACGTAGACGCGACACCGATGATCGGCTTTTTAATATCTTCGTCGGTCAGCCCGACGCCTTTCAAATAGGAGCGGGCGGCAGCGCGGTCACGCCCTTCGGTGATAACGCGGCTCCGCGCTTTGGGATCATAACTTGGTGTATCAGGCATGGGGGAAACTCCACAAATGTTAGCGATTTGGGAGAATTATACCTGTGAGGGCAGAGGTTTGGCAAGAACGGGGTTCAGGCTCAGGTCGCGAGGGAGTATCCACTCGCTAAAG
>JAABUX010004313.1_pt1 | contig 18142 bp, 24 predicted proteins | sample 5561851 | NCBI WGS metagenome assembly JAABUX01 (sample SAMN10711883, study PRJNA513361) | rock metagenome | isolation source: Antarctica rocks | place: Antarctica: Victoria Land, Richard Nunatak red sandstone | collected 2016-01-03 | reverse complement strand
GGACATTGATAGCACATATCAATACCAACGGTACCCCATGTACATATACCGTATGCAAAGTCAAGCCCAAACATCCTCCAAACCCACCCTAACAGTATATCCCACCCATTCTCATTCCTCCTCGTCCCCACCTCTAACCCATCATCTCCTCAACACAACAAAACCTACTCCCCCTTCTTATTATTCTTCATAAACGCATCCTCCCCGCCCAACGCCTCCAGCTTCTTCTTCGCCTCCTCCTTGGTGCTATCTTTGTAGTTTGGGTTCGAGATCGTTGCCTTGTTGTTCCATTAGTTTAGCACAAGTACGGAATAAAAGAAGAATAGAATAAGAGTAGGAGAAGGGAGGATGGTGAGGGCGGTGAGGGAGGCGATGGGATCTTGAGGGATGGAGTACCTTGTATCCGGAAGCTTTGTTGGAAATATCCTCCGTGGTGCCGTGGATGTTGTCCATGGGGTTGGAGTCGGTGGGGATGTTGTCTTTGGCTGTGCCGGCGACGGAGTGGTCTGTTATTTTGTCGGTCATTGTGGCGGTGTCGGGTCTTTGGGGTAGGGAAGGGGTTTGGTTGGGTTTGTAGGAGGGGATAGGTTGGGTGGTTGGTGGTTGGTGTTTGGGGAGGATGTTGTTTGACTTAGATATGAGAGAGGATGGTGGAGACGTCATTGCGGGGAGGGCGCGGAGGGGTAAACCCAAATGGTAAGGTTCGGGTATAGGATCGATCTCGAAACGATATGCTGGCGCACGTAGGTATTATTTGAGCGGTTGTAGGAGCCTCTTATGACGGGCTGCGGTGTCACAAGGCTGTTTGTTGGCTTTGTGTTGGCTGTGAACCAGCGTGGCTAGTGCCGCAATTATGCAACTTAACAATGACTTGCGTGTGATGATGACATGGACGTAGAGACGAGATACGGTCGGAGAAGTCGATGTTACAGGTGCGAGAACCTGATTTGGTATTGGTTCGTTGATAGAGTCGGCAGCGTTGATGCTGAATATCGAGAATGGGCCTTGCCCGCAAGGTATCGATGGGTTTGGAGTCATTATGCCATGGTGGCCATATTCCGGTGCTGCTTGAGTAGATTGCGTATCTTCTCTGAAACAGACGATTCCAAATGTATATGGAACATAAATCTGGGGGTCCTCAACGTAGTCTCGCCATCATCATCCCTGGCTCCTCGATGAAAGCTCTGACTCGTTCCGCCATTCTTGCCATCGTCGCACCATCCACGACTCGATGGTCGGCACTCCAAGAGAAGTTCATGATATCTTTCTTGATGACTCGATCCTGATCGTCAAAGGCTGGTACCGTCTTCGCTTTCCCAATTCCCAAGATGGCGACTTCACTTTGCACAAGTACTGGAGCAACGTAGGTCCCGCCTATGCTTCCAATGTTGCTGATTGTGATTGTGCCACCAGTGAGATCCGTAACCGATAATTTGCCATCTTTGGCGAGTTCTTGGAGTCGATGACATTCGGTGCCAATATCTAAGATTGATCTTGAAGAGACGTTCTTGATATTGGGTACTAGTAGTCCTTGAGGCGCGTCCATGGCTATCCCAATGTTGTGCTTCTTACGCAATACTAGCTTAGGGGCTTCACCCTCGCTGTCTGCTTCAACACGAGCGTTCAGCAGTGGGAAGTCCTCGAGAGCAAGCGAGACAGCTTTGATGATGAAATGCAGATATGAGAGCTTTTGACTATTTACTGATTTGGAATTGAGTCGCCGACGGAGCGTCGATAGAGAAGTTATATCAATCTCATCAGCGTAGAGAAGATGTGGTATGTTAAGCGACCTCGTCATTGTCTTAAACATCTGGCTTTGAACATGGGTGAGAGTAATTGTCTTCTCCACTTGCGATTGGTCCATACTGGGGTCCTGTCGCCCTGCGGTCGCCTGAAGAGGCTGGGAAGTTTTCCCGTCTCGACTTGCTACAAACTTGTCGATATCTTCCTTCAGAACACGACCGTCTTTGCCTGTGCCACGAACATCCGCTATACTGACTCCCTTCGCCTTCAGGATTCCCCGAACGGCAGGGGTTGCCAATGCTGCATGCTTACCGTCGGGTGTGGATTTGGCTTCTGGAGAAGCGCTCTGGTAGGCTCCCTGTCGTTGCAAATGCTCTACAGCTTTTTGTGGCTGCTGAGGTGAACTTGGTTCACCGGCTTGCTCAGGCGGAGAGGCCAAAACAGCTTCGTCTTCGGCCGAAATGTCGCTTTGTACATCGATATCATAAAGAGGCTATTTCGCCCTCAGCAAGAAGCATAGGAAAAGACATTCAACCACTTACCTTCCCCACCTGAGCTACATCTTCAGCTTCATAGTGTAACTTCTTGATCACGCCGTCAAATCTAGAAGTAATCTTTCCGACCATCAGGTGACAGACTCCTCAAAAGAAAGTCTGCATGCATGCATACCTCCGTACTAGCTTTATCCGACTGGACCTCGCAGATCTTATCGAACTGTTCGACCCGAGCCTCTGGTTCAACGAACCATTGGATAATCTGTACCTCCTTGATACCTACCACGCATCAGTACGCGTCCAGATACGGAAACCGGGATCTTGCTCCTCTACCTTCACCGATGTCAGAAAGGAGAAACGGCCGTACCACAGCAAGAGGTTTTGATGTATGAAAAGCACGGCTATGGCGTTTGTTTACAGGGCTCTTGGGAGAAGATTGTTGGGCAAAGAGCGAACGTAGAATTACCCGAGCACGACTTCTTCCCAACTTCATTGCGATGCTTGTATATAGTTGGATTGGCCATGCATGTCTTCCCAATTGAAGTTCCTTTTCTGCTGCAGCAATGTCAATATATGCATGAGATGGAGCCGAGGGTAAGCGCTCCTCATACGCCAAGCTTTCATATTCTACGCTAGTTTCACAGCTAGCCTATCTGGGCACAAACAGCGCTTTCTCAGTGTAAAGTAACGAAGACCTTTGCAAGCACACAACAGAGTATTTGACAACGCAGCTATGGTACAAGCGCGATAAGAAGCGAAAGGCTCCAAAGCCAGTGTTGGAATGAAGTCTGCCGGTCGCAACACCTAGTACCGTCACAACGCTACCTGATCGGATCAAGATAAATCAGGGAAATTGTATCCAAGAACACATCCCCCTTGAAGACATCTGAAATTTTCATAAGCAGATCGCTTGCTGTCCAGCTCCTCCAATGCATATATGTACAGTAGTTGCAATTCATGACGTCTCCCAGAGCCCCGTCGATGTTGTATGCGATGAATCGTCGTGTGCGTCGTGCTCGTCAATAAAAAGCCATGGCCAGTCATATTCCCCCACCCTACACAAGCCGTACATACCTGCAGACGCGGCCTTCTGTGCGGGGAAATCATCCTCCTGTTGCTGCTCTCTGAGGTGTTTGTCTGGCCGTCGCCGCCGAATCGCTCGAAGCACGACGTAGGCAAGCTCGTGAGTCCCCTGAGCTGTCCGTCCGGCCTCCTACCTGACTGTCTTGTGACATTGCCGGAGTCTGTTGATCTTGCTCCCACAGAACACTCATGGACTTCTGATCTCCTCCACTCTGCTTTCACCGTTGACTGTTCCATTCATACCGCCGGTTATCCCACCACTCATGTAATCTTCTTTTTCAGTACCATTTTCCATACTTTTCATGAACGGACCTCCAGTCGCACTTCCATTGCGCATGAATTCTGCGTACAGGCGTCCTCCTAAGATACAATTCAGTGATCACCATCACTCGAAAAGAGCTCGATACGTACCCTCACTGCCCACCTTTCCCCTCCGCTGATTTCTCATATATTCGCTGTTCGTCCTTTCAAATCTGGCAGGCTCCCCGCTCCCGCTGAGATCCTCACCCATGCTTGCCATTTCGCGCTGGTATTCAGACGGTGTAGGAGGGATCTGTCCGTCATAGCGGGCTAGTGCGGCGGCGCGGGAGGCTAGGGAGCCGGTCACGACTTCATTCTCTACCATCACAACCATCCAGACGCCAACTTGATCGTCGGAGCCGAGCAGTGGGGTGCACGATATATAGCGAATTCGTTGGCCATCATCGCTCGGTGGGCCTCCTCTTCTACTTCCTGGCCTCGAGTCCCCGTTCATGCTGTCTCCAACATCTTCGGAAGCTCGACCATTGGGTAGCCATGTCACTTTTGCGGTCACAGCGGCCCCGGATTCAAACGCGTCCGAGAGGCCCTCGCGCACATGGGCAGGCCCGCCAATTCGCGAGAGAAAGGGGGATTGAAGAAGGCCCGGTATGCGAAGAGCGGGGGACACGAAGATGACTCGGAGGGAAGGATAAGGTCTCACAAGCAGATACTATTTGAGTAGAGATATGGTCAGCATTGAGATTTTCAGGGCGAGCCTGATAGTTGGGGACGGGCCGTTGTGGGATTTGGTGGCCATGTGGGGAAATTGAATACTCACATTCTGATACACACCAGGCAATTTTCCAGAAGGACCCACTGACGAGAGCGCCCATTCGCCCCTCTTTTCACCTTCGTCTTCGTTGCCAAGAACTCTTCGTGGCTGTCGCATACGATCGGGTCGATTTGGAGTGCCTCGGTAGCTAGAGGCATTATCTTGCAGTGAGCTTGTGCGAGAGTGTGAGTTCTGGAAAAGTGATGATTCGTCCAAGGAAAGCATTTGGCTAAACTCGTTCAGCGTTTTGAGATGTTTCTGGGGAAAAGTCTCGTCCACTTGATCACTGTCACGGTTTCTATTGGTTCTGCTTTCGGCGAGGAGTCGTTCAAACGAGTCGAGGCCACGCCCATCTTCGATGAGGCCTGAGACGTCTATCTGAGCACCGATGAAATACCGGACAGCGCCTCTGTTGTCGTAAAGAGGGGCTGTGAGTAAGAGATTCATGAATGGCGAACCGTCCCTTCTGTAGTTGAGTACTGTCTCGCAGGATTCTTGCCCCGATTTGACAGCTGCGCCGAGCCTGGCGATAGTCGTCCTATTGGTCATTGGACCTTGAAGGAATCGGCAGTTTCTACCCAAGACGTCGTCGCGCGAATACCTCGTTGTGTGGTAGAACTCCTCGCTGGCATAGACAATAGGACAGTCCTTGATACTAGGATCTGCTAAGCAGAAGACCTCGGCCAAGCCTCCTACAAGCTCTCGCATCACTGGCGTCCCTGTACCTGTAATCTCCCTGACCATACTCTCCGTCACTACTCTGGTGAGTGCGTTGGTAATGTAAGCTGGTAGAGCTTCATCGACAAGGGACTCAAAAGACCTCCTGGATCTAGCCTCAAATCGAGGATCAATGGACGCGGCTCGACATGGACTTGAGTGTTCTCCAGGTGCAAGCTTTATTGTCTCTGCCAAGGCATTCGCATACTCCACAGCTTTCATCGCTTTTTGCGCCTCGAGATATCGTACCAGGACTGGCGCAGAATGCGGCTTGTATCGATTCAAGAAGGCTGTGAAGCGGAGAAAGAAATTTGGGTCTTTAAGAATAACGCGCAAATGTTCGCCAGAGAAGAGGTATTCAGAAAGAGTATCAATATGCTTGACTTTGCTGTTCGGTGGAGGTGGCTTGAGATCGAAGTTTTGTGCTTGATCGCTGGAGGCCTTCCGGCCATATTCTGGCTTCTGGGTACGACTGGGGGTGCCATTGAGTTGTCGCGTGTGTAAAGCGCCCTCGCCGATACCGTTGATACCATTGCCTTGCTCTTCAGGAGAAACGCGATTGGAGGGAGGGAGTGGAAAACCGGAATCCAGTCCTTCCTCATGACGTGGCGAAGGTAGGATAATGGTGTCGCTTGGCTGATTTGGTGGGGGCTCGTTCTGTTGTGTAGCGATGGTGGGACTACTCCTCTTGTGTCTCAGGTGCGGTATCAGCGCGCCATTCTGTTGCTCGGCAACCTCGTTGTCGTCTGTGTAAGCGTCGGCTTTGCTGTGGGTTGACTTGGAGCTTTTGCTGCGTTTATTCTCCTTTGCCTCTTTATTATGTTTTAGTCCATTTCGTATCCGTCCCATATCCAGACCAACATCGAAGACTCGGCGCGACATGGCGGGTAAGTTGTCTACAGCGAAGGGACAAATGCGATCCAAGATCAAAAGAGAGTCGTAGAAATCAAGAGCATCTTCTGAAGGTTGCATGAGATAGATTGGTGGCCAAAGCTTCCAGAGCCTTTTACGGCAAGGAAAGGCTGTTCGATAGTGGTAGATCCCAAAGCCACAATGGAGTCAAATTGCATGAGGAGTAGGTCCAAACGTCTGAAAGGGCTTAAGAGGAGCTAAGAATGTAGACGGAAGGAAGGTTTGCGCGGGATTGCATGTGGCACAGTGTGAGGGAGTAGCAATATGCCAGTAATGGTGTCCACACTCTATCCACGCTTTCTGTATGTAACATCGGTTAGTGCACAATTGGGGTCTTGCGCAGGAGATAAGTCATGACACATGAGTGGATATCGTTTGAATAACAGGGAAATTGATTGGCTGCATAGTACAGGTTACATTAATTGCGGAAAAAGGAAAAAGGAAAAGGGAAAAAGGAAACAGGGGATGAAGTGGTAAACAATGATCGATTGATCGAATAGTGGTGATGGCATGATTCCGTGAATGGACCCTGGACCCCACCAGTGCCCGCCAAGGATCCCGATGTCGCAAGCACGGTCCACCCTAGTTCTAAGGCCTAAAGTAAGACAAGATCCGCTCCTATTTTAGCGCCGATCTGTCGCGATCGATTCTGCAAACTGCAACCGTATCAAGTTGGACTTCCTCCTTCACATTATGATCACCTTCCGCCACAACGGATCGCTAGGTGGTAAGCACCTTTTCGAAAGGCCACATGTATCTACTTGCAGCTTAAATGCACAGTCTACTTCTCCAACTTTCCCCCTCCCTCATGGTATGCCGGAGAAGACTCCGCACCTTCTGGTTTCGGGAAATTACACGGAAGGGCTTGTAGGGGTGGCATGAACCCCCAAGGTAGTACGCAGTAGGATGAACCGACCTTGAAAGGGATGAAAGGAGAGTGTATAATTTGTTGTCGGCACGGTATCGACAGCATTGCGGTGGACGCGCCTGGAAAGCAGAACACTCCGGGATATTATATCTCAAATTCCTAAGTGTCACAGGCTCCCTGTAATTGGATTGCGAGGTGTACAGGCTCGCTGTCCAAAAACCGCGCTAGGCGCAGATTCCTTGGCGCCGAGTTTCTCTTGGCATCCCAACGTCCACCAGTTTATACATATAATTTACGAGCATCCCTTACCATTTATGGTGTAAGACAACAGTGCAACGAAAACCGCAGATTGCTTTCACTATTCTCCTAAAAGCAAGGTGAAGTGCTATGACTTACCAGGTGAGCTTTAACATTTATGCTCAGATGCGTGTGTGGAATACGATGAAGTGGACGTAGAGACTGGCTACGACGGCGGTGACGACTTTTGGACGCTGTGAGACTTTTACATGTATGATGTCGGCAATAGAGACGAGTGCCATTATGAATCTGCGGCAATGACGGGCTCTATCGACACCTTGGGACGCATCACTCTAACGTGCTGTCTGAGATGAAGGCGGAATATGTGTCCATCACAAAGGAAATGTATAGGTCAGCACATACAAATATAAACCCATGATCTAGGAAATGGATTGGCAGACTCTCTTCCCAAGATGGGAAGGAGTTACTAGGGCGTAATATGGCCAGGACAGATATCAGAGAACATTTCTCATATTGTGGGCTCAGCTCAAAGGATTCAACGTCGTAACGTCAACAAATCGGGTAAATACCCATTCCCCATTACCACCGTTTGTCGGTCATCTTTCAATCCTTCCCATCTGTTACGTGTAGCGAGTCTGACTTCCTGCGCAGGTATCTATCCTTATGCTTCTCCACCCGTAGTCGCAAAGCTTCGCGCAGCGTCAATCTCAGCGATCCATCCTCATGGCTCCCGGAATGATGTGCCTGATGACCATGCCTTCAAGATTATATATGGTCAGTTTACTACTGTAGAGAATCACTTTGTGCAACTCACCCAGGCGATTCAGTGTCTTCGAGAGGCTCTTGCACCAAAGCTGTCATCGGTACTTGTGGCCCTGGCGGAGCTTGAGCACTCGGATGTTCATTTTCATCCTCTGGACCCGAATCTTGGATCTCGTTCAGCCCAGGACCTCATGATTTCACTGAGCGGGAATCACCTACCGAGGGGTATATTCAAGCCGGGTATGACATCACCAGGCAGGACTCTCTCAACGATAGCGTGGATGCCTAGCTCAGTCCTGAGGTATGTAAGCCCAGAAAATGGGTCTGCGCGAACGTGCTCGACATGGAAAGGCGAAGTGCTGCATACCGTATTCCGACCATCATCTCCTTCGCAGCATCAGCTGCATAATTTTCGTGGCTAGGATCGCTGTGGGTGATACCCATTCGAATAGCATAGCAAGGAAATCGTCTCGTCAATTGCTCATACTCCATCCCTTCAAAAGTTATCTGAGACACGAACAACATAAGCTAGAATCTTGATGTGAGAATCATTAAGCGGAGCATAACCTACCACATCCAGGATTCTGCCCAACTGCGAAAGTAAAATGAAAACATTTTCCATAGACACCTCTCCTGGAGGGTGAAGGCGACTAGCCCATAGTCAGTGGGTCTTCTCACCTGACCCTCGGGCGACACATTACTTGAAAATGTATAAGTGTTGTTCCTCGAATCCCTCTAGCCAGTTTGGATCCCATTGATGATCATAGTCGGCGAGATCAGGTATTGATTGATCTTGCGGGGGAGGTAGCAGTTGGGTCACAGTACTTGGATCCGATCCCTCTCGCCTTTCGGGGCTCCATCGCCGGCCATCGACTTTGTGTAATGATAGATCTTGCGCAGGCGTTGGTATACTGGTACCACTGCTCGTATCCGAAGAGTATGAAGAATGTAAGAAAGACATCCTTTTGGATTCGTCACAGGGGAACGGGCATGTAATGAGAGAGAAGAGATAGTTCTAGCGGTCAGGTTCAGATAATCTGGAGCATAAGGCCGGTAACCCGAGAACGATCGAGTCACTACGTCCAGTCCTCATCCCAGAAATAGCTGATCTGAAACATGGGCTTTCGAGACCCTGCATATCTCTGAAGAGGGTGCTTGATCTGCTGATGTCCTAGGTGCACAGAAATATTCTCAATGTCTGTGGAATGTTCCTCAGTGTGCTGAAACGTGCTGAAACATCCGAGCAATGCTCGGAGAACATAGCTCCTATGGGATTGGTTGATATAACATTTGAGAAAGTGAGTTCCAGATGACATAGCTGTCGCGGTATAAGATACTGATACATGTTCTCATCAGGGTTCTCGGACTCAACACTGGTAGAATCTTTGTAAGATCAATTGTCGGCCAGTCAATGATCATGTATACGATTTTGGTCCGTCTAATCAATACATTACTGATAGTACATGTCCAGATCGTCCGCATTGTATGCCCTGATGTCTGACATCTAAAACCACTGCAACAGTCATCCCGCATAGCACGTCTAACTCAACCATTCGAGTATCTACCGAGCTCGCCAAAATAACGCTCATTTTACGCAGCGTGCCTTCTTGGGATCAAGGATCTTAGCAACACAACGACACCAGTGGTGCATCTGCATGCTAAGCTAAGCGGTCTCACAATTTGTCAGTCTATAAGTACATGCAATTTGTATCCCCTGAACCTGTTTTATCAATGCTTGCGTCTCTCAAATGACGGTCTAGTAAAGACTTCATCGTCCTTCATACTATTCATGTCGCAATTTCCCACCACGCTTTCTTCGAGCTCTGGTTTCTTCGAGCTTGGATTCTTTCTCGCCCTCACCAAAACTAGACCTTTGCTTCGACGCTTTGCTTTTATGCTAGGCTCGCTGCCCCCGCTCTTCTGATCCTCTTCTCGGTCTTTGCCCTGACGTTTGACGCAAACCATTAATTTCCCTTTCTGTCGATAGAACCCGTTTTCTGGGCGGTGAGTATAAGTTCTTTGAGATGATGGGAATCTTGTCTCTGGCGGTGGTTGAGTTCTAAGCGACCGCGTCCGAGACCGAGGCGCCGCCGAAGTTTTTGGGCGGTGAGTTGGCCTCCCCCTTTCAGTGTATTCATGACCGCTTCCATGGCTACCATCAACTCTCTCCCGATACTGATATCGTGGAGGTCTTTTCTCTGGCGGTGACTGAGCCCTCAGCGATCGCGTCCGAGACCGAGGGGCCGGCGGAGCTTCTGGGTCGTGAGCTGGCCTTCCCCTTTCAGTGCATTTATGACCGCTCCCATGGCTACCTTCGAGCTTCTCCCGGTCTACGTAACGCTCATCAGCACGACATCAGTCATCATGTTCGTGGAGGACGCTTCCTTACCGGCGATCTCCTCCTGCGCCGCCCTCTCCAATACTAGCTGTTCTCTAATTGCTCGTTAGTCAAATACGCGGTAATGCTGATACTTCAGTCTCACAGCACCTCCCACATGTCAGGGTCTCTGTTAAGAAGTCCGGTGAGAATCTGCAAGCGAGCTTCATCGTTCCTCCCCACGCACGACTGAGTGTCGCAGCTTGGTTCTTCCACGGAGTCTGGACTGAAGGGGTCGTTAGATATACACAAAGGGTCGCCTATGCTTATGCTCGTCAGAAACTTACTAACGAGGCTGAAGAACATCCGAGTCGTCGTCGTCGTCGTCCGAGTCATCCTTAAAGCCATCGTAGGTGCCGTAAAAAATCCTCCCTACGTGTAGCATGACTGGTCTTATTAGCTGAGTGTGTGTTTTCGAGTCACTGGATCTGATCGGTATGAGAATGTTGATCACAGATCGTGGGACTCGATCGAGTCTAGTAATGCGTTGCCGAAACATGGAACAAAGAAAACAAGTACATATTAATAGTCCATAGGTTCCGAGGTAGCACAAGCCTTTAAGCACCAATAGCGGCTGCTCATAGGGACATAACGACTCAACGCGTCAACTTCCTCTTACCCAGAAGCAACGATTGGAAGCTAGCTAATCCCGACTATGAGATAATGCCTTTAAATCCCGAGGCTGAGTATTTTCGCGTCCTCATTTCTTTTCATAGAATCGAACACACATCGCGCGTACGGAAATAAAATGAACGCCTATCCAGCGTTCATTCGGCGAATACCATCTATGTACTGAAGAGGTTTAAGAAAGTATTCGATGTCACAACACCTTTGGCGCTTAAATGTATCTTTGTCCCACTGTACAACATAAACACTGTGCAACGCCACAGCTTTCACTCCTCATCATCCACATACCACGAACAGAATTACAATCCACATCGCACCAACACCCCATTTTAATCCCAGACCGAACATCAAATAACAACAGCGTCATAAGAATCACAATCTTTTCAAAACAGACACAAGTCCAATCCCATCCTATCAACAAATTTCATTCCCTTCGATTTAATGATAAATATCCCAAGCTCTGCAAAGCAACATACCTATACCATCAACGTCAGTATTGACATACTTCCCCCACTAGGACGGAATACTGAAATTTTCGGCCCACCGAGTACCTAATTGGCGCTATGAAGTAGATTACCAATGCAAGTAACGGAGTTGACGCTAGTGCGAAAGCTGGAAGAAGGGGAATATTCCATAGCTATGTTCTGTATGTGTAGCGAATACAACAGTACATATGCCACTATCGCACATGCAATCGAATCGACAAATCGGATCAGATGTTTCGAAGTAGCACCTTTCCATTGCCTAATCTCGTTCCTTTCGTTGTCTTTGATTAAACAATGGGGTTTCCACGAAAGTGAGCCCTTCCGCTCGCTACATCTACTGACTGAGTAAGCCTAAGCTTCAGCGTCTACTCACCTAAGGATTCCCCCATTGTCACTGAATGGGAACGAGCTTGTCTTCTATGAGCAAATACAGTCTTCTTTGGCTGAACTGAATCATAGCAGATACTGCGCGCTCACACGTGTGTCATTCGCAGATAGTAAAGAAGTCATATTGGTAGAAGTGGGATCTAAGTTTGCTCTGTTGTCATCATTAAGTGCAGCCCGCGGATTATGCAGAGGTCTCATATCTATACCTATCCAATAATAGGTACCTTGCACGCTTCATGCCCGAGAATGAAATTTATGGTGCACCAAACGGCGTCGAGGAGTCACGATCTGGGCTCTCAGGTACTTTAGACCTTGATCACCGCCTTCGACTCCAAAATGATTCTTTGTGTTTTCTGGTCCATGCATCCTTGCTAAACTTTTTCGGAGGCCTGGTACCCTTGTCTTCACCGTCTCCAGGCTTCTTTTCTTCACCGTCTCCAGCAGGCGTTCCGTGATCATCACCGTGAATCTCTTCCACGCCCTCATCGTCGTCCTTCTCATGACCGTTTCCTTTTCCTTTTCCTTTTCCTCCTGTGCGAAGACTCTTTGAAGGACTCGGGCTGGGAATATTAGAGCGTGGTTCTGGGGCGGGCTCATCTTCGCCGCTTTGTGTTGATGGATCTGCAATCTCATGTTCTGGTGTGGGGCTATCCTTATCAATATCTTTGGCACCCTTTGAAAGACTGTGTTGGCGATGGTGACCTGATCGGGACGCCTTGTGACCGGATGTTGAGTGTCGGCTTCCAGCGCGGCTGGGTTCTTGTAACGATAGCTCTTCTAGACGTCGATGGTTCTCCTGAGTAGGCGGAGGACTCTGATCGTGGTTGCTCCTCCCTCGTTCGATAGATTTTTGGCCACTTCAGGACTTGCTCACATGTGCGCTCCGAGCTATACCATCGTAGTCAGCTCAGCCGTAGTTGATGATTTCGGACGTAGCATACAGCCACTTGAACGCTCGCTCTGGAGAGTCTTTGCCGGCCTGAGCTCTGCACTGTGCTAAAGTTAGACATACGTTCATCGAGGCCCAACTAGAGTACTTCTCAACAGAACCTACTCCGTCTCCGTATCAGACTGAGTATTTGCGTTGTCTGAATGTGTATCACTGGCGCATGACCTCGAGCCTTTGATCTTGAAAATTTGACAGCTTTCACTATCGTAAGTAACCCCATCATCAGAAGATGTTTCACTGCACGGGCTCCTATCCCGTCGTCCTCCATATAGAACAATGTCTAAGGTGCGGTTCTTCTTTGGCGCCATTGATAGATAATGTCAATTCAACAGATGCTGGGTTCGTGTGGGTATTAAGAGTTGGCAAGTCTGTTTCCTAGCTTGTGTTTGAAATTGGCTGATTCATCGAAGAGAGAGATGAAGGAGCAGGTCAGTGCTCCTCAAGTACTCGCTCAGGTTGTACAAAGTCCGGAACGTGCCCGGAACTCCGGGCGCTGATGGTTGCATTGTCTTCCGACGCAACATATTTCAGCACCAAATTCTTGTTACACAGGCTCAACAATTGGAACTCAGGCTATCGTACAATTAGAGATAAAGGTACCTTTCTGGGTTTCCGAGTGCTTGCGCGCGTCCAGTACTGATAGTTACGAAATTGATGCTACAGAACATATAAAAAGCCGAGATATCCAAGCTAATGCTTGCTGTTGGATGAGGTTAGAGCCCTTATAATAGATAGAGATGCGGATCACATAGTCGCATACTGAAGAGGAGTTGCCGGGCTTGGAGCGACGGCCGATAACATCACGAGACGTCAGGATCGGTACAAAGGCTTTGAACCGCACGGTCAAGACAGAACGATTGGAGTTTGTGAAGCTATTTCATAGCGTTAATGTCTGTTCCAGCAACCACGAAGAGACTATTGTAGCTTCCGTTGCTCGAAAAGGTCTACATTATTAGCGTGTTGTCCGAAACAACGTGCGACATCCAGTGCTAACCTCGTTTCTCAACATATCCTATGCTGTGGCGGCCTCCACGGTACACCGAGTATCTCGAAGATCTTGCGCTCGTCTTTGCTCTCCACTAGAACGCCTTGTGTGATCTTCTTGCGGTTTCTGTCCCGAATTACGTCCTTCCAAAGCCCGCGTTGGTTGAGACACATCCCCTGCTTGTGCGCAAGTAGCCTGATGCTTCGATTGAAAATGTCGTTGCCGGTAAAGTAAATCAAGGCTGCACCAATCTCCTGCCATGGCACCAGGAGGAAGTCAATACGCCGCCAAACCTGGTCACCCGGAAGGGCAGCAGCGCCATGCCATGTACTGCCACTTTCCTCGTCGGTAGTTGCAAGACCAATCTTGAGATAACCCATCTTGAACAACTGTGGAATTAATGTCTTGAGCACTATTGTGCGAAGCATGTCAATGGAACAATCAGGTTTAGTCACAACAAAATCGACATCCCCTGAATCGGCAGCACCACGACGATAGGATCCGCCAATTGTGAAGTTGACGCTGGCGTCAATGTTGCTACAGGACTCGCGGACGTACTTGTCATGGCAGTCCATTTCATGACGTGGTATTCGAGTCTGGAAATCTTCGAAATGCTCGATCCCAATCTTTTGGTTTTTTGTCAGCGAGGCATTTGCAACAAGATCAGCAATAGTCCTATAGCCTTGGTCAATCCACTGAGTTGCCTGCTTGAGTCCGACGCCGTAGATCTTCACAAATAATTGGAAAGCTTCATCGATGGGCTCACTTGTCGTGTTCTCTAATCGTCTAAGTCTGTCGGTCCATACAATTTCCTCGATCTTATCCGCCAGTCTTTCTCCAATGGACGGAATCTTGGATGCTTCCCATGCAGTGGTAATCTTACCAGTCTGTTTCCTGAGCGCACCAATAGCTTTTCGATAAGCAGTAAATCTCCAGTGGTCTTGATGACGTTCGTAGTAGTTCGCCATTTCCTGCAGAATTTCGATTGTTCTGGCGTTCGGGTTCTCAGAACTGCTGGCCCCATCATGCTTTGACATGCATGTGAAACCATGCTGCCATGACGTATGATAAGAACCCTTTTGAGCTATCTTTCGGACCCTTTGCTCGTCCTCACTGCATTGATTGTCCGAGTCATCGTCGTGAGGAATGGCATCCGTTTTGTCGTCTTCATCCGAGTCAAGAGGCTGAAGATATCGTCACTTAATGCAAAGACTATTACCCACCATCAAGCTTACCAAGTACTGAGTGGCCTTAACCTCCTGGATAGCTGTTTCTAACGCATTCTGTGGATGCCCTGGACCTGTAAGAGGGTTACATCTCGACGGATCAACTGTAATACCAGCAAAATCGTCAAAAATATGTCCAACAGGCTGTCGCTCGCTACTTTCGGTCCGCGAAAGAGTCTGCCGTGGCGGCAACATTACTACCTTTTCGGGTTTTAGCTGGAGGGACGGAATAGAGGATTCCTGCGTGACTGGCAGCTTCTGAGTTATAGATGCCTTTTCATGTCCCTTCACTCGATAATGTTGCGGATCTGGGCTCACGGTAAAGTCACCGAAATGGTGGCTGATACAGCTTGGTGGATAGTCTTCATTGACGATAACCACGTTAGACTATGAAAGTGAGTAGCCGGAACACAAATTGTAAATCAGGATTCTTACAGGTACAGAAGAAAGTTTCAGGGATGTGAGAATGTCTTCGAAGCAGAGACTTTTGTCGACGATGAGGTGAGTAATCCCTTCTCTCCACTCTCTAACCCATAGAGCTCCGAATTCCATGGCTTTCCTAATCCTGAATTTGCGGGCTGGCGCGACATCATCATTGGGAAGGAAGACTGTACAATGTCAGTGTTTGTTCTGACATCGAGCTTTTAAGTGATTGATTACAAAAGGACAGTCCTAGGAATATTTGCTGGGACTCAGGCTTTGGCTCCAGGGATCGGCCTCTCTTTCTTTTACCGGTTCTGGGTATCAGAGACGTCCCTTTCACTCCAGCTTTACTAACGCTATTGGAGGTGTCTAGCACTTGCCGTATTGGAGAAATAGGACACATGGTTGACTGGAATGATCGACTGACATTGGGGCGACCTAGACCGGCGAGCGTTGTTAATTGGTTAAGAGGTAATGGCGCGGACACCATATGTTGGAGAGATAGAGTGGGGCGCGTGGAATGATTGGGTTTATCATGAGGGGCTCTTGTTTGAATTAATGAAGTAGATGGAGGAGTTCTGCTATTTTTTAGGGTCAAAACTGCGTTACTCGAGTCCTCCACTTCGGACTCCTCTTCATCGAGCTGGTATAGATCCCGAAACAAGGTTTCCTTCGCCTCTTTCTCCATGGTGCTATGGTATATAACTTCGGGCAATAGTCCATGTGGAAGACCATGTAATTCTCTCACCCGTGAGTTGAACAACACCGCCGCCTCAAACGGGGGTGTCAATGAACATAGGTTGAGCGGCGGGTCGAGGGGCCCCACGGAAAGCCCGCGCGAAGTCACGTGGCGCAAGTCTTTCTGTCTTTTCCGTGAGAATTTGGACTTGAATATAATCTCGCAGTCTGTTCCGTGGTTGTCATTGCACTAAGCAGAGTAGGCATTCGATATATATTCTTGGGGGCAGGGGCGATACTCGGCTCTGATGGTAATGTCTTTGAGCTGTCAATTCCCTCTTTCCTGTGGATCCGTGTTAACAGCGATAATATCGCAGGGCTCGCTATCAATGCAATCTGATAGGTAAGTATACCATGCTAGTCATTTCCGGTGTTCAATTGAATTTGCGAGCGTCTGCTGGCGACAGAGGCTGCCAGCTGCGACACCGGTCCAATGTTTGAGCAAGATTTGGGTCTTTCTCTCTTAACGACGATGATTGGACAACCGAGTACAACCTATTGGAAAATACAGCCATATATCAGAAACGTTTCACTATCTCGCGGGTCGTCGAAGGTAACGAGCATGGTAGGGCGAGTGTACAGACGCCCGAAGGTGGTTCTTCAATTCGGCGATTAGGAACACTTCTTAAAACAAAGAAGGATTCAGATGCTACGAACTCTAATTCGCACTAAGGCTGGCTATGCTAGAATAGATAATGCGACAAAGAAATTCAGCGGAGGTGCTGCATCACCTGTAATTGTCGCAGACTCTGCATGTTTCGTGGTTTTTTTCGTTATGGGATCATGCATACCAAGGCCGCCAACTCAAAACTTACCAACCTACAATCTTCTTGGTAACCGACAAACCTGAGCAGCGTGACCCCCACACACGGGAAGGAAGGTCAAGTTGTAGCATTTGAGCTAGCGTCAACAGAGAGAGCATTACCGTCGAGGCCGAACGATAAGAAGCCGACTGCAATGGAGAAATCATAAGAGCTGGAAGGGGAGCTTGGACAGGATCCTGCAACAGGAAAGTACGCAATTGGATTGAAATTGAAGTAGTAGATGACTGGATGCATGAGAAACTACCTGGAAAGCTGTGTCATATACTATCAATCATTGTCGTTGGTCGTGCTCTGACTCAGACTTCCAACTTCCTACCTCTGTCTCTGTAGCTATCACTCCATGAGTTTATTCTATGCACTGAAAAGCCATCTAAAAAGTTCATCCCCTACTGTAGTATATACGCTAGTCCTAAAATAGGACTAGAGAAAACAATTGTCTATCCAGAGCTTCAATACTTGACATCTCTGCCATGCTGAAGCCACGCCATCTCATTAGATCACCGCGCTCTTCTCTACTCTCCCCATGGCTATGTTCCACTTGCCAATTGTGCCTTCAACGACCCTATCGCCAGGCATCAACCATTACCCAACCCTCCAAAACATCCACCTCACCCAACCCCCCTCCACCCACGCCCAAATCCAACCTACCCAGCCTCCCACCCAAGGATGAAACCTTCACACCCAAACCCCTGTCCCGACCCCTCGGCCAGCCTAAACCTCCCAAAGCAGGTGAAAACAGCGGCATAGACCACCGCACCTGGCGCGAGCGTCGCGAAGATTTCCTCAACTACGACAAACATCTCGAGCGCCGAAAAGAACTGTACGTCCCCTCCACTCCCCCATTCGTTCATCCAGCCCGAACCTCTGACAGTATTCTCGTTCGTTTCCAGAACGAGAAAAGTAGCCAGACCCTATTTCCGCGACTGGACATCGATGAACCAACACCGCGGCAAACTCTGGCTCTCCACCCCCAAATTGTTAAAAGCCGAATCCGCGCTTTATTTCCCGAATTTGCAGGGATATACGCTGGCCAACGCGTCTGGAGTGGTGGATACGACGAATGTGCTTGGAGGAAAGATTTCGATTGTGAGTGTTTTTAGTGGGTTGTGGGCGGAGGAGCAGACGAGGAGTTTTGTGGGGGGAGTGTCGGAGTTGGATTGGGGGCGGGTGCAGAGGGTGTGGATCAATATCGAGGATGATTGGATGAGAGCG
>JAABUX010004312.1_pt1 | contig 18146 bp, 18 predicted proteins | sample 5561851 | NCBI WGS metagenome assembly JAABUX01 (sample SAMN10711883, study PRJNA513361) | rock metagenome | isolation source: Antarctica rocks | place: Antarctica: Victoria Land, Richard Nunatak red sandstone | collected 2016-01-03 | reverse complement strand
CGAAGATAACCGTCTCCGCTACAGAACTCCAGGCTTTGCATCTCGTGCGAGATTCATTCCATGGCGACTGGAACTACGCCCTCCATCCCCAGTGATAGAACCTCTTATTTTGGAGGGCCGCCTTAGTCTCACGCACGACGGCGAGCGCCAGGCAGCACATGCGGATATTTATTTCGGTGTCACATTGCGCGACGGGCAGGGCGGCACGGCAGACCACTGCACGCGCGCTGGCGCGCTCTGGGCCGATATCGACTTCAAGCTCTGGCCTGACTACGCCGACCCCCGTGCCGCCGCTTATGCGGCCGTGCGGCGCTTTGGCCTCTCCACAACCGCGTGCGTCAACACCTGGGGCGGCTTCCACATCTACCTCGCGCTGTCGGAGCCCGCCGACGTGCGCGACCCCGCACGCCGCGCCGCGTTTGAGCGGGTCAATGCCGCGTTCGCGCGGGCGCTGTGCGGCCCCGACCGTGCGCCTGACGCGGTTCACGATGTCGCGCGGATTCTGCGCCAGCCGGGGACGCTCAATCACAAGTACGATCCCCCGCGCGCGGTGACGCTAGAGTGGTGTGACCCCGCGCGCCGCTACAGCTTGGACGACATCGCAACGCACATCGCGATACACCACACCTGGGCCATGGACGCGCCGCACAGCGCGCCGCCACGCTCCATGAGCGCGCGCGTCGGCGCCCACGAGGGCGGGCGGCCCGGCGACGACTACAACGCGCGTGGCGATCTCGCGGCGCTGCTCCACGCGCACGGATGGCGCTTCCTGCGCGAGCGCGGCCATGAGGAATATTGGCAGCGTCCGGGCAAGACTGGCCCCGGCCTATCGGCGACCCTCAACTACGCTGAGTGTGGCCTGTTCTACGTGTTCACAAGCGAGGCGCCGCCGTTCACGCCGCTGACGGCGTACAGCCCGTTCGCGGCGTACACGCTGCTTGAGCACGACGGCGACTATGTGGCGGCAGCGTGGGCGCTCGCGCAGGAGGGGTATGGCGAACAGCGCGAGGAGCCTACCCACGATAGCGGTAAGCGCCTCCGTGTTGTCCGTTGTACACTCACGGGCAGCGCCACGCTGTCAGGGCTAACGGCGCTTACCGCTCGTGTCGCACTCCCTGGCGGGCTGCGGGAGGTTTCATGATGGGGGCAACCACACACGGAGTGAAGGTCACAAAGGGACGTCTTCTGCTCGCTATCCTGCCCCCCGCTCGACGCGATGGGCGCGACTTTATGATCCAGGCGTACGCCAAGGCTGACGACGGGAACGACCTTGAGCGGCTGGGCAGCAAAGAGTTCAAGGTGTCGGACGAAGCCGAGCGCGCGGCGGCCGCAACGTGGGTGCTTGCCAAATTTGAGGACAAGCATCATGATGATGGCGTCAGCCCCGACGCGACGCACGAAGACATTGCTCAAGCAATCGAGGATGCGTGGAGCGACATCAGGCTCCCCAAGACCTCGCTGAATAACACGGACGAGGAGCACAGCGACAGCGCGCTGAGTCCTAACGGGAAATACGCCATCCGACACGGTAAGCTCTACGCGGTCGGCGCGGGGGAAGATGGAGCGCCCCCGACGTACACGCTCCTGATGAACGCCGTGCCCCGGATCGCGCGCGATATTCTGGCGAGCGATGGCGACGGCGAAACCGAGCGGCGCTTTGACGTGGGTGTCACCCTCAACGGGCGCGAGTACTCGTGCATTGTCGGAGCCCGCGATTTCCATGGCCCCGCGCTGGCCGGCCGCTTATTGGAGGCGGTCGGGCCGCGCCTGCTGATCGAGCCGCGCGCCGAATACAAGCTTGCGCATGCCATCGCAAGTTTCGGCGCGCCTGACTCCGAGCAGGTGCGCATGCACACGGGACTGTACGTCGATGGGGCGGGCCACGCGCATTACCTTGACGCGGTAGGTGACGTGTTGGCCCCGAAGGGAGATGGTGACACCCCGTTCGCTGTTCGCGTGGCCTTGCCGGCGGATGCCGTTCTCACAGCGTATCGTCTACGGCGCGACGTTGACCCGGCCACTGGCTGGGCTGCTCTACAGCGGTGCCTTCGCGTCGCGCCGCAGACGATTACGACGCCCCTATTCGCCCACGCCTACCTCTCGCCGCTGCATCCGTACCTAGAAACGCCCTCGCGCACGATGGCGTTTCTCTCCGGCCGCACTGGCACGCGCAAGACCGAACTCGCCAAGCTCGCCGTCGGCGCGTTCGGTGACTTTCAAGGCGGCGCGGACCTCCTCACCTGGGCATCCACCTATGGCGCGTGGGAGGCTGTGAGTCATGTGCTGAAAGATATGCTCCTCGTCATCGACGATTACAAGCGGGCCGTGGTCAGGTCCGATCTCGTGACCCGTTTCGCCCAGGATTACAGCACATCTACGGGTCGCCAACGCCGGCGATCTGATATGTCACTCCTGCCCAGCACCCGCCCCCGCTGCAACATCCTCGCCACAGGCGAGGACACCCCCGACTTCGAGCCAAGCGTCGCGGCGCGACACCTCTATATCGCCGTAGAGCCAGGCGATGTGGATCTTTCCGCGCTGACGATCGCGCAGCGCGACGCGACTGAACTCCACGGCCTAACGGTCGGTTTCGTGCGCTGGCTCATCAGTTCGGCGGATGTCCGCGAGGCTCTCCCCGAGTTGCTACGGACCTATCGTGCTCGCCTCATCGACGCGCTTCCCGACGGTGTGAATGTCGGTCGCGTCGCCGAGAACATTGCTATGTTGCTCATCGCCTGGGAGGCGCTGGGACACTATGCGCTTGACGCGGGACTGATGACCGTGGCCGAACATGATGCGTGGGTCACCGACGGATACAGCAATTTGCTCAAGTTGGGAACCACACAGATCGCGGCAGTTAGCGTGCAGGCGCTCGACAAGATCTTTATCGACACGCTCCAGTCCCTGCTGGATCAAGGCGCCGTAAGCTTGACGGTCGAAACGGGCAGGCACACGTACGACGGGGCAGATGGTCTCGCCACCGTTGGCGGTGGCGCCCACATTGGGCATGTCTCCAACGACGGTATCGCCCTCTTTAGCGGTGAGACTGACGGGGGGACTGGCGTCGTCGCATATCGCTTGGTACAGGAGCATATCCGCCGCGCCGGTGAGTCCTGGCCGCACTCTTGGAAGGCCGTCGGGCACTATCTCCACCAGAATGGGTGGCTGGCCGCCGTCGACCCAGATCGTACCACGACGCAGCGGCGCATTCTGGGGAGGAAACGGCGCGTTGTGCTCTTGAAGCCCGACGCCTTGAGTGTCCCCGGTGTCCCCGGTCCTGAGAGTTACGGCCATGAGAGGGGCTAATGATGAATCAAGCGCGCCGTCGCTGGCTTTTGCAAGGCCAGGATGAGACTGTAACACAAAACACCGGGGACACTGGGGACACCGGGGACGGCACCTCTCAATCCGCACTGCTTACCAGAGATGAGAGGGCGTTTGACGCGTCCCTCCCTGTCCCCGGTTTACGCATGCTACTGGGGACAGGAGGCGGTCAAACCGGGGACACGCCCGCGTCAACGGCGGCGGCGTGCGCTGTGTCACCCCCCGCTGTCCCCGGTTTGACCGCCTCCTGTCCCCAGTTGTCCCCGGTTCAGTTGTCGCAACCGGGGACAGGAGATGGTCCTCAGAGAGGCGCCGTACCAGGGATGCAGGCGCCGCCCGTTACACAAAGTGCCCTCCGTGTCCCCGGTGTCCCCAGTCCTGTGCGTCACGGTCTCCTCTCCAGGGACATAACGCGCCGTGTTGTCGCCCCAGTCCCCGCGCCAGATACGCCGATCCGTGCATGTGCATGCGTGCATCCCGTGCGCTGCCTGACACGCGTCGATGGCGCCCCGCTGTTCGTCTGTTTGCGCTGCCACGTTGATCCTGCGACCAGCGGCATTGCCCGTTGATGCTCGATTGCCTTACCACCACCATCGAGGTTCCCACCACTATGACCACCATCACGCCTGATACCTTCGTGGACAATGCCGCCCGCATTTTGGGCGCCGCGCCCCGTTCCACCCTTTGCCCGGTATCCCCCGCCACGACGCGGCCAACCGTCCGCCTCACGGTCGACGCCCGGCTCATCGTCGGGCCTGATATGCCGCCCGCCCTGCGGCACGCTCTGCGCCGGCGCTTCACGTTGCCCAATCTCGCGTACGAGGAAGCCGAGCGCCACGGCCGTTCGACGGCGGACCTGCTCGAATCTTTACTGTACTACGACAGCCTGCCGGATGGGTCGTTTGCTGTGCCACGCGGCGCGACGCAGACCGTGTTTGGGCTATGTGAGCAGCACGGCCTGCGCGTCGTCTGGGATGACCGCACGCACGTCGCACCGGTCGTGCCCTTCGTTGAGCAGGTGACACTTTCGCACGCTCAGTCACAGGCTGTACAAACGGCATTAGGGCGCCGCTACGGCGTCATTAGCAGCCCACCGGGCAGCGGCAAGACAATCATGGGCCTCGCTGCCGTCGCCCGGCGCGGGCAGCGCACGCTTTGGCTCACGCACACCAAAGAACTGGCCTACCAGTTGATTGACCGTGCCAGTATGGCCCTAGGGCTGACGCGTGACGAGATCGGTTTCATTGGCGATGGCGTGTGTGGCATCGGAGATCGGCTCACCGTGGCCCTCATGCAAAGCCTGCATAGGTACACGCCCCCTGCTCTCCTTGATGTCGGGATGGTCGTCGTGGACGAGGCGCACCACGTCCCTGCGGACACGATGGCCGGCGTCGTCAGCCAATTCAACGCGCGCTACCTACTTGGGCTCACGGCCACGCCCACGCGGCGCGACGGTCTCGATGACGCGATTTTCTGGCACTTGGGGCCGATTACGGCGCGCATCGACAAGAGCGATTTGAAAGACCGCTTGATTGCGCCGCATGTCATCAAGCGCGCGACAGGTGTACGTCCAAGGGGCGACAGCTTCGCCGCGATTGTGTCCGCGCTGGTGAGCGATGAGCGCCGCAACCGACTCATCGTCGAGGACACCATACGGGCGGTGCAGCGGGGCCGGCGCTGCCTTGTGTTAACGGAACGTGTGGCGCATACGGCCCTGTTGACATCCCTGCTTCAAGAGCGTGGCATGGCCGTCGCCACATTGCGCGGTGGCTTGGGCAAGACGGAGCGGGCGTGGGTCGTGGCTGCCCTAGACACGGGTGAGGTCTCTGTCGTGGTCGCCACAACCTCACTTATCGCCGAAGGCTTCGACCAGCCTAAGCTCGACTATCTGGCTTTGACGACGCCGATGAGTTACGGGGGGCGAGTCAAGCAGGCGATTGGACGGATCGCACGCACGGCGCCCCACAAGGCCGACGCCGTTGTGGTCGATTATTGCGACGACTGCGCCCTCTGCTGGTCGTCGTGGGGCAAGCGCGGCGCTGTGTATCGCGCGGAGGGCTTGCGCATTGTCACAGCCAGCGAGGAGCGTGCTGCGTGAGCCATAATGATACCACTAGCTGTGAGCCCGTGAAGCTCCACAGCCACCGCGACCTCGACGACGCCGGCGTGCTGCGGATGACGCGCGCGATGGAGGCGCACCTCGACCGCATGTGCGGGCTGTCCGCCATCACGGACGCGCAGCGCTTGCGCGCCGCCATGGCACGGCTAGCGTGCGAGTACCCCGATCTGCACGCCGCCGTCATCCTCATGGGGCAACCCAAGGCCACGGTACGGAGTGTGGGGGCGCTGATTGGTGTCAGCGGCAAGACGGTGTGCAAGAGACATAACAGGGGGCTGGACAAGCTACGGGCATGGTGCCGCCCCAAGAGTCCACCATCGTCCAATGTCGCCTAAATAGCGTTGTGACCTTGCACAGAGGTAACAAAAGTGGTACTATTCGGGTAGACGAGTCTACCCCCAAGGGGCCAACACCGTAGCGGTGTTGGCCCCTTTTGTTTTGCCGGACACGGACAGGGGAATAAGGAGGGGAAGAGATGGCGATAGCTGAAGAGACCGAGCGCAGGCGCGGGCGACCGCTTGGACTGGCGCCACGGCGGCCATGCAAGATTCAAGTCGCCTATTCGGAAGTGGAGCGGGTTGCTTTAGAGCAAGCCGCGCGCGCCGAAGGTGCTGAAAGCTTGGCGCAATTTATCAGGCTGCGTACCGTCGGTCGAGGGGAGGGTGTACGTCCTCTCGTTGAAACCATGCCGCCAGCGGCGTAGGCAAGGGGTAGTGTTATGGTGCACGAGGATAAGCCGTCCGTCGCGACGCCGGCGCTGCTCTACGTCGCCGAGATGACGGACGCCCAGCACAAGGCGATAGAGAACGCCAACGCCATGACCACTAGGCGCGCCGCCCTCGTCGTCGAGGTGGCCGCGCTGGAGGAACGCCTGGCGCTCCTGGCACGGCGCAACCGCGAGGTGTTGGCCCCGCTAGAGCAGGCGTTGTGGGAGACGATCGGCGCGGCCCGCGCGGCGACGGCGGCCCGCGAGGAGAGCGCCGTCGGCGACCCGGACTGGAGGCGCGTCGAGGATCTGGCCGTGGCCGCAGCGGACTGGATTTTAGCCTTCAGTGAAGACGCGGCTACGAGCCTGGATGCGGTCCGCGCCTACATTGCCGGCGTCGCCAGCCTCCTCACCGTCACGGACCTGGAAGTAGCGGGCCGGGCCTACGCGCTCCTGGCCGCCCGTGACGCCGCGCTCACCAGGGTCGCGGCCACACGGCCCGACATGTAATCTCCGGCACCCGCTTTAGTGGCGCCGGCGTAGTCACAGGACCACCCAACCGTGACTGAAGACGAATCCACATCCATCGACCTGAGCGTCAACGCCGACGAGGCTTTGCAGGTCTTTGAGCAACTATCGGCCGCCGCTCGGGACGCCGACGCGCAGATCCAGCAACTCAAACAACACCTAGCCACGCAGGTCACGACGGCGTTCGGCGCGCAGGGGCAGCAACCCCAGACCTACCCGCAAGCGTCGGCGGTCCTCTCCCACATGGACCCTGCGGAGGTGGCGCAAGCGGCGCCGGAGATAGCCCAGACGAGGAGCGCACTGGCAGAGCGGTCTGCTGAGATCCAGGCGCGGGCCATGGACTTCGCGGGGACGACGCCCGGCCTCGCCACACAACCGCCCGCCGATGTGCTCGCCCAGTTCCAACAGGTCATGGCCCAGAGGGAGCAGCAGCAGCAGGCCCAACGTGAGCGGCAAGCACAGCAGCAAGCGGCGGGCGTCGAGCGGCCCGCACGCTATGGCTACGACACCACGCCCTCGGCACCGCAGCGACAAGCGATGTCCGCCCCCATCACGGCGGCGACGGCCGCGATGCAGGCCACGGCGCCGCCGATGGCTCCCGTGGGCGCCCTCGCGACGACGGGCGACGGACTGCTGGCGCGAGCGTTGACGACGCATGGGCAGCCTGGAGCGCCGGTAGACGGGCAGCCGGCGGCGGCGACGGACGCCGCGACGGCCGCCATCGACCCGCTCCCCCAGACGTTCCACGACCTGGCGGCGGCGGCGCAAGAGGCCGACACCGACCTGCAACGCCTGAAACGGACGCTGACGGCGGAGTTCAACACAGCGTTTAAGGAGCAGGTGGGGCGCAAGCCGCTCGCCTATGACGACGCGGCCAGCCTCGCCCGCGCCATGCCCCACGCCGACCTCGTGGCCGAGGCTCCCGGCGTGCCGCTCTTGCAAGAGCAGATCGCGGCGCGGAGCGCCCGGATCAGTTCGCAGGTCGCGGACTTCGGTAGCCAGAACCCCCAGGCGGGCGGCCAACAAATCGACCGGCTGATGGACGAGCTGAAAGCGTTCATCCAACAGCAGCAGGCGTCGACGGCGGACGTATCGGCCCCCGATCCAGTCCCCCCAGCGCTGGGGGGACTGGATCGGGGGCCGATACGTCCGCCGTCGCACGGTATGGTCTGCTGCCGTCTTCGGCGTCGCCGATGCCATCCACTGACGCGACACAGCAGGATCGCTTCGCGTCTTCAATCGGCCAGCACCTAGCATCATCCATCACGCGTAGTGGCGCGGGTCTCATCGAGGGTGGCATCCAGGGCGCCGCCAATGCCGCCGGCATGGGTGCGACGGGCGACGTGCTGGCGGGGTTGGCGCGTCCTCTGATGGCGATGTTCGGCGAGTTCGCCGCGCCGTTGGCGGCGGCGGCGGCCGTAGGTGCCGGGGCGCTCGCGGTGAATAGCCAACAGGCCCACTACGCCGATGAGCAGCAATCACTCAGTGGTGCTGTGGGGACGACGACAGGGGCCACACCGTTGAGTGTGCTCCGCTCCACGCAAAACGTCGGCTGGAACTACTTGTACAGCGAGAAGGATAGCGTCGCCGCCGCCGATCAACTTGGACAGCAAGGTGTCCAGGCCAATCAGATAGGCGGGGGACTCAATGATGCCATGGCCTTGTCGCGTATCAGCGGTGTTGACTTGGGGCAGACAACCGACCTTACGGGCGGTTTGATGAAAGCGGGCGCTAGTTCCACGCAGGTGGGGGATACCTACGCCGCGCTCGATGAAGCGGCCCGTCACAGCGGCGTTTCGCTCGACCGACTGGTGAAGTCCTTGCAGACGCTACAGCAAGCGGCGGGGGCCAGTCAACTCGACGTGAACGGCCTGGCCGCCGCGCAGAAACTCGCCGGGAGCAACGTGCAGGTGGGGCAAGCCCTGGCCCCGCTTGTGGGCGCGACAGGAACCGATGCGATGCAGCAGATGGCGATGCTGGGCCTCAACCCCACCCAGTTCGCGCAGGCCCAGGCGCATCCACAAGTGGCATGGGATGCCTACGCATCGGTTGCCAAGAGATACGACATCGGGACGTACGGCACGCAAACGGCGGAGAGTGCGCTACAAGCGGCGGGCCTGGATATGAGCGGCATGAGTGGGCAGGCGGCGTCGACCCTCGTCCAGAAGCTCGTGAGACAGGGGCCGCGCGCCGCCGAGGACTACGCCGCCAGCCTCGACAAGCAAAGTAAGACCGGGGCTGGGCCACACAATGCCGGCGACCTGTACAAAGAGGGCGTGGACGCCGCGCAGCGCGTCAACTCGTGGTTACAGCAGGCGGAGATCCACGCCGAGAAGATCGCCGCCGATCTGCTGCTGGCGTCGCACAGCGCCTCCGCGCCCCTAGCGGCGCAGACGGCGGCCCAACAGGCACAGACGATTGCCGATGCGCGCCGGCGCGGGCCTGCGGCTCAGTTACATCTCGTCCAGACGGCGCCGACCGCCGCCAAGCGCGCGGAAGCGTTGTTAGGTTATGAGGCGATCACCAGCGGCCAGGATTACGCCAACGACCCCAACGCAGCGGGCGGTATCGACACATCGCGGGGGGGGCAATTTGGCCCCGTGTCCGAATATCAAATGTCTCAGTATCGTCAAAGCGGCGTGTGGCTGGGCGGTGGACCCGGCAAGGGCTCATTCGTCCCTCCCGACATACTACACGCGTACGAGCAGTCCGCGCGGAGGACCGGCGACCCGCTGGCCGAGTTGTTGAGTCAGGGGCAGCGTGAGGCGACGGTCAACGGGCGCGTATCCGCGGGAGCGCTCTCTCAAGACGGGGGCGTCGGACTCGGCCAGTGGACCCCCGGCCCCCATAACGAGAACCTCCCCACCATCGAAAAATATTTAGGCGCGGCGTCGAAGGACCTGGGGCTAGGCCCCGTCACGGCGGCCAACTGGCGTGAGGCGGCGCTCAACCCGCGTATCTCCGCGCTGGGGACCGGGTTGTATGACCGCGACCTCTACAAAGAATCGGGCGGTAGTTGGGAGAAGGCGCTCACACACTACGCCGGCGGGAACAATCCAGGTGCGCAGGCCCAGGCGTACGGTCTGAGCGTCAACTCGGATGCGCAAAAGATCGAGATCCAGCTTGGTGGCAGCATCGACATCACGCGCTCTGGCGTCAAAGTGGGCACCGGTCAGGTCGGGCAGCATATCAGGGCGACCGCAACCCACAGTATTGATACGAGTCGCAAGCACGTCGGCGCGCAATCGTATGGCCCCGACCAGCGACCACCATCGCCCGGACTGCCGAACCTGCCAGGCCATATCGGCGGCCCTATCCGGCGTTAGCTGACATTGCTCAAGGGAGCCATTATGCGAGATATCGACCGGCTTATCGCCGCCGCCCGTCAGCAAGGCTGGGGCGTCGAGCGGCGGCGCTCAGGCCATTTCATGCTCACACCACCGTCGAGGGCGGCCCCGCTGATTTGCGTAAGCGGCACGCCGAGTGACTTTAGGGCGCTTGCGAAGATCCGGTCGCAGCTCCGGCGCGCGGGCTTGACACTGCCCGCGCTATCAACGACTAAACCCACGAGTAAGGAGAAAACCATGGCACGACGCACCACCACGACACCGGCCCGAACCCAGGCCACGCTTGCCGCGCCCGAACCGCTGACGCGCGCCGATGAGACCCGCATCCAACGCGAGCAACAGGCGCTGGAGCGTGGCGAGGCAATGACCCCCGACCGCAAGCTCGACCGCGACCTGGCGCACTTGGCCGACCCCGTGATCGGCCGGCGTGTGCCGTCACACAGGCGACGCGAGCCCGAGGAAATAGGGATCGTCTATCGCGGCCGGCGCAAGGGCCTGCTCCACGACGGCGCCGTAAGCATCAACGTGCCGGATGAGGAGAATGATGAGGCCGTGGCGGCGCTCCAGGACACGATACCGGGCATGGACGAGAACACGCAGCGGCGGGTGTGGCAGGAACAAGCCGCCTTGAGGGGCGAGGAGCCCAAGCCCTACGTGCCCCTGCGCGACCGCCTCGTGGTGCGCGGGCCGTCGTATCAATTCACGCGGAACGAAACGACCCTCGTCCATCAAGACGATGCGGACTACATCCTGGCTCATGAAGATCTCGTCTTCGAGCGGGTCGGCGGCGACGATAACGACGGCGATGTGTTTCCCACCGGGCGGCGTGGCGCGCCCTCGTCGCGCCAACGGAGCGCGTAGCCATGGCAAAAAAGACACCGACGCCTACAGTCGATAATGAGGGGGCCGGGGCGCGCTTGGCTGCGACGAAGGTGAAAGCGGCCCTGACGCCGCGTGACCTAGCCCTTCTGCACTGGCCGTCCATTCCACCACGGCCTTATGCGCCAACGACAGTGTTGCTCGATGAGAGCACCCAGCGGGGCCGGGAGACACGAGGCCCCGACGGTACGGCCAGATGGTCGCCGAATGGTCCCGGCCCCGACGCCTACGGAGAGTGATATGAGCATGGCAGACACGACACAGCAGACGCCCCGCGAGATCCTCGCCCACGCGCGGGAACGGAACGCACAACTCCAGATGAAAGGGCGCGCGGCGCAGGCCATTGGGCGTAGCCTCGGCCAGATGGCGATGGACGATGACCAGCCTCAGCCCAACTTGACCGACATATCGAGCGTGATGATCCGCTTATTGGCGCTCGTTCGCGACATGATGGCCCTGAGCACCGAGGCCGTGACGGCCTGTGACAGCGCGCTCTCGGACGTGGGGCGCGCGCGACGTGGCGAGCAGCCGGGGCCAAAGTGCGATGGTTGCTAATGCTTGCCGATGGTTGTGGTACAGGTATGGAGCAGGAGGGCCTGATGGCTGACGAGATATGCCAGGCCACGCGTGCCGATGGGTCGCCGTGTCGCGCGCGCGCCCTCCCCGCTAGTACCCGGTGCTTCGCCCATGAGCCGTCGCTACAGGCCAAGGCCACGACAGCGCGGCGCGCGGGTGGGCTCAACAAGGCCAACGCCGTGCGCGCCGAGAAGGTCTTGCCGCGCGATCTGCGGCCCCTCCTCCCACTGTTGGTTAAGGGCATGATGGATGTGCGCGATGGTAATTTAGAGCCCGCTCGACTATCGGCCATGGCGGCCGCCGCCGGTGCGGCTGTACGGCTGTACTCCGTCATAGACACAGACGAGATCGCGGCGCGTGTCGCCGCCTTAGAGCAGCGTGAGGAGGGCGGGAGCCATGCCGACGGACCGGATGCTTCTTAACAGATTGCGCGCCCTGGAACAGGGCGCCGTGGAGGAGGAGCGCGCCGGCCTGCTCAACCCGGACGCGGACCTGGGCGGCCTCGCCGCCGCGTGGGTGATCGAGGAGGTCGCCCGCTGCCAGCGCGATCCCGAGTACTTCATCGACAGTTACTGCAAGGTCGAGGCCGATACCGGCGCCGGTGTCATCCCCTTCCACCTGTTCGACTACCAGCGCGACGTCTTGCGCCAGTGGATGGAGCACGGCGAGTCGATCACCCTGAAAGCCCGACAACTGGGCATTACCGAGTTGGCCGCCGCGCTGTCGTTGTGGCAGGTCAACTTCCACCCGCACAACCGCGTCATCGTGTTCGCGCAGGATGAAAGTAAGGCCAGGGAGTTCGCCCGCAAGTGTCGGGTGGCGTGGGACAACCTCCCCGCCTGGCTACAAGTGCCGTTGTCCAACCCCCAGTTGACCACGACGCTGGAGCTCGCCAACGGGTCGCGCATCCTGCCGCAGGCCGCGACCGAGAAGGCCGCGCGCTCCCTCAACTGTCAGTTGCTGGTGCTCGATGAGTTCGCGCACCAGGAGTACGGCGCCGCGATCTTCGACGCGGCCGCCGTCACGGCCCGGAGCGCTGGCCAGCGTATCCTCGTCATCAGCACTGCCAATGGAGCGGGCAATTCTTTTGCCTCTCATTGGCAGCAGGCGGTCAACGGCGAGGGCATGTGGCCCATCTTCCTGCCGTGGGACATTCGACCAGGGCGGGATGAGGTATGGTACGCCAACGCCACGAAGGGCTACGACACCTCGAAGAAGAACCAGGAGTACCCCGCAAACCCGGAAACGGCCTTCATCCTCTCGGGACGCGGACGCTTCGACACGGAGGCGCTAGAAGCCATCCTGGCGGGCTGTCGCGCGCCGATCGCGACCGAGTTAAATGGCGGACTCAAGGTGTGGGAGATGCCCGCACAGGGCCGCTCCTACGTCGTGGGGGCTGATCCCGCCGAGGGCTTGCACACGGGCGACTACTCAGCCGCCGTGGTCATCGACCAGCAGACGGGGCTTGATGTCGCGTGGGTGCATGGGCATTTCCCGCCGCAGCAGTTCGCGGCGATCCTCAACGACCTGGGCCTCTGGTATAACGGCGCGCTGCTCGGCTGTGAACGGAACAACCACGGCGGCACCGTGCTCTTGGAACTGCAAAACCACGCGTACCCCACTTTGTACGCGCACCGCGACTACGACGCCATCGGCAACGCGTCCGAGCGCGTGGGCTGGCCAACCACTAGCAAAACCAAACCCATCGCCATCGACGGTCTGGCCCAGGCCATCCAGGAGCGCTGGCCGTTCCACGACGCCGCGTTCGTGGCCGAGTGCCGGACCTACACCGTCAGGGACAACGGTAGCACGGGCGCGAGTGGGTCGCTCAACGACGACAGGGTGATGGCCGCCGCGATAGCCCTCCAACTCAGGAACTTCCAGCCGGCCACCGAGGAGGTTGTCTACCTTGAGGACCTTGTAGGCGACTACCGCGTGCACATCGGCGGTGAGTCGTACCAAAACCCACAGCAGCAGGCGCTGTCAGAGTGGAAACGCTACTTCGGTGGTTAAGTGACCGCCCAACATTATAGAGGACACAACACGATGACCACGACCAATCAGCCCACGCCAGCGACGGCGACCAAGCTACACTCCATGCTAGACGACCTGCTTTCGCCTACCTGCGCATCCACCCCAGAGCCGGCGGCGGTGGCACAACCCGGTAACGGGACATCGGTGTTGGACGACATCCAAGGCGTCCTCGATAAAAGCCATGCGGCGCGGCGCGCGCTGGCCGCGCCGCGCCGCGCCGCGCCTCCCACGGTGCTCCGTGAGTCGCAGTCGTTCAACACAGAGCTTTACGAAGGCTATGGGTACGACCCTATGCCAACCTCGGACGACCCTTGGGGGCTACGTGAGCGCATGGATACGCTGGAGACCGCGATTGCCGCGCGCACCGCGCCGACGCGCCCCGCACCGGCCACCCCCGTTATGTCGCCGCTCACCGAGGCGCGGCTGACGAAGGCCTACCGCCGTATTGACGAGATACTCGGCTAATTAGCCAAGAGAGGTAGACATAATGAACTTGAATTCACCGCAGGGGATGGAGGCGGCCGCCTTCCAGCAAGTCCAGAACACATTGATTAGCCAGGCGCGCGATTCCCAGTTATCTCTCCAGCACAAGGCGAGCTGGGAACGGGAGCATCGCATGGTCTGGACTGAAGCGCCCCTCGCCGTTAGGACGGCCATCAGGGCGCGTCAGGCGGCCATACAGGGGCAGCAAGAGCGCCTGGAGGAGATGGCAAAGGCGCTGTACACGGCCAGCCTGGAAGCCGTCAAGCGCCGCTACAGGGAGCGACGCGACATCACGGGCATCGAGTACGACCAGCTCCAGCGCGACCTGCATAACGAGTGGCAAACACGCCGGGTAGACATTGCCCGGCGCTTCATCTACCGCTTTGCCGACGCGCGGCTGAAAGAGATCCAGGAGCAAGCCTACGCCGCGGCGCGTGCGGCCAGCGACGAGGTGTGGGAGCGCGAGGGGGCTCTCGTCCTCGACGGTTACGCGCTCCCGGAATCACCGTCTTGGGCGACCCCGTCTGAGCACACAGGGTCGGTCGAGACGACAACACGGCGACGCCGGCCAACGACAGCCGCACGCTAGATACACCGGGCGCGTCATGTGCCCGGTGACATGACATGACCGAAAGGGGGGAACGATGCCTGAGGGGCGAGTTATTGCAGTGGATAGCGAGGGGGCTGGTGGGGTGATACGGCCCCTGCGCCGGCAGCCGGATACACGCTTTACGGGCGCCGGGGTGGTTCAAGACGACTCTCCACCTGTGCAGGTGGGCGATTGGGTGTCGTATGTGTTAACCGACAGCACGCCAGGGGAGATGCGCTTGGCTATTGAGGTGCGTCATGCCCCCCCGCCCGCGCACGAGGATGCCATGCGAGACCCCGCGTGGAGCGCGACCTGGGCCAACATTGAACGGGATCACGAGGAGTACCGCCAGGCGGTCGAACGTCGGTACAAGCGCGGTGAGCTGACAATCTACCAGCGGGCGGGCCTGCTCGCGGACGCCGAGTATGCGCGCGCGACGCATCTCATACGGATCGTGCGCATGAGGGCTGACGGCCACAGTGGGGCGCTGGAACAGGGCACAATGTGCAGCGTGAAGGCGCGCGGCTTTGCGTTTGTCCGCATGGCCACAGGCGAGCATCTCTTCATGCACGCCTCCCATGTAGTCGGCGTCCCGTTTAGCGGGCTGCGTCCCGGCGACACCGTGACTTATCGGCGCACCCGCGACCCGCGCGGCAAAGGGTTCATCGCCACAAATGTCGAGCGCATCAAGCGCGCGCCCAACTCCTCCGCCGTCGCTCGCGTCCCCGAGTCTGAGGAGCCTACGCCAGGGCGGTGGCGGGTGCCAGCGGGGTGGGCGGCCGATGACGAGGACGCCGAGTACGACTGGGATCAGGTTGGGTAGCCGCTAGCACGGTCTGTGCCGGCGTGAGTCCATGCCTAGCACTCATTAACTAGACCGGCACTGTGGTTCTGCTCGTAAATGTTGATTCTGCGTCTACCGTGTACGACCGATGCTGGTTCGTATATAGTAGATGCAAACAATGTTTCAAGAGAGGTACCGCTCCGTGTCGTCTCCCCCTTCTCAGGTCGATCTCGTGTTGCAGCATGTCAGAGAAAAGCACGACTGGTATGATAGGAACGCGAAACGCACGATGCGCATTTATCACCACTTGAGAACAATTAGCCTGGGGGCGACGGGACTCGTGCCTATTTTCGCCCTTCTAGATTGGGGCATGTGGTCTAAGATCACTGCTGCCCTACTGGGCGCTATCGCCGCCTTTGCACAGGGGTATGAAAGCCTGCACCAGTATCGGGAACATTACCTAACGTGGCGGTCTACGGCTCAACAATTAGAGCATGAGCAGTATCTCTATACGGTGCAGGTCGCCGACTATGCGCCCGGAGCAAGCCAAAAGGACCCAATAGTTTTGCTCGCCGAGCGTACCGCTACCATCACATCGCAAGAGAACCAGCAGTGGCTTGCGCTACAGGAGAAAGCGGCATCTACCTCCGTCACGCAAAGCGGGGGTGCGTCCTAACTCGCTACGCTATCCATGGTGTGGCAACGAGTCAAGGTACGACTCGTTGTCACACCCCCCCTTTCTCTGCCTCACTCACGCTCGGTTCATGACGCCCCTTTGCGCGAGACTCGTCTTTTTGCTACGCTAGTGGCACGTTACCTGTTGGCACCTCCCTTGTACCGCATGGGGTACGAGGTGCCTTCTAGCGGTGATGGCTTCGTAGAGTGAGAAGGGAAGCGCAGGCGTGGGACGTGTGAGGTACGGGCTTCTCGCCGTTGTGGTGTTAGCGGTTATCGCGGGCGGCTCCTTCTATTTGGGGCACAGCCCAGCCTCGCGCTCCCAGGAAGATGTGGCACCTGTCCCTTCACCAATAGCGCAACGGTTGTTGAAAGTGCAACCATTCTCAACTGTCCCGATAGCGACGAACACACCCCAACTGGCACTATCGCCCTTCTCTGCTACCTACCCAGAGGCTAATGCTTTTCTTCTCGACGCTTCAGCCGCTGGGAACCGGCCGCATCAAACTCGTTCAACGAATGGGTGGATCGGCTCAATAATCGGTGGAGGTGGACCCATCCCCGACGACCTGGGGGCTACCTTTATTGGTGGGCCGCACCACACGTACAGCGGCCTCTATGCCCTCCACTATGCCGTCCCCGGCCCCATGCACGTCATCTACGACGTGTTTGTCTTCCCGTCCCTTCGTGCGGCACGCGAAAGTAGACGATGGATTGACGACAACCATATTGGCAGCGGTGTTCTCGCACCACCTAACCCACATCCCGTAACGAGTGGAGAGGACCTCTTCGCCTATCGCGACACGAGCCACAGCGATTACCCGAGTGTGTCGCCCTACACGCTGCTAACCTATCGCAACCTCATTTTCTCAGCAGAGGTTACATCGAGTAATCGCGCGTATTATGCCCCTGGGATCAAACGCATCCAGGCCATCGACGCGGGCCTCATCGTTGCAACAAACCGCTATCTCACCGCTCATCGACAAGAGATTGAGCCGACACCCGTGGCGAGCGCCACGCCTTGGCCAACACCCATCCCTACAGCCACAACACAGCCTTATATACCAAATGGGGTCCATGTCTGCGACGACGATCACTACTCGTCAAAAGATGGCGTGTGTCGGTCCAACGCCTCTCAAGTGGCAGATCTATTCATGTATCACCTTGCCTATACTGGCAAGAATGGCAGTAGTTTTGCGCATGCAACCGTACGTGTCGTCATCGTGGGGAGGCGACAGAGTGGAGCGACTATCGCGCCGCATAGCTATGCTGACTCGGCCGGTACACAGTATAGTGGTACAGGTGAGGGACTGCAAAACGCGTTTGACCAATCGCGCCTTGGACTGGAAGAGAACACACAGTACACTATCAGCGTCTATGATGGCTCAACCTCATTAGGTTCAATAGCTTTCACGTATACTGGACTCACCACCCCGTACACACTGCCGGCAACACCCACGCCCATGCCGACACCTGTTCCGGTCTTGCCGCTGCATGTCTGCACGTTTAGCCATTTTGACCAGACCAACGTACAGTGCCTCCAGGACGACTCATCATTGTCTCTTACCGACAATACGGCTGTAGTCGTGTTCCCGGACGCGACCGGGATATCCAAAGATGGCACGAGTACGCCTATCTACGTCTCCGCCATCAATATTTTGAGACAGGACGGAACAGGACGATGGGTTGTGGTGGCGACGCAGAATATGGATGTCGGTGTGGTCGACAACTTCGGTGGTCCCGGCATACACCGCATTTTTGAAACGGTCAACCATCTCGACTTCAACGCGACTGGGGTCGGATCATCGCTATTTACTCCCAGTTGCAATGACCAGGTCGAATATCAGTTGCTTGGTAGCACTGGCAATCCAATCGCGACGATTCCCATAACCTTCACATGTTGATTATGGGCGTCTACCACCTGCAAATACCTCCTTTCACTAAACTCGCCTGCGCATCCGTCGACAGCCACCTCTACGTATCTTCTCAAAAAGCCGGGGACGGTATACTGAGGCCAGTAAGTAGGGGTGTCGTGGAGTAGGGCAGGAATGCTGGACGAGCTAGATCTGAGCGGGATCACGGACCCTGAGGCGCGGCGCATC
>JAABUX010004310.1_pt1 | contig 18154 bp, 14 predicted proteins | sample 5561851 | NCBI WGS metagenome assembly JAABUX01 (sample SAMN10711883, study PRJNA513361) | rock metagenome | isolation source: Antarctica rocks | place: Antarctica: Victoria Land, Richard Nunatak red sandstone | collected 2016-01-03 | reverse complement strand
AAAAGATGGGTTTGTCACCGGATTAAGCCTTATAGGGCAAGGGTTTATTCTGTTTTGTCCAGAAAACTGGACGGCTTAGCGTTGTTTACCGTTCCGTTGCTACTCGAACCCCAACATTAAGCCATCTGGGAACTATTTAGATGTGGCCTGTGGAACTGGCAACTATACTATGGCGATTGCTAACTATGGCGTGAGCATTCATGGCCTAGACCAATCTCGCCAAATGGTGGCAACTGCCTCCGAAAAAGCTAGTTCCGTTACCTGGCATCTTGGGAATGCTGAGGCTCAACCATTTCCTGATGGGATGTTTTCAGGAGCCCTTTGTACCCTGGCGATTCACCACTTCCGTGCCTTACGACCAGTTTTTCAAGAGGTCTTCCGAGTTTTAGACGGCGGACATCTCGTGATATTTACCGCCACCCCAGAGCAGATGCGAGGGTACTGGCTGAATGAGTACTTCCCTACAGCTATGGATAGGTCCATTAAACAAATGCCTAGCCTCGAAGAGGTCGTCAAAAATCTACAGAGTGTTGGCTTTGGCAGCATACACACAGAGCCTTACGAGGTAAGTGACGGCCTACAGGACTTGTTCCTCTACAGTGGAAAGCATCGACCGGCACTGTACTTAGACCCCCGCATTCGAGCCGGCATATCAACCTTTGCTGCTTTAGCTGAGCCGGACGAAGTGGAATGCGGCTGCGAAAAACTATCTCGGGACATTCAATCTGGTCGGATTATTGATGTCACTAATGCCTATCGTCATGACGGAGGCGACTACATATTCATAGTGGCAGATAAGAAGCATAACTTAGTTATCCCGTGAACTCGGGGTAGTATGAACATCATTGTCACTAAGGGCAAACTAGTACTACTTTGTCTAAAACAGGAGTTTGTAGTACATCACCAACACAGCTCAAACCCTTATTCTCTCGGATCGCTACTGGTCACCCGTGACGAGCGCCATCGCGAAGCCGTCGTACCCTTTGCTGCCCACGGTTTGGATCGCCGTGGCGCTCACGCGCGGCTCTTCGGCGAGCAGCTCGTTGAAGCGACGCACTCCCTGAACGCTGGGATCGTCACTGGCAGCATCGACCACCGCTCCGTTACGCACGACATTGTCGGCGATGATTAGGCTGCCACGATGGGAGAGCTTGAGCGCCCACGCGAAGTAATCTGGATTGCTGGGCTTGTCAGCGTCGATGAAGATCAGGTCAAATGGGCCGCGACCCTCGGCAGCAAGAGAAGGCAGCGTGTCCAGTGCCCGTCCAAGGCGCAGCTCAACGACTCCGGCCAGACCGGCGCGGGCGATGTTGGCGCGGGCGACTTCTGCGTGCTTTGGGTCAGCCTCCAGCGTAATCAGGCGACCGTCGGCAGGCAACGCCCGCGCCAGCCAAATCGTGCTGTAGCCGCCCAGCGTGCCAATCTCAAGGATAGTGCGTGCCCCCTGGAGCTGCGCCAACAGCAGCAGCAGCTTGCCCTGGTTCGGCGAAACGTTGTGTGGCGGCAGGTCGGCTGCGGCACTGGCCTGGAGCGCCGCATCCAGCGCGGGGTCAGGCGGCACAAGCAGATTGGTGATGTAGCGGTCAACCGCAGTCCATTGTTCTTGAGTCATAGCTCCTCGCTTCACAGCGGCAGCCATGCCGCCTCATCATGATTATTACCTTATGCTTCCTTAATCTTTAGTCTTTCAGAAGGATACAACAGTGTGGCGACTTTGCCCCTGATGCAGCGATGTTCATATCACCCCTGTTAGTGCCATTTGGCTTGATCCCAACAAGTGCGAGTTAGGATAGCGTTGCGTAAATCAATCTGCTTAAGTTGTGCTTGGGTGAAATTAGCGTCTGTCAAGTCAGCGCTCCGAAAGCTCGTGCCTTTGGCCTCTATCTATATGAGCCAGAGAGTTCAACCATATATGTAGATCGATATGGTACCCAGGCTTTATTTAGTTTTGACTTTGATGAAGTCGAGCTAGAGCGAGTCATGGGGTGAAATGAGCAGTCGTGCAGAAACTTACGTTAAGGACTCAATAGCCTGACGTTAGAGCCATCGTTCCTCTGTTGCCAAACTGTACCAATTGAACCATCTGCAACTTAGTCGCCTCAAACCCTTGCTGCGCCGTACCAATTTGTTGTACCAAATAGCTTAGAGTTCAACTGGAACAGTAGGAGTACGCTATATGTAGCTCTCCCTGGGAGATTTTGCCGTTTTATTTTTGAAACTCTTTCCTAGTAAGGTTTATAGCCGGTGTGTGGCGGCTGGTAACAGCTTCGCCACTTTTAGGCCAATTAATGACGTGGAGCTGTCCCCTCTTTTTGCTCAATCCGAGAGAGCTTTGAATTTGCCCAGCCCGTGCGTTCCCAGATTGATTGGAGATATTCCAGAGTTAACTTGGGGGTACGAGGGGGGAATATTTGACCGACAGCCCACGATAAGGTAAAGAATAGAACTAATCCAACCAGTGCTAAACTGACGTATTCTTGTCGGTGTTTTGACCAGCTAGAGCGCCAATCCCCTACCCCTTTTTCTTGCATTAGTTTGACTGTCGCCACGATTGATTGAGTCCGTTCCGATTTCAGCGTGGTTGGTAATGAGCTGGTCTGCTGGCTGATTGTGTCCAGTCGGGTCAAGACTGTGACCAACGTTTTTGTCAACACTGCGACATCGTGACTTAGCGCTCTCAGCTCTACGTTCTCTATTTGAGGCGAGGGTGATGGCATACTCTGTAACTGATTTTTCAAGAGCGCTAATTCTTTCAGCAAGGTTTCGCTGTTCTGCTCTGACTGCTGCCAGGAGTTCTCCTTGTTCTTCAGCTCTTGAGTCAGCAACTCTATTACTGCTGTCTGTTTGTTGAGCAGTTGAGTCTGAATCAAATTCGTTTCGGCCCATGCTTTTAGCTCCGCTCTATCCTGTTCTCTCTCAGCTTTTTGGGAAATTTCTAACTCATTAACTTTTTTGTATAGCCTGCCAAGTGCTTCTTTTACCTCCCCGATACCGCCCGTAGTAAGCGGTGATTCACGACCATTGCTAGAGCTAGTGCTAGGTGTTGACCAGTCAGAAGTCCCGTTACTGACACTCATTTCTTACTCCTGGTTTTGATTTGATAGTCCCAGATAATCGGCGGCGAGCTCAAGCTCAGGCTTAGCTTGGTCGAGGAAGCCATCTACCAGCAAGTAATCCCCGTAAGGGAATCCATTCGATTCAGTAGCAGCCGAATAGGGTAGCCCTTGCTCTAGTACCACATCAAAAGTAGAGTACTCTAGCTCAGGCATTTCAATTTCTATCCCCTTTAACTCAGCCACAGCGACCTTAGTTTTACTATGATCCCAGCGCTGAAATCCTACCCCCTTGTCCCAGCAGAGATTCTTGACCACCACGTAATCAACCGATTCACCGCAAAACTCGACCATAGCCCTGAGCGAATTTATCACCGGATAGCCCAGATTAAGCACCGTCACTTTAGTGACGCGATATCCCAAATCCTTAGCTATTTTGAATAGCCCAAACTTTTTGATAATTTCCCTAGTTTTGTTACCCGCTGCCCCTGGCATATCCAGGACAACTACATCAGGAGATTGAGCTTTTACCTCAGTAAAAAAACGTTTGGCTTCAACCACTTCGAGAAAGTTAAGCAGCCTGACCCCGGTGCCAAACTCTTTATAGTATTCGTATAACTCTGGATTTTCTGTGTCCGCGTCGTAGGCCAAATAATTAATGTCCAGTGACACTAACACATCGAGTAGGAGTCGCAAGAAGGCTGTCTTCCCTGTTCCGCCTTTCCCACCTAAAATCATCACTATGCGTTTCAAAGAAGACTCCTATCGGTGACGTTAAATTTTGCTCTGGCACTGGCTGAGGACTTTTTGGCGGTAGTTACCGACTGAGACGATGACGAGTCAGACTGCTGCGAGGTTTCTGGTTCTGCCTGCTGCGAGGTTTCTGGTGATGGTAGCTCTGGTTCTGTTTGAGGCAAGGGTGCTGGCTCAGAGTTAGACAGTGTTCTTTGACTTTTCAAGTGATAGTTTTTGATGCCGCTTGCTGCCAGTTCTACCCCATGCGATGCGAACACTGCCGATACATCCGAATAAGAGTACCCAGCGTCAAGCATTTCCTGGATGGGTGATGCGAGACTCAGAACCAGATCCTCTAAGGTGACGGTGATGGGAGTTTTTGCCTTAGCCTTCAAGCTGGCGGCAATCGAAGGAATCTTATCCTTACTAATAGTCTTTGGCTTTCGTGGCATTGAATTGCACTCAAGATTGCATTTATTCTAAAGCCCCCTCACCCCCATGTGCACTCTTGTCTGTCAAGGCCGAGTCATCGGTCAGTCGTGGTACACTGGTGGGGTGACACACGGCCAAGGAAGGGCGTACCTGACCCCGCGCCCCCACATACGTCAGCCCTGTGACCCGGATGACCCGCGTTCTACACCACGCCTGCCTGTCCCCGTCCAGTCCCCCGCCCCCAGACCACACCCCCCTGTACCCCTCCGGCCCCTCGCAGAGGCAACCAATACCCCGTAACGCGCTACGCGCTCCCTTTCGCCAAGCGAAAGGCGGGGTGATTGCTTGTTGGGGGTAGCCCCCAAACCCCCAATACCGTACACCTAATCAGTTGGTTATGCCCACAGATCCACGCACCGAGCTAAGCAATCAACTAACCCAAGCCCTAAATAATCGGTCGGTAGAACCTGATGAGCGGCGGGAAATAACTATTACATTTAGGGTGAGCTATGCCGAGAAGCAGCGGCTAGAACAGCGGTGCAGTGGGGTGGTGCAGAGCGACTATATTAGAGCCAGGTTGTTCGATTACCCCCTACCACATCCCAAGCAGGTCATCCCAGAGGTAAACCGGCAAGCTATCTACGAGCTAAAGAAGATTGGCAACAACCTAAACCAGCAGACCAGAGCCATCAATGAAGCCGTGAAAATTGGTCGCCAGCCGTTAACCAGTTCGGTCAGAGGCTACTTGGAAACAATTAAAGAACTGCTGGCACTCTTAGAAAAGACTCGCCAGTACTTCACCCAACCCATCCAGGTTGAGGGGCATAGGGATGATTACACTCATCAAAGCAAATAAATCTTTCCGTGGCACCACCAAGTATGTGCTAGAGAAAGAAAAGGCAGAAATTATTGGGGGAAATATGTATGGGACAGCCACAAATGAACTGGTTGAGCAGTTCGCCCTATCTGCCCACCTTAACCCCCAACTCAAAGACCCCTGCTATCACTTAATGGTGTCGGTGCCGAAAACTGATAGAGCCATGAGCGATGAAGAGTTGGCGAAAATATCTGAGCGGCACTTTGCTACTGTGATTGTGCTGTCCCGGCTTAAAGGTAATGAAGCCCAGGTGAAACAGCCAGATAAAAGAATACCCGATGCCAAGCTAAACAAGCTTGTTGACTTCTTCATCGCCGACGAACTGCCAGCTTATGATTTCTTTGTGGCACGGCACGGAGACAAAGAACATGACCACACCCATATCGTTGCATCACGAGTTAATAACCTGGATAGTAAGTCTATCCGCACCTGGAACAATTACGCGCATTCCGAACACTCATCCCGACTGCTGGAGCGAGAATTTAACCTGACCCAAGTGCAGAGCAGTTGGTCGAGCAAGCATAAAGCTATGACCCGCAATCAACTTGACCGGGTAGAGCGGGATGGGCTTCCAGGTGAAGAGATAATGCGCCGCGCTATTGATGCCGCCGCTGCTGATAAACCCACAATGTCACAGCTAATCAACCGATTATGGCAGGAGTATCACATCAGGGCAGAGGTAAGCTATTACAGCCATGGCGGGGTGAGGGGCATCAAGTATGGCATCGATGTAGGCCCTCTTAACTCAGATGGCACCCCCCGGCTGGTGTGGAAGCAGGGAACCAACCTCAATAAATATAAGTATTCGTTCAACAAATTACAATCAGAATTAGGGATAAGCTACAACCCAGGTCGGGATGATCAGCAGATTCTCGCCCTAACTGAAATGATGCATCTTGCCCCACTCAGACAGGACTTGCAGCAGGAATTATCCACCCCAGCGCCTACTAACCCAGAGCCAGAGGCAGAGCAGTCGCGTCCCCAACAGTCTCGTCACTGGGCTGAGAGATATGCAGCTTTAAGCCTGGGGCTTGAAAATTTATTGTCTTTAGACCGGGACAAAGAGATTGCGACCAGAGCATTTAAACAGGGCGCTTCGGACAATGAGGTTGAAAAACTAATTGCCACTAGCCCCGTTGGGTGGACGCAGGATGAAGCAAAGTTAATAGCGTCAGTAGTTCTGTCACACCTGGAGCAGGAGCTAGAGCAAACTCAAAAGCGTAGCCCTGAAAACCTACCCCAAATTACCGACGATCAACTGGTAGCAGCCGAGCCTAGGGCAAACCTTTATTTCCAAGCAGCCCCCACCAATCCCACCGACCAACAGTTAGCCCAAGCGACTGAGCGCCACCAAAAGAAGTTGGCAACAGCTGGCACTGCAAATTCGGAACATCGTCGCCTGGAACAAGAGCTAAAATCTGCATCAATCGGTGCGATTCGATGTCGCACGTTCTGAGTGAGAAAAATGGATAAGGCAACTAAAATCTGTGAAACATAAGATGCCGATACCACATCATTTCTCCGAGCTAGTGTCCAAAGCTCGTTCCCAACCGAAGGAGCGTCATGAGTAATCGTGGGGTTTCACAGCTAGAGGTAAAGCCGAACCTTCTACTAACTACGAGGCGGAAGGAGGCAAGGGAAAATCTGGACGGGTTAACGTGAGTGAACCTTCGATGAGGCTTCGTTAGCAGAGGCTGTCGGAAGTAGCTATATACGACAGTGTTGGGACACAAGGACAAATAATCCGATTGTTGTTTGTCAAAAAAAGATACCAATAACTTTTTTGGGCTCAGGACACCAAGTCCCCGGAGTAAAGAAGGAACCCAAACCCAGATGGATCTCAGAAGTGTGGAACGAAAGAACCCCGATAGGGTCTGACCACTAGTTCTATGTGGTTAGTAGGGAAGTCGTAAGGCAACCAGAATCCCCTAGCGGCGGCAGGATGCTACAAGAAGCGAATGGCACCAACCCGAAAGGGAACGGGAATAAATAACCGGGTGCATAGGGTATATACCCAAGTTGAAAGGCTGCTGACGTGTAGCAGGTGAATCTCCTAAAGGTCAAAGTGATGGAGCCGAACTCAAAGGGAAAAGTTAGATGCATTCAAAAATGGGTGTAAGCGTAACCGAGAGAACGTGCGATTGGAATACCGTGAACTGGCGTAAAGCCAATCGCATGGTTAGGAACTTGAGACGGAGAATCTTTAGGGCTACCCAATCGGGATTGCTGAAAAAGGTACGGGGTCTTCAAAGACTCCTTATGCGGTGTTACTCCAATATCCTTGTCTCGGTGCGGAGGGTAACGCAGACCAATAAAGGCAAGAACACGCCGGGTGTGGATAAACTGGTGGTAAAAACGCCAAGAGCCAGGGGGTTGCTAGCAGACTATCTCACCAAGTTCATTCCCTGGAAACCATATCCGACGCTGAGGACGTACATCCCCAAATCCAACGGGTCCAAGCGCCCCCTCGGAATACCTAGCATCATAGATAGATGCCTACAGGCGATTGTAAAAAACGCATTGGAACCCGCATGGGAAGCCAAATTTGAAGGCAGTAGCTACGGATTCCGACCAGGTAGAAGCCCCCATGATGCAATGGCAAAGATTTTTATAACTGCATCTCCTCATCGGAAGAAAAAGTGGGTGGTAGACGCCGACATAACGGGCTGTTTTGACAACATTGCACACTACCCCTTACTAAAAGCCATCGGAAACTTCCCTGCTAGGAAGTTGATTGAACTGTGGCTCAAAGCAGGATACATGGACAATGGGGCATTCCACGACACCGATATGGGTACACCACAAGGTGGAGTGATTAGCCCTCTGTTGGCAAATATTGCCTTGCACGGTATGGAAGATGCTCTAGGTTTGAAATACAACTACCGAGGCGAACTCAAAGGGAAACGTGCGGTAGTCAGATACGCGGATGATTTCTTGGTGTTCTGTGAAACCAAGGAGGATGCCGAGAAATCGGTGGAAATCCTAAAAACATGGCTGAGGGAAAGAGGACTCTCACTCTCAGAGTCGAAAACCAAAATAGTCCACCTCAATGAAGGATTCGACTTCCTCGGATTCAACGTCAGACACTACGCAGTAACCAACACGGCAACGGGTTGGAAGTTACTAATCAAACCAAGCCAGAAATCCGTGCAAGGGATACGGGACAAATTGAGGCTTCTTTGGCTTAAATCAAAAAGCCAGAGTGTTTCAGCACTAATAGGAAAGCTCAACCCTATAATACGGGGTTGGTGCAATTACTTCCGTATCGGGGTTTCTGTTGAAACGTTCAAAAAATTAGACGAATGGATGTTTCACAGAGAAGAAAGGTATGCCAAAAGAATGCACCCCAATAAATCAGATGGCTGGCGTCAAAAACGCTACTGGGGGAAACTGAACCTAGATAGGGACGATAACTGGGTGTTTGGCGACAAACAAACAGGACAATACCTTCTAAAGTTTCAGTGGAGCGCGATAGAACGACATATCCTGATAAAAGGCAAGTCATCACCAGATGACCCAAGTCTCAGGGAATACTGGATTGAGAGGGATAAGGCCCAAGCCAAAGAACTCTTACCAAGCACCCAAAAGATTGCCTATACTCAGATCTTGCAGCTAACGGGGGAAACCAGTAATAAGCGAATAATTCATGTAAAAAAGTAACACTGAAAGGAGGATGAGTACAGTGTTTCAGTAGTTACAATAATCACTAAATAAATGAGGCTATTACTTGCTCAATGCTTTGAGCGCGATCGCAAGCGTTGCCCACGCCATCGCTAATTGTTAAAAGAGCCTCAATTTGCGTTTGTAGGCAAAAACATGAGAAAAAGGGCGTGAAAAGTATTTAAGAAAGCAAGAAAAATGGTTTCAATTCTTGCCCACGCCCAAAAACTAGTCTATACCTTACTGTCTTTGATGCCCTCTGAGTATCAACGAGAAAATCTTGAAACTATGCTGGGACTATTTCTGGAAGCGCAAGGATATCCCTTACCACAACACAGTAAATCTAAGTCCGCGAGTGCCTTGAGTCGGTTTCTTAATATTCATCTGTGGTCAACACGACAGGTGATTCGCACCACTCGTAATTATATACTCAAGCAAATCTTGTCAGAGTGCCCCAGAGGACGTAAACCAAACTTACAAGTGATTATTGACCTAACAACGCTCGAAAAATGCGGTAGATTTGCATCTTTTAAGCATTTAATCTCAGTCTACAACGGGAAACGGGGTTTGCATCTTGTGGTAATGTATTTGGTCGTTGGGCGATGGCGCGTACCGTGGAGTTTTCGCGTTTGGAGGGGTAAAGATACTCCCTCGCCCGCACAATTGGGGTTAAAACTGGTGAAAGGCTTGCCCAAAGCACTGACCAAATATTTTCAGGTCATGATTTTGGCAGATACCGCATTTAGTAGTGTGCAGTTTCTGCATGGTATACGCAAGCTCAAATACCATGCGGTCACAGGTGTACGCTGTGACCGTCAATTGGTTGATGGACGACATTTAACCGATTTGTATCATAAAGGTCAACAAGTACGTTTGGTTGGTTTGAAGTTTCCTGTTTCGGTATCTTGGTACTACCTCAAACGTGATGGTAAGCGGGAAAAACGGTTTGTTCTGTCTACCAAACCCCTTAAAGCTAGCAATATAACATGGTGGGGTAAGCGCCGTTGGCAGATTGAGGGTTGGTTTAAAACCGCGAAACACCGTTTTGGTCTACATCGTTTTGGTCAGGGCACACTACTTGGGGTGTATCGTTGGCTCATACTCTCCCTAATTGCCTATATTTTGGCGCATTGGGCGTACTTGTCTACCGGTACGACTGATTTACCTGACTGGGGACAAGCTGCACAAATTGCCTTTCAAGCTTGCTTGCCACAATTACTTCTGTTGTTGATTTTACTCGACCTCGAACGAATGCGGGCTTTCACACTTAGTCATGGAATTGACATTCAAATTTCCAGGTGCAAGATGTGAGTATAGGCAGGAATTTGTTTGCCCGATGTGTGGTATCTCTCTATTCAATGGGGAAGAATTACACCGACATCACATCGTTCCTCGTCATCAAGGTGGAAAAGATACATATTCCAACCTACAACTAGTGCATTTGTTCTGCCACCAGCAGATACACTCAAACATGAAGGTGGAAACACCAGAAAAAGAGTTTCCTTTGTGGTAGCTCAGATTTGCTTAAGCCGAGTGCTTGGAAATCTTGCACGCTCGGTTTTGAGGGGGGAAAGGGGCAGCGATGCCCCTGCCCTACCCGACTGGATAAACTGCTCCCTGGCTACCAGGACAAGAGGAAGTCAGCTGCACGGCTAGCCGCTAGATTCATCGGTGCAACCGAGGCTCTGGAGCGCACCCAGTCACAACTGAATAAGCTGGAGCAGCAGCGCCGCACCTTTGAACAATGGCAGACTTCACCCAAAACTCGGGAAATGGAGAGCCTACGGAACTACCTTAACACCCCAGAAGCCCAGACTAGACTTCGGGAAATCAAACAGCAGCAGCGAGAGCTTGAGCGCCAACAGAAACCCTCACGGGAGATTGGACCGGGATTAAGCCTGTAGAGCGTGAGCCAATTCCCAAAAAAATCTAGTTGACCGACTAGATTTTAGTCTAGCCAACTAGACTTAATTTTCAGCTAACCTTTTTTTGATACGGGTAGACGACCGAACCCACCAAGTTTTTCTTGGGGCAGAACCATTCAATCGGGTGTACCAAAAAAAGGTTGAAAGCATCGAGGCTGATGGTAAGGGGTACCCAACACTACCCAATGGGTACCCAGCTGGGTACCCATTGGGTCGCATTGGGTCGCATTGGGTAGCCCCTGGTCTGGCCGAGATTAATGAACTGTAAAAGACAACTAGGTAGGATCATGGCTTCTGTTTACCGCAACGCCCGAGGCTCGCGATGAGGGGTCAGGCGACCCTGACCTCTAGTCAGCTTGATAATTGGCGTCATCAAGGTATCCCTCGTGTTCATTCACCCGATAGCCTATAATCTTTCCACCCTCAGTCCTCTTGCTGATGATGCCCGATGCAACCAAGCGATTAATCGCTTCTGTTGACGTTTTGCCGCTTCATTTTGAGGATGAGGGCAATTTCAGCTTGGGTGATACTGCTGCCGCTGCCTACCGAAATCGTTGCCAGGATGACTAGAAGTACCCTCAGCATTTGACCCGTGACTGAACGGTCAGCCGCTACTCTCAGTAGTCCCTGTTGCCAAGTCATTCTTGACTAGTGTAATGCAAGGAGATGACACAATTATACTATAGCATGACAGGAAAGCAAGGCGAGATCGCTACGCTTCAAGTGCTTTATCCGCAGCACCCGCGCGCGAACAACGTTTTTTTGTCGTAGTGCGCTCACTCTACCAAACGCTACCAAGTCTACCAACTGGGTACCACGCGGGGTACCAATTGGTAGACTTGGTAGTTCTCGCGGTCGAGCGTGGGGTGGAGCGTAGTGCCGCCACGAACTACGCGCGCGTAACTACCCCATGGGGTATGGGGTATCCCATGAGGTATGGGGTAGGTCGTGGGGTAGCGAGCGCGGGTAGCCACAGTGAGCGTTACTAAAACAACTGTGCACTGCATAATCACGGAATATGCAGCGTTGATTATGCAGTGCATATTCCGTGGCAGTGGGTTCGGGAAGGGTTTCCCCTTGTTTCTCTCGGCCTCTTTTTGGTCGTGGTTGAATTCAAGTTTTTACCTCGACTAATTTAATTTTCTTGCTGCGAAGATCTTGTTCTACCGAAAACTCGCGATGTTTTTTGTACTTCATCTGGTGTTGAGTTAATCAGGTCTAGCGCTCGACCCCTTAACTTTTGGCACGACGAGGGAAGCCAGCTGTATGCCCAAGTGTCGCGCGGGTATTCCTTAATGTGTTCAGCGAGAAGCTTAACTAAGTGTTGTCTATTCTCAAAGTCGAGAAGTTTGAGCGCCGCGTTGAATACCACCGCTCGTGTCAAGACAAGTTTGGTAGCGACATTATCTAACCTCTCTACTATTTGTACCCAAGCAGAACACTGGAGGATGAACGCAGCGACTTCAGACGGTGCTAGTCCCGTGGGGGTAGACGTGACATCTTCTGGTAGTGGATCAGGTACTTTTGGCTCTGGTCCAAGGTGCGGATCAATTACTAGCTTGGACGCCTGATCCACGCGTGGCGACGTAGTATCAATGGTTTCAAGCCACGGATCGGGCAGATCATGTAGTAAAGCTACAGGGGAGGGGGTAGAGGGAGACTGAGCAACTAAAGACGAAGCCGTCTCCATTTTAATTTCAACCTGAAACTCTTCTAAATTACCTACCCCCCTATGTGATCCACCTGATCCAACTGATCCATCCGACTGCAAGCATTGTTCTATAACACTTTCAGTTAGATCAGCCACTTTGATAAAATCTATGGGGTTGGCTGATCCGTCTGGTCTGTTGGGTGATCCATTTTTCTGAAAGTCTTGGAATGCTACCAGACCGCCCTCGCGACAAAAAGCCTTGACACACCTCCAGATTGGCTCGTGGCTACCCTCTGGCTTAGCAGTGCTAGAGCTACCCTCGCCTACATCGGAGATATCAACGAAGGCTCCGGGTAGTGGCTTTAGATTGAACCAGTGGGAGGAAATCATGCCGCGCGTTGGGTCCGATTCAGCTGTGGCACGACGCCGAGGGGAGAAGTGATTAGGGATAATCGTCTTAAGGTGACTGCCTAGTTTGCTCATGCCCCAGTTGCTGTAACCGTGGGATTCGGCAAACACTTTGAACCAGCTGTGGAGTTGGTGAGTGTGAATCGGCGTGGTATCGGTGTCCGGTCTGAAACAGAGGTCGATGAACGCGCGAACCGGATCACCTTGAACCGCCGCATCTAGCTTATGCTGCTGGATCTGCTCATTAGTGGATGGGCAGAGAAGAAGCCGGTCGCGCTCTGATTTCGGCATCGCTAGCGCCCAGCTGATAATCTCTCCTTTCACCTCAGCAAGTTTGGTGCCAAGCTCGGGATCTTCAATGCCCCGACGAGCTTTTGTGAGCAGTGGTCGGCAGCGCCTATCCCACCCATCACCGGAATTTTCAATCTGGAGGTGATCGACGCTGGCAACCACATACCGGGTATCCCACTTCTTCTGGTAGCCGTGGCTGGAAAAGAGCGCACGTCCAGCCATTGGCCCGTTATCAACCAATTCATAGAACGGCTTCAATCCTTGAACGTACCCGCCTACGTCTGGTACAACAAATAGTGCTGCTGAGGTTAGATATTGGTGTCGAGCTTCTGCTGTGGCAAGGTTACTGAAGTCTCCAGAGCGGAAGTGATCCAGTGAGAACATCTCACCCCACAGTCGGAGTAGCGTACCCTTGCCACTTCCCGATGGTCCCATCAGATGAACAAAAAACCCGTATGGCGCGGTCGGGTCTAACAGCATGGACGTGTAAGCCCGAATTGCATCTAGCTGCTCCAGCCCATAAGCCGAATTAACAAATCGACGGAATACCTCTGGGCAAGGTTGGTCAGGGTGATAGTCTGCCGCTACAGCAGTGGTGAGGAAGTGGTTACGGTCGTGCGGCATTGATTCCCCACTTCGAAGATCCACCGTACAGTTAGAGAAGGCGCGTAGGTGACGGTTAGCTGGCATCTCCCCAACATCAAGAGCTTTGCGGCAGAACATGAAACAAGATTTCAACTTGGCGTCGGTGCCAAAGGAGAATATCCGGGTAATCTTTTCCTTGCTCTTTTTAAGAGTGAATGCCCTTTGAATTTTATGTGCAACTGCTTTGAGAATTACGTTATCAGGGCGTTTGCTCCAGAATCCCTTTCCGGTATCCTCGTAGAAGGTATCGTCTATCGTGATGGCTTTCCCGTTCCCACCCTCAAATAAAGTATTCAAAGTGAGGCTCTCAACTGTTCCCGCTACAGGAGATTCTGGATTAACCCAATCAGACTTATCAAAGCCTGGAATATGTTCTGTGTCGGATGCGCCCTCGTCAAAGTCAGCACGAAGGGATGCATCGGATGTTCTGTTTGACGAAACCTCGATTCGCTCATTAGCTGCGCCATGAAAAGCACGCTCTAGTTGCTTGATAAAATCTTCTCGGTTCATACCCTGCTCTAACCCCCACTTAACCCAATCTGCTATATCTCCTTTTTCCGGCATATCATCCCAGAGAGCAAGAGGGGGTATGACGAGTAACGGCATCCCAGCAGCAGCTGCCGCTTCCACTTTCAGAGCTTTCTCGCGTCCAGGTGCGTCATTGTCGGGGAGGTATAGCACGCCAGCTATACCCGCTTGATGAAGCATGAGCAACCTGTCAGCTATAGTCTCTATGCTCCAATCAGAACCCTGGAACGTGACCCCAACCAGCTGTAGCCAACGGCAAACTTCTACGCAGGGTTCACCCTCTGGCAGAACTACCCACTTGCCAACACCGTAGAGAAGTGCTTCGTCTTCTCTATATAGAGGCCACGGCTGTGAACCCTTACCTTTTCTGAATTTCCCCTCACTATCTAAGTGATATGGAATTACAGTTTTGGCGTACCCTTTTGACTTACTATTGTCCGTTGATTCAGTTCGTACTACCTCCTGTCCCTTAGAATATCTGTAGAGAAGCTCCCAAGTCTCACCCCGCTCCCGGTCAAGTCGCCGTTGCTTTTGAGGAATATCTGTGGGGGGTTCTGGCAGCGCTGCTAAGACCAGTTTGTCTGGTAGCGGTACTGGGGGCATGAGTTTTGGTGACTTTGACTTCACTCTCCGGGGAATAGTCCGACCGCTACCCAAAAGCTTGCCCCTTTCACCCCAGGGTGCGAGCGCTTCCCGGATGTCTTCATTCAAGCAACCACTCCAGCACTGGTAAGCGCCGTTTTTCCCGATGGTGAAGTTGTTTCCCTGGCACGCTGGGCAGACGTAACGGCCCTTTCCCTTAGCTTGCTCTAGCTTTTCGATGTGGTCAAGGATGTTGAAGGTCGATCTCGTATCCATTAGCCCACCTCCTGGCAGGCTAGTCGGACGGCAATCGCTACAAAGTGAGTATTTGTCAGGCTCTCGCTCTTTAACGCTTGCGCTTTAAGCGTCCGGCATAGTCTCGAAGTGTGCCAGGTCTTGTGGCCTGGGGGCAGGGGTAAATCTAGTTCTGAGGGAAAATATTTGGGGACTGCTTCTACCGATGTTGCTGCAACCATAAAGCCTCTTTCGCTTGGTGTGGTGCGCGACAGAGGCTTGAGGTCTTTTACTTAATCCAACAAGAGCCAACAAGATCCAACAAAATTAAGTAAAATTGAGGGGCTAGGGGTCAGCCTCTGTCGCTTAAGTCTCAGTTCGGTGAATCGCCGCCAAGCAAATTACACCGTCTGAGTGGGAAAAATTCCCTGACCCATAGCACCAATATTCAGTTGTTAATGCTTCGCAATACCAAGCGACTCTAGGATCGCTTCTATCTCCGCAACTAGCTGATGAAGCTGGGCTGCTTGTTCTCCTTTGGCTTTTCGCCCTTCATGCTGTTCTTGTCCGTTGATTTGAGTACGGAGTCGGGCTTTGTATTGGCTGAGGATTCCCCCAGGCGGTGCGCCTTATCGTTGGTCAGCAAGGGGATGGTTCCCCTGGCGACCTGCTCGATCAGTTCTGATCGGGAGACATCCATCGACCCGGCTAAAGCATCCAGGCGTTCGACAGCTGTGGGGGTCAGTGAGATGTTGACGCGCTTTTTATGCTCGTCATACATTTCGGGCTGTCCCTGTATACCCTTTCGACCTGGAATCCCTTTTTTCCCCGGCATTTCTGATAAGTTTTGAACGTGGTTTGATCGCTGTCGTTCGGGCTATTATGACTATAGCATGTTTTGTGTAAAACACATTGCGTTAGTTTAAACCACAGCCTCTGGCCTGAACACCCTGGCTCTGGAAAGTCCCTAACGAATATTGAAGCTAAACTATCATGCCAAATAACCGCCGTCAAATCCTATAATCGACTCGCCGCTTTATTGAACCGCCATCGGGGGATAAAGTGGGGTCAACTTGCGGATTCTGTTTGTTAGAGTCTAGGTCTGAATAAACTGATAATACGACCCAGAGCCAGTCATAGCGCAGCGGTGCCGACAGCTTAGGCAAACTTTTCCACCCACAGATGACTGAACTGACTGTCGGCAATGACTGGCTGCGGGGTGGTCCTGGAGGGGCGCGCGCCGCCCCTCCGCGCACCGTTGGCTTTTAAACAGGTCAAGATGGAAGTGGAGTTAGATTTGGCAGAATAAACTATGTTTCCCTTTTGGGCCAACAACTGGTACTGCGGTGAGTCCGTTTCTCGCTACACTCAGCTAGAAATTAGGCTGAGATTCCTCAAGACGATGCGGGATGATTTAGAAACTAGGTTAGCTGGAATCAACGCTGCTATCGAGCAAGTTGAGCGGCAGTTAAGCCGGGAAGATAGAGCAGCTTAGTTTTCTTCTCCGCCTTCACTTGATACAGGTTAAGTTATTCTGTGCAGTGTAGCAAAAGCGCTTCACGCCATAGCTAGTGTGCGCGGGGGGATACCCCCGCAACCCCCCAGGCATCTTATTAAAGGAGGCTCGTACAGCCATCTGCCTGTGAGTGGCAGAAATCTCGGCCTCCTTTAACAAGATGCACACGGGAATCTATCTGATTCATGAAACACACACTCACCCCTAATACCTGGTATCAGGTATATGGTTGTAGTTGGTAACAGTATTACATGGGGTTGTAGTGATGTTGTCTTGAACGTCTTGAGGGCATCTACTCAAGGGCCTTGCTCTAGGCCAGCTCCAAAGTGTATGCTCCTGGTGAGCAAACAGTCTGCCAGTCTGACCGGCGAACCATGACCGAACTAGACCGGGTGCCAGTAGCCCAACTTCCTAGTAAGTACGGGATTGTCAAGTCTGTCCTCAAAGACCGCATCAATCGGTTGGGCATCAAGCCACAGAAAATCGGGAATAAGTCCTACCTGAGTGGAAAGCAGTTAGAGCTGCTGGACCAGCTAGATGCTCACATTAACGCCGGTGGCAGTATGGCTGAGTTTGCTGACCGCCATACCAGTCAGTCTGGCAGTCAGTCTGATGAACCGAAATCTGAACTGGAGTCCTTAGGTCAGTCTGGCGGGAAGTTTTCAGCAACCGAACTGACCGGCAGTCAGGTTGGCCTAATCCCACAACTAATTGAAGGGCTGGTGGCGCGGCTGGTTCCCGCCATTGTCCGCCAGCTCCCCTCATCGCTGCTAATAGCGCCTGACCCAGTAGCTTATTTGAGGGCATTGGAAGAAGCCTACCGCAATGGGTGGTTGCTCTCCACTTCCGAACTGGCGGCTCTACTCAAGTTGTCAAGAGCCACTGTGCGCGGGTACGGTGAGCAGTTTTCTGATGCTGGCTTTGTCTTCACCAGGGCTGGAACCCGGAAGCGGGGAGAAGTGGCTTGGGAAATTGGTAAGCGCCCAAAAGCCCGGTGAGAGCGCTTATGGAATTACAGGTAATAAGCTCGCGGCGTCAAAAGTCGGATACCACTCAGGAACTTTTCACGGCTCATAAGGAATATGCAATAGCTGGACGGCTTTACGCTTGGCATCCTCCCCCCTATGGTCATATTTTTGAGTCGTGGCCGGGTCTGAGTGTCCGGCTAAACGACTTATGGTTAAGACATCTACACCAGCTGATAAAAGCTCGGTGATGAAGGTGCGGCGGAAATCGTGGGGGGAGAAAGTAGCGACGCAAGCAAGTTTTGCTCGTCTCAGCAGCATCGTCATTACCGCCTGGTCAGTCATCCTCCTGATCTCAATGTGACCGCCTCGCCTAATTGGACAAATCAGAGCGCCCTCTGTGTCACCTCTTACTTTGAGCCAGTCTTTGACCGCAGCGAGAGCGCCATCAGGTAAATAGACTGTGCGCGATTTTCCGCCCTTTCCATGACGGACTTGCAACGCACCCGTTTCGGGGTTGAAGTCTTGCAGTTCAAGAGCCACTAACTCTGAGCGACGCAATCCAGAGCCACTTAAAATAGCAATCGTTGCCGCATCTTTAGCACCCTTAGGTGTGGGGTCTAATTTGCAAACTTTTAGGAGGGATGCAATC
>JAABUX010004307.1_pt1 | contig 18160 bp, 30 predicted proteins | sample 5561851 | NCBI WGS metagenome assembly JAABUX01 (sample SAMN10711883, study PRJNA513361) | rock metagenome | isolation source: Antarctica rocks | place: Antarctica: Victoria Land, Richard Nunatak red sandstone | collected 2016-01-03 | reverse complement strand
GGAGCGAGGGACAGAGCTGAACGCAAATCTGATACCGTAAAAGGCGAATTGACAACTTACGCACGCGACACACAGTTCCGCCGCTGTGATGCTGTATATTGATCCGACACCAGTGGTTCGCAGGGGTTCGTCAGCGACAGACAGCCACACGTGTGACCATGGCTCACCGACTCCACGTCCGCTTCCCGGAGCATGGCGTGCCAGAGATCCGCCCGGCTCTGGTGGTGGTGCGGCTGCCAGTGCCACGCCTCCGGGGTGGCGCCGCTACGCTGCCCCGCCTCCACCGGCTCGGCCAGGCTCTGCGCCACCGCCGGCCGCTGCGCGTTGCTCTTGCCCGGCACCCGCCGCCGCACTGCGGGGCGCGGCCGCAGACAGTGAACTTCCGAACCGAAGGGTCAGACTGTACAGGCGTGGGCTGCTTGGCAGAGAACAGCCGCAGCAGCCTCCAACATGCTGTGTCATCGTCATAGAACACGTGGGCCTTGACACGATCTGTCACTGCTCCGCGATTTTCAGGCTGAAACCACAGCAGACCAAGGTGGGTGCGTCGTGTGCAGAGCAGGGCAGGTGACCTCTGCGCCGAAGGCCCAACTGGTGTCGATAGTGAGCACACACAGGGAGAGACGCCTCAGCCCGAGGACGCACTGGCTTCGTCGTGGCGCCGCCGCGTCTGCTCGCCTGCCGCCAGCGCCTGCGCGACGGTGCGCCCCCACGGCTGCACCTCGCCAGTGGTGGTGGACACCCGCGGAGCATCGGTGACCTGACCGCCCGCCTTCGCGGCTTCCGCCTCCGAAACCGGCACGGTGCCGCTCTGCAGTCCGGTGCCGGTCAGCGTCGCCGCCGCGGCGTCACGCTGCGTCACTTCAGCCCGCGGGACCGCGTTGGCTGATCGCCCGGGAACGTTCTCGGGAGGGTCCCCGCTCGGGGTGACGCCGGCTGGGGTGGTTTGTGGCGGGGCCTTCCTCTGTTGGTCGGCAGCAGGTGGGCCTGTAGCGTAGAGGTTGCCGCCGTTGGCGTCGGCGATGCGCGCCGCGGCCTGCTCCAGCCAGCCGCCCTCCTCGGCCGTTTCTCTCGGACGCGGACTTTCACCCCCAGGCGGCGCCGACCATGTGTGCGTGGGAGGGGAGGGACGCCGCTCCGTCGCGGCGCCGCCGCCGTGGTGGACCGGGCCGGCGCCGTTGGAGCTGCTGGCCGGCGGATGCCACAACTCTAGACGCAGCCGCGCCGCGCCTGAGCGGCCGGCGCATCTGGGGCAGGGGCGGGGGCATCCGACGACCGGGGCTGGAAGCCAGCATGGCGCGGCGCCGGTCATCGGGCCGGCCATGCGCGGCGGAAGCGACGCCGGGCTGGTGTCGAGAGCGAAGCTCGCTGCGACGTGGACTGCCAAGTGCGATGATTGTCTGCACGGTATGCTCGGGCTGCCGGTAGCGTGTGTGACCCAGAATCCCAGGGTCTTCTTTACAGACAGTTTCTGGACGACTGGCTGCGGTTCGCTATGGCGCAGTGATACTGCCAAATGCAACTTGGGTGCAACCAGCAGAAGTTGCCCCGCCAGTGCGGCATTACGAAGGGTCTGCTGACTCGGTTGTGCGTGATAACCCTCCATAGGCAGTGCGCTGTGGCTTGTACTCCAGACGCGCACCTGCGCACCCACTGGCAGCAGAAAGGACAGGGGTGTGGGCATGGCCCGCTTGTAGCGGCACCGCATGAGTCCAGCGGCGGTGCAGCACCGGTAATATAAGGCGTATCCTCGTGCAAGCAGCAGCAGCATCGTGGCAAGGCAAGCGGCGGACAAGGTGGCTTGGGGCACAGGAAGGCTCAGGGCTGCACATGTCCTACACGATGGCACACTCAGCGCCGTCAGCATGTGCCTCACCACCTGAGCAAGAGCATCTGCACGCGGTCCCCTGACGCACACGTCCTACACGAGCAAGCGATTTGCGGTCTGACAACCGAGTACTGTCACGATGGCCGGTGTCGTCATGCAGTCGCGGTGGCTTTATTCCCACATCTTAGGCCTGTGAAGTGTGGCGGCGGCGGCGTCCGCCTCTTGTGGCAGGTCACCAAGCCAAGTCGGCGCCGGTTCGGCTGACGAAGCGGCCGTTGAGCTCCTGCTTCGTGCAGGCCGTCAGGAGCTGTATCTGGGCCTTCACGCTGTCCTCGACCGGCACCTACGTCGGCCAGCAAACGTGTCATCATGACTTGACAGCGCAGCGCAGCGCAGCTGCATCAGTCCCACCACATCGAGAGGCACTTGCACACGGCGCAACGCAGGCCCTGTCAGACGCCACTGGACGCACTGCATGCCAGATTGACGGATTACTTCATGTAGTCGACTAGCTCGGCATGCACCTGTTGTGCTCGTGGCATTCTTTCATGGTGCCGACCTGATTTGCTGAAAACGCTGCTTCGTTCGTTGTGAAGAGGCGAGTGGTAAATTACGAAGCTTCAAAAGTGAAAAAGTAAAGTGGTGGATGCTCTGGCATTCCCAGACAAGGAGGACCAGCGCACGTAGATGGAGTCCATCATCGCCGCGACCTTCTCCGGGGCCATGCCCGTCGTGAGCTTCGGGACAAATGGGAGCGTCATTTCCGTCGCCACTGCACCTGCAACAGGGCCAGGCTGGGGTTGTGGACAGGGTTGGGATTAGGGTAAAGCTTGGTCAAAAGTCACGGTGAGGGCTAGGCTTATACTTCTGCGGACAGCGTCCTGCCCAAGGGCATGATGGGAGGGCATACTGAGCACCATCGAGGGATGAATGCCGTCACTGCAAGAAGCGAGACGCTAGACACCAGGCGCTAAGGTCCGCCACGACCACAGTGGTGACCACAGTCAGCGCACCCCACCAGGCTTGCTTATTGTGTGCATCCCATACAAGTGCTGACTGGCAGCATCGCACCCGGCGAGACAGCGACGAAGGTCGCGCCACCGTGCTTGTGCTCGTTCGCAAGTTGGAGCGTCACTGCGCCGGCAGTAACGACAGCTCCATCACGGCAGCGCAGTGGGCGCATTAATGCATTCATATTCGGACAGGCATTTGTCGCAAGCAATGGGCTCACGGTTAACTGACGAGACGTTGATCCGTCCATATTGGGGTATGATCCTGATGCAGCACAGCGCGGCGCGGGGCTTTCTTGAAAACTTGCTAAAATCTTCAGGCAGAGTCACTCCCTTGAAATGGATACTTTTGAAATCCCTTCTTTTGTAAAAGCATGATCAAATTCAGCTTCATCGTCAATTCGAAGAGAGTGCTATCCGGGGTCGCACGTCGATTAAGCGCCGCTTTGGACGGCCGGTACGCGGGCTGCATGACGTCGGTCTGCGCGAGCGGCTTACCAAGATCCTTGGCATCCGCGGAGACGCTCCCGCTGGACGCCTGAATGGCGAGAAACCAATTCATGAAAACTGGTTCTGACAAACCCAGAAATGTAGCGGCAGATACATCAATAGAATCTTGGTTTTCTCGGAAACCAAAGAAAAACAAATTTAATCTTACCTCGCCGGAGCTGAGCACCGCGACGACCTTCCGGCCGCCCTGCTTCGCCTGCGGGCACGTCATGCCCGCTCCACTCGGCGCCTCGGCGAGACGCGGGGACATGCGGAGCGCGTGGGCTGCAAGACGCTGCATGACACCCCTCTCGCAGAGCATTGGCTTCCTGGCAGCATAGGTACAGCTACCGGACGCAGCATCGCTTGCTTGCGGGCACTGTCCGCAGAGTCCGCAGGACGCGGCACAGCCCTCATCGCAGCTGCAGCATGGCGCACCTTCACAAGAGGGTAGAAGGCCTGTATGCTGCCGAAGGCGCCAATTACGTTGACCTCGAACACTGATCGGAAGTCGGCCAGATCCCTGCGCATGCAGCCCGGACATGATGTCGCGCAAGGCTCTGTACTGCGGCTGCTGTCTGACAGAGATTCGAGAGAAAGCTCTGCAGACTAGAACGTTTCACAAACGCTGGCAGGAGATGTGGCGCAGCACACATGTCCAGGCTCGGCCCCACGTGGCCATCGTTGGTCCCGGCATTGACGATCAGATAGTCGATGCCTCCCGGATTCTCCGCCGCCACCTCCGCAGCTGCGGCCTGCAATCCAGATCAGGACGTCGGTCGTGTGCGCCGGCAGACGCCACGACTCACGAGGACGGCAGAAACTCCCGCAGGGTTAGGGTCAAGCAAATTGCCTCCGTGGAGGTGTCAGGATCATGCCAGTCCAAGATGCTGGAGCAAGCACGGCCTGCATCGCCGTCCAACCGGACATGCCTCACAGGGACGCAACGTGACAAGTGGTGCGCTGCGCGCTTCGCCCTTGTGCCTGGACTCTGACAAACAGCCAAAACACGTGTGTTCAGCAGCCCGGCAGTGCATGTCTCCGCGACCGACAGGCGGAAAGATGGGCGACGCACGCGCAGCGAGGCGGCGTCCGTGACGTCGAGCGCCACGACCTGCAGCCTCTCACGGGCGTGCGCCTGCGCCAACGCCTTCAGCCCAGGAGCCTTGTCGATGTTGCGTGCAGTCGCTATGACTCGCGCCCCACTCTCGGCCACCTGCACGGCATGGCTGAAGACGCAATGGACTCTGCTCCTGTCACGGCGACGACCATGAGCATGCTCCGGGCAGCCTCCAGCCAGGACACAATGCTTTGACTTGCGAATGTGCTGATGAACCATACTGCGCCCTGCGGTCTGGGTGCCGGTGCAGTGTCACTGGCTCTCGGGACAGCTTGGGCTCGTTCGTACGCGCATAGCGCTTCACGTCGGCCTGATGATTCATGAACGTACCTGCTTGACGTACTCCAGACCGATCCCGCGGCTGCCACCGACCACCAGCCAGCAGGTGTTGAGCGATGCCATGCCGGGTGAGGACGCAGCTGGCAACGGCGGTCTTCTGAGTTGATGCGACGGCAAAATCGGCGAGGTTCCCGCTGGAAGTATTGGCGCTATGGCAATGCCTGAGATTGCTGCGGTCAGCTACTTCTGCGACACTGCGATTGCGATCATGTAATGATGGTTCCATGATTGCGATGAAATGGGCACACGTGCGCACGTGCGCATACCCCCGCCACCAGGGGTGTGCAGGCTCCGCTGTAGGCCTCGTAGCTCTTGTGACTGAACGCAACATCGCACTTGTGTGGCGTCCACGCGTCTATGCTTGCTGGTCTGGCACTTGGTCTCGCAGCTGCACTCTACGGGTAGCTCGGTACAGCAGCTGTGCGGTGGCGCGAGCCCGATCTGGAGTACCCGCTGGAGAGACTGCTGTGACGCGTTTACACAAAGGACTGGCTTGCCCGCGCCTGCCATGCACATAGAGTATATCTACACGTTCCACGCGAGTTCGACCAGCGCAACGCCTTGTACACTGGATCAGAAAGCAAATGCAAGGGACGTCGCCACAGAGAGCGCGAGTTTAAAGGCGCGAGACCTATCATCTGCTTTTGTTTGCTCTTGTTGAGCAGTCCAGCCATCATCAAAGGTCTGATGGGTCTTTCAAGCCATCGTCAGCAACCAGCAACTGGCGAGCACTGTCAGCGGGCGGCTGTCGAGCGGCCTCTGCCACGCAGCGTTCCGCCGTCATTGCTGCGCCGCCGCATAGCTGGCACGCAGGCTGCGATAGCCATATTGTTAAGGGGCGGCGTTCACCACGGCATGTCGTCCCGTTCCTGAAGGTGCGCGTACCCGCAAGAGCAATATCATGCTGCCTGGCAGGGCTACGTTGTGCGAGCTCTGGCCGATTCTTTTATCATGAGCTCTTCACCTGCATCGAAATGCTATCCATGCTGCATTGTTGCAAGTTCGATCCCTCCCCTTGACACACGCCGCTCTGGCACGTTCGTCGTGTGCCGACACATGCTTCTCCCGTGTGAGTACGTCCTCCAAAGCTGATGCAACACACTCCGTATGCATGCAGCGCTGCGTGTGCGGGTCAGTCCACCGCAGGTCGGCAGGTTTTGTCACATCATCTCGGCGCGGGCTATGTCGCCGCATCCAGGACCGTTTTGTGGTGCACAGGGCAAGCCAGGCGGCCGCAAGATCGTCGCGGTCATCAGCTCGATCGCCGCGGCTGTGGCCCCCGCTGCGGCTTCGGCGAGGGACCCGGATGCGCAGGGGCCATTTGACTTGATGGTTCCGTCGTACAGTGCCTCAAAGAGCGCCATTACCCGACGTGAGCATCTTTAACCCTAATCCTGGCTCCTCCTCCTGCCCTCTCACCGAACCGTAACTCTGGTCCTAGCCCTCAGCCTACCTCTGCGATGTTGCAGAGACATACGGCGGGATAGCTCACCCATGCCGGGCGTTGTTGAACACATGCTGCACTAAACTTCAGTCAGGCGAGACGTGCCACAAAGAGCCAGGGCGAACAAAGATGCCGACCTTGGGCTGCCGATCCGCAGTCACCATGCAGCTGGCAAACGAGTACAAGAAGGAAGGATACGTGTTCGTCGCCATCCACCCCGGTGCGGCAATCTTTCCCTCCTTTCCTCAATGCTGTTGAGCTCCTGCAAATTGCAACAACAGACCTCATTGCACCATGAGGCTCCATCGGGGAGCAGAATAGACCCACAGCTGTCGTGCAAGCCCTTCTGCGGACCCTTACCCTGACCTCAAGCCTGAGCTGAAGCGGCATTTGTTTAGCTGCTTGTTGTACCAGCGCTGAGCAAACAGCATGAGTCAGCTTGTTTTATTCGGTCGGGTTTTGCTTGGACACATGCGGTGCGCTTAGCCATGCAAGCTGAGCGCACGGCGAGCGCAGTGTGCGTGAGCACTGGCCATATTGCGCGCCTGAAAAGCGGTGCTCTGTTGCGGTGGCACCGCTTGACAACTCGACAGTGCGTGCTGTGCAGGGATGATCGAGACCGACATGGCGGGGCCAATGATCGCGAAGATGGATGCGGCCGTGGTCGACTCCATGAGGCCCCACTTCGTGCGTTGTCAGGCTCAGGAGGCTCCCTGTTCTACTAAGGGGTTGCCTGGAGATCTGTCACATGCCTGCATCCGCCCATGCGGCGTGCCAGAGGTCTCGGTGAAGGGTCGCCCGCTAGCGCAATGCGACGTGACGATGGAGCCTGGCTTGTCGTCACGAGCCGATGCAGGCCTCGCGCCAGATTGACACCGACTTGCTTGCCGCCCTACCGCACCGCATACCCTCCTGAACCGTGTCATGCCGAGTGTGTCCGATCGGCATTTCAGGCAGCCTGCTACAAGGGCCGCAGGTCTAACAGGCTCATGACGCTGACTCCCCGCATGCGTGTGGTCGCAGACGGCCGTGAGCGACAGCGTGGCCAGCCAGATCGCGATGCTGGAGGCTGGTACCCCGAAATCCCTCAACGGCCGCTTCGTGGATCACAAGGGCGAGCTTGTCGGTGGTTCATTACGTAGGGGAGTAGTGAACACCACAACTCGCTGATCAACATTGGAGGGAGTGGCAGGATGGTGGCAGAATGATGTGCTGAGGGTTATGTCATGAGAATACAGTTTCAACTCGCGTCCGTCTGCTATCAGGTCCGTGTTAGTCTCCCGATCTGTTGTCATTAACGATGATGACTGGCTAGCCAGCATGCTTTGGGATGCTGCGGCCTACGAAGAGCACAGTGGCCAGATAGGGAAGGCACAGGCATGCAGATCAAAGTCAGCGGAAGTATCGCCTGCAATGGGGCTTCGCGCCACTGCTGCTTATGCGCACTGGCATGCAAGCAGGGAACAATATGCCTGCTCAGCAGGAGTCTGGTCCACGAGCACTGGCGTAGTATCAACAAGCGCAACAGACTCACATCACCGCGTGCACTGGTACAAACAGCCCGGTGGCTATGTACACCCGTGCAGCGCCAGGAACAAAGAGGATACGACAGTTGCATTGCTGCAGATCCACCCCAGCAGCAGAGAAAGGCATATACTGTACAGATCAGAGGAGCTGGGCTGAGTGCATCTACAACGGGAGCCGCAAGCTCTTGTCACTGGAACATACTTGCGCATTGCAAAACGTTTCTGAGAATTGTTTGAAAGCATGCCCCACACAGCTGGCATCCGGATCGGATCGAGCGCTCTGTTCACTTGCTCTTCATCACCACCCGTTCCGGCGTTTGAGGCTGTCCTATGCACCCTGTGCTGCCTGCCGTGCATGGGATTGCTCCGCTGGCGCAATGCGATGGACGGCGGGCAGCAGAAGATTGCCTTCGGCATGTGATTGGCGCTCTGTCTGCGCCATCCCTGGCTGGGGCTGCTCGACTCCCGCAGCACTCTTCGACGAGCTGTCCGCAGCAAATTTAGCCGGACGGCCGAAAGGTCCGCTATGCCGTTTACGCTGCGAGTTGTCATTCGCTCAGCTGTCATGGATGTCGAAAGCCTGCTTCGTGCGTTCGAATACATACCTGCGCACCAGCAGTTGGAACATTCTTGAGCGAGCAGTCAACACCAGCCGAACCCACGAGCTGCGAGGAGGTAGCAGTTGGGACTGGGCATGAGCGTGTGGAAGCATATCCCGACTGTAAGTGTCTGCGCTTCATACAGGCCACCTGCCGTGCAGACAGCAGTGTCAGCCATATGCATGAGCTGATCACGGCGAGTCCGGAGTTGATCCAAGGGAGCAGGAAGCCTCCTTGAGCCCACACAGGGACCAGCCACATTGGGGAGTCTGTCACGTGCTGCACGCACCAGCTGATGCCGGCGGCGGGCGCGATCTTGAGCATGTCCGGCAGGAGGCCCTTGTACAGGCCCCGCACGCCCTCGCCTGAGACCGTCTTCCGGAAGACGTCCAGCATGCCCGAGTAGCGGGCGGGCTCCCCGCCGATGCACTGCGCCTGCTCGCAAACACATTGCTATCTTGTGAGTGCTCGTGCACCTCATGCAGCGGGCAAAACTGTTCAGAATCGTTAAGGTCAGCCAGCGCGAAGGGTGACGTGAGGACGGCAGCAGCATGAGAGGTCCAGCCTGTGCATTGATTGCTTGCTGCCTAGGATTAGGGCGCAAAAGGCTGACACATTATGCATGGTTCTGAGACGGTCCGGAAGCATCAGACACCGGACTGCAGTCACTCAGCAGTCCTTGCACACGAGCACGACAGCTGGGGCGGATGCTGACTGCCCGCCGCGACCTGCAGTGTCCAATCGCTGGAGAGAGTCCTAACATGCAGATTCCTGGACCTAGATCCTAGATTGTCCTTCAGCAGCTCTTTTGCTGATACCTTTTCTCAAGATTGGACATTGCTGTAAGCGAACTCGTCAGCCAGTTAAGCCAGGTCAATGCCTCCCACATTGCATCTCGATCGAGCTCATCCAAACGTCAGCACACCTGCAGCCGGGTCCGCACGAGGCCCAGCGGGTACGCCACCAGCTGGGCCGTCGTGGAGCTGAGCATGCCGGCGCCCATGAGCAGCCCCGCGGGCGGCGCCGGCCCGTGTGTCGTCGCCAGCCGGTCCCGCAGGATGCCGAACGTCGCGATGTCGATGCCTGCGTCGTCACGTTATTTCTGCAGTCAAGCTGGGGCCTTGTTATCAGGCTGAGGTTGACCCGAGCACAAGTGTGATGGTATGCTTGACAGCATCGCACACAGTACGGGAGATCTGAGAGTCAGGCCTCGCAAGCTCGTGAACCAGACGGAAGCTGAGAGTTCTGTGCGCAGGAGCGCGGGCCAAATCTAATTTAATCACGCCCCAACCTAACGTGAGACGCGGTACCCTGTTGCATGACCGCGCCTGGCCGACGCCTGAGGCAAGGTCAAAGCGTGACACATGCTAGCTATGAGGGTGTGACAACGGTGTCGCACACCCGCATACGGAAGGATCCCGATCATGGTCGGCGTCAGTCCGCGGAACAGCGCCCGCGGCCCTTCCAGACGCACGATCTTGGCCAGCGCGTCCGCGATGCCGCTGTACGTGCCCGGCTGGCTCACCGCCAGCCGCGTCTGGACCACCTCCATCGGATAGATCACTCCCTGTGCATGCGCCCCACACCAGACTTACACTGCAAATGTCCTGTATGAAACAGGCATCCTCAAGAATGCGCGGCATCACGTAGCTCAACACTGTTGTTGGGTCGCTCATTACTGAGCAGATGCATGTCCTCTCGCAGCGGGGAGCCACGCTTGAGCTCAGGGATGCCTCGATGCCAACACGACATCAGACCGCAGGACGTCCACAACTGTCGCCAAGGGAAGGCGCGCTGAGTCAGAATGCTGAGCAATGCATTAAGAACTGTGCAGATGTCACGGTGCTGAAGAGTCCACATGGAGTGTATCCCACAGATACCCGGTTGCGGCTGAGCCCCAACTGAGCCCCAACAACACAGAACACTGGCACCTGCGCAAGGGCGCCGGAGACGCCGCCGATGGCGAGGCGCTCCGTGAGCGTCACCTGCCGCCCGTTGGCCGTGAACCGCGCCTTCACGCGGTCGTTGCACGTCAGCTTCAGGCTCATCTCCGGCACCTGCTTCATCACGCTGGCGCCTGCGCAGCGAGCACGGGCTGCTAATCATTGTATTCTGTCAGTGATGCTTAAAACAACAGCGTGATGGCAGCCTGCGACACATGCGTAGCTGAGCATGTCATGTGGTGGCAAGCTACAGATTAGATGGTGGCATGTTCAATGCATGATATGTGGTTGACGCTAAGACGCGGCAAACTGACAGCTTCTTAGGACACATGCATGGCTGAGACTTCTCTTGCGGGGGCAAGTTGCTGATGAGATGGTGACACCAGATGCTGACGGCAGCTCACCGTTCCCCCGCCAGAAGGCCTTCAGGGTGCCCTCACTCAACATCTGCTGGAAGCCCTGCAGATTGGCGTGTTCCCAGTGAGCGCCCAGGGGGAGTGGTCGGCAAGCTATCCAGCCGCTGCGTTCATGCAGTCCTTGCATGTAACGACATGGGTGTGAGCACGTTCATGTGATCATGCAGCATGTACGCCAACACACTTGCCACTTTCGCAAGGTCAACGAGTCAGGAGCTGGTGGCGCCTGCCGGCCACAATGGTCTGAGGGCTCGCCTTGCGCATGCTGAGCAGCGAGCGGCTGTTGTTGACCTGCTGCAGCATCCGCAGCCGGTCGATGGGCGCCGTGGCTGTGCGGCTGATTGCTCCCGCCAGGCCGCCTGAAAGCGTCACATCATAACAACGATGCACGTGTGCCCGGTTGAGCTGCATCCAGGACTGCACCATACACGGCGTGGACACGGCATTGCTGCCCTGCATGAGCAATACACAGGGGTATCTGCATCGGTTAAACTCTGCTGAAGCCTGGTGAGGATCGCAGGTCCACTGGCTGATGTTGCTGCTTGCCACGAACATTGCATACAGCAAGGACGAGCCACACGAGCCCCGCCGCACAGAAGCCAAAAAGCCTAGCCAAGGACCCGTCGAGAGGATCGGAATATCTTACACACTGGTTGGCCCTTGCTGCAGCACACTGAACGCCTTGACTGGAAGCAGCATCCATTTGGAGTCCGCTGTGGGGGTGATAAATTTTGTCATCCATTTTCCATGCGAATGTAACCAGCCCATCTCTCTAGTCTGCTGTGAGAGCGTTCCAGCTCACACGCACCCAGCGTGAGCTCGATTGCGGATCAGATGGGTTTTTGCAACCCGAGCTGCTGCAGCAGGTCAGCGGCTCTGCCTTTCAGCCTGCAACGGAGGCGCAGCCGAGGCGCGTGAGAGTGGCCATGCCTCTCACCAGACCATAACGCTGACCCCTGAATAGCCGCAAGGTCGCGGCAAGGACCCGAAACGTCGCTACTCACGAGGGGCTATCCAGTGCCCTGTGGGTGGCCCTGTGGTCCAACTCTGCCAGAATACTGCACTGCTGCGGGATCTGCTGCAGCGAATGTGCAGGCGTTTGGCAGCATGGCCGGTGCCACGGGCATGGACATGGTCAGTGGAGGTGAAATTCAACAGCTAGGTGAGCGTCGGGTCGAGGTCAGGGATAGGGGTTCAAGGCGCGCCCGACACGATGAGGCGCAGCATCCGGTGCTGGTCCTGCGCCGCCAGGTGCTGCCGCTGCGCCGCGTGCACGCCCTCCACGGCCGCGTCCAGCGCGGCGTCGTAGTCGTAGTCCTGCCACGGGGCCGCCTGCGGTGCACAAGGATGGCTTGCGAATTTGCTACTGGTTTTTGCCTCTGGGCGTGATTTATTGCCCAGCAACACCCTGTGTTTCCTCTTCGCCTGATTGGAGCAATGGCCACGCGGATCATGCCCGATCCAGCGGTATTTGCAGGAAATCCTCTGTGAATGGTCCCACCCACTGGCTGTGGTCACATCGCAAGACTATCCAAGCATAGCATGCTGCCAGATCGACACCGTATTCCTGCAGATCCGGCATGGACATACACACGAGGAAGGGAAGCGCACCTTGAACGAGTCACCCAGGGCGACGGAGGCAGCGCCGTGGCTGGACGCGTGTGGCGACGGCATGTGCAGCAGCGGCCACGCCGTGGACTGCCCGTACATCAGCTTCCTCGGGTCTCGCGACGCCGCCTCTGCCGCGGACGGTGCGTCCTGCGGATTGTACCGAGCATTTATGTCAACAGTAGCCCAAACACACTCTTGCCTCGAAGATGCACGGCTGGTGCGCGCTCGCACAGGGTAAAGATCCCCAGCGCGGCCTGCCGTAAGCTGTTGTAAGCAACCTTGACTCGATCTGAAACGTCAGCATCTGCAGCTGAGTAAAGACTACCATGTGCATGCATGCCCAACAGGCAGAGACAGTCGCAGGCTGCCGGCGTGCTCAGGTGTTTTGCGCCAGGTTTTGGGGATGTCAACCTGCTCGTTCGCTGCCGCTGGTGATGTCGTAGCAACCACCGCCGTGGGCAGGCTCGTGCGGTCCGTCGACAGTGCAGTCAGAAGCTTTGCCGGGGTGATCACCTCTTTTGGTGGCGCCTGCAGCCGGGCAGGCAAGATAGCGGCTCGTCGATGCAGCGCAGCTTTCGGACACACATATTTACATTGTATCAGGCAGCACACACATATCATGCAAAGGTGCGTTGCAATACGTCCATGCAAGAGTCACCCGCAGTAACGCTTCCATGAAAAGAAAGAAGCTGTTGTTCCACATCGAGACAGCCTTACCAGCGGCGGCGGCTTGGCCGGAGGAGCAGCATGCGGTGGGAACATGTTGACCGCCGTCGCTGCGGCCCTGCAGCACACGAGGCATCACAGCGTTCGCACAGTGTCAAGTGGCACCGGGACATTGGTTTTGTCCGTGTGGAACGTAGTGGTGCACATGCAGGGAGTGGCAAAACAAGCTCACGCAGGCAAAACTGGACATGTGGGACCATTGGCGTGTAGCCGGCAACAACTGTAATAACTAGCCCGCAGCGAGCCGCAGAGCTAACCCAGACAGGGCAGAAGGTGGTGTGAGTAACTCAACTTGATGTTTCAGGACAGTGAACGTGCTTGAAACTACCGCTAGAGGTGCTGTACCAAACTCCTGAGCGCTTGGTGGCATTTGAAACTCGCACCTGGTGGCCACGGAGTCCGCCTGGCGTCCGTCGGCGCGCTGCCGCCTCCACCACGGCGGCAGCCGCTGCACGGGCACCAGCTCGCCGTTCGCAGCCGGCGCCGCCGCGTCACCGCTGCTCCCTGTGTCCGGCATATGAGTGTCTCGAGTACTTTCATGGTCTCCAAGCGAGCGTCCGTGCCTACCCACGCAGTGTCGGGCGGATGCAGGCAGTCAGCCATCTATACCTGACCATGTAGCCAAGGAGGCTGTTGCGGCTGGTCTCTGTGCCCCGCTGCTGGTTGTAATCGGGAGGCACTCGCGCAGCTGGAAAGCGTGGAGGGGCCAGCCGCATGGCTGGCTCTGCTCTATGACTTGAAGGTGGAGAGGGGTACACAGCATGCATGCAAGATGCTGCCCCGAGGGGCAGGCGGCATCACGGTCCGCCGACGCACCAGCATCCGTGCCGGATGTCCCAGCCGACCGCACTGCGCCATTGCCGCGCCCGTCGCTCTGGCCATTGGCAGCTCTGCTGGCGCTGGCTGCCGCTGCCGCCACCACCAAGTCCGGCGCCAGGACTGCGGGCGGCACCGCCAGCGGACCCATCGTCGCGTCGGCCACTACCTGATGTGTGGACAAATCATGGAGTTTTCCTCGTGTGTGATGCCATCACGCTGCCTGCGGAGTGCTGCTGTACGAGCCCAGATGGAACCAGCCACATTCCATACTGCCGTGTCCTGCCGAGGTCTCGATGCAATGCGATAGAGGAGTTGCTTGCCGTATCGGCAACGGACCTCGCAAGCAGCGGCTTTGCTCGACCATGGCGTTGTGAAGTGGGCGCACCATGGCTTCGTCGGCAGAGTCAATGCAGCTTTGCCGGTCCGACGGTGCTGAGCCGGCACCACGGCTGCCAGATGCGTCGCCGTCGTTGACGCGAGTCTTCCACAGCCGCGCGCGCAGGGAGTGCACGCCGTCCGGAGTGAGCGCCGCTGCCGATGACAGGGCCCTGTCATCGGCGACAGACACACCGGGCAATATCAGCGGCAGCGGCAGCATGCTGCAGCTGTGCCTGCATGTCGTGTTGGGTATAGAGCACTGCTGTACCGCCGAGAGTATTGACGGTGTAATGGCAAGCTAGATCGTTGCATAAACACACGCCGATAAGGATCGTCCTGAGTTAGTTTGGGCAGCCTGCTCCTATGACGCAGACAGCAGCGGGAGCAAGGCACCTGCGCTGGAGGCTGCTGATGATGCCGGCGAGGCTCCCTGACTCGCTAGCGGCCGTGTGCGCGTCCGCCGAGCTGCGCGACGGCTCACGATCCACCATGTCAGCTGTTCGCCGGGAGGCGTGTTGGGCTTGCCTAGCCGGGAGGGGGCGCTGTAGGCTGCAGCTCGCGTCGGCGGCCTCGGCGAGCGCACGGCGGCCTGGCGGTCTGCTCCATCCTCCACCAAGCTCCGCCGAGGCGGATCAAATGCTGGCGACACAACGATTGCGTCGGCAAGTCGACAGCACGTAATAGTGACACAATCGAAAGCTTGGCACTTTGGCTTGGCACTTTGGGGTGCTGACTGTGCTCACTGTCAGACGCCTGCTCTGGCGCTGCCGGATGATGCCGGGGATCGTCGACATGTCGCTCGACACATCGGCAGTGAGACGGGCCCCATACCACACCTTGTAGCTCCCCAGCCTCAAGCTCGTCACAGTTCAAAATGCTGTGCGCCTCGTTGAATCAGAGTAAGTGCATGGCACCGCGCGAGCTGCCTTGCTCTGTGTGGGCTCCGAAAAGGCTGCGAGCTTGGTTCAGTGCACGACGCCTGTGATCTCAGCAATGCGTAAGGATGTGTCAATGCACGTTGCCGTGCAGTGCTCAGGATTTATATCGCAGCAGTTGCGGATGGAGATGATGATTTTGTGGTTCTACTAGCAAATCGGCGATGACAATGACAGCGGAATACAGGAAACCTGCATATGTTGCAGTTTGCGGCTTTGTCGCCTGCAACGATCTGATAGCCACACCGCGTTGCTAGTACCGCAGCACCTGGAAGTAACCAGTAACTCGTAACCCCCTCCCCCCCGGCGGTCGCCGGTCGTCCTCCCATGCAAAGCGATCTCGTGCATCTGCACGACCGCGTGCTTGCCTACCGCGGAAAGACAGTGCACGCATGCTGAGCGCATGGCGGCCAGCCCAATGGCGCACTGCTTAGGCTTAGTAAAACACTTTGTAGAAGTGGCGGTCGTCTACCAGACACTTCGCCTATTGCTTCCTCGGCGGACCTGCGCAATGCCATCTACCCTCCTGGCGGCCCATGAGGCAACTGCCACCGCGCTGCTGACTCGCGTCCGCCGCATAGTCCAGATCGTGGGCACACGGGACGCAATTGTGGCGCGTATCAACTGCTGAAGCATCCGCCACAACAGTGCATGTTCGGAAGCGCCATGATAACATTTGCTGGTTGCCAAGCGTCGCGCAAGCTGCGATTAAGAGGGTGAGGCGCACCGCAGGCTGCAAAGGACCAACGTGACGGCGCCTGCGCTACTGCTTGCCTCTATCGATCGGTCGATGCCCTCTAGCCGTGCCTCGTTCTGCGGAATGGACGTGAGATGCCGCAGAGGGCGCTACATCCAAATGCGTGGCATGCATTCGAAAGGCAAGCGAGAGTCCTGTGCCCCACGTCCCGGTGTCCCCACGTCCCGTCCCGGTCCCCCGGCATGACTAACGCCAATCTTGGGTGGCATTGCCAGGGTGACAGCGATCCATCACGGCGCCCTAGTGATTCTTCGCTCTAGCGGCGATCGGGTTCCGCCTCAGCCTGCGATGGGCAAGCCGGCGATGAGGAGCAGGCCCGTCGTCCTCGCCATCAACGGCGAGCTGGTCGCCGTGCCTCCCGGAGGCGACCTGTCGCAGAGCCTCGTGGAGTTCATCCGCACGCAGACCCGCTTCACGGTGAGCAAACGCCCTCGCTGCAGCACAGCGGCATCGATGCGGAGCCTAGCCGAGACGCTGCACGCATCGCCGTGCCCCCTCCCACGGACATGAGTAGGCATGCGTGCACGTCAGCACGCAGGGGCACATTCTCCCTCGGACACCTTTCGTGTGGCTGCACAGGGCACCAAGGTGGCGTGCGGCGAGGGCGGCTGCGGCGCCTGCGCCGTGGAGGTCTCGCGGCTCGATGCCAACTCAGGTTGCTTTATGGGCCTTCCGCGCACACATCCTGCATGGTCCCTCGGCATACAAGTGCCGTGCTCTGTGCCATTGCGGCTAAGCTTGTGGCCTTCCACTCACACAGCTCAACATTGCGCGCGATCGGTTGGCACTGAGGTAGCAAGAGGAGTGTCAGTTGTGGCTGTTCGAGGCAGCGGTCCAATGCGCTCGTTTCATGTGCGCGCTACAGGTGAGGTGCGCACCGTGAGCATCAACTCGTGCCTGGCGACGGTCGGCTCGCTGGACGGCATGGCGGTCACGACCGTCGAAGGCGTCGGCAACAGCGAGACCGGCCTGCACGGCGTTCAGGGTGCGCATGCTGCGCTGCATCACAATGCGTCATCTTTGCTTGCGCATACCACGGGCCTCTGTGCGTACCTGCTAGACAGCCGTGTGGAACGTCATTGACGTTCAACTGGGTCAAGCCTTGACTGGACCTCACACACGTGTGCTATGCAGCCCTGAAGGCTGGTAGACTACACCAAGTCGATGGCAGTGCTCCACTGATTATTTCCTTAAGCGTGACACCGCCACGCCGTGGTGAGCACGCCACCGCCAGGCACGGACTGACATCGGATGCGTTCTGCAGAGCGCATCGCGGCGTTCCACGGCAGCCAGTGCGGCTTCTGCACGCCGGGCTTCGTGGTCGCCTGCCACGCGGCGCTGTCGCGCGCCCGCGAGGCCGGCCGCGCGCCGACCGCGGACGAGATGCAGACGGCGCTGGACGGCAACCTGTGCCGCTGCACCGGCTACCGCCCGATTCTGGACGCCTGCAAGGTGTGGCAGCTACATTGCAACACGTAGCTGGCAGCCGTGCTCAGATACCTCCAATCTCTTTGTCGGACACCATTTGGTAGATGTCACATCGGTAAGGGCCTCGACCTGGGTACATGAGGTGCTTCTGTGCCCAGGACTCATCACGAGATTGTCCCAGTGCCACAGTCCTACTGTTGCACAAAATGCAATGACGCCATGATTGACCTCAAAAGAGGTCCTCGGGGTACACTAAGTCTGGCATCTTTTCGTGCTTTATGCAGCTGTAGTTTGATTTTTGTGTGCAGCAGTGTCAGTCTGGTGTTTAATCCAGGTTGCTGTTCCGCTGACCGCCGTCCGACGTTGAGTGTGGTCTCTGCCGCGTCGCAGAGCATGATTGGCGGCGCCGACATCGAGGACCTGGGCATCAACGCCGTCGGCTGCGGTCACGCCGCCGTCGACGTGTCACCGCGCTCCGTCGCCGACTTTCCCACGTTCCTGCAGCGGGACGAGGCGCGGCGCGACCCCTCCTCATCGATCAACATGGGTTCACAGCAAACGCCGTTTGAGACACTTGTTCGGCGCCCCGCGACCCGATCGCTGAGAGTTGTGATGTGGGCCCACAAAGGCCGCCTGTGCTGTCTCTGCAGTAGCATCTACAGCGGGCATATGACCAGACGGCAGGCCTGGCGAGCAGTTTCTCCTGTGCCTGGTTGCTCGAGATCAGACTAGGCAGATACTGCATCACCGGCCAAGCCGTCTGGTGAAAGCCCTGTCTTGCTGTGGCTGCCA
>JAABUX010004305.1_pt1 | contig 18168 bp, 12 predicted proteins | sample 5561851 | NCBI WGS metagenome assembly JAABUX01 (sample SAMN10711883, study PRJNA513361) | rock metagenome | isolation source: Antarctica rocks | place: Antarctica: Victoria Land, Richard Nunatak red sandstone | collected 2016-01-03 | reverse complement strand
ACGGACGGCCACAACGAAACCGCGGCGCGGACGCACGCGCGATCAGGGCCGCCTCCTCCCCTTCCCGGCGCGCCCCGCGCCGCCCACGGGGAGGGCCGCATGACCACACTTCCCTGTGGTGGTACCCGCACGTCCGCCAGTTCACCGAACAGTCTTATCACATCCGCATCCGTTGCCAACTCGACGAGTGTCGTTCCTGATGGAAACGTTTCGTTGTTGAATGGAAGCCCCCGTTTCACTTGACCCCATGCTTTTCTATACGAATTCTCCATTCGTTGACGTACCTGATAGCTGTAAGGATCTCCCAGCTCCACCCGCACTATCCCCCACGTCACCAACCATTCTCGCGCCAGGACGACGGCTTGCACGATTAATCCGCGGTCCAGGTACCATTTCACCAGCCGCCGCTCACGCGCGAGGCTTGCATTATAGTTCTCGGGCTTCCGCGCATGGGGTAAGGCTAGGGGTGCATAAGCGTCTGATACCTGCCGAGCAAGTACCGTAAATGGCTGAGCTAGCTCCCGTGTCGCGGCGGTCGCCGCAGCCAGCACGCCTTGCAGGTCTTCGCTCGCCTCCATGGTTCGGTCGGGCAGGATGAAGCGTAGCGCGCGCGATAGGTCATCGAGGGCTGTCGCGGCCTCTCCGAGCCGCTCTCCGGCCTTGTCGTCCTGCTCAGGTGGGGGCATAGCTTGACGCAATTGCTCGGCCAGTGGAGCTGCGTCACCGATCTTGACGAACTGGTTGCTGGCGTTCAACCAATCCAGCAGGCTGACGAAATCGGTGAGATCAATGACTGGCGCGCCCGACCCATCTCTGTTCAACTCAAGCGCCCCATAGTAGACGGCCTGCAGCGTGATCCGCTTGGCGCTCCTCAAGAATGCCGCAGCCAGGAAGACAAGGAATGGGATGGAGCGGAAGCCGTGGGTGATGTCGAACGTGACCACATCCTCTTCGTCGACCGCGTTCGTGACAGTTCCAAACATCTCCCACATCTCGGCCGTTGTCCGCCCAGCGGGGACCAGGACCGGCTTGACCCGCTTGTCATCCCGCACTCGTGCCTCCAGGCGCGGATAGGTCTGCTGAAGGGCGTCCTCCGTCACGAACACGAGCATCTCATCGAAGTGACCCAAGAACTCAAAGAGCGCTTCGGCGAAGACGAGCTTGGTGTACGTCTTATCCTGGTAACGATAGTCAGCGGTTCGGGGGTTCAACCCCAGAAAAGTGATGACCTTATGCATTAGCCCCTCCCCTCCTGTGATACCTTCGCGTCAATCTGTTCAGTAATGCCCTCAACGCTCGATCGTTACGAGGAGATTTTGCTCACCTTCGCGGGCTCGTTGCCCTGTTGCGGCTCCATTTCCACGACTGTCACTCTGATCACGTAACCCACTGCTGCATTGCCTTGAGGCAACCTCTGCGCGTACCCATATGATACGACGACACTTAATTCCTCCCGGTGCTTCGTCAATAATTGCACCTGCAGCTTCACCCCTTTCTTGCCCGCACTCACTTCCAGAATCTCAGCCCGTACCTGCTTCCTGATTTGCGCTGTATCGATGTCTTCCTGCGTTGTCACCGGAGGCGGTATTAACGGCGTGGGAAGCTGCTCTTCGTTGTTTGTATCCGACTCCGTCAACTTGCTGACTACTGACGCGTCGCGTCCTGCTACTTCGTCGCCGAGCGTTGGCACGACGCTATTGTCATTGGCTGTGTCGCTAGATTGCTGCGCGGGCGGCACGACTGTTCGGATCGGCGTGACGGCGGGCTGCTCAGGCCGAGAGGTTACCCTGCGGGTCCCGTCAGGCGCGCCATTGGTAGCAGAAGCAGCGAGGCGTCCGTACCCGGAGGATGTTTTGGCCCCGGCTCCAAGGTCACCTAACGCTGCGATCAGCACCTCCATCGCCGCGTGCGCCCACGATGCATCGGGGCCGTCCACGGCGACGAGGAAACAGCCGCGCGCGCCAATGAAGGACACCGGGTTGGGATCGTCGATGTCCCGCGGCGCCTCGCGCTTCCCCGCGCTGGCAGTGTAGTACCGAGGGTGGTGTACCGTGATGACATCGCGCACCAGCGGCCCCTCCGCCCTGTCACCCTCCGCCCTGCTCGTGGTCGCTTGATCGGCTGAACCGGGAACCCACCAGGCGTCGTGGTAGGTGATGTAGCCGGCGTTCTTCTGATGGCCGAACAGCACCTCGTGGTACGGACCTTCAGGCGCAAACTTCGCCCGCTCCTCGTCGGTCTCCCCCGCTTGCGGCATCAGCCTCCCCTGGACGTAGCGCCGTGCCAGCCCTTTGAGGGCAGAGCCGGGGATAACGGGCATGCCGTAGGCGCGCTGCAGCGTGATCCCCGTCTCCAGCACGCCTTCACTACCCAACCCCACGATCAGCGTGCCGCGCACAGCCAGTTCACGCCACTCAACGTTGGCGCGACGCTCCAGCGTCGTCCGCCAGCGTGCGTACGCGTCGCGGTACAACTCGTCCGGAGTCACCCCGGCGACGCGGCCGATCAACTCTGCTTTCGCCGAGGTCGCCTGTCCGGGAGCGGGCGGGCTGCTGTCCCTCAGCCCCCGGTCCAACAACAGGCCAGCGTGCCTACCCTCGAGGTCAACGGACCTACCTTCCAGGACATGGTGATACGCCTCTGCTACCCGAGTACGTCGCGCCAGCGTCATTGCCGTTCTCCCACGGTCTCCGTCACCTGTGCCGGCTCGGCCTTGGCACTACCCTCATTCTCGGCCGCCTGAGCCGAGTCAACCTTGAGGATGGAAACGGCGAATCGCTTGTAGTAGATCCAGGCGCCAAGTACCGTGCGCGTATGCCGCATGTAGTCAGTCATGCTATCGTCGCGCACCGTATCCAGGAGAGTGAGGGCTGTCTTACCCAGTAACTCAGCGATGTGCTCACGCAATGTTCTGTAAGCCTGTACTCTCTCACTCGGATTCTGATCCCTGCTGGTCGCCTTGGCCTCGACAAAAGCCAGCGCCTGGCACAGCCCGCAGGTGCGCACCAGCACGGGGAAGGAGTGACACAGCCCTCCGTAGATCTTGCGCACCCCTTCGTCCTTATGCGACACCGCAGTCACGTGCTTCAATGCCCGCACTAAGTCGCGCTGCTGTCGTGTCGTGGCCCGCGTCGGGGGCGACGTTTCTCGCGCCTCGGTCGCAGTCATCTTCATGCCTCCGTCAAACTGACCCGCACCAGTCCACGTCCTATTCCGGCGTGTCCCCCGATCTGCACGGGCTCGGTCAGAGGCGTGGCCACGAACTTAAACAAAGGTGTCGCGCCGGCGCCGTTGCGCGGCATCGCCACCAGCGGCGTGCTAAAAATCGACTCGGTCGGGATAGCCTCCTCGTACCATAGCTGTCCCTCCACCACTGTCTTGGTCTTCTCGTCGAGCCGGATGCGCGCCGTGACCTCAGTGGCGGTTTCGGAAAGGAAGGAAAAGGTGGTGTCCGAGACGATGCCGAAGCGCGCCATGAAGTGATCGCGCCAGCGAGCATCGTCGAAGACGCCAGCGGCGATGTGCGTCGCCAGTGTTTCCGCTGCTGCCGTCGCCGCCGCGTCGCCGTTCACGTGCAGATCCAGATCCTCCAGGTAGACCGTCCCGCCATCGGCGATGCGCTGGTTCTTGCTTACGACGACAATGGCGTCGTCCAGCAGGTTGCCCAGGCCGGCGTCAGAGGGCGCGGTGAGGTTGGACGCCGCGTGATCGCGCCGGTAGCGGTCGAGCGCCAGCGGGCACGTGACCCAGGCGAAGGTCCCGAACAGGCTGCGCACGGGCAGGCAGAGCAGCCGGCCGTCTCCGAAGAGCAACTCGCCGGCCCCATCGGTGACATCATCCGTCGTCTCAGGACCAAACGCCCGTAGGAATAGTGTCTTGTCTGCTACTGTCCTGTCTGCTAACGGGCGACACAGTCCGCGCAGCACACCCCTGATGCTAGAGCCAGGAATGTACGGCCAGCCCGTCGTCATCTCACGCGCTACCGGCAAGTCGATCACGTCCACGGCCTGGCCCGTCCCCGTATGCACGGGAGAGATCGCGTGTAGATACATCATCCGCGCGTCCACGTCGTCATCCTCTCCTCCCAGTCATGTCCGTCATGTCCCTGTCTTGTACCGCTATGACTGACGTCCGCGCGACGCCTCCGGGACCCCACGATCACCACACGCCCGGTAGGGCCAACCCGTACCCGTCGGCGCGATCCTGCGCCTTGTCGCTCAGCGGCGCCAGCCATAAGCTGGCGATCGCGTCCGCGTCGAGAAGTCCCTGCGCCACCTCGAAAAAGTAGACGCTGCCCGTCGGGACGGTGTAGCGCGCAGCCTTGGGTCCTCGTTCTCTCCATCGCCCGGCATCATCCTTGTGCCGTTGCATGTTCCACCCGCTCACGGGCGCGCGCCGTCCCGTCGCTGCGGCAACCAGACGCAGGCGCACATTCGTCAGGCCGGGCGGCGATCCTTCCATCTGGTCGTCGAGCCATCCGGGTTTCCAGCCTCCGTCAAAGAGGGCGGGCGTCGCCAGCACCAGCCGCAGGCGTTGCGCGCCCATCAGCTTTGTGGATAGGTGTGCGGGTACGTTCGGCCACTCCACCGCGCCAATACGCAATTCGACCAGACGCCGCTCCCCACCCAACGTGATGAACGTGGAGGGCTGGGGCAGATTCCATCCATCAACCTCCGTCCCGGATACGCGGCACAACAACGCATAAGCCGCGCGATCTTTGTCCTTGGGCTTGTCCGACACGCGCGGCTGGTCGGCAAAGGCCAGCCCGACCGTCGCGAAGAGGAAACCCTGTTCGCCGGCCCCGGTCTGTGGGTCGATCTTGACGTGCATGCGCGTCTCCCGCGGCACCTCGGTCAACGCCCCCTCTGGCTCGGCGGACTCCCCCCGTGTCGCATCCACCAGCCACGCCACATAGATGTCGAGCGGCCAGTAGGGGCGCGTCGCGTCGACCTTCCCTGCGTCAGGGATGCGCAGCGGACGCAGCCCATCAGGCATGTCGCTGGCCGCTCCGTCCGGAAGTCTGTCGAATGGCCGTAAGGCATGCACGCGCGGCCTGGCATCCTTCTTCACCCCTTCAGGTGGCCGTACGACGAGCGCATCGTTAGGGCGCATGAAGTAGACTGTCCACCGCTCGTCGCCGGGCCGGCGCGCTAGCATCAGCGGACCGTGCACGACGATGCTACGTGCGAGGTCAGGACCGTTGCCGTGCCAGTCGAATGCGCGATCCGTGCCGATACGCGTGCGCAACGCCCCGGCTACCGTCCCGGGCAGCGGCCATGGCAGCGAGACGGCCTGCGCCCCCGGCGTGGCGCCGAAGGGACGGCCGTCCCGCGCCAGGATCGGGTCGCGCGGCCGCAACAGCACGTCCCGCCCGCTGGCTGTAGCCCGTTCTTCCACCACCTCGCTCATGCACATTCTCCCTTGCCGGCGACCAACCGCCCCTCGGCTACGTCACGCACTCGGGCGATGTGGCGCGCGATGATCAGCTCGTCGACCAGCCTCTCCAGCCGGTCAAGCTCATCCTCCTCCCGCCCCTGTCTGGCTGCCTCGGCGGCGGCCGCCGTCGCCTCGATAGCAGCGTCCATACCATCCGTTTCGGTCGTGCGGAGCAGCTGCAGGACGATCTCGATGTCTTCTCGTGTCAGGCCCCGCGTGCCATGCCCGCCCCGCTTGCGCTTCAGGATGCGCTCTACCTCGTCAAGCACCAGTGTCTTGGCCTCCGTCGCGTGCCCTTTATCCGCCAGGCGGCGTAGCTCACGCGCAAGTTGGCGCAACTCGTAGGGCGCGCCATCCGGCATCTTGTCGCAACGGTACCAGCGCACCCAACGCTCCCAGTGCGTCAGCGGATTGTCGGCCCACGAGCGCGCGGTCGTGACGGCCGCGCCGCCTCCCGAGCGCACGTGCAGCGCCACGGCCAGCGTGTTCTTGGTGCGTTTGGCCGCGCCCTCCGCTTCGCGGCCTCGCTTCAGAAGGTCGCGCAACGGGTCGTTGAAGTGGCTGATTGCCACACCAACACTCAAGGTCGGCGCTTTATCGCCGAGGCTCAGCTCCTGGTTCTTCATAGCTTCCACGAACTTCTGCCGTAGTTCATCGGCGCACCCCAGCACCCTATCGAGCGGCAGAAAGGCCAGCACATCGTCACCGCCACTGTAGACGAGCGCCCCGTTGTGCCTCGCCACGATCTTGTCGGCCTCGCGCGCGAAATCGCTCCCCAGTCGGGAAAAAGCGCGGTGCTTGTCGGACGAGCCCATGTGGCTGATGGCTTCGCCGACGCGGTCGCCGTCAGCCACCAGCACGGCCAGGTACGACGGTGGCTCAGATCCGCCCTTGTTGCGCACCGCATCATAGAACTGGAGCGCCTGATAGAACTGGAGCGCCTGCTCCTTCTCGTCATCCTCCGCCGCAGCCTCGCGCGCGCCGTTGTCGTAGAACAACTCCGTGTCGAATGGGAAGGGGGCGAACTGGGTCAGATCAGGCAGGTCGACGGGGATGCGCTGCACGAACTGGGAGTTTGGCCTACCCGCAAGATCGCCAGCAATCTTGTTCAGCGTCTCTAATCGTGGCTTGTCGCTCACACTGAGACGGCGGATCAGGGGGTCGATGGCAATACGCGAGACCGAGACAAAGCGGCGTGGGTCCGCCAGGCGCTTGATCAGGGACACGCCGTCGAGCAGCTCGGCCCTTTTCATGTCCAGGTGACGCAAGTCCTTGTCGTCAAGTTTGTTGGGCCGGATGATGACCGTCTCTCGCCCGCCGTCCAGCATGCTTTTGGGCAGTCCATCATGACCATGCGAGGGCTTGAAGTCGCGCAGGGCCTTGCGTCCGGCCAGTAACGTGTCGGCGTTCTGCCTCGCCTCGTCATAGTCCGCCTCGCTGTCATACCGCCACCACGCGGCGTAGAACTCAAGGAAGTCGGCCAGTTGCTCGTCGACAAGCTCCCAGTTGACCAGACGATTGCCGCCGCGCCCGTGAGCATGACGCTCCGCTACCGAGCGTTGCTCTCGTAAGTACCCCTGTGCCGCCCCGCGGGCCTGCTCGACGAGCGTCGATGCAGGGCCGTCCATGCTGGCGACGATCTTATTCGGCACCGGCACGTACCCTCCCTCCTGCAAACTCTCTGGCGCGGGGAAGATGAGGTGCGCTCCTTGGTCTTGCAACATGAGCGCGGCGGCGCGGGCCGTCCGGCTGAGTAGTTCCGAGCCGAACCACAGGTCGCGCGTCTTACGCGCCGCGGCGATAAACTCCTGCACTGGGCCAATCGAGAGAGCAAGCAAGTACGGCATCAGAACGTTACCTCTCCGCCATGTAGCCTAGCATGAGCATAGTGCAAGAGTCCGTCACGCGCGGTGATGGCGCCCCCTCCCACATTGCTATCCATAAGTGGTTTCACCACGCCACTCTTTGCCGGATCGTACAGATCCGGACGTTTCGCAACGGGTTTAGCCGCTTCATCCTTAACCTGCAGATGCAGCATCGGTTCCGATATATCCCAAACGTGGGGTGTCTCTAAGCAAAGCATCAGTGTAACCGCCGATGTCGCTGACAGCGCCAATGGCTTTAAGACAATTGGTGAAGCCATTCGCGTAATACCGTCAACAGATGACTGTAGCACGCTATCAGGAGGATCTTGAGGGGTGCCACGTGGTTGAGATGGGTTTTGATAATGGAACACGATTGGCAAACCAAGATCGGCACGCGGGAAATAGACACCTGCCTCATGGGTCGGCGAATGGTTACTTGCTGCCTTCCCACTTAACAGACGGACGCTGTCAGCTTCGGGCCAACGGCTACGTCCTGGTCTTCTAGGGTGTTTCTGCGGATCGGCCGGGTTACGACCCACTCCCTCGCCCTGTCGATAATCAGCCAGTACGCGAACTGCGGTGCTCCAGCTCTCAAACGGGCTCTGTGCTCGATTTCTCCATGTCAATCGCGCGCCCCTCAATGTAGGCATTGGCAGCTGTCGCGTCGCAGGCTCGACGTACCGCCCGAACCCTTGTCGTAACCAATCGTCAATGCTGGCGATCGATGGGGGTGGAACAAAAGGTGCATCACTGCAGTACAGGCTGCCACAGCCTCGCCGAGTGCGTGCGCCGATACCGCCAAAGGTCAGCCAAGCCCACAAAGAGGCTTCAGCCTCCGCCTTCAACATGGCCTCGGTAGCGTCATCGATGGGACAAGTCACTTCGATGCGCACGCGAAATTGGACATCCCTCCGTGCTAAAGCCGGTGGCTGCTTCACTGCCTTCTGGTCGCGAGTCAGCTCACCCTTAAAGGGAAACAGCGCGTAAGCCGGGTAACCGCCGAGTGTCGTCGGCACAGACTTATAACGTCCCGACCCGTCATCTCTCTCATCGTAACAAGCCCAATGTTCGTCATATCCACGTCTGAGGATGTCGACCACAACGCCGAGGCGACCCGGCTTCTCAGTGCTGCCCCAGATATCCTCCTCACGTGCAAATAAACTGTGCGCCGTTGCGTACTTACTGCTCTTGCACGCACGCCACCAGAAGTGCAGGTGGCCGCGTACTGAGGCAGGTCGTACAGGGTATAGCGGGTCCGCAGTCGCCGGTGTTGCACCGCCGCCGAAGAGCGGGGTCACGACGCTCACCTCAAGGTCGAACAAGGGAGCGCGGTCGCGTCGAAGCAGACCGGGGTCGGGGGCGGCAACTCCTGGTGTTCTGCCCATCTGTCATCCTCTTTCTCTATCTGCCCATGCGATTCTGGCAGGCGGTGTTACTTTTTCCGTCGCGATGATCGGTCGCCGTGGTTGTAACAGGAGGTGGAAGGCTGGATTGCGAGACCGGGTTGAGAGAGGGTTTACCGTGTTGAAGCTATCATATCACAGAACGGGTGGAGCTTGCTCCTAGCTGTGTGTTACATTCTCGTTACACCTGGTGCCTGGCGCGCGGCTTCATCACTGGCGGCGCCACGGGATCAGGACGGGATGGGGATATGGTACACTTGACAGGTTCAACGTGCCCGAAAATTCCCGCGCGCTCGGCTCGTGATCCCGCGTGGCATCCGATGACATAGACGTGGATTCGACGACGCGGCGCATGCTCAAACTGATCGGCGGCCTCGTTGTTCATGAGGGAGGAAGTGGAGAGGTCATGATCACGCGACCGCTCGTCATGATGGGAACAGGCCGCATCGCGCGCGCGTTTCTTGGCCAGTTGCTCAGGCGCACGGAGTATCTGCGGCAACGGTATGCGCTCGCCATGCCGGTCGCCGTGATCGCCAACTCGCGCTACCTCACCATGGGCGATCCGTTCCTCGATCCCGAAGACATCCGCCGGATCATCGACCACGGCCTGAGCGACGGCGAGTCCATCGAGGCAAATCCTGCGGGCTTCCAGTCGCGCCTAGTCGCCGACCTCGCGCCCTCGGGGCTGACCGGCGCGGTGGTGCTCGACCTTACCGCGTCGGACGGTATGACATCCGTCCATTTGTCGGCCCTGGAGAGCGGCGCCGACGTCGTGCTGGCCAACAAGAAACCCTTGTGCGAGGACTACGAGACGTTCGTGCGCCTCACCACCCACCCGCGCGGCCGCATCGGCTACGAGGCCACGGTCGGGGCGGGCCTGCCCATCGTGCAGACCTTGAGGGCGCTCGCGGATACGGGCGACGAGTTGGTCGACCTGATGGCCTGCCTCAGCGGGACCCTCGGCTACCTCTGCACGCATCTGGAGGACGGGCAACCGCTCTCCGCTATCGTGCGCGAGGCCCGCGACCGCGGCTTCACCGAGCCCGACCCGCGCGAAGACCTCAGCGGCGCCGACGTGCGCCGCAAGGCGCTGATCCTGGCGCGCACCATGGGCCTGCCCCTTGAAGCCGACGACATACCCGCGGCGCCGATGATCCCGCTCGACGAGGGACCGGTCGAGGCCTGGCTGGCCGGATTGACACAACACGACGCGGTCATGGCCGCGCGCTCCGAGGCGGCCAGCGAGCAGGGGTTGGTGTTGCGCTACGCGGCGCATGTGCTGCCCGACGGCTGCGAGGTCGGCCTGCGCGAGGTGCCGCGTGTCTCGGCGGTGGGCCGCCTGCGCGGGACCGATAACATCCTGATCGCGCGCACGCGCTTCTACGACGAGCGCCCGCTCAACATCTCCGGCCCCGGCGCCGGCCCCGAGGTCACCGCCGCTGGCGTCTTCGGCGACCTGCTGCGCCTCGCCTGCGTCGGCTAGTATCGAATCAGCCTTTGACCCAAGTCGCATGGCACAGAACGACGACTAAAGTCGTGGAGCGACGCGTGTTGAGACACTTCAGTGTCCGTTGTTTGCCATGCGACTTTAGTCGCAGGTCTAGGGAGCGCGAGGCCGAGCGCGCCGACGCGGGGAGTGTGATGGACGACAACATAACGGGTGAGCGGCGAGAGGGCGCCACGGCGCAAGCGGTCGAGGAGACCGTTGCGGCGGTCGACGGCGGCGCGCCCGACGACGGTGAGGCGGCGCTGGCGCACCTGCGGTCCGTCGATGCGGTCCTGGCGCGCTTGATCGAGGCGGTCGGCCCGTTCCGGCTGCCGCGGCGTCCCGGCCACTTTTACGCCCTGCTCTCGTCCATCGTCTCGCAGCAGATCTCGACGCGCGCCGCCGCCGCGATCATGGGCCGCATCGAAGCCCTGTTCCCGCCGGACGACGGCGTCACGGCGGAGGGCGTGCTGATCCTGGGGTTCGAGGCGTTGCGCGGCGCCGGCCTCTCCGGGCCCAAGACGCGCTACGTGCTCGACCTGGCGGAGCGCGTGGCCAACCGCGAACTCGACCTGGCGGGTCTGGCCGCGCGGGACGACGAGGCGATCATCGCCGAGTTGGTGCGCGTCAAGGGCATCGGCCGCTGGACGGCCGAGATGTTCCTGATCTTCAGCTTGAGGCGCATGGACGTGCTACCGGTCGACGACCTGGGCTTGCGCGCCTCACTGCAGCGCCACTACGGGCTGACCGGGTTGCCCGACCGCGCCACGTCGCACCGGCTCGGCGCGTCCTGGACGCCCTACCGTACCGTCGCCACCTGGTACCTCTGGCGCTCGCTCAACATCGTGCCCGGCGGCGATACGGCGTGACAGGTGACAGGTCGGGACAGCGCGGCCCGACGGCTAATCCGTCGCCACCCGCCGGCCCCCACCGGCTTCCCGTGACGCGGCGGACCAGGGCGGCCGGTAGGACGCGCGCGCGTCCACGCTGCCCTGCCGCGGCGTCTTCGGCCGGGTGATGGACAGCGCGCCGGCCAGGCAGGCCAGGGCGAGGATTGCCAGCAGCGCGCAAGCGGCGTAGAGCGGACCGGCCGGCGCGCCCTGCAGATACAGCAGACGCCACCACGTGTGCGGCGCCACGGTCTCGCTCTTCTGGGCCACGTTGGCCGGGTCGACGGCCTGTGCCGTGGCGGGGGTCCAGGTATTCTTGTCGCCCAGCAGGCGCCAGCTGCCCAGGATCGGCGAGAGGGCGGGATCGTGGACGTAGTCGTTCTCCAGGCGCAACATGCGGCTGATGGGTGGGTTGGAGCCGACGACTCCGTAGACGGGCTTGAGGTCGTAGATATAGATGTGCGGCTCGTGCACCACCAGAGCTGGCAGCTGCACCAGCAGCCCCACCACGGCCAGGGCCGCCAGCAGCAGGGACGGGCGCCAGGAGGCCGCCCGGACCATCCCATGGTCCCGGCGACCGGACAGCCCGGTCCACGCGGCGGAGCCGGGGCGCAGCAGCGGGACCAGCAACAGCAGCACCAGGGGTACCACCGGGATCAGGAAGCGCGGCCCCCAGGACCAGCCCCCCAGCCAGCGAATCAGGACGTTGGCGTGGGCCACCGTGTCGATCCCGATCACGCCGAGCAGCAGCGCGGTCTCGGCCCGCCGGCGCGCCCACAGCAGCACCGCTCCGACCGGCGCCAGCAGCGTCACCGGCGCGTACTCCAGCAGCCCCTTGCCCGGACTCAGCAGCAGGCCGTAGAGCCCGTCGAGCAGCGACGGCAGGCTGTGCTCGGGGTGCAGGTCGTGCTGGTCCCACGCGCTGGCGTTGACGTAGCCGCTGTCGAGGGGCGACCCGAAGCGGACCGCGTCGTAGAGGCCAAGACAGGCCAGCGTGACGGCCAGCGGCAGCGCGAACGCGGCGACGCGGACGGCGCGCCGCCGCGCGGGCAGCAACGCGTAGAGCAGGAAGGGCGGGACGAACAATGCCGTCTCGACGCGCGTGGCCACGGCAAGACCAAGGGCCACGCCGGCCAGGAGCGGACGCCACACCGTGGGGCCGCGCCGGTCCCGCCGGTCGCGCAGCAGCAGGTAGAACACCGCCAGCGCCAACAAGGCCGTCAATGGCTCGCTGAACCACTGCGTGGCGTAGACGGGGGCGGGCGTGGCCAGGGCATAGATCAGCCCCAACCCCAGCGCGCCCCACACCGCCGCGCCCAATTCGACCGCGCACAGCACCAGCAGCGCCGTCGTGGCCGCCGTCACCAGCACTGGCAGCGCCGACGCGGCCATGTTGGGCAACTCGGGCCGGTAGAAGCCGGGCACGAGCGGCTCCAGCGCCCGGCCGAGCAGGTAGAAGGAAACGGCAAGCAGCGATTGGGCCGGCCCATACTTGGAGTAAAACTGCTCGTGAAGACCCGGAACACCGGGGTTGGTGTAGCCGGGCGCCACCTGGATGGCCACGTCGCCGCGCTCGACGATAGCGCGCGTGACGCCGAACATGCTCTGCCCGTCGGCCACGTCGATCACGCCCGGTGCCGCCAGCAGCAGCACGGCCAGCACGCCCAGTCCGAGCAGCAGGGCCGCCAGGACCACGCGGCCCGTGACCCCCGGCGTCTCCGTCACGTCGGCCGGGGACGCCGCCTCGCGCGCCGACGCGGCCACGGTCCTGGGCAACCACGAACCGCTCATACGCCCTGCCCTCCCCGCCGCACGGTCCCCGCCATGGCCGGCTGAGGCCGCGATAGGCCGAGCGCCAGCCACGGCTCGATCGTGGCCAGCGCCCGCGCCGCCAGGTCGCCGTCCGTTATGTCAAGCCAATGCAGGTCCTGTTCGCGACGGAACCAGGTCAGCTGGCGGCGGATGAAGCGATGCGTGGCCCACCTGGTCGCCTGCACCGCGTCGTCCAGGGGGCGCAGGCCACGCACGTACTCGCCCAACTCACGATAACCCAGGGCCGAGAGCGCGGGCAGGTCGGGCCGGTATCCACGGCCGTACAACGCCGCCATCTCGTCAGGGAAGCCCGCCATCACCATCGCGTCCACCCGCCGGTCGGCCCGCGCGTGGAGCAGCGCCCGCTCCGCGGTCAGGCCGATGAGGCACGTATCGTAGCGCGGCGCGCGATTGTGTGTGGATAGGCCGGCGTCGTCCGTGACCGTCCGGCTTGCCGCCTCGGCCACCTCGATGGCCCGCATCAAACGCCGCGGGTTGCGCGGATCGACCGCCGCCGCCGCGGCGGGGTCGCTGCGACGTAGCCGCGCCAGCAGCGCGGGCGGGCCTCCGGCCGCGGCAAGCGTCTCCAGCTCGGCGCGCAAGGCCTCGTCGGGCGGCACGCGCGGCACGTCGAAGCCCCGCGCCAACGCGCGGACGTAGAGGCCGGTCCCGCCGACGACAATTGGCAGGCGGCCGCGCGCGGCGATGTCCGAGACCGCCGCGCGCGCCCGGTCCAGGTAGTCGGCCAGCGTGAAAGGCTCGTCTGGCTCGACGAGGTCGAGCACGTGGTGGGGCACGGCGGCGCGCTCGGCCGGGGTCGGCTTGGCCGTCCCGATGTCCATGTATCGGAAAACCTGGCGCGAATCGGCGTTGACGACCTCGCCGCCCAGGTGTTGCGCCAGCCCGATGGCCAATGCCGTCTTGCCCGTCGCGGTCGGACCGACGAGGGCCAGCACGCGCACAGGGCTCTCACCCGGAGGACCCTCACCCCCCGCCCATGCGGATCCGTCTCTCGGCTCTGCGGAGCCGACAGCCCAACCAACTCTCCCTGCCGCGGGAGAGGGGGGCATGATGCCCTCACTCCTAGCCCCTGCCACGGGAGAGGGGAGTAGCGGCGTAGCTCGTGGATGATCGGGATGACGTACTGGGAGCGCGGGCGGCCCGCCCGCTTCCGTCGCCGCCGCGCTGTCGACGCTCGCCACCATCATGGAGGCGGAACGTGGCGGGTCGACGCTCGACGCCGTCCTGGAGGCGGAACGTGGCGGGCGGGCCGCCCGCGCTCCCAGTGTATCCAGCGGCGATGTCCCTTGTGTCTTGGTGATACCCTTGTCTCTGTCAGGGCCTGTAAATTGTCCGCCGCGGACGTGGGTCACCCCCTGGGACCGCCGCGGTCCCCGCGGCACACCGGCGTGAGACGCTCGTCCGGGTCCGGCACACCGCGCCCCCGACCATAGCCGCGGAGACCGCGGCGGTCCCAGTAGAAACGCCCGTCGCCGACTTTTCACGAGCCCTGCCTTATCTCTGTGTCCACGCTTGCCTCTATAGCGGTCGTCGCTCCCGCGCCAATACCCATGTGTATCATAGCTTCTCCGACCGTACGCAGCGACCCCGTGACCAGGACACCGGCCGTCCGCGAGTTAGCGTCCGCGCCTCCACTCCCCTCTCCCGCGGCAGAGAGAGGGGTCGGGGGTGAGGGACTCCCCGCGTCGGCGAGGCGCCGCGCCCGATCCAGCGCCGCCGCCACTGACGGCGCCTCCTCCACCAGCGCCATGGTTCCGCGCTGGTCGCTTAAGGCACGAATCCGCGACGCGAGGTCCGCGGCCGGCAGGGCGCGCGGGTGGTCGGTCGCGGTGGCGATCACGCGCGCGGCCAGCGGGAGCAGCGGCGCCAGGATCGTGGCCGCGTCCTTATCGCTGAACACGGCGATGACCAGCACGAACCGCGCGCCGGGGTAGAGCCGGCCCAGCGCGGCGGCCAGCGCCGCGGCCGACTCCCCATTGTGCGCACCGTCCAGCAGCACCAGCGGGTCGTGCGCGGCGGTCTGCAAGCGCCCCGGCCAGCGTACGCCCGCCAGCCCCTGGCGGATTGTCCGCTCGTCCACTGCCGGAAAGCGCGGACGCAGCCGGTCCAGGGCGACGACGGCGGTCGCCGCGTTGAGGGCCTGATGCGCGCCGACCAGCGGCGTCCACAGCCCTCGGTAGCCCTCCCCGGTGGCCGTCAGCAGATCGAAGCCGGTCCCATCCGCCTGCTCACGGACGCGCTCGACGCGCCAGTCGCGTCCCACCAGGGTCAGGACAGCCTCGCGCTCACGGCAGACTCCCTCCACCACGGCCAGCGCCTCGGGTACCTGCGGCGCGCACACGACCTGCCCGCCGGGCCGGATGACGGCAGCCTTCTCGCCCGCGATCTCCGTCAGGGTGTCGCCCAGCACGGCCATGTGGTCGTAGCCAAGGGTCGTGACCACGGTCAGCGCGGTGCGCTCCACCGCGTTGGTGGCGTCGAGCCGACCACCCAGGCCCGCCTCGACCACGGCCACGGCGACGCCACGGCGGCGGAAGTAGTCGAACGCCAGGGCGCACCACAACTCGAAGTGCAGCGGCGTGCGCTCGCCCGCCGCGCGCAGCCGCTCGACGGCCGGACGGAGCGTCTCGTCGACGATGACGGCGAGGTCGCCAGGAGGAATCGGCAGGCCTCCGACGCGCACGCGCTCACGATACTCGACCAGGTGGGGCGACGTAAAGAGCCCACAGTGGTAGCCGGCCGCCTCCAGGCCCGATGCGATCATGGCCGCGGTCGAGCCCTTACCCTTGGTCCCGACGACGTGGACGATAGGGTAGGCGCGGTCGGGGTGGCCCAGCATGCCGAGCAGCTGGCCCATGCGCTCGAGGGTATAAGTCTCGCCGCTGCCGGCCGTCCCGAGCTCCCAATCGGGGAACGACCGCAGATAGTCGAGCGCCTCGGAAAACGCCGGCCCCGTCGCCGCGCCGTGATCGCCGCCGCCGATATCGTGCCGCATAGCCCTCCCAGCCTAATAGTACAACGTTAGGATCGGCCTGCGATTGAAATCGCATGGCAAACGACGGACACTGACGTGTCTCCACACGCGCCGCCCCAACGACTGTAGTCGTCGTTGTTTGCCATGCGACTTGGGTCAGCAGGCTGGTCCTAACGTTGAATTCACAGACCCTGTTCCCATAGGTGGGAGAGGGGGTCGGGGGTGAGGGTTACTCCGCGGCCGGGACGAGCGACTCGAAGCGGTCGATATCGGCGCGCACGACATCGAGGCTGGCGGTCCAGAAGGCGGGCGTGCGGATGTCGATGCCGAAGCCCACGGCCAGCGTCGCCGCGTCGGCCAGGCCGGTCGAGGAAAGCAGGTCGTCGTAGCCAGCCACGAAGCGCTCGGGGTCGGCCTGGTAGCGGGCGTAGAGCCCCAGCCCAAACAGCTGCCCGAACATATAGGGAAAGTTGTAGTACGAGCGGCTGGCCGAGTAATAGTGCGACTTCACGGCCCACATATAGGGGTGGTACGTGTCCGCGTCCAGGCCGTCGCCGTAGGTCTCGGCCTGCGCCTCGGTCATCAGCCGCTTGAAATCGTCGACGGACAGCTCGCGCTCCGTGCGCGCCGCGAAGACGCGGCTCTCGAACAGGTAGCGGCTTGTGATGTCGACCACGATCTGGCAGGCCCCCCCCAGCGACGACTCCAGCAAGAGCAACTGCCCCTGCGCGTCGGCGCGGCGCAGTCCCGCCTGCATGATGATGGTCTCACAGAAGGTGCTGGCGGTCTCGGCCAGGGTCATCGGCGTGGAACGCTGGATCATGGTACGCTCGGCCAGGTTAAGGTTGTGGTAGGCGTGGCCAAGCTCATGGGCCAGCGTACTCACGCTGTCGAAGACGGGCGAGTAGTTGGCCAGGATGCGCGACTCGGCGCCGCGCAGCAGGGTGCAGAACGCGCCGTCGCGCTTGCCGGGGCGCGGCTCGGCGTCGATCCAGCGGTCGCGGAAGGCGCGCGCCGCAAGATCGCGCATGCGCGGGGCGAAGCCGCCGAACTGCTCCACGATGAAGCGCTCCGCGTCGTCCCAGCCCCACGGCTCCCGGTCGACGCCGATGGGCGCGTTGAGGTCGTACCAGGCCAGCGCCGGGACGCCCAGGGCGCGCGCCTTGGCGCGCAGGTAGCGGCGGAAGTCGGGGAACGAAGCGTACGCGGCCTCGAGCATGGCGTCGAGGGTGGCCCGGTCGATGTTGTTGCCGAAGAGCGCCACGTCAAGGGGCGAGGCCCAGCCGCGCCGCGCCGAGAGCGTATTGCCCTGCCCCTTGATGCTGTTGAGCGCGGCGGCGATGGGTACCGCCACGCGGCTCCAGGCGCCCAACTCGGCCTCATACGCGCGGCGGCGCACCTCACGGTCGGGATTGTGCGCGAGGTTGCGGATCTCGCTCATGGGCAGGTCGCGCCGCTCGCCGTCGAGCTCGACCGGTACCAGCAGTTGCGAAGCCACATTGCTGTAGAGCTTGGCCCAGGCCGTGCCCCCGGTCAGCTCCAACTCCGCGGCCAACGCCTCCTCGGCGGGAGACATCAAGTGTGCGGCCTGCTCCCTGGCCTGCCGGAGCGCAAAGGCGTGCGCGCGGGCGGTCTCGGAGCGCTCGATCAGCCCTTCCACGTCGAGCGACCCGATCCAGGCCACGAAGCGCGTGCCCAATTGCGACAGCAGCACCGTCTGCTGCTGCAGCCTGCTTTGTATGGCCTGGGCCACGTCGTCGCGCGAGTCCGTGGTGATGAAGCTGTAGATGTAGGTACCGAGCGTGGTGAGGCGGGCCAGCACGGCGTTGTAGTGGGCGATCACCGTCTCGACCGCCCGCGCCATGGCGTCGTCGAGCGTCGCCGGCTCACGCAGCCCGACGCCGTACCCGTCCCACAGCGCGGCCAGCGCGGCGATGTCGTCGACGGCATCCTTGAAACCGGCCTCGAACTCGGGAGATTCCAGGCCAGGATAGACGGTCGTCATATCCCAATGAGGCAGGGCGCGCGCCGCGGTCGTCATCTCTATCATCCCCTCTTTTCGTGTCGTGCTCCTTCACTGTACCATGCCATGCGCATGGGGCCGAACAGACGCGACGGATGTCGCCAGGGGCGTTTCACTCTTGCGGCAGGCCAGCCGGTACAACTCCATTGAAAGTGTGGAGCGAGGCGCGGATGACAGGAACGGGCCACATGCGGCATGCTATCGGTAGCCGTGTCCAGTCCACACGGCGGGGAGAGCAGCGCGCATGGACCCGTCCAT
>JAABUX010004303.1_pt1 | contig 18170 bp, 1 predicted proteins | sample 5561851 | NCBI WGS metagenome assembly JAABUX01 (sample SAMN10711883, study PRJNA513361) | rock metagenome | isolation source: Antarctica rocks | place: Antarctica: Victoria Land, Richard Nunatak red sandstone | collected 2016-01-03 | reverse complement strand
TATATTAACCTAGCTATCTTTAACTATTAATAAGGTAGTACTCTATTTAATACTTATAATAATAATAGATTAACTAACTATTTATCTATTTAAGAATTAATAGCTAATAACCCTTTAAGGGTTTTAAGTTATATTACTTAATAAAGCTTTAAGAGATAATATTAATCTCTACTCTTATATCTATTAAGAAGTTTATATAGTCTTATATACCTTATATATTAATAGAACTATTAATATTAATATTATAAATTAATAATAAACTCCTTTTAATAAGTAAGCGCCTTAGTATTAAGGTTTAGATAGAGGCGCGCTTCCTTTTTTTAATTTAATAATCCCTTTTTTAATAGTATTAATAAGTATTATATTTAGGTTCCTAGGTATCCTAGACTTATAATAGTCTTTATTATAATACCCCTTCTTTTTATAATTAAAATATATTAACCCTTCCTTAGTATCTAATAACTTATTATAACTATTAGTAGGCTAAATACTTCCTACTTTGATAAAAGGATTAATACCTTTATCTTAACTTCCTTTCCTCTTCTAACCTTTATTCTACCTATTAGAATAATCCCCTTTTTTAATAATATAATTATTACCTACTATTATTCTAGTATAATACTACTAATTATTCTCTAATTAAGTAGTAAAGATAATTAGGCTTTCTTTAATTATAAGGAGGTCTTAATAGTTTATAAGGGCCTTTTAAAAGTCTAGGTATAACTTTATAAAGAAGTTAATCTATTAATATTCCTTTAAAAAAGGAGGGATTTATAATTTAATTCTACTTAAATATATATTAAAACTTTATATTAATTAATTAGGGTTTTATTATATATTTAAGTATAATTATATATCATAAAGCTAGTAGTTTACTAAGTCTTTAATAAAGTCTAATAAATATTAAGTAAAGTACTCTTAGGTAGCTACTCTCCCTAATAATAACTTCTTATAATAATTTTATAACTTAGTAGGTTTACCTTCTAAGAATTATATAACCTAAATAACCTTTATAAACTTATTTAGGAGTTTATTAGGTATTAATTAAATTATAATATTTATAATATAATATTATTTCTTATACTTATATATATTCTTCCCCTTATAAAAAGGTAAGTCCTCAAGCTTTAAGTAGCTCTTAAGATATTAACTATTAAGTTCTTCTAACTAGCCTCTAATAGACTAACTTAGGGTAAAACTATTAAAGATAGATCCTACTCTAGGGTCTAATATACCTTATATAGTAGTACCTTAATTTAAAGAGTAATCCTTTATTAGGCCTAATCTTAACCCTTATTATATCCCTCCTAATAATCTATTAATAATCTAATATAAATTTAATATAACTATATCTACTTCTACTTATAATTAGGCTACCCTTTCTTAGATACTTTAAAGCTTTCTTTCCTTTATTAACTACTCTTCTTTAACTTTAATAGTAGTAATAAGTGTATTAAGTATGATTATACTAGTAAGGGTTTTATTAGAAATTCTATTACTAGGTATATTATTTATTACTTTAATATCTCTTATATTAGACTCTAGTATTATCTTAATTTTATTATAATAGACTTCTAATATATTTTTATCTTACTTAATATTAGATATCTTTATATTACTATACTATTATAATCTAGACTATCCCCCTTTAAGGTAGAGAGATTAGAACTATTAGGAAGTAGACTAGAAGGCTAGTTCCTAAGGGCTAGAATAGATAGTATAAACTACTAGTAAGTAGGTAGTATTATAAAGGTAGACTTAATACTCTAGTAACTTTATAATTATAAAAGAACTAATCTCTACCTCTTAAAGAGGTAGAGGGAGGATTATTTAAATACCCCTTAAAAAAGCTACCTAGCTTCTTTAATATCTAGATAAAAAGATATCTATTAAGATAATAAAAAGCTAAATTAATACTACTAGGATATTATTAATAAGTTATATTATACTAGTTAAATATATTAAGATATCTTGATAATTATAGAAATATTACTTAATTAATAATTATATAATATTACTCTTAAAGTTTAAAGTAGCTTTAAGGCCTTATAATATAAGATAGTAGTATATATATATTTTATTTAAGTCTGTATATACCTCTTTCAAATTTATATATACCTTATTTTAATACGCGTATACCTCCCTCTATTTAGCCTAATAATCAGTTAGTAAGAGTATTTTAAATAGTTAATTAAGCTTACTTAAGTAATATTTAAGTAATATAATAAAAGATTATCTACTCCTTAATACTTTGTACTTTTATTATACTATTTTCATAATAATAACTACTTAATATATTATAAATAATTTATACTTATAATATATATATTTTTATATAAAGTCTAATAGATTAAACCCCTTTAAAATCTATCTATTAATAAAAAAGTTATAAGTAATAGTATAATATAACCTATTATATTAATAAACTAAGAACTCATATAAAGAAATTAAATTATTAAATCTATTAAAAGCACTTTTTGTAGGTAAAATACCAATAATAAATAGGAAAATTTTAAGTTTTTTTTATTTTAACCTAAAAGTCTTAAATATAGAAAATCTAGATTTAAGGCCTTAAAGCTATAATTTTCCTTTAATACTAAGAAGAAATAGGAAGCTTATTAGAGTTATAATAGTTATATTATTAATACTAGTATAATATAAGTTTTAAATATAGTTAATTTATATACGCGTAGAGTACCTCCTTAAGCCTAGCCCTATTTTTTATATTTATATTACGCTTATAATTATTTCTCCTATTAAATATTAATACTATTAACTATTAATAAGACTTAATACCTTATTATAATTACCTAGTTAATACTAGATTAATATAATATAATTATAATTAATTAATAGGACTTATCCCCTATTAATCCTTAGATTAACTATTTTTTAGTACTTAAGGGTTATTTTTAATATCAACTTAAATTATTAAACTACTTATAACTAGTTTATACTCTATATAAGTTTAATATTATATAACTTTATAACTTTAATTCTAAATTTAATTCCTTATCATTAATTTTTTAGTTCTATTACCTAGTATTTTTAAAAGTTATTAAATATATATTTTTTAACTTCTAGTATTATTTTAAGCTTTAAGGTTAATATATAAGCTTAGCTAGTTATATATATAAAGTATATAAATTTTGATAATTTATAAGTTTCCTAGTTTATTAATATAATAGCCCCTAAATTAAATAAAGGGAGGTATACGCGTATTAAAAATAGGGTATATATAAATTAGAATAAGGTATATATATACTACTACCTTATAATATATTATAATAGGCTTAAGGCTAGCTTAAAGCCCTTAAGGCTAGCCTTAGACTTATAAGTATAAGGCCTTTACTAAGGATATAAAAGTATATTAATAAACTAGAGAGCTTATAAAATATAAAAATAGGTATATTATATATATATAACTAGCGCGCTTATATACTAGCCCTAGAGCTTAAAATAATATTATAAGTTATTAAATATATATTTAATAGCTTTTAGAAATACTAGGTAATAGGACTAATAGGGGATAAGTCCTATTAATTAGTTATAATATAACTATATAAAGCTAGTATTAACTAGGTAATATAACTAAGTCTTATTAATAATTAATAGTACTAGTACTTAATAAGAATTAATAGTTAATATAATAAATATAAAATATAGGACTAGGCTTAAAGGGAGTACTTTATATATATATATATTATTACCTTATATTATAAGGCCTTAAAGCTACTTTAAACTCTAATAGTAATATTTTTATAATTATTAAGATATTTTAATATATTTAGCTAATATAATATAACTTATTAACAATATTTTAATAGTATTAATCTAATTTTTTATTATCTTAATAGATATCCTTTTATTTAGATATCTAAAAGGCTAAGTAGCTTCTTTAAAAGGTATTTAAATAATCCTCCCTCTACTTTCTTAGAAGGTAGGGATTAATTCTTTTATAATTATAAAGTTATTAGAGTATTAAGTCTATCTTTATAATACTACTTATTTATTAATAGTTTATACTATTTATTTTAGCCCTTAAGAACTAGCCTTTTAATTTAATTCTTAATAGTTCTAATCTCTCTACCTTTAAAGGGGGATAATCTAGATTATAATAGTATAATAATATAATAATATCTAATATTAAATAAAATTAAAATATATTAAAAGTCTAATATAATAAAATTAATATAATATTAGAGTCTAATATAAGAGATATTAAAGTAATAAATAATATACTTAATAATAAAATTTCTAATAAAACTAGATTAACCGCGTTAAGTTAGTACTTTAAACTTGAGTTAGATATCTAACTTAACTCTTAATAAGTTAATATTAAATTCCTAGCCTAAGTATTTAAATTAATATTAATAGTTAGTACTAAGTATTTAAGTTAATATTATAAGGTAGTACTAAGTATTAGTACTAAAGTATTAACCTAACTTACTAAGATATTAGTTCCGCCTATACTATTTTACTAAGACTATTATATTAGGATTTTTTTTATAATAATATTTTATATTATATATATAATTTATTAATATACTACTAAGTATTATTATTATTATTAACTAGGTAATTCTTAATAATAAATAAGATAATATAGAAAGGTAATAGCTAATTAACTATTCCTATAAGGATAATTACTATTATATTACTAAGCATTATTATTATTATTACCTAGGTAATACCCTTAAGTAAATAAGGTAATATAAAAAGGTAATATATATACTTAAGGAATTAAGGCGGCTATAAAAATTATAATTAAAAAATCATTTATTTTTAAAATAGTATTAATTTTAGAAAAAATCTAGGCTTTCTAGCTAATTTATTAGTGGCTTAGTATCTTAGTAATACCTTAATAAGTCGGGTTAGTCTAACCTAACTTACTAAGGTATTAAGGGCTTTTTAGATTAGTACTAGAAGTAGGTATTAAATATTTAAGTTAATATTAATTTATAGTGTTAAAACCTAACTTAATAATTAATTTAGATAAAACCCTTATTAATATAATTATACTTAATAAACTTATTACTACTATTAAAATTAAAGAAGAGTAGTTAATAAAGGAAAGAAAGCTTTAAGGTATTTAAAAAAGGTAATTTAATTATAAATAAAAGTAGATAAGGCTTTATTAAAGTTATAATAAATTATTAAGGGATTATTAAGTAGGATATAATAAGGGTTAAGACTAGGCCTAATAAAGGACCCTTTAAATTAGAGTATTAATATATAAAGTATATTAGACCCTAGGGTAGGATCTATCTTTAATAATTTTACCCTAAGTTAGTCTATTAAAGGCTAGTTAAAAGAGCTTAATAGTTAATACCTTAAAAGCTATTTAAAGCTTAAAGACTTACCCTTTTATAAGGGGAAGAATATATATAAATATAAGAAATAATATTATATTATAAATATTATATTTTAATTAATATTTAATAAATTCTTAATTAAGTTTATAAAGATTACTTAGGTTATATAATTCTTAAAAGGTAAATTTATTAAGTTATAAAATTATTATAAAAAATTATTATTAAAGAGAGTAGTTATTTAAGAGTACTTTACTTAATATTTATTAAACCTTATTAAGGACCTAATAAACTACTAGTTTTATAATATATAATTATACTTAAATATATAATAAAACTTTAAATAGTTAATATAAAGCTTTAATATATATTTAAGTAGAATTAAATTATAAATCCCTCTTTTTTTAAAGTAATATTAATAGATTAACTTCTTTATAAAGTTATATCTAGACCTTTAAAAGGCCCTTATAAATTATTAAGACCTCTTTATAATTAAAGAAAGCTTAATTACCCTTACTATTTAATTAGAGAATAATAAGTAATATTATATTAAAAGAATAGTAGGTAATAGTTATATTATTAAAAAAGGGGGATTATTTTAATAAATAGAATTAAGGTTAAAAGAGGGAAGGAAGTTAAAATAGGAGTATTAATCCTTTTATAAAGGTAGGAAGTATTTAATCTATTAATAATTATAATAAGTTATTAGATATTAAGGAAGGATTAATATATTTTAATTATAAAAAGAAGGGGTATTATAATAAGAATTATTATAAGCCTAGAATACCTAGGAACTTAAATATAATACCTATTAATACTATTAGAAAAGGGATTATTAAATTAAAAAAAGGAAGTATACCTCTATTTAAACCTTAATATTAAGGTATTTACTTATTAAAAGGGGTCTATTATTAATTTATAATATTAATATTAATAGTTCTATTAATATATAAGGTATATAAGACTATATAAATATTTTAATAAAGATTAATATAAAGATTAATATTATCTCTTAAAGCTTTATTAAGTAATATAATTTAAAACCCTTAAAGGGTTATTAGCTATTAATTCTTAAATAGATAAATAGTTAGTTAATCTATTATTATTATAAGTATTAAATAGAGTACTACCTTATTAATAGTTAAAGATAGCTAGGTTAATATACTAGTATATTCTATATAATTAAGAAGAAGGGGTTACCTATTATTCTTAATATACCTACCTTATTAAAAGCTAAGGTATAAGTAGATTTAAAGAGTTAAAAGTAGTAATTTTTATTAGACTCTATTAATATATCTATTTTAAAGTTATAAGTATTTATAAATACCTTTAAAGGTAAATTAATAATTTATACTATTATTTATATTAGGTTATCCTAGGTAGATACTTAGAGCTCTAATAGTAAAGTACTAGAGCTACTTAAAAGTCTTTATAACTTTTTAAATATCTTTTTTTATAAAGAGGTAAGATAATTACCCCTATTTAAGCCTAGGGACTATACTATTAATATAAAGATTTATAAGCCTCCTTATAAGCCTATTTATAATTTATTATAAAGGAAGTTAGAAACTTTATATATCTACTTAAATAATATTAAGTTAAAGGGTTAAATATAAGAGTCTATTAGCCCTACTAAGGCTCCTATTTTATTTATATTAAAGAAGGATAGTAGCTTATATTTATATATTAATTATTATAAATTAAATAAGCTTATAATAAAGAATTATTATCTGTCAAAATATGTGGTAGAACGATTAATTTTGGTTACTAAGTCTAGATGCGTAAGAACTAAATATAGATACTAAGAGACTACTTAGTTATATATTACTAAGTATGCTAGCGTCTTAGCAGGACCCTATATTTTAACACTCCTACTTAAACTATTTATACCCCTAAAACTAAAGAATATTTTAAAAATATTCTAAAAATAATTATATTAAACCACTAAATACTAAAAACGATTATATTAAACTATAAATTCCACTTTTTATAAAAATATAGTTATTTAAAAAATTATTTTAGGATAAAGCTATATACGGTAAAATTGTATTAAAATATAGTCGGACATATTATAAGAGGGTGACTATTATTAACTATTAATATATTGTTAGTCCTTACTATTATTATCTAGGCTTGATAATACTCATAATAGCTAGGTCAGTGGTTATAAGGCTCCACGCCGTCGTAGGGTCGCCGTTACTAGGTCTTTAGGGTAGTTAGTCCCCGTAACTTAGTGATAGTCTAGGGTGTCTTTAAGCTTACTCCCGCTAGTAATAATACTCCTATTATAATAAAGGACCTCCTCTAGACTAAGTCCCTTATAAAAAGTAACGAACTTCTCCTTATAAAGGGGTTTAGTAAGGCTATTAACTAACTACTAGTCCGTAGGAATATACTTAAGGTTAATAGTTCTAGTAGTAATTTACTCCCTTATCTAGTAATATTAGAGCTTAATATACTTAGAGTAAGTATAAAACTTAGGGTTCTTTATAAGGGTAATTACGCCTTAGTTATTACTATAGATAATTACTATCTTAAGTACTTCCTTAGAATAGAGTTAACTAAGTAGGTTCCTTAGCTAGATAGCTTCCTTAGAGGCCTATATCTAGCTAATATATTCTACTTTATATAAGGAAAGGGCTATTATAGCCTATTATTTAGAAGACTAGCTAAGGGCTACGCTGCTAATATTAAAGATATAGCCTAAAGTCGACCTACGGGTATTATAATCACCTACCTAGTTAGAGTTAGTATACTTAATAAGGTCTTATAGAGAGCCTTAGAATATAAGCTAGAATTTAATTATAGCGCGTAGATACTAAAAGATACACTTAATAGCCGATTAATATAACTTATTTAGGTTAGTAGTATAGTAGCTAATAGCTAATACCGCGTAGGTAATATTAAGCTAAGTTCCTAGTATAATATATATAAGAGATCCTACGGCCTTTTAATAGTTCTTCTTAAATATAGGGTTCGCCTTATACTTATTATTAGTCTTTTCTAGGTAAGTACTAGTTTCTATTTAAAGTAGTAACTTACTTATACTCCTATATATTAAAGTCCTATAGTACCTTCTTAATATAAGCTACCTAACCTAGTTATAATATTTACTATTAGCGGTCTTAAGTAATTATTATACTAAGGTAGTAGGTATATAGACTTAAATCTATTATCTTAAACTAGTTATTTAAGGTATCTTTAATCCGCTAAATAGCCTACTTATTTAGACCTATAATTAAGATATTATCTATATAAAGAGCTACTAAGGTTCCTTCCTTTAAGTTAATAAAGATACTTAATTCGGCGAATAGTAGTATAAGGCCTAGTTCCTTTATAAAGTTAATAAAGGTATAATATTAAACTCGTAGCGACTACTTAAGTTTATAAAGAGCCTTATAAAGCTAATAGACCCTATTCCCTTATTTATAACCCGTAGGTTAGTTAATACAAATCTCCTTATTAATATTACTATAAAGGAAGGCCGTCTTAAGGTCTATTTACTCTAAGTCCTAGTTTATAATAGCTACTAGAGTAAAGATAGCCTTATAACTTATAGGTTTTACTATTAAGGTAAAAGTCTTATTATAATTAATACCTTTATACTATTTAAACCTATAAATAACCTAACGTACCTTATAGTATATAACCTATCCCTACGGGCTATACTTTAAGGTATAGACCTATTTACCTCCTAAGGTATACTTACTTATAGGTAGATTAACTACCTTCTAGGTATTATTTTCTTAAAGGGATTTAACTTTATTATCTATCTTAAGGCTCTATTAGATATTATAGCCGTCTTCTATTACCTATTAATAGGTCTTTAGCTTAAATAGTTTAATCCTATTAGCGTTAGCGAGGAGTATAAGGGCTATTATAGCTAGAGGGTCTGGTAATAGATCCTATAAATCTAGTAGAGCTAGCTTAGGATAATTATATATTACCCGCTAAATAGCCCGTTCTTCCCTACTAATATATTCTACCCTATAGGTATAAACTTATTACTAAGAGGGAGCTACTTATTAAATAGGGTCGACGTCGTCTTAGATATCCCGCTTCTCTTTATTCTCCTTTAGAGCGGATATCTATAGGTGCTTATATAACCTAAAGTTTAGTTACTATTACTTATTAATACTAATATACTAAGGGTTTTTCTCCTAAAAATAGATATTATTTACCTATATAATCTATTATCTTATAGGGTTTTATAACTAAAAGATATAATCCCCTTTATAACTAAGGAGGTAGTACTTATTACTCTTATCTTCTAACTTCTTCTAAATATAGTATAAGGCGTAGGTTACTAAGCCTATTATTTAGAGGTATAAGAGCTTTAATAGGTATCTATACTATACTTTATAAGGAGTCTTCCCTAATTTTAAATTAGAAGACTAGATAGTAAGGTAGTTAGCCGTAAGTATAATCTTAGGCTAGAAAGACTTATTAAGCCTAGAGCTAAGGAGTATTAGCTATATTTTATATAATAATATCTACTTTAAATACTCCGCTATCCTATTTATCTAAGGGTTCCTAGGCACCGTAGCTTTATAGTAGATACCCTAGTCTTTAAGGTAATTAGTAAAGGCGTAACTTATATATTTACCTCTATTATTAATATAGAGGTAATAAATATAGTAGTCTAGATACTTATAAGCTACTTTAAACCGCTAGAATAACTAGAAAGTATTACTCTTATACTTAAGGTAAATAATAATTAAGATATAAGTAAAATTATCCTTAAACGTTATAAAGTATTAGCTCCCTTTAAAACCTATTAAGTTAAAGGGGCTAATAATATCGTTATAAATAAATTCTATTAAATACTCCCCTAGCTAAATAGTATCCTTATAAGGCACCGCCTTCTAGTGGCCTTAGATATAGTATTTATACATGAGTTCGCTAGAAATAAGCTTTAAAAAATTAATCCTAGTTAATATAGCCGGTAGTTTATTAATACTTTACTATCTAAGGTACCCTATACGGGCGTATTATAGCTATTAAAATTAGTCTAAGGGAATACTATAGGTATTAAGGGCTAAGGGTTTCTATAAGTCTAGCGTAAAAACTCCTATAAATTAGCTAGTATTAAAGACTACTAGACCCTTTAAGATAATATAGCCTAATTTAGTATAGGCTATATTTATATTAGTATTAAGGAGCTAACCTATAGATAGGAGACCGCCTACGCCTAGGTTAGGTACCTATATAGTATTAGGTATAAGTATTAACCTAAGCTTACTATTAATATTATAGTTAATTTTAATAGTCCTACTACCCTATAAGGAGTAATAGACGCCGCTAATACCCCTAATAACGCGGGAGGTTTTAATCGGCTATAGGTTTATAAATATACTATAATCCTAAAAGGCGTACTAGCCGTAGCTGGAGTTTATAAAGACTATACCGTTTAAGTCTAAGAGTAATTTCCTAGGAGCTACTATTAAGATAATAATATTATTACCCGCTATTTTATAGATATTAAACTTATTAATATAACCTATAAAGTTAGATTTACCGGGAGTCTTATTAAGCTTTTACTTCTTTAAGTTACTATTAGCTTAAGTAGTAGTAGCCGCGGACTTTACTAAGGCTTTCTTAAATTTATTAGGCTTTATATAAAGGAACTACTCCTAGTACTAGTCTATAGCGTAAGTATAGTAAGACTTATATAAAACGTCCCTATAGTAGCTATAGCTCTACTATAGCTTATTATCTACCTTACCTTTTCCTTAGGCGTTATAAGCTCTAAATATAGTAATAGTATAACTCTCTAAGGCTTATTAACGTTACTCCTCGTTACGGGCGGCGAGTATAACTTAACTAAGGGGGACTTTTCCTAGGCTAAAGAAGGTATAGCCCTAGGTATAAGTAATCTAGAAGGTATTAAAGGTACTACCTAATCCTATAAAGTAGAGCTAGATTATATAAGCTTCTAGTATAGCTACCTCTTTATCTAACTCCTTAAGTTTAGTATTAACCTCTTAAAACTAGCGGGTATAATTATCTATATCCTTAATAGTAGACCTATTAAAGTAGACTATATAAAGGTAATAAACTAATTTAATATAAATACTAGAGCCCGTAGGCTTAAAGTTAGTCTTAATTTTATTAAGGATAGCCTAAGCCTATAAGTTAAAACGAGCGGGATCTTTAATAAGTTTATAAGTATTAAACCTAAGATAGTTATAGATTATAGTATATTCCTTAATTTATATAACCTCTAAAAAGGGCTTAAGGTTATTTAGAACTAGCTAGTTATTAATTTCTTTAGCCTAATAACTATAACCTAAATTAGACTTAAGGATAGTAATTAAGGTAAGGGGAAAGCTCCTACTATTACTTTAACCGTTAGCTATTTTACTAGGAGTCTACCTCTAAGGATTTAGCTTTAGATAGCGACTAGCTAATTAAGCTCAGCGTGTTTTCTATAGAGTCTTAAGAGGATTCCGCCAATAAAAATACTAAGGAAGATAATTCTAATAATAAGGATATTAAGGGAGGAGGCGTCGGTTTATTACCTTTAACTTATAAGTTAACGAGGATAGTTTTACTAGGAGTATTTAGTAATAATTTACTAGCTTCTAACCTAGAATTATTATAGCTTAAGAGTAATTATAGTAGTTTATAGTCGCTATTATCTTCCTTAGTAATAGGCTTTTTAACCTCCTTTATAATAGCTTTTAGTAAGTAGGAGAAGAACTTTAACCTAGAGCGTCGGTAGATAGTAACTAAAATATTGGGAGATATTATAGTTACACCCCCTTTACCTATAATTACACCCCCTGACTACCTATAATTATACCCCCCCGTATTAGGTTAGCCCTACGTTGCTATAGTAACGCCTCTTATAACGCGTACTTCTAATATTTCTAGCTACTTATTATTCCCTAACTCCCCTACTCTAATTAATAATATGCCGTTCCCTATAGATCTACCTCTAGATAGTCTATTAGATACCTCTCTTAAGGCGATAAAAGTATAGATTAATAAGTTTATAAAATTATATAACTACGCGGTTAGAATCTAGAGGACTAAGGTTAATAAGAAGGGGGTAAAGTGAAAAGCCTAGTATTTTTACAACTAGGGGGGGGAAGAGAAGGTACTAAGGGGGTAGAAATAATTATATTCTACCTCTTAAATTATTAACTATCCCTTTAAGGCTATAATAATACGCGATTAGATTATAAATACCTAGTCTCTTAAGGTAGAGAACTCGTCTTATAATTATCCTAGTATAAAGTAGGTCGGCTATTAAGCTTATTAGGCTACTACTATAACTCTAGAAGTATAAGACTAAATTAGAAGGTAAATACTAGTAGGGGATAGACCTAGTTAGATTATTACTACCTTATATCTTAACTATAATAAAGATAATCCTATCTTTACGGCCTAGGATATTTATAATACTAGGGCGCGTATAAAGAGAGTTAGTCTTAGGCTACTTATAACTATATAAGCTCTTCTTTAATAGTTATATAAAGAGGATAATTAGTATATAAAATACCTAAAGGATTAGAAGGAGTAAATTATATACCTATTCTTCTCGCGTACCTCTTATTATAAGATACTAAAAATAAACTAAGAGGTACTTATAATAGATAGTACTTATAAGATAAATAAGTATAAAACCCCCCTCTTTATTATTACTAGAATTATTATACTAAATATATTATTCTATATAGCCTTCTACTTTCTTAAAAAGGAAGAAGTAGAGGATTATATATAGGTAATATAATAATATTACGATATATATCTCTTACTAGATATTCTAGATCCCTTAATTAACGTTATAGATTATAAATTAGCTCTTATACTAGCTCTTTATAAGCTATACCCTTAGTCGCGAAATATACTCTATATCTAATATATTAATAAAGACGTCCTTACTAATTATAAGGCTAAATTTTATATAAAGGAGGACTAGGACGAGTTCTAAGCTACCTAGTAGGTAGTTATTTACGCGTATACTATTATAGACTATAAGTATATATAGGATAGTTTATAGGATAAGTATAATAACTATAATAGTAGTATTATTACCTACTTAAAGCGGTGATAGATTAATTTATACTAGAGGAAATTTATTAGGGCGTATATTAATTAAGTTCTATATTTCTTTAATATGGTGAGTTTAAAAGCTAAAAGCGGATATACCGCGTTAAAGAGAGAGCTCTATTATTTAATAGGTAAGTATTATAGATCCTAGCTTATATTTAGCCTATTATAACTAATAAAATAATATAAGCGACCTTAAGGTAGTTATTAAAAAGATTAGAACTCTCCTTAGTAGGTAAAAGGTAAAATATAAAGGTAATATAGAGTTAGTAAAGATATATACGCCCTTTAAGGTAAAGATACTAATATTTTATAATATTATTACTTATATCTCCCCCTTTACCCTTAGACTTATATTAAAGTAATAGGAGAAGATATAGGCTAGTATATTAAAATAATATACTAATATCTTTATAATAATATTAGGTCTCTTATATACTTATAAAATTAAAAATTAAATAGCTAAGTCTAGTAGTACTAGTATACTTAGACTTTATAATATCTACCCTTACTAGTAATTTAAAAAGCCTACTTCCTATCTAACGTAAGAGTATTTAAACGCGTTAGAAGATAATAATAACCTTAACCCGCTCCTTACTATCTAAGAACTAGCTATTACCTATATAAAAGGTAGACCTTATAATTAATAGGAGCTACTTATACGCGTAGAATTAGCTATATAATAGTTAACTTAACGCGAATCCTTATAATTTAAACTTATTAAGGAATACCTTACTTACTAGAGCTTTAAAAACCCCTCCCCTTAAGTTAGTACCCTAAGCCGTCACGTTATAAGAGGTAGAGTAAGTACGCCTATATTAGGAGGCTAGGTAGAAGAAGATATTAGAGGTAATTTACTAGCGCTAGAGTAGAGGTCTATACTAGGGGTAAGAGAAGGTCTAGTAGTAATACTAAGGGGACGCGGTAAGGGCTAAGGCCTTCTCGCCTTACTAGTATAACGACGACGTACTTTATAGCCTAAGCAGCCTACTCCCTAACCTAAGCTATCTACCCCTACGCTCGCGTTACCCTTAGTTAAGGCGACTACTAGGCCTATACTAGTAGGACGTAGACCGTCCCCTATATTATAGGTAAGGAACTAAGTAGGATACTAGGGTATATATAATATTAACGCGTAGTAGCTAGATATAGGAGAAAGTATATATATTTAGTAGGGGGCTTAGTAGTAGTATCTCTATTTAAGACTACGCCTAGGGGATACCACTATTACTAGATATTAACTAATTAGATCACGCGCTAGCTAGAAAAGTTTTAATTATAAAGACTATAGTAATAGGCTATTTTAGATCTATTAGATTTTATAAATAATTAATCCGGTCTAAAGAAAATCGCGTTAGAGATATTACTAAAGTTTTAGTAGTAGGATCTCCGCTCCGCGTTATTATAGTAATATAGGGCTAACCTAATACGGGGGGGTATAATTATAGGTAGTTAGGGGGTGTAATTATAGGTAAAGGGGGTATAACCGTAATACCTCCTAAAATATTAGAATAAAAACGGGATTTAAGGAGTATTAACTTAAACTAGTTTAGCTTAAAAATTATAGAAGGAAGATTAATAAGTCGTTTACTATAATAAGCTATCCTTATATTCCTAAGAATATAAACTTTAGGGGGCTAACCTAATAGGAATAGCTAGGCTAGTAATTACGGTAGTAGGAAAAGCTAGCTCTAGGCCTAGTTAGATAGTTAACAGCTACCTAATAAGATCTAGAAGAATTAAGATAGCTAGGGCCTAACCTCCTTTTATAGAGATTTTTCCCGGGACCTAACCTCCTTTAAAGAGATTTTTCTAGGGGGAAATAGCTAAATAATACTAAAAGGCGTAATATAGTAAAGCGGAGATTACTATAGAGAATAGTATCTATAGTAATTATTTAGGAGGAGGAAGTATCTTTCTTTCCCTAAGTATAAGGTAGTAGTAGTCTACCTAAGAAGGCTTAATAGAGGGAGTATTAACGGGATTTCTACTTATAGAATTAGTATTTATTATAATAATAAGGTTAGAAGCGGGTATTTACTTAGGGGGCTAAGTGCGGTTATTTAGTAGCGCTTACCCTAATAATAATACTATAATAGCCCTTATAGCTAGTCTCTCTAGACCCTATAATTATAAATTAGTTAAGTTTACTTATTTATCTAAGGTTACCTACGGTAGTAAAGGCTAAGTACTTTAATAAGAAGTCGAGGAATTTTAGGTAATATACGCAGTAATAGTAATTATTAACTTACTAAAAGGACACTAGAGGCTACTAAGACTTCGGTACTAGATTAATAAAGATAGGATAAGTAATAGCTATAATTAGAATAAATGCCTATACCTCTAGGCTTATAACCTATTAAATTGTGTAGTAGAATAATCAATTTTAATTGCTAAGTCTAGATGCGTGAGAACTAAGTATAGATACTAAGAGACTGCTTAGTTATATATTACCAAGTATGCTAGCGTCTTAGTAGGACCCTGTATTTTAATATTATCTTCTCCCTTTAATTAATAAAATATTTAATTACTTATAAGGTTTAAAGATATTTATTAAATTAGACTTTAAAGATACCTATTATAAGATTTATATTTATAAGGGTAATAAATAGAAGATAGTATTTTATATATAATATAATTACTTTAAATATATAATTATATTATTTAAGTTGATAAATATTTTAACTATATTTTAAGCTTATATTAATAGAGCTTTAATAGGCCTAGTAGATATTACTTATATAATATACCTTAATAGTATTTTAATTTATTTAAAAGATATCTTAAGTTATAGGTAATATATCTATTAAGTACTTAAATAGTTATAAAAGTTTTAACTTTATATAAATTAAAAGAAATATAAATTCTATATTAATTTAATAGAATTCCTTAAATTTATTATAAGTATTAATAGTATATTAATAGATAGTTATAAGGTATTTACTATCTAAGATTAACTAGTATTAATTATATATTAGGAAGTCTAAGTATTTTTAGAATTTATAAACTTTCATTAATATTTTATATATTATTATTTATAAATAGTATCCCCTTTGACTAGCCTTTTAAAAGGTAGTAGGGATAAGAAAAAGTTAAGACCCTTTATATAAGGTATTAATAAGGAGAAGGTATTTTATAATTTATATTATACCTTTACTATTATACCTATCTTAATATATTTTAATCCTAATAAGAAAATTTTAATTAAAATAGATATATCTAATTTTATTATAACTACTATCTTATCTTAATAGGATAATAATAGGGCTTAATATCTAGTAGCTTTCTAGTCTTATAAATTAATACCTATTAAGACTAGGTATAAGATATATAATTAAGAGCTATTAATAATTATTAATAATAAAAAAGCTTAATTATAACTTCTACCTTAAGTATTTATAATTAAAAGAATAAAATCCCTAAGTAGATTAACTTATATAAAATTAGTAATTCCTTATTTAAAAAAAGTAATATTAAGGAGTATTTTAATATTATTAAAAGCTTAAAGGAGTAGCTTAATAATATTATATTTATTATAATATACTTAAAAGTAGGTAATAAAAGCCTATTATTTAAAATTAAACTCCCTTTAAAATTTTAGGAGTTTTAAGATATCTTTTTAATTAAGAATATTAAGGTATTATTAGCTTATATACCTTATAATTACGCGATTAATATAAAGGAGAATAAGGAACCTCCCTTTAACCTACTTTATAATTTATTAAAAAAACATTTACGCGTATTAAAGGAATCTTTTAAGTAGTCTTTAAAAAAGGTTAAATTTAATATTTTATAAGCTTAATAGGTATATTAATCCTTTTTATATTAAAAGAGATAGAATATTATATTTATATATTAATTATAAGGCGCTTAATAAGATTATAATTAAAATTAAAACTCCCTCCTATTAATTAATATTAAGTACTTAATTAAGTTAGACCTTAAGGATATATATTATTACTTACAAATAAGAAAGGATAATAAATAGAAGATTATATTTTATATAAGGTATAATTATTTTATATATATAAATATACCTTTTAAACTTATTAATATACTTACCTTATTTTAAATATATATTAATAAGGCCTTAATAAGACTATTTAATATTATTTATATTATTTATCTAAATAATATTCTTATTTATTCCTAGGATAAAGAGTTTTATATTAAAGTTATAAAAGTTATACTTTAATATCTTCATAAATTTAAGCTTTATATTAGCTTAAAGAAATATAAATTTATAATAATAAAAGTAGAATTCCTTAGCTTTATTATTAATTATAATAGTATATATATAAACCTATATTAAGTAGATATTATAATAAAATAGCTAGAATTAAGGAATATTAAAGATATTTAAATCTTCTTAAAGTTTATTAATTTCTACTATTAATTTATTAAATACTATTCCTCTATTATTATAATATTAATAGACTATCTAAAAATAATAATTTATATATTAAAAATAAAAAATTAATATTAAGTAATATTATAAGAGTAGTATTTAAGTAGTTAAAGTAACTCTTTTAGGAGGTACTATTACTTCTATATTTTAACTTAATAGAGGAAATTTAATTAGAGACTAATATTTTAATTCTAGCTATTATAATTATTTTATTATAAAAGTTCCTAATTAGTATTAAAAGGGTAGAAGTAGAATAATATCCTATTACCTTTTACTCTTATAAATTATATTTAGTAGAAACTAGATATAAGACTTATAACTAGGAACTACTTATAATAATTAAGGTATTCTAGATATAAAGGTACTTTTTAAAAGGTAGCTTATACTTAATT
>JAABUX010004302.1_pt1 | contig 18174 bp, 19 predicted proteins | sample 5561851 | NCBI WGS metagenome assembly JAABUX01 (sample SAMN10711883, study PRJNA513361) | rock metagenome | isolation source: Antarctica rocks | place: Antarctica: Victoria Land, Richard Nunatak red sandstone | collected 2016-01-03 | reverse complement strand
CCTTCGGGATGCGGTTCTATCCGCTCCTGCAAGAGGAGTACTTCGTCATCCGCGACGCCCTCAAGGCACGTGGATCCGACGCGCTTACGTCAATGAATCCTGTGAAGCTAATCAATGGCGTGGCCCTTTCGGCCATCCCGCTGGGCTTAGGAGCGCTGCGCCGCAGCCAGCACATCGCGCTTGCAATGGAGTTGCGAGGATTCAGCTTCCCTGAACAGACGGGTGTGCCCCGAGTCCTCTACCGGGACGTCCGAATGCGCCGGCGAGACTGGGTAGTGTCGGGCGGATTCCTGTTGTTGCTCCTGCTGACCGTCGGACTGCGGCTGAGCGGGTTATTGCACGAAGCCAAGTTCTAGGAGGTCTTGATGAAGATCCTTGTCATCAATCCGAACACCACGATGAGCATGACGCACGCCATTGCTAACGCATGCGAGAAGGTTGCCCAGTCCACCACCGAAATCGTAGCGGTAAGCCCTAAGCGGGGCCCGCGCTCCATTGAGGGATACGTCGAGGATTATGTGGCCGCTGTAGCGACCCTCGAGACCATCCTCGCAAATCGCGGACGATATGATGCTTATGTAATAGCCTGTTACGGCGACCCTGGTCTCCACGCCGCCCGCGAGCTGGTCGAGGAGCCAGTCATCGGCATCGCCGAGGCTTCCATGCACATGGCCTGCCTCGTCGCGCATAAGTTCTCGATCGTCAGCGTGTTGCACCGCATTAGGCCGATGCTGGAAGACATGGTGAAGCTCGAGGGCTTCTCCGAACGCTGCGCGTCAGTGCGCACCACCGAACTCGCGGTCCTGGACATCGAAGAGGACTACGAGCAGGCCGAAAAGATGTTGATCGCCGAAAGCCGCCGGGCGATGGAGATAGATGGCGCCGAGGCGATCTGCCTCGGCTGTGCCGGGATGGGTCCGCTCGACAAGGGCATGCAAGCCGCCTTGGGAATTCCCGTTCTGGACGGATGTGGTTGCGCAATCAAGATGGCCGAAGCCTGCTTCGACTACGGAATCCAGACGAGCAAGTTCAAGGCGTTCAAGGAACCTGAACCAAAGGAGTACCTTCAATGGCCGCAATTCGACCAGGTGTCACGGTTGGCTGAGGCGCGCTGATGATCCTCGCCGGGGTGGACATCGGCGGTACCTTCACCGACATCGTGCTGACCGATACCAAGAGCAAGCGCAGTTACATCCATAAGGTGCCCACGACGAGCGGGGATCCCTCGCAGGGCATGGTGCAGGGCCTCCTCGAGCTGGCGGACAAGGTCAACCTTGAGAGCGCCAAAATCGATCACATTCTCCATGGGACGACCATCGCGACTAACGCGGTCCTGACCTATGAGGGCGCCAAGACTGGGATGATCACGACCGAGGGCTATAGGGACATCCTCCATATCGCGCGCCATCAGCGCCCGCAGCACTACTCAATCATGCAGGAGGTCCCCTGGCAGGACAGACCATTGGTCAGGCGCCGGCACCGCAAGGTCGTCAAGGAACGCATCAAACCTCCGCATGGTGAGGTCGAAACACCTCTCGACCAGGACGAGTGCCTGCAGGCGATCCGTGAGCTCAAGGCGGCCGGCGTGGAGTCGATCGCTGTTTGCTTCCTGTTCTCGTACCTCAACCCGGAGCATGAGGAACGCGTGAGAGCACTGATCGAAGAGGAGTATCCCGAGGCGTTCGTCAGCACATCGGCGAGCATCTTTCCGCAGTTCCGAGAGTACGAGCGCTTCACTACCGCTGCCATCAACGCCTTCGTGGGCCCCAGAGTGAAGAAGTATATCGAGCATCTCGAGCGGTCAGTCGACCAGGCGGGCATGAACGCCGAAATTCACTTGATGCGCTCCAACGGCGGGGTCGCCACCGCCCGGTCGGCGGCTGAGCAACCCGTGACAATGCTGCTATCGGGCCCTGCTGCCGGCGTGCTAGGTGGGGACTGGGTCGGCCGATTGGCGGATCGGAGGCGCCTAATAACCTTCGATGTGGGCGGCACGAGTGCCGACATTGGGATCGTCACCGAGAGAGGTTTCGTTGAGGCAAGCGCTCGGGATACCCAGATCGCCGGCTATCCGGTGATGGTCCCGATGATCGACATTGAGACCATAGGCGCTGGCGGTGGCAGTATCGCCTACGTCGATCAAGGAGGCGCGTTCCGCGTCGGGCCGCGAAGTGCGGGTGCGAACCCGGGTCCGGCCTGTTACAAGCGAGGCGGCCAGGAGCCGACGGTGACCGACGCCAATCTGGTACTCGGCAGGCTTCACCCGGAGCACTTTCTCGCGGGCCAAATGGCGGTCGATCCGGCTTTGGCAGAGACAGTCATCGACCAGCTTGCTCAGCAGGCTGGCCTGTCGCGTGAGGAAGCGGCCGAAGGGGTCCTTACGATCGTCAACAGCAATATGGCGAACGCCATCCGAGGGGTTACCATTCGCAAGGGTCACGATCCTAGGGAATTCACGCTGGTGGCCTTCGGCGGAGCCGGCCCCCTGCATGCTGCCGAGGTGGCCGAATCGCTGGACATACCCGAAATACTGGTGCCGCCCCACCCTGGCATCACCTCGGCGATGGGACTTCTGACGACCGACCTCAAATACGACAGCATCCGAGCCGAGTTCATGCTCAGCTCCAGCGTAGTGCTCGATAAGCTCAATGCCGACTTTGAAGACCTCGAGCAATTAGTGCGAGCGCAGCTTCGCCGTGACGGGGTGGCGGAGTCCAAGATCAAAGTCACACGCGCCGCCGATTGCCGGTATGTCGGCCAGGGCTACGAGCTTCGAGTCACAGTTCCTAGCGGCACTCTCGACGCGAGCCGTTTGGAGCGTGTCTGGTCGGAATTCCACAAGTTGCACGGGACCGAATATGGTCACAGCTTCACGGGCAGCCCTGTCGAGCTGGTTGCCGTCCGAGTAGTCGGCGTGGGTTCGATGCCAAAGATCGGCCCTATAAAGCGCTCGAACGGCACTGCCGATAATCCCGTCCTCGGTCGCCGAGACGTGTACTTTCGGGTGGCGGGAGAGCTGAAAGCCTTCTCGACCACATACTACGATCGCGACCGACTCGCCGTCAACGCCCGCTTCGATGGCCCGGCCGTCATCTTTCAGCTTGACAGCACGACGGTCGTGCCTCCGGGCTGGACGATCAACAACGATTCAAGTGGGAGCCTCATCCTTCAGAACACGGTGCCGAGTAGGAGGTCCATAAATGGCAAGGGCCACTAGTCCCCGCGCCGATCATCGCGACCAACGAATTGATCCGATCACAGCGCGTGTGATCGCCGGCGCCCTGGAGAGCATTGCGATCGAAATGGGCCACAAGCTGACCAGAATGAGCTACTCGAGCATCATTCGGGAATCGGAAGACTTTGGCTGCGCGTTGCTCGACACACAAGGCAGACAGCTTTGCGAGTCGACCTTCTCCACGCCGCTCCAGCTTGGGCCAATCCCAGGTTACATGCGAGGTATCTTCCGACTCTTCAAGGAACGCAGTCAGGATTTTTGCCCGGGCGACGTGATTATTCACAACTCTCCGTATCACGGCGCCTCACACGGACCGGACATCGGCTTCTGTGTACCCGTCTTCTACCGCAAGGATCTGATCGGCTTCTCCTTTACGACCGCACATCACTTGGACGTCGGTGCACTCAGCCCGGGCAGCTGTGGAATCGTTGACGCCCAGGACGCCTATGCGGAAGGGCTGCAGTTCCTGGCCCTTAAGGCTTATGACAGGGGCGTCAAGAACGATGCCCTCTGGCGCATGCTACGGGACAACATTCGTGCCTCCGACATGGTCGTCGGTGACATGGAGGCCCAAGTCGCGGCGTGCCAGATCGGAGCCGAACGCTTCGTCGAGCTGGTCGACCGTTACACGGTCGAACGAGTGATGGCGGCCAGCGAGGACCTGATGGATTACTCCGAGCGCATGCTGCGTCAGGAGATTGCGGAACTTCCGGATGGCACTTATGAAGCCGAGGGCTTCATCGACGGGTTTCCCGACATGGATGCTGCTTACCGTGACCTCCGGATCAAGGTCGCGATCACTATTGCCGGTAGCGACCTTACCGTAGACCTGGATGGCACATCGCCGCAGATCGATCGGCCGCTGAACATGCCGTTCGAGGGTACGGTCGACATAGCCATCTACCTCACGGTCCGGTCCGTGCTTCTGGACAGCGCTACCCACGAATTCGTCCCGCAGAACTCAGGGCTTACCAGACCAATCAAGATCGTGGCCCCGCGGGGAACCCTCTGCAACCCAATCTTCCCCGCTCCCACGATCGCTCGCTTTTGTCCCGGCAACATTGTCGCGGATACAGTCATGCGGGCGCTCGCGCAGGTGTCACCGGAGCAGGTGTCGGCCGGCATCGGCAACCTTAAGGTGGCCGCCTATAGCGGAATTGCCCAAGATCAGTACTGGGTATACATGGATATTACTGAGGGCAGCTATGGCGGCCGCCATGGGAAAGACGGAATGGACGCAGTTGACACCCTTTTCGCCAACACACGCAACAATCCGATTGAAGACATTGAATCGCACTATCCCCTGCGGGTTAGCCGCTATGAGCTCGTCACGGATCGGGGAGGTGCAGGTCGCTGGCGTGGCGGGTTGGGATCCGTCCGGGACGTCACGTTCCTAAAAACCGGTGGCATGAGCCTGGAGGGGGACGGCAATCGGTTCCCGCCGCCGGGCATCTTTGACGGCAAACCGGGGACAGTCGGAGAGGTGATCTTCAACGCCGACCGCAACGGAGAGGTGGAGATGCCATCCAAGTTTCCATACATGAAGGTGACGGAAGACCAAACCATTCGGACGGTGAGCCCGTGTGGCGGCGGCTACGGTGACCCATTGGAGCGCGATCCGCAGCGAGTGCTGGAGGATGTGCGTGACGGTTTTGTCAGTGCCGAGAGCGCCCGGAGGCACTACGGCGTGGCGGTCGTCCCGGCCGGGGCAGAAGAAGACGGCTGGCGGCTTCACTCGGATGAGACAGCCCACCTGAGGCATCGGCAGTAAGGACTGCGATGGCTAGGCGAACCTCGGTTGACATTGATACACAGTTGCTTGAGTCCTGTATCGAACAGATGGCGCAGCACGGTCGGCACCCTGAGGGCGGGGTGCAGCGGCTTGCCTACACGCCTGATTGGCAGGCAGCAGTTGACCAGTTCAGCAGCTGGTTAGCAGCTGACGGCTTGGAGGTTCGGAGGGATTCGGTAGGCAACGTGTACGGCGTCCTCAAGGGCGAGGAGGCCGTTCCGTCGATTGTCACCGGGTCGCACATCGACACGGCGCTGCGCGGCGGACCGCTCGACGGGACTCTGGGCGTCATCGCCGGGTACATCGCTCTTCGGAAGCTGAAGCAGAGCTTCGGCGTCCCCCGCCGGACGCTGGAGTGCCTTGCGGTTTGCGACGAGGAGGCCAGCCGCTTCCACTCCAACTTCTGGGGCTCTCGTGCCATAGCCGGGCTGATCCGACCAGGAGAGGCCGAGTCGATCTTTGACAGCGATGGAGTAAGCCTCGCGGAGGCGATGCGCGCATGCGACCTCGATCCGTCGCTGATCGCCCAGGCTCGGCGCTCGGACATCAATACATTCATCGAACTCCATATAGAGCAGGGTCCAATTCTTGAGCGAAAGCACACCCCGGTTGGTGTGGTTCGTGCGATAACTGCCATCGAGCAGCTCGAGTGCAACGTTATCGGTCGAGCTGATCATGCTGGGGGTTTCCCGATGGAGCTGCGCCTCGACCCGATGCTCGGCGCCGCTCAGATGGTGTTGGCGGCAACGGAGGCCGCGCGACGTCTCGGCCCGCCTGCGGTGGCAACGGTTGGACGGATCCGAGCGGTCCCAGGCTCGCCAAACATCGTCGCGTCCGACGTTCTGTTCACCCTGGATGCCAGGTACCCTGATCCGGCACAGCATGAGGCCTATATGTCATCGATCCGAGATACCTTCACGGAGATCGCTGATCGGTTGCAGCTGGGCTGCCGCCAAACCAGGCTGCTCTATCAGCCCGCCACCGAATCATCGTCAGAGCTGGTAAGGACTATCAAAGAGGTCGCTTCAGAACTCGCCATCCCATACCTCGAAATGGTCAGTGGAGCTGGCCACGACACCCAGGTGCTGGCCCGCGCAGGCGTCCGTCACGCGATGATTTTTGTTCCCAGTCGCGACGGCCGGAGCCACTCACCCGATGAGTGGACCCCGACTGACGACATGGTCAAAGGAATCGCCGTACTCACTGAAACCCTTCACCGGCTCGCTTATTGATGGGTCGATTAGGACTCGGCTGGCTTGGGGAGCCGGCAGCGCGGGAGTTCGCTGAAGTCGCCAGACAGGCGGAACGGGGCGGATTTAGTTCTGTTTGGCTTGCGGAAACAAGATTCACGCGTGAGGCAATCGTTGCCTCGACTGCTGTGGCGCTGGCAACTGAGTCAATCCAGATCGGCACCGCGGCGGTGAACGTTTTCACTCGCGGGGCAGCGTTGACTGCCATCACCTTTGCTGCTCTCGACGAGTTGACTCAGGGTCGAGCGGTGCTGGGTATTGGTCCAGGATCACCTCTGGTGCTGAAGCCTCAAGGATTCGCGTTCGATCACCCGGTGGCCAGACTGCGCGAGTTCGTGGCCGGAGTTAGGGCTGTCTGGCGCGGTGAAAGCTATCTCGGAGAGCACGTGCGCATCGATGGCATACGCATGGAATTCGTGCCACCACGCGCGGAGGTGCCCATCTTTCTCGCAGTCACCGGCCCCAAAGCCCTGGAGCTGGCCGGCGAGGTGGCTGATGGGGTCATCCTGAACGCCTTCACGAGCTCCGTTTACACGAAGCGCGCAATCGAACGCTTGCAGGCTGGGGCGGGTCGAGCGAGGCGCACATTCACTCGTTACCCGGTCACCGGCGCGGTCGTCGTAGCCTTGGACGAGGCGGGGCGGCCAGGCCGTGACTTAGTCCGACCGCTAGTGGCTTCCTACCTGACTGGATTTCCCAACATCGCCCGCGAAAGCGGGCTGCCTGAGGAGGAACTGGACCGTTACCGCCAGGTCCGGACAGTCCGCGGTCTCGACGCTGCGGCTGCGGAGATTCGCGACGAGGCAGTGGACATGCTCACGGCCACTGGCGACGCCGAAGATTGCCGACGCCGTATTGCCGAATATCGAAACGCGGGTCTCGAGGAGCCGATCCTCTTTGCAGCGAGCGCTCAGATCGAGCGTGTGATCGACGAACTCGCAGAAGCCTGAGCCGACGTGCCAGGCTTCACTACGATTCTGGTCATGGTCGCGGCTCTGACCGCAGCCGGCATGATCGGGCTACTCGTAGTACGGCTTGAAACCATTCGCCGCTTGCCGTTCTTTGCAGCACTGATCACGGGCCTACTCGTGTGGTTCCTGGTTCGGTCGATACCGGACGGGGCGGCGACCCTGGCGGCCCAAATCCTCCGCCTGGTAGCGCCACACCTTACGGGCCCCCTTGAAATCAAGCAGCTTGAGGTTGGCTTCGCTGTGCAGGTCGCCGAGTTCACGGCCGCTGCGATGGTCCTTTTCGCCTATGGCTTCGGTATGCGGCATGGACGCGGATTGCTCGATGCTCAGACATCCCGTGTGATTCGTATCCGATTCGTGGCCGTCGCCGCCGCCGCTTTCGGCTGGTCGGTATGGGCTCCCCACTCGCTGCCACACCCAGCAGTCGGGGTAGGGAGTGCATTGCCACTCTCGAGCGCGGCGTTGGGGGCGGCGCTCGGCATTCTTGCACATCGCAATCAACTTGTCGGCCGGGCGGAGGTCACGATACTGCTCTGGTTTGCCGGCCTGGTGGCGGTTGGCACTGCCCTCGGCCAGCTCGTGACGCCTGGTCTACTGTTGATCCTGGCGGCAGCCGCCGCATTACTCGGACTCGTTTACTTGGTCGGCCAGCTGATTGAGCTCACCTCGCGGGATTTACGGGAGGCACATCAAGGGGGCATGCTCCCTGCCACCATCGTCGGCTTCGTCGTGGGAGTGGCCCTCGGCCGCTGATCATGATCGTGGGTGAGCGGCGCCGGTCGGCCTTTATGGCTGGCGTCGCGGCCGCGGGGATCATGGAGGCCGCGGATCTTGCAGCACGCGCGCAGGCTGGGGCCCCATCAATCCCAGAGCTGGCGGCCAGCTTGATTACCTCACTGCTCCCAGCGCAAGCCTTCGGGGCGGTTCTTGTAGCGTTCCGATATACAGCTCGTCCACTGCTGCTGGTTTCGTTGGTCATGGCTCTACTTTGTCTTGGCGGCGGTGCAGCCGTTGCGCTAGCCCCGGCTCGATACCTATCGCGTCCCCCTCGAACGCAATGGGTAGATTGCATCCATTCGCTAGCCAGCCGCTGCTTGGAGGTGCCGCTTGGGCACCAGTTCTGACGCTCTCTGTGGCCTTTTCCGCCGCCTCCTCGCTCCTGTTGCTGCCACCGTCGGGACTTTCTGTGCTTGGACCGAACGCCGCTTGGCTACTACTCAGAAACGTGCTGTTCATCGCGATCTGCCTGCGACTGACTGGGGAGAGAGCCAAGAAGCAGGCCGCCGTCGGCGGCATAAGTCGCCGGTTGTTTCTGGAACAGTTCGGTCTACTGGCTTCGGCGTCGGTGGTTGGCGTGGCTGTCTTCAGGGGATTGACCGGCCTAGTGCGAGATTATCTGTCCACGACGCCCACCGGACGTGTGGGCCCATTCGGTGACGCTACGCCCCCGGTGACGCCCAATAGTTCCTTTTATGTGGTTTCCAAGAACCTGCTTGGCGATCCTGAGATTGGTGGCGATGGATGGCAGCTGCAGGTGCGAGGAAAGCGTCATTTGTCATTGGATCGCGATCAGCTGCTGCGTATGTCCGACGCGCGTCAACTGCAGACGCTCGAGTGCATCAGCAATGAAGTGGGTGGCGACCTGATCGGCACCGCGGATTGGGAGGGAGTGCGGGTCGCCTCCTTATTGCGGCTAGCCGGCGAAGACCCCGGTTTTCGATATGTGATCTTCAATGCTGCTGATAACTACTCTGATTCCCTTCCGATAAACGTTGCGCTCGATCCCTCCACCATTATCGCCCTCCGGATGAATGGAGCATCTCTGCCTCCTCGCCATGGATTCCCGGCTCGACTCCTCATTCCGGGGCGCTACGGGATGAAGAATGTCAAGTGGCTGAATTCCATCGAGGCGGCGTCGGACGACCAACTGGGCTACTGGGAGCTGCGGGGGTGGAGTCGCGACGCAGTTGCGAAGACTACGTCCAGATTCGACCTGCCGGCTCCCGGACGCGTCCACGCTGAACGGCCCATCCTGCTGGCGGGGATCGCGTATGCGGGTCGCCGCGGCATTTCTGGCGTTCAAGTCCGGATCAATGACGGCAACTGGGTCGACGCGCGGATAGACGCGGCGCTCTCAGAATTCACCTGGTCGATGTGGCGGTTTGACTGGCGACCAGAGTGGAGCGGCCGCCACGTTTTGGATGTTCGGGCGGTCGACGGTGTAGGCCGCGTGCAATCGAAGACGCCGGAGACCCCGATACCGACCGGCGCAGCCGGATATCACCGAATCACCGTCGACGCCTGACGCTTGGTCAAATGTATCGCCCTTCATGCCGGATTTGTTTGGATTGGGCTGGTCGGTTAGTGCCAGGCCACGTATTTAAGGCGGTCGCCCCAGACCTAGTCTCTTAGCAGACGATACCCGCAGACAACCGCGCTCACCTCGAGGTGGCGACGCTCTGGAGCTGGAAGGTGCGAGTGGCATCCCGGAGAAGAGAGCTACCTGCTCATCGTGCGGCAGATCGCGGATTATCTCGCGGTAGGCGTCGATAACGTCGCCGTAGGACGAGAAGAGGCGATCGACGGGCCAGCCAACTATCCCATTGGCTCGTTGCCGATGAAGCGTCCCCTGAGCCCCCAACCTGCCGGGGGTAGTCGATTGTTCGCGGCTGGCGACCACGGTCTGCCTTATCCGTACAGCACTTGGCCTGGGAACTGCAGTCAAACGATGGCTTTCAACTGACGCAGGTCCCTGACACTTGGGTCTCCACACCGCAATCGGGCATCCCTGGCGCTGCACCGGCAGCTCGGTTTCACCGAGGTCGAACGCGCTGCCAACTACCTTGGAGAGACCTTCGACGGCGGTTGGCGTCCTTATGCGCGCCGACCCACCCGACGACGCAACGCCCAATCGGAAGCTCCGCTGAAGGGACCTTGACCGGGCGTCGAGGCGTCAGCTTCTAGACCTTCTCGGAAGATCGTCTGGTGGCGGCCATCCACCGATCGGTCTCCCGATTCCCAGCGGTGGCCGAACGGGTCATCGATCCGGCCTAACTGCCAGCCGTGCTCTTCGCCAACGGGGTTGATCTCCGACGCACCGGCAACTATTGCGCGATCAAGCACCGAGTTCGGATCATCAACAATCAGCAGCATTCTCACCGTCGACTCGCGGACAGTCTCCGCGGGCGGAAATTCCCTGGGCGGTCGAGTGTGGCATGGCGCCTTCGAATGGTGATCGCTGGATTATCCCATCCATCGCTTTCCGCCACTGACTTACAGGTCTACGCATGGGATTCAGATACAGGCACCGGTGCCAACGGATGATGACTAACGCTCACGACCATTTAACAGTTCCTCCATTCGATCGGCGGCATCACGCCGAAGCTCTGGCACCACATGTGAGTAGGTATTCATGGTCATCGCGATCTCGGAATGGCCCAACACATCCATGACCACGCGCGGCGAGACGCCCTGCACCAGGAGCAACGTCGCGCAGGAGTGGCGGAGATCGTGGAACCGCCGTTGCTCCAGTCCGGCACGATCAAGGTGGCGATGAAAGTGACGCGTGACAGTCGTCCCTTCAAGCGGTAGACCCTCCGGAGTGGTGAACACGAAACCACTCTCCTTCCACTCCCCGCCGGACGCCAGCCGTTCCTCAACCTGCTGGCGCCTGTGGTCCCGGAGGCCCTGCAGAATTGACGCCGGCAGCACAAGGGTGCGTCGACTGCGATCGGTCTTCAGCTCCACCCGCTGCAGAACGCCGTCGACCCGCTGTAGCTGCTTGGTGATCCTCAGGTAGCCCAAGTCGAGATCGACATCCGACCAACGCAGGCCGAGCGCCTCGCCCTGGCGGAGGCCCATTGTCAGGGCGACCGAGTAGAGCGCCTGTAACCGATCTCCTCGAATTGACTCCAGAAAAGTTCGTGCCTCTGCGGGCGTGAGCGGCTGGATGTTGAAACGTCGGGATCTCGGCAGCTCTACCGCCGTCGCGGCATTGCGATTGATCATCCCCCAGCGCATCGCCTGATTCAGGCCGGCGCGGAGAGTTGCTCGCACCCCACGCACCGACTTGGGTGACAGGCCTTCCTTCACCTTGGCGTTCATCAGGGATTGGACCTGCATCGGAGTGAGCCGGTCTAGCGGTATTCGTCCCAGTATTGGCTTGATGTGGAGCCGGACGTGCACCTCGTATCCCATGTACGTCCACTGGCGGACCGAGGGTTTGACGCGTCGGCAAGCCACTGATCGAGGAACGCTCCGACAGTTGCACCACGAGCGTCGGTGAAGACGCCGGTGTCCTGGGCGTGAATGCCGCCACCCAGCTTCCTGCGTACCTCCTCTCGAGTCGCTCCGTAGTAGTACTTCCGGCGACCGTCTGGGAGCGTCATCGCTGCCCCCCAACCGCCGTTCTTGCGACGGAAGACGGTTCCCTCGCCGTTGCCCCGCTTGTGGGTCATCAGGAACGGCGGTTGAGCTGGTCGAGCTGCACCCGCCGGAAGTTCAGCGGTCCACGCAGGTCATCCAGGGCCGGAACAGTCCGGCTCTGCATCCACTGATCCAGCGCGCCCCTGGGAACCCGCACGCAACGTCCGACACGAACCACCGGCAACTCGGCCCTGGCCATCATCTGGAAGACCTTGGTGCGGTCGATGCCGAGCACTCGAGAAACCTCGCGGCTGTCGAGCAGCCACGGGCCGATCACGGCAGTAGATTCGGTTCCAGGCCCGCCGCTTACCGGCTCGATCGAACGCGCGCGTAGAGACATGGCAAACCTCCTAGCTCGCTGAGGACATGGCGGTAGGTCCCGGGGAACCGGACGCGGCGCCGGTTCCCCGGACCCCTCCCCGCCGCTACAACAGAGGAATGGCTAGCTGGACGTGGTCGTCGGTCCGGACGATCGCGGCTTGGAGACTCCTTTCCGGAGCCGAGTCAGCGCTCTCCTGCCGGCTCCGCTGCCCAAACGCAGGACTGAGCCCATGGTCATCGTCGACATGGCGCCGGCGCCCCAGCCGCGAACCATGCCACCCGCACTTCCGTGGGCAAAGCGCAGGGCCTGGAAGAGGACGGCCGGTGAGAGTGTGGCGATCAGCAGGATGGCCAGGCCAGTGCTCAGCCAGCCCGCCTTGCCGTCGGCCGATTGCGCGCCATGCATGGCCGGGATGACCAGCCCGAAACCGATATAGATCACTGTCGCGACCACAAACTTGGAGAGCATCAGCCCGACCAGGAACTCGGCCAGGTGAATGGCGGCGGCCGTCATTCGTGGCCAGATGGCAAGCACGCATACCAACGGAATGAAGGCTGTGACGGTGAGCATCAACGCCGCCCTGACCAGCAGCTCCAGCTCGACCAGGACGGCCATCAGGATGGTCAGCAGCGCAGTGAAGATGAGCGCTCCCAACGTGCCGGCACTGGCGTCGCGGCTCAGGTGCTCGATCGCTGCCGGATCGGTCAGGCTCTGGGCGTACTGGCCCAGGTCGGGCGACCAGGCGGTCGCCAGCAGGGCCGCGTACGCGGAGACGTACTGGACCAGGCTGAGCCCGCTGAAGGCGAAGAACACCGCGACCAGCACCCGTGGAACGAGGTTCCAGTTGAGGCCCATCTGGCCGCCCAGGATGTGTTCGATGAGACCGATCGCGATCACCGCGCCGACCACCAGCAGGGCGATCGCCAGCATCCGGTTGTAGACCGGAACGATGGCCAGATAGTCGGGCTCGGTGCTCTCACCAAAGGACTGGAGCAGAGCAGCCAGGCCGGCGCGAGCAGCAGCCGACGCCCACACCGCCAGTCCGACGACGAATTCCTGCACGAAGTCGGTGCCTGTCGGGTACTGAGGCCCCATCTATTGGAACAGGTGCCCGGAGTAGTTGGCCACGGCGACTCCGATGTAGAGCAGCGCCATGGCACCGATCGAGACCACCAGACCGCCCTTGGCGCGATCGCTGAGCTGCGGGTTGCTCGTCCAGCTGGCCAGGACCAGCATGATCAGCGAAACCACGATGCCCAGGCCGGAGACGAGCATCAGAACCGCCGCAGCGTTGTTGGTCAGATGCTGCAGACCGTGCAGGACGTTGGGCGGAAGTCCGGAGAAATCGGGAGTGACCGAAACCTCGGAGAGCAGAGCGCGCATGGGCAACCTCCTGTCACCAGCCTCTTCGGCTGGGCTGCCGGGCCCCGCGACACCGGTTGGCGCCGCGACAACGGGGGAGTTATCGGCGGTCTAGCACCTGCCGTCGCCAGGCCGGGACCTGATCCCAGCGGCGCATCTGGAGCTGGGCCGGCGGCGCGTTGGCGTAGAGGAGGACGGCTGAGCGCAGCCGCCGCAGCTCATCGACCGCGGTCAGCGGCCGGCCGGTGCGCTGCTCGGAGCGGCTGTTGTGGCGCTCGCCCTGGCTCTGCGACTGATAGATCCGCGTCTCATCGCCGATGGCGCGGGAGAACTGTTCCAGCGTCTTGAGGTCGCCCTGACCGGGCAGGAGGAGGCGGGCGCGGCAGTTGTTCCAGATCGTGCGCGCCTCCTCCTGCCCGTAGCCGGCCTCGATCTGGGCCAGGTCGTGATAGCAGAGCAGGAGCTGGATGCCCTGGCCAGGACCGCTGGAGGCGTAGCCGGCAAGGCGCGGCACACGGGCAAAGTTGGCAGCCTCGTCCAGGGCCAGGAGCAGGCGCGGCTTGAGCACGCCGCCCTGAAAGCGAGCGCGACTGGTCGCCTTGCGCAGCAGTGTCTGGAGGAGCGCCGAGAAGAGAGGCCGGCAGCGCTCTGCATCCTCAGCCGGCGCGACGAGATAGAGGCTTCCACCCGACTCCAGCAGCTGATCCAGGTCAAGCTCGCTGGAGCTGGCGGCGGTGGCCCGGGCGATGCGATCGTCGATCCAGAGAGAAAGTGAGGAGCGGGCGGTGGAGGCGATGGAGCCCGCTTCCTTCTCCGGCGTCTGAGCCATTCCGAACAGCAGCTCAGACGCCGTGGCATCTTCGACTGCGGCGGACAGGCCCAGGTATTCGCTCATGGCCGTCCGGTTGAGCCGCGCCAGCACCGAGCGCATGTCGCCGGCGCGCTCCTGCTCGCAGACGAGCAGGCCGGTGAGAAGGCTGGCGGCCGAGAGGTACCAGTGGGCGGAGGTCCCGCGCTTGCCCTCGGCACAGAAGTGATCGGAGATCTCTGCCGCGTCGGCACAGTTGGTGGCAGCAGCGACCGGGTTCCAGGTGGCCGGCTTCAGGCCCAACGCCTCGATCCAGGAGTGATCGACGTCCAGCGGCGAGAAGACCCAGACCGCTCCGCGGCTGCGTCGCTGGTGAGCCGTCATGGCCACCAGTTCCTCCTTGGTCGAGGTGGCGACGAGCGCGCCTGTCCAGCAGAGCAGAGTTGGGACAACGACGGTGGAGGTCTTGCCAGAGCGCTGGACGCCGAGCAAGAGCACGTTGTCCTCAGCCGGCGACTGCAGGAGCCGGCCGCCGAGCCAGCCCAGCACCACACCGTCTCCGTGCACCTGCCCCGGACTGGCCGTCCGGCCGAGCTCAGCACGCTCCCAGACGCTCGCCCAACGGCTGGTGCCGTGGCTGTGCGGCGAAGAGCTTCCGATCAGCCAGGAGGGCAGAAGCTGCCTGGCAAACCAGCCCAGGCCCCGGATGACGGCCGCCAGGAAGACGCCGATGTCGCTCATCAGCGCGCCCCCTCGCGAGCGCGCCGGCGCTCGTCTTCTACCTGGCGCTGAAGCCTCCACCGATAGCGCCGAGCTGCCGCCCGCAGTAGCGCCGAGGCGGCGGGCGCGCCGCTGCGATGGCCGTGCGGGCGCAACCGTCTTCTGACAGAAGATGTATTAGGTACGGCCGGTGCCACAGGGTGCGGGCCGACATGAGCAGCCAGCCGCGGCCGGACCTTCGCGCGAGGCTCATCAGGCTGGCGCGGATTGGCGCCGCGCTGGCGCTGAATCTCAAGCATCAGCGCCTCCTTCATGCCGGCCAGCCGCTGACGGTTAAGGACCAGAGACCGGTAATGGTCTGGACCGGCCTCACGCAACCCGGCCAGCACGAAGTGGACATGGGGATGGGCCGTGTTGCGATGCTCGGCCGCGATCCAGCGCAGTGTGCTGCCGCCACTGTCGGCTTCGAGTCGGCGAACGGAAGCTCCGGTCAACTGGCGAAGGTCGAGACCGTCGGCGTGCTCCGGCGAGAGAACGAAGCGGTAGACCGCCCGCCGGCGATCGACCAGTTCGCCCTTGTCATTGCGCGAGACCTGCGGCTTTGAGCCCTTGAGGGAGCGAGCCACGAAGTCCGCGAAGTCTCGCCGCTCCTGGTTGCCGGCAGTGCCCTCAGGCCCGAAGAGCCGTCCCTGCGGTGCACCCTGGTCGCGGTACGCCACGTACTTGAGCAAGCCGCTCACGCGGGGAGCGGCGGGTGCGGCCTGGGGCTCAGGGTGCTTGTCGCGGTACTGGACGTAGCGAAGGAAACCGCCCACCGCCCGGCGCACGAGGCCCGGCGCGCTGGCCGGCGTGTACTTCACAGCCAGGATCACGCGGTCACTCACAGCTGCCCTCCGCTCTCGCTTGGTCTGAGAAGAGAGCCAGCCGCTCCTCGGCGGCGGCCGCAGCCCGCTCGGCCAGCGCGGCCATGCGGCGCTCCCCCTCCGGCAGCACTGAGGCCGTCAGCAGGAGCGCATGCTCAGCGGCGAGGAGAGCCGCCAGGCTCGCGCGCTCGCCGTTAGCGGGAGAGCCCCCGACTCCTCGACCGGAGTCTTGAAGTGAGCGTGTGGCCAGCAGGCGCAGGGCCGGACTGAGACCAAGACCATTCTCCTCAGCGAACCGCCGTAGCTGAGAGAGCAGGTCCCCGTCGAGCCGGACCTGGATGCGATGAGAGATCCCCACACCTCTTACATGCACATCGAGCAGGCCGTCCCGGCGTCGTCCAGCGAACTTTCGACGTTCAGACGACGCTGGCTGAACGTCGTCTGGAGGGGCGAGTTCAGAACTCATCCGCCCAGACGACGGGCGGACGACGGCGAGACGACGGCGGGACGACGGGCCCTATCTAGCGTCTTGGGCATCACCCAGACAAGGAGGAAGCCCATGCCGACCAGGCCCGCCCCCGCCGTTCAACAGGAGGTTTCCAATGGCCAAACACCACCGTCCGTCTGCCATGGCTCGGGTGTCGTCACCCTCGCCAATGACCACCAGTTGGCGCTGGTGGGGGTGGTCAATGCCTATCGTGCCGGTTCCCGGTCGCGCTGCGCGCCGATGGTCCTGACTCTGATGGCGCCCGCAGTGGAGCGGCGCCTCGGCCGCCTGCGTCCGTTGCCTCCCGCGATCAGCGCAGAGGACATCCGACAACAGCTCCTCGTGGAAGTGCTGGAAGCCGCGCTAAGCATGCCGCTGCCCCTAAACCCACTCGTGCTCGAAAGGGCGATCCTTCGCCGCGCCTCGCAGGCTGTCAGCCGGCGACTGAGCCGCGAGCTCCGGCGCCAGCAGCGGCAGGAGCCGCTCGCGGACATGGCCCTCTGATGCTGCTCACGGAGCCTGCTGCGCCTTATCCTTTCGGCCAACCGCGCCACACAGGCGGCGACGCGTTGGAGGAAGAAATGGGAGTCCGGGAACCAGAGGCGCGTGACCTCTTCGGCTTGCCCAGCGACGTGAGGGGCTGGGTACTTGCGGCCGGAGCCGTCTCTGCTGTGCTCGTCGGGATCGGCTTGCTCTTGACAGGCGACCCGTTCGGTCTCCCGTTCATCGCTGCCGGCGTGGCAGCCTACCTCTTCCTGCACGCGCGCGTCTTCTCAGTGGTCATCTGGTCTGCGCTGGCGCTGGGAGCGTTGGCCGGCGCGATTCTCGGTGGAAGGCTCAGCGCGCTCCTTGTGGTCCTGGCGGCGGCTGCGCTCACCATGGTTGCAGCCAACCGAGCCGCCGGCCGGCAGACGACCAATCGCCCCGGAGCCACGCCGCCCAGCAAGGGCGAGACGACGGCGGAGGCCGATGAGGGGTCCGACTCCCGGCTGGCACCGCTGGTTCAGCCAGCTGAAGAAGTGAGGCGCGACACCGTCATCCGCAGCATCGGCCGCCTCCAACTGATCCACGATGGCGAGGACCTGAGTGCGGCTCTGCTTCAGAGGCCGACGCTGGCATTCCTCTGGAGCTTCCTGCTGGCGCGCTCGGTGCTCTCCGATCAGCCTCTGCTCCGCAACAGCCTCGCCGATGAGCTCACGCCTGGGCTCCCCAGCCAGAGCCAGACCAGACGGCTGCGGGACCAGCTCTACAACCTCCAGCACGACATTGCGCCGGTCATCGCCGAGCTGATCCAGGCCGACCGCATGCACGTCCGCCTCTGCCTCAACGGTGCCGACTTCGATGCCTTCCGGCTGCGCGATCTCAGCCAATCGCTCAGCCATGACGCTGAGCTGCTCGACCAGCAGGTCACGGAGCGCGCGGAGACGCTGCTGGCCGAGCTCGCTCCCGGCGACTTCCTGCCCGGCTTTGAGGAGCTGGAGAACGCCGTTACCGAGGGCCGGGGAGCTGCCAGCGAGATGGTCCGCGATGCCCGCATCAAGGTGGCCGGCTGGCGGGCAGCGCTTGCCTGCTCCGTCGCCGATCAACGGCTGGCGCGGCGCCAGCCTGAGCTGGCCCTGCGTGTCCTGGAATCGACTCTGGCCGACGCACCGAAGCGGGAGGACGTCGGCCGCCGTCTTATCGCCGCCTACTTGCAGACCGGGCAGGCTGCCCGAGCGGAACAGCTGCGCCGAGAGATCGGCGGCAAAGGGGAGGTTTGACCATGACTGTTCACAGCCCTGCAAACACGAAGGCCGGATCCTGGCGAGGCCGCTTGGGTCTGAAGGCCATGGTCGTCGTCTCCGCCCTGCTCCTTCTCATCGCCGGTGGTGTCGTGGCGAACGCCGCGCTGAGCCGCCAGAGCAGTCCGGAGGGGAGCTCCCAGGCATACCTTGACGGG
>JAABUX010004301.1_pt1 | contig 18175 bp, 14 predicted proteins | sample 5561851 | NCBI WGS metagenome assembly JAABUX01 (sample SAMN10711883, study PRJNA513361) | rock metagenome | isolation source: Antarctica rocks | place: Antarctica: Victoria Land, Richard Nunatak red sandstone | collected 2016-01-03 | reverse complement strand
GGTGCGCGCCACTTTTTCGCGTGGGCTGCATCGTCTCCCCTGGAACTGCCGCGGTCCCCACGGCACGCGCTCGCGGTCGCTCCGCGGATGGTTGGCGACGGACCCGCGAAGGAGGGACGCGTCGCCGCCGGCGCACAGCGTGGGCGTGCTCAGGCCGCGGGGGCCGCAGCGGTCCCCGTGCAAACGGCCTTCCCTAGTCGGCGCGAAAAACTGGCGCGCACCCTTTGGAGGGACACCCCTTGACAAGGCCGGGGCCTCGTGCTACAGTATCTCCAAGTAAAGGCTTACTGATGGGCGACGTTTGTGACGTTCGTGGGGTAAGCCGGCGCAAAGTGGCGCATAGGGGGAAGGTGCGATGTCGGTCTCCGATGGAGCAAAACCACGGCGACAGCGAACCCAGGCCACTATCCATAGTGTTGCCGCGCGCGCGGGCGTCTCCACGGCCACGGTGTCGCGTGTGCTCAATGGCGTCGGGACGGTGGACGCCGCGTTGGCGGACCGCGTGCGCGCGGCGTGCGACGCCTTGCAGTACTCGCCAAATCGCGCCGCGCGCGCCCTGGCCGGCGGCGGCTCGGCGATCGTCGGCGTGCTCGTGTCCGACATCCAGAACCCGTTTTTTATGGAGCTTGTCCGCGGGGTCGAGGATGTCTTGCAGCAGGATGACTACCTGCTTGTCTTGTGCAACTCCAAGGAAGATGCGGACAGAGAACGGCGTTATATCGGGGTCATGTGCGCGGAAGCGGTGGCCGGCGCCATCGTCGTGCCCACGACCGACCGCACGCCTATCCTGCAGCCGTTCGCGGACGGCGGCATCCCGGTGGTCGCCGTCGACCGGCGCGCGCACGGGCGCTCGATCGATACCGTGCTCATCGACAACGTGGCCGCGGCGCGCGAGGCGGTCACGCACTTGATCGGTCAAGGGTACAGCCGCATTGGTGTCATCAACGGGCCGCAGCGCGCCACGACGGCTCGGGAGCGGCTGGAGGGATACCGGCTTGCTCTGGGCGATGCGCATCTGCCCGGCGACCCACAACTCGAGCGCCGGGGCGCCTTCACCGAAGAGAGTGGACGGCGGCTCGCGGACGAGTTGCTGGACCTGGAACCTCCCGTTGAGGCGCTGCTCGCAGGGAACAATCGGTTGACCATGGGCGCGCTGCAGGCGCTGCACGCGCGCGGGCTGCGCCTACCCGACGACATCGCCCTGGTGGGTTTCGATGAGGTGCCCTGGGTCTCTCCCGGGTCCGTTTCATTGACCACCATCGCGCAACCCGCCTACGAATTGGGCGTCACGGCGGCGACACGCCTGGTGCAGCGTCTGCGCGCGACAGGCCCGCTTGCACGCCAGGAAATCATGCTGGGGCACCAGCTGCACGTCGGTGAGTCCTCAGCGCCGCTCCAGGCGCGCGGTTACGACGGCGTCCTCGCGCCATACACCGATATCGTGGTGACTCACCGGAGGAGCACAACCGTGGGCGCTCCTGGCCCGACCAACAGTGCAGTTCTCTTGCCTCCTTAGCGCCGGTTCGCCATGGCGTCGACGGAGAGCACGATCACGGACAGTCCCGGGCGCGCCCTCCCGTCCTGTGACGGGCAGCACGCGCGGAGCATACAGCGATCTAGGAGTAGGAGAAGGAGGTGAGTGAGCGTATCGCATGAGAGAAACGGCGCGCCTGCTGGTCCCGGTCGTGCCGGTGGCCAGGGCGAGCGACGCGCATCGCCCTGGCGGTAATCCTCCGCGCGTGCATCCGCATAACGTCAACGAAGGACGGTTAGCAATGAAAAGGCTCATTCCGATAGCGTCGTCGGTCCTTCTCGCACTCGTCGTATCCCTCACTCCGGGAGCAGCCAGATCAGCCACCACTGCGGCTCCCGCGCCGCTGGAGATTAGCCTGTTTGCGCAGGTGGATCCCACCTATCAGAGCGTCGCGCAGACCAACTGGTTCACGCGCTACGTCCAAACGACGTTCAACCTCAAGCTCGATTGGAGTACCGTCGCGCCGGCCGATGAAGCCGCGAAGCAACAGTTGTTGCTGGTAAGCGGCAACTACCCGGCAGCGATGTACAACGGCTTGTTTTCCCCGGCGCAGTTGTTGAAATTCGGGTCGCAGGGCGTCCTGATCCCGCTCAACAAGTACCTGCCCCAGTACGCGCCGAACGTCGTGAAGGCCTTGAGCGAGTTCACGGGCGCGAAGCTAGCGGTGACGGCTCCCGATGGGATGATCTACGGGATCCCGTGGCTGAACTACTGCCTCCACTGCGACTACTCCGCCAAGATGTGGATCAACACGCGGTGGCTGGCCAAGCTCCATCTGACGATGCCGACGACGACGGCACAGTTTGCCCAGGTCCTCCAGGCGTTCAAGAAGATGCCCGGCGTGAAGAACCCCATCCCGCTCAGCGGGGCGACGGATGGGTGGCATTCCGACCCCACCGTCTTCCTGATGAACTCTTTCACCTACCTCGACGGCGACATTGGCGGCACCGCGCCGCCGGCCTCGCACGTGATCATCCAGAACGGCAAGGTCGCCTTCGCGCCGGTGCAGCCGCAATACCAGTAGGGGCTGGCCTACATCCACTCCCTGGTCGCCGCCGGCGTGCTCGACTCGAGCGCGTTCAGCCAGCCAACCACGCAGTTGAAGGCCGAGGTGCAGCAGGGCCGCGTCGGCGTCTACGCCTGGGGCGTGGACAACGGCGTCGTCAATTACACTGCCGTGGGAGGAGGCAAGTCGTCCGACTGGGTGGTCGTGCCCCCGCTCATCGGTCCCGCGGGCGCCAATTACGCGGCCTTCTTCGGCCAGGGGCCGGCGACTGTGCCGTTCGCCATCACCAGCAAGGCGACGCCTGCGCAGATCAAAGCGATCCTGACGCTGGTCAATTGGATCTATACTCCCAAAGGGACGACCATCATGGACTTCGGCCCCCAGGGCACGAACTGGAACGTCGCGAAACCCGGCCAGCGCGGGCTGTGCAGTAACCAGGCCCTCTTCAGCATCAACTGGAACGCGCCCACGCAGAACTGGGGCTGGAACCAGTTGGGGCCCGGGTACCAGTCCGAGGCCTGGCGCTGTGGCGGCCCCTACACGCCCGTCTTCTCGCCGGCCAGCGAGGAGGAGAAGTATCAGACGATGACGGCGCAGTATTACGAAGGGCATCAACCCAAGCTGGTCTATCCGGCCGTCGAGTGGCTCCCACAATCGCAGACGACCTCGTTTGCCACCACGCAGACGACCATCAACAGCTATGTCGCTCAGTCGACCTACGACTTCATCCTGGGCCGCAAGAGTATCACCAACGGCTGGAACACCTATGTCTCGGGGCTCCAGGGCCTGGGCCTCGCGCAGTACCTGCAGTCGTTGCAAAGCGCCAATCCCACGCCCACGCTGACGACGGAGTTCTGTCCAGCGACGCCGGCCACGTTGCCTTGCCACAAGTAGCCCTAATTTGGTAGGGCTGGGGAGGGGGAGCCGCTATCGGCGCACTTCCCCTCCCTCCGGCTGCTGTCGCGTTGATCGACGAGGCGGACCGTGTCGAGGCAGTGGGGCGTGCCCCACGATTGTGAGGGCGAGCCTGCGATTGAAATCGCATGGCAAACTACGGCGACTGAAGTCGCTCCAAGGTTGCCCGTGGGTGGCACGGTCGCCACCCCCTAAACGCATACGGGCCAGGACGTACAGGTACGGCCGAGACACTTTAGTGTCCGTGGTTTGCCATGCGACCGCAGTCGCAGACCACCAGCATCCGCAATCACAATGTCGGGACGCACCCGAGGCAGTGCATCGTAGCTGGTGCGCGATCAATCATCATGGAGGGAGGGCGACGATGGCCATGGCGGCATCGAAGACAGGAGCGCGCGTTGTGCCGCGGACCGGCGCGCGGGGCACGGTCAAGAAAATGGCCAACAGTTGGCAACTGTATCTGTTGATCGCCTTGCCCACGACCTTTCTGATCATCTTCAATTACATCCCGATGATCTGGGTGCAGGTCGCCTTCCGCAATTACAACCCGCTGCAAGGGGTCTGGGGCAGCCCGTGGATCGGCGCGCAAGAGTTCACGCAGTTCTTCCAGTCGCCTTATTTCTGGCCGGTAATCCAGAATACGCTGGTCCTCGGCGTCTACACTCTGGTCGTCGGCACGCCCGCGACGATTATCCTGGCTCTCCTCCTGAACGAAGTCAAACACATGTGGTTCAAGAAAACCGTGCAGACGGTCACGTTCCTCCCCTATTTCATCTCCACCGTCGTGCTGATCGGCATGCTCAATATTTTCCTGGCCCCCTCCGCCGGCTTCTATGGCCAGGCAGCCAGCTTCCTGGGCAACCAGAATCCGCCCGATCTGCTGGGCAACCCGGGCGCGTTCGCGTCGATCTACGTCTGGTCCGGGATATGGCAGGCCACCGGCTACGGCGCGGTCATCTACCTGGCCGCGCTGGCGAGCGTCAATCCGTCGCTCTACGAGGCCGCGCGTATCGACGGCGCGTCGCGCTGGCGGCTGATGATCCACATCGACCTGCCGGCGCTGCGGCCCACCATCGTTGTCCTGGCGATCCTCTCGGCGGGCAGCATCATGGCCGTGGGCTTCGAGAAAGTCTACCTCATGCAAAATCCGCTCAATCTCAGCGCCTCGGAGGTCATCAACACGTACGTATATAAGATCGGCCTCGTCAACGCCGATTTCAGCTTCTCATCGGCGGTCGGCCTGTTCAACTCCACCGTCAACTTCGTGCTGATCCTGCTCGTCAACTTCGTGGCGCGCCGCGTGTCCGATACGAGTCTGTTCTGAGGGAACGAGAGGGGAGGAAACCATGGCCGTGAGCAGCACGGCGCGTCCGCTCCGCGCGACGCGCAAGAGGTCTTACGTCATTCGCGAAACGGCGGGGGACCGCGTCTTCTTGATCGGGGTGTATCTCATCCTCGGCCTCATCTTCCTGGCCGTGCTGTATCCCCTGGTGTATATCGTAAGCTCGTCGTTCAGTTCCGCCGCGGCCGTGCAGCGGGGAGCCGTCTGGCTCTGGCCCGTGCAGCCGACCCTGGACGGGTACCAGGCGGTGTTCCAGGATAGCCTCCTGCTCACCGGCTTCGTCAATTCGATCTTCTACACCGTGGTCGGCAGCCTTGTCAGCGTCGCGCTGACCGTCATGATGGGCTACCCGCTGTCGCGACGCTACTTCGTGGGCCGCCGCATCTTCATCTGGGCCCTGCTGTTCGCCCTGCTCTTCAATGGCGGCCTGATCCCCTTCTATCTCGTGGTGAAGGACCTTGGCCTCCTCAACACGCGCTGGGCGCTGATCCTGCCCTCGGCGCTGGGCATTTTCCAGGTGTTCCTGGCCAAGACCTTCTTCCAGACGACGGTCTCCAGCGACCTCTACGAAGCGGCCCAATTGGATGGCTGTTCCGAGTTGCAGTTCTTCCGCCGGATCGTGCTGCCGCTCTCGGGCTCGATCCTGGCCGTGCTGTTCTTGCTGTACGCGGTGAGCCAATGGAATTCGTACTTCAACGCCCTGATCTTCCTCAATGACCAGGATCTCTATCCCTTGCAGCTCGTCCTGCGCGGCTTGCTCCTGATGGGGCAAAATCAGATCAGTATGACGGCCATGACGCCCGAGCAGTATGTCCAGGTCCAGAACATGACCACGCTCCTGAAGTACGCGGTGATCGTCGTCGTCACCGCTCCCATGCTGGCCCTCTATCCCTTCGTACAGAAATACTTCGTCAAGGGCGTGATGCTGGGGTCGCTCAAGGAGTGATGTGAGGGTGGGCGCGCACCCGCCATAACGAGAGGGCGGGTGCGCGCCCGACACGACGATCAGAACGGGAGGGGCGCCAAGATGGATGACATGACGATCGAGCAAGGACCGTTTGAGCCGACCTGGGAGTCTTTGCGGCAGTACCGCTGTCCCCAGTGGTTTCGGGAGGGCAAGCTTGGCATCTGGGCGCACTGGGGGCCGCAGTCGGTCCCCATGTACGGCGACTGGTATGCGCGGAACATGTATCTCGAAGGATCTGACCAGTACCGCTACCATGTCCGCAAGTACGGACACCCGTCCCACGTCGGGTACAAAGATGTCGTGCCGCTGTGGAAGGCCGAGCGGTTCGACCCCGACGCGCTGATGAGCTTATACGTCGATGCAGGCGCGCGGTACTTCGTCGCCCAGGCGGCCCATCACGATAACTTCCACAATTGGAATTCACGCTTCCACGACTGGAACGCGGTGAAGGTCGGCCCCCACAAGGACATCGTCGGCCTGTGGCGTGATGCTGCCAGGAGCCGTGGGCTACGCTTCGGGCTGTCCGAGCATATAGGAGCCACCTTTTCGTGGTTCGTGCCGACCAAGTGGTCGGACGCCACCGGACGGTGGGCGGGCATCCCGTATGACGGACGGGACCCGCGGTACGAAGACCTCTAACTTCCAAACCGTGATGCCGCCGATAATAAAGACGAGTGGTATACGAGTAACCCATGGTGGCATCACAAATGGTTCGCCTACGCAAAGGACCTCATCGACGTGTATCAGCCCGACCTGCTGTACTCAGACGGCGGCGTGCCCTTTGGCAGCATCGGTCTGAACGCCGTGGCCCATCTGTACAACACCAGCGCCCGCCTGCACGGCGGCGTCAACGAAGCCGTGTACAACCAGAAAGACGCGAAAGAGGATGTCTTCTCCGTCGGCGTCCTGGACATCGAGCGCGGCCAGCGTCCAGACATTGCGCCCGCTCTATGGCAAACCGATACCTGTGTTGGCGGATGGTTCTACGATTACAGGGCCGTCTACAAGACGCCGAAGCAGGTGGCCGAGATGCTTGTCGATATCGTCAGCAAAAACGGAAACATGCTGCTGAATATCCCGCAGCGGCCCGATGGCACGGTCGACGACGAATGCCTGTATATCCTCGACCGCATGGCACGTTGGATAAAGGTGAATGGTGAGGGTATCTACGCGACGACCCCCTGGACGTCCGCCGGCGAAGGGCCTTCGCATGTCGTGAGCGGCCACTTCAAGGAGGACGAGGTGGACTGGACAGACGAGGATTTCCGTTTCACGTCAAAGGACGGCAAGGTGTATGCCTTTCAGATGACGTGGCCGGACAGCGGCAAAACGATGATCAAGAGTCTTGCCCTGGGCAGCGTTTCCCCCGTGGCGTCGGTCGAACTCCTGGGCTCTGAGGGAACCATGGCCTTCGATCAGACCGCGCATGGTCTGGCCATAGACCTCCCCGCGACGAAACCGTGCGACTACACGCAATGCTTCCGCATCGCGTTTCGATAATGTCTCCTGAGTCGCTTTGCCTGTCGCTCATCCAAGGGCGATCGCGTCGCCCGCCATGGCGCCGGTGATGATCGCCACCGCGTCCGACATGCTCTGGAGGTACTGGCCGCGGAGCGCGTGCAAGGCGTCATCCCGCGGATATCCGTGGTCGCGATCACCGCATGGTACTCTGAAACTGAGCACGAGCTGCGTCGCGTATGATGGCGCGACGATGCAAGGGTAGGTCGTTCAACAGACAGGTAGCGGAACATGGCGGGGGAACGAGCAAAACAGATCGTCAAGGCGGGTCAGGACGCCACGGCGGAGGCAATACGGTCGTGGCAGGAGAGCGGTGAGCTTCGTCACGTGCAGGGCAAGCGGCTCGACCTCGCCGACAACAGCCCCGACTGGTTGGTCAACCATCTCCTGAAACAGAATGACGGCGTGCCGCCGCTGATCGAGCAGGGACGGGACCTCGACCGGCTGCAGCAGGAGACGGACGCCATCGTCGAGCGACTGCGCAACCGACGCGCCTGGCTGACCGGCGGTGAGGCGGGGTGCACGCCGCGGTTGGCTCAGGACTTCAATAGGTCAAGGGCGCGCGGTCTGGAGGACTATCGCAAGGCCCTGGCCGCGCTGGACCGCGCCATCCGCGACTACAACCTCGTCGCCCCGTCGGCGCTGCATCGCTACGGCATCCGCGTCGACCACTCCATGGACGAGGTCGCGCGCGCGATCCCGCCGCTGCCCGTCGAGGATAGCGCGGTCGTTGAGCCTGACGCATCCGCACAGCGGAAACGCGACAGGCCACGGCTATGGCAACGCCTGCGCCGCCGAGACCGGTAAGTTGCAGTAGCCAATGGGCCCTACAGGGAGCGCTGATGGCCCCTACGTCGTTGGGCGCCCATGACGGCTGGAGATGCCCCGTCGGCGCCGTTGCGACGGAAGCGGGCCGTCCGTCCGCGCTCCCGGTTAAGGCGTGACATCAGACGGGAGCCCCGCCTACCGGCCCTGATTGGCGAGCCAGTCCGCGCCCACGCGCACCGCCTCCTCGGGCACGTCGGACGTGACCACGACATCGCCCGGTTCGCGCGGCAGGATCCAACTGATGCGGCCGCCCGCGCTCTTCTTGTCCAGGCGCGTCGCCGCGATCAGGTCGTCGGCCGCGACGCGGGGCAAGCTCACGGCGTCGAGCAAACCATAGGAATGGAGCAACGCGTCCTGCCACCGCACGAACTCCCCGTGGCACAGCCCCACGCGTTCGCCGATGCGCGCGGCAGCAGCCATGCCCCAGCCGACCGCCTCGCCGTGGCGCACCACGCCGTAGCCGGCCACGCGCTCCAGAGCATGGCCCAGCGTATGCCCGTAGTTGAGGATGCGGCGAGGGCCGTGCTCCAGGGGGTCCTCGCGCACCACGTCGACCTTGACCGCCGCCGCCCGCGCCACGATCCGCGCCACCACGCCAGGCGCGCGGGCTAGCACATCGTCGCGCCGGTCTCCCAAGATATCGAGCAGCCCACGGTCGCGGATCACACCGTGTTTGATGACCTCGGCCAGGCCCGCGCGCCACTCGCGCTCCGGCAACGTGGCCAGAACCGTCGTGTCGGCAACCACCAGGGCCGGTTGGTGGAAGGCGCCGACCAGGTTCTTGCCGGCCGGGAGATCGACGCCCACCTTTCCCCCAAGGGCGCTATCGACCTGCGCCACCAGCGTGGTGGGCGCCTGCACCAGCCGCACGCCGCGCAGGTAGGTCGCGGCGGCAAAGCCCGCCAGGTCCCCGACGACGCCCCCACCCAGGGCGACGACCGTATCGCCGCGTTCGACGCGTTGCGCCGCGAGCCACTCGTAGGCCTGCTCAACCGTGGCCAGCGTCTTGTGCTCCTCGCCCGCGGCCATCGTCCACAGGGCGGGACGGGACGCGCCCCCGGCCGCCAGGGTCGCCAGCAGCCGCTCCCCGTGCAGCGCGGCGACGTGGCTATCGCTGCACACCACGACCCGCCCGCCGATCCCACGCTCGGACAACAAGCGGGGCATTGAAGCCAACAAGCCCGCGCCATAAAGCGCGTCATAGCCCTGCGCCGAGAGCGGGATGTCGACGCGCAGCGTGGTCACATCAGCGGAATCAGCTGCCCCAGCGGAATCGGCTTCGCGCGGCATGTATCAATCTCCTTAAATTTGTAGTGGCTAGTACATGTTGGCTGAAATACCTTGGCGGTACGTGTGGGCCGCCAAGACACGTCAGTGTCCGTCGTTTGCCATGCGACTTGGGTCAGCAGGTCGCCATGAGAACGCAAACTTATCTGTGCCAAGCTGTACTAGTGGCTAGTGAACCTCACTCGTCACTAGCCACTAGCCACTAGCCACTCGTTCGCCGATATGCCGTGCGACCTGTCGCGGCGACAGATCGTCCGTGTCGACGATCAGATCCGCGCACGCGCGATAGAGGCCGTCGCGCTGCGCGGCCAACGCGGCCAGGCGCGGGGCCGGGTCGTCACCGGCCAGCAATGGACGGTCCTCGCCCTTGCCGGAGCGCAGGCGGGCCGCCAGCACATCGACGGGCGCGCGCAGCCACACCACCCGGCATGCAGGGTGGGAGGATAGCAGGGCGCGATTACGCAGGGACAGGACGGTCCCGCCGCCCGTGGCGACCACCCCGACCGGCGCGGCCAGCGCGTCCGCCAGCACGTCCTCCTCCATGGCCCTGAAACCGGCTTCGTCGGCGCGCACCAGCGCGGGCACGGACATACCGGCGCGCGCGGCCAACAGCGCGTCGGTGTCATAAAATGGGAGGTCAAGCGCCACGGCCAGTAAGCGGCCGACGGTGCTCTTCCCACCGCCGCTCAACCCGATCAACACGATATGGCCGCGACCGACCGGTCCGCCGCGCCCCTGCTGCTCCACAGCATCGTGGCTCACGACGCGGCCCTCCTTTGTTGTTCATCCAGGGCCGCCCGGCGCATCGCGGCGACCGGCGCATCGCGGTCCGTCCATAGTGCAAACGCGGCGGCGGCTTGCTGCACCAACATCTCCAGGCCGTCGGCGACGGTCGTCCCCTCCGCCGCCAGCGCCCGCATCAACGGCGTTGGGGTGGGCGCGTAGACCATGTCGAACAGCGCCGCGCCGGGCCTGGGCCGGAGACGGTCCAGCGGCGTCGACACGCCGTCGAGGCCGGCGCTGGTAGCGTTGACGATCAGGTCGACATCGGTAGCTTCGCCCCGCGCCTCCTCGGCGGTAACGGCGCGCACGCGGCCGCCATAGCGGTCGCGCATGCTTGCCGCCAGCCGTTCGGCGCGGACAGCATCGCGGTTGTAGACCGTCAGACCGGCCGGCGCGTGCGCGAGCAGGGCCACCGCCGCGGCCCTCGCGGCGCCACCCGCGCCGAGCAGGAGGATACGCATGCCATAGGGGACCAGACCCAAGGTGCTCTCCAGGGCGGCCAGTAGCCCCCGCGCATCCGTGTTATAGCCCCGCAGCATAGCGTCCTCGCGCACCAGCGTGTTGACCGCCCCGATCACCTCGGCCTCATCGCTCACGCTATCGGCCAGCGACGCTGCGGCCTCCTTGTGCGGGACCGTCACGTTGGCGCCCAGGTAGGGAACGGAGCGCAGACGCGCCACCGCCCATGGCAGCGCGGCCGTGTCGACGCGCTCGGCACGATACTCCGCGGTCAGGCCAAGGGCCTGAAACGCGGCGTTGTGCATGGCCGGAGAGAGGCTGTGCGCAACCGGATCGCCCAGCAAGACGACCAGGGGCACGCTTTCGTGCGACGTAAGAGCCGCGTCCATCTGTATCTCCATGGTAGCGTCAGTATACCGGCCTGCCACGACGGATCAGGAACGACGCGACATCCTACTGGGAGCGCGGGCGGCCCGTCCGCTTGGTTTGGCTTCCACGACGGTTAGGATACCCATGTGCCCGGTTGCGCCGACGGCGGGCGGGCCGCCCGCGCTCCCAGTAACCAGTAACTCCTGGAGTTGACCCGTCGCGGGCGGCATGCTACGGTAACATTGTGACTGCAACACCACGGCGCGGGCGACGGCCGCGCGTACGCTGGCCACGGCGCCTCGGCCCCCTAGTACTCCTTTGTCTGGCGGCCCTCGCTCTGGCACTCGTCCTGAGCAGTTGCGGCGAGCAACAGCCGCACGCGTTGGTCGGGACGAGCGGCGACCCGCGCGCCGGGCTCTCCGTCTACAAGATGGAGGGCTGCGCCCAATGCCACGCCATTAGCGGTGTCTCCGTTGGTGTGATCGGACCCGTCCTCGACGGCGAGGGCACGCGCCGAACCGCCGCATGGCTGCGCGGCCTGCTCACACCCCATGCCCATACGGTCGGCGATGCGCCGCTGAATCCGCGCGACCACGAGGATCTGGTGGCCTACCTGGCCTCCCTGTGACGAGTGGCCAGTGGCCAGTGGCCAGTGGCCAGTGGCCAGTGGCCAGTGGATGTGAGCAAGCAGTCTTCGCACCTATTATTCGACTGCGGCGGGCCATATGGCGTGTTGTCCTATATAGCTCAGCAGTTCCAGTGAGCCGTCAAGACACTTCAGTGTTCGTAGTGTGCCATGCGACTTGGGTCAGCAGGCTGGTTCCGTCGGGTTAACCGTGCCAGGCTGTCATATCCTCTTGGTTAGGGCCGTAGCCTAGCCAGTTGTCCGGTGTGCCGCCGTCACGTGTCCTGCTATGCTATGAGTAGTTGTACATCCGTACGTTATGTACAGTTTCATACTCCCTCGTATCATTGCAAGGACATACCTCCCACACATGGCATCTCACATCCCCGGACATCCTCCGATCATCCCTACCCGTCGCGGCTCCGGCTCCCGGCGCGCCACGGGCACGTCGCCCGACGGTGACGCGCCAAAGGGTCTGCGCGGACGTCTCGCCGGCGTCGTCGCGTCCGTGCGCGGCACCATGGCCGGCCTACCGCGCGTGGTGCGGCTGGTCTGGGGCGCCAGTCGCGCCCTGACCCTCATTATGGCCGTCGTGACGGTCATCTCGGGCCTGATCCCCGCGGCTCAGGCCTACATGGCCAAGTTACTGATCAACGCCGTCGTGCGCGGCATCGTGGCCAACGGCACGTTCGGCGCGCGCGGGCATCACGTTGCCGTCCAGGGCGTCTTCAGCATCCCGCTGCTGTGGGGCTCGATCCCACTGACGGGCCTTAGTACCGTCGGCATCGTGATCGTGCTGGCGGCAATCAGCCTCGTCATCACAGCGGTCAGCGCGCTGCTGCAGACGCTGAGCAACATCAGCCAGCAGTTGCTGCAAGAGCGCGTGGGCATGCGCGTGCAACTGCTGATCATGGAGCGCGCCGCCACGCTCGACCTCTCCTTTTTCGAGAACGCCAAGTCGTACGATATGCTGCAGCAGGCGCAGCGCGAGGCCACCTCGCGCCCCGTGCAGATGGTCTCGGGGGCCTTCGGTCTGGTGCGCACGCTGCTGACCTTCCTCAGCATGATCGCGCTGCTGATCGCCGTCAGCCCCTGGCTGGCCGTGGTCGCCCTCGTGGCGCCGATCCCATCGTTCATCTCGGATTCGCGCTACGGCTGGTGGGGCTACGCTATCGCGCGGCGCAACTCGCCGATCCGCCGCCGCATGGCCTACCTGCTCAACCTGCTGACCACCGACACCTTCGCCAAAGAGGTCAAGATCTTCACCCTAGGCGCCCACTTCATCGAGCGCTTCCGCGTCCTGGCCCAGGGCTACTACGAGGAGCAGCGCGCCCTGGTCACGCGCCGCTATATAGCTGGCTACGCCTGGGGCATGCTGACCACGCTGGCCAGTTCGGGTACCTACCTCTACGTGGCCTTGCAGGCGGTGGCCGGGCGGCTCACCCTGGGCGACCTGACCCTCTACACGCAGGCGGCCAACTCGGTGCAGAGCTCGTTCCAGGGTCTGCTCAGCGGCCTCAGCTCGATGTACGAGCACAACCTCTACCTGGGTTCGCTGTTCGACCTCTTGCAGGCCACCCCGCGCGTGCAGGCCCCCGCCAACCCCATTCCCTTACCACGGCCGCTACGCGGCGAGATCGAGTTCGACCACGTGTCGTTCGGCTACGAGGGCGTGGAGCGCAAGGCGCTGGACGACGTCAGCTTTACCATTCATCCCGGCGAGACCGTGGCCATCGTGGGCCGCAACGGCGCTGGCAAGACAACCCTGATCAAGCTGATCAGCCGCCTCTACGATCCCACCGCCGGGCGCATCCTGCTCGACGGGCACGACATCCGCGACTATGATCCGGCCGAGCTGCGCGGCGCCATCGGCGTGATGCTGCAGGACTACGCCACCTATCAGGTGACGGCACAGGAGAACATCGGCTACGGCCGCTACGCGGACCTGGAGGATCGCGCGCTGGTGACCGAGGCGGCCGCGCGCAGCGGCGCCGATGAGGTCATCGAGCGGCTGCCCTCCGGCTACGACACCATGCTGGGCAAGTGGTTCGACGAGGGCGTCAACCTGTCGGGCGGCGAGTGGCAGAAGGTGGCCATGGCGCGCGGCTTCATGCGCGACGCGCCAATCCTGATCCTGGACGAGCCGACCGCCGCGCTCGACGCGCAAGCCGAGTTCGAGCTGTTCCAGCGGCTGCACGCCCTCACCACGGGGCACACCGCCATCTTTATCTCGCACCGCTTCTCCACGGTACGCATGGCCGACCGCATCCTGGTGCTGGAGAACGGCAAGCTGGTCGAGGCGGGGACGCACGACGAGTTGATGGCCGTCGACGGGCGCTACGCCCACCTGTTCACCCTGCAGGCCTCGGCCTACCTGGGCAACGGCGGCGCCGCCACGGCGGAGTCGCGGTTGGCCTGGCTACAGGCGCAGGAACTTGAGATCGAGCAGCGCAGTGAAGCGGCGTCCAGAAGCTAGCCGCGGACGCGCCGGGTCGCGTCCGCGCCGGGACCAGCGCGCACCGGGCGGGCAAGGTAGCGACGGTGATGTCGCCGCCTTGCCCGCCCTCTTTGTCCGCGCCTCCTCCTCCTGGCTCGGAGACGAGGCGCCCGCCTTTCTGGCGGCGTGCGCCCGGCCGCCGCGCCTGGCCATCCGCGCCCACGATGACACGCTACGGGGAGGCCTCAGCGCCCTGCGGGACACGTTGGCCGCGCTAAACGTCGATACCATGGACTGGCCCGCCGTCCCCTGGTGGCCGGCGGCGTTGCTCCCCCCCGCGGAGGAGGGGGCGCGGCTGGCCGCGCATCCGCTGGCCCGCGTTGGCGCTCTCTACGCCCAGGACCCCGCCGCCCTGGCGGCGGTCGCCGTGCTCGACCCGCAACCGGGCGAGCGCGTGCTGGACCTCTGCGCCGCGCCGGGCGGGAAGGCGACCGCCATTGCCGACCGCCTGGCCGGGCGGGGCTTGCTCGTGGCCAACGATGTCGACGCGGGACGGGCGCGCGAGTTGGGACGGACGCTGGAACGGTGGGGCGTCGCCAACGCCGCCGTCCTGAGCGTGGCGCCCGAGATACTGGCCGCGTGGGCGCCGGCCTTCTTCGACCGCGTGCTGGTCGACGCGCCGTGCTCAGGTGAGGCGATGTTCGGCCGCCACGTCGCCGCGGCCGCCGACTGGTCGCCTGCGCACGTGGCCGGCTGCGCCGCGCGGCAGCGGCCCCTGCTCGACGCGGCCCGCGCCCTGGCGCGGCCGGGCGGCCTGTTGGTCTACTCCACCTGCACCTTCAATCCCGAAGAGGACGAGCGGGTCGTGGCCGCGTACCTGGCCGCGCACCCTGATGATACCCTGGAGGACGCCGTGGGGCGCGTGCCGGGCGCGTCGCCCGGACGACCGGATCTCGCCACGCTTGAGGAACGCATGGCCGGCGTCGACCTCACGCTCGGCCACCTCGACGGCAGCGACATCGGCGGCGCCCTGACGCGCTGCGTCCGTCTGTGGCCGCACCGCACGGTCGGCATGGGACACTTTGTCGCGGCCATCCGCGTGTCCGTTGCATCTGTAGGGGAGGACAACTGGACCGGAACGACGCAGGCGCGCATCCGTTCAATAGCGCGAGCGTCAGACCACGCACGCGGCATGCAGACAGGAGATTCGTTGGCGCGCAAGAGTCCTGGGGGCGCGGGCGTCCCGCCCGTCCCCGCGTTGACCCCGGGACGGGCGAGCAGCGCAGCGCGCGCAGCGCGCCCCCAGATAACCCCAGACCTTCTTCGCGCTAACGGACGTTCGCGGCGTGGGACGGACGAAGCCGATAGCACGGCGGACGATGTCGTGGCCGTGCAGTCGCTCATCGCGGCCGTCGCGCCGGGCCTTCCCGATTGTGAGAGCGGCCATGTGACGATCAGGGGCGATGTCGCCTATCTGCTCCCTCTGGATGTACCGTCAGAGCTTGCCGAGGTCGCGCTGTCGCCCGGCCTGGCCGTCGCCGAGCGCCGCGGCCGCACCTGGCGCCCGGCGCACGCGCTGGCCATGACGCTCCATCCGAGCCAGGCTGCCCGCGCCATCGCGCTCGACGAGGCCGCGGCGCTAACCTTCCTGGCCGGCCATCCCATCGCCATCCCTGTCGGCGGCAGCGAACAGGCCGACGGCCTCGCGCTTATTGCCTGGCACGACTACCCGCTCGGCTGGGGCCGCGCCCGCAACAGCGTCCTGACCTCGCTGCTGCCCAAGGGCCTGCGCCTGGTCGGGCCGAGTGCATCGACGGCCCTCGCCCGAGACGCCGACTGAGGCCTGAACACCGATCCTCGTTGAGGAGTCAACAATAGCCCAAGAGGGTGCGGAGCCTTTCCCGGAACACACCTATCGACGGGACGCACTGCCAACTTGGCTATTGCAAGCAGCCATAGCTCCCACTACTCTCAACCCCAGGGGGTAACGAGTGGTACACATGGAGCGGCCTGCCGCGCCTATACCTGCCGTGCAGAAGGTTGAGCGAGCACGAGTGAGTCGAGGTGCGCCGCTCCTGAGGCATCCTCGAGTTGCTGAGGGAAGCTGGGCGGGAACCAAGAGACGTACTAGGATCATACAAGAGGCATTCGCCGTCTGTCTCCTGGCCATTCTAACCATTGGGCAACTGATAACGCTGCTGTCGGACCTATCCGGTCGCGTCCCATCTGACCTGATAGACCCTCTTTATAACGTCTGGTCTGTTGCCCTGTCGGTGCATCAGGTCGGAGCGTTAGGGCATGATCCCGCCGCTCTCCTCGGCAGCAATACCTTCTATCCGACTCCACACGCGGCCATCTACGGGGATGTGTTTATCGGCCTATTGCCGCTGAGCCTACCACTTCACGTGATAGGGGTCGATCCCGTCGCGCTGACCAATATTCTGGTCGTCCTGTCGTTCTTCTTGTCAGGTTATGGGGCTTTCTTACTCGGACGACAACTGACCGGTCTCTACCTCGCGGGCTTGTGCGCCGCCATCGTCTTTATCGAGGCGCCCGTCCGCTGGGACCACGCGGGACACTTAAGCGTGCAAAGTTCGGAGTGGTTGATCTTTGGGGTATGGGCGCTGACCATCGCTTGGTCACGAGACTCTCTGCGCTGGTGGAGTGTAGCAGGCTTTCTTGGCGGCCTCGCCGCTGTCACTAACCTCTACATCCTGGCTTACCTCAGTCTCCCTGCTCTTGTCACTGCGATTGTAGGTATGCGCCACTGGACAGCGCGTCGGCTGCGCGGGGCGATCCTTGCGACGGTGATCGGGTTAGGGCTCGTGATACCCCTGGTGGTCGTCTACCTCGGCCGACAGGCTCAGTTGGGAGCAACGTATGGGTCCACTGCGTCCACCGATGTCATCAGTCTGCTAACCGTTTTCCGAGAGCGCCTGGTCGATCAGCTACTCGTCCCCACCATGTCGCACGTGCCTTTGAGCGCCATCGATGCGCTCTTTCCAGGTTGCACCGTCCTCACACTCACCGCATTGGGCGTACGATATCGTCGACGCAGCCCAGATCATCAGGGCGGAATGCCCTTACCCTGGATCGTGTTTGGCGCCTGTTGCCTCATCGTTATGCTGGGTCACCACCTCGTCATCGCTGGTCACGCCTTCTCCCTGATCCTGCCATGGGGTCTCGTCATCGCACTTGTCCATCCGCTAGACGCGTTCCGCTCGCCATCGCAGGCGGCTATCGGCGTCTCGCTCTCCTGCAGTGCGCTATGCGCCTACGGAGTAATGACGCTGGAGCAAGCCTGGCGGCACCGCTGCAAACGCCGGTATGTGTGGTGGCCAGTGACCCTCGTCGTCGCACTGCTCGTGGTCGAATCCTGGCAGCAACTGCCAGCAGTCCCTGTGGCGCCGGCGGCAAAAGGAGACGCTTGGCTCGGACGTCACTATCCAAACCAACCGGCGTTGGCTTTACCATTGGGAACAACGACGCCGCGTGATTGGCTGGAGCAAACCCGTATCATGTATGACTCGACCGCATCCTGGACACCTCTCGTCAATGGGCAGGCATCGGTCGTCCCTGACACCTTGCATGCGCCTCTCGTCATCTTCGCGACGTATCCCAGCCTCCCAGCGCAGCGCATGCTGCGCCAGCTGGGCGTGCATCTCGTTGTTGTGTACTGGCCCTGGATGTCCTTGCCGCGGCGAAGACTGTTCGCACAGATGTGCTGTCGCGTCTACGAGGATTCCCTGCAGTGGATTTATCGCATCTGATATACCGCACTATTATTGACTATGCAGGTCGGACAGGCTTTCCCCCTGGGCTGTGAGCGATCGTCGGAACGGTGCATGTACCGCGTGCGAGGAGCAGGCAGACGGGCGATAGCTTCACCCGACGCACGCGCCCCACATGGGGGCCGGCAGGTATGGGGCGCTACTTGGGCTATTGGCGATCATGCGGTCTACCCCTATCGTTAGCGTAAGGACTCGTTAAGAAATAACTTCCCGTTTTCTCTGTCGTGCCGTTTCATCAGAGGGCGAGGCAGGATAGAATGAGGCATCATGGGGGGGCTTCGCTAGGAGGGCAGCGCGATGGGGTCAACGGTCGT
>JAABUX010004300.1_pt1 | contig 18176 bp, 15 predicted proteins | sample 5561851 | NCBI WGS metagenome assembly JAABUX01 (sample SAMN10711883, study PRJNA513361) | rock metagenome | isolation source: Antarctica rocks | place: Antarctica: Victoria Land, Richard Nunatak red sandstone | collected 2016-01-03 | reverse complement strand
GGTCGCCTCCATACAGCCGTTACGTCAGCCCGCCGCCGCTCACGCCCAGGCCGCTACGGCAGAACTGAATGGCCCTGGATGGAGAGGACAGGGCAGCAGCAGCTTTGCGGGAGTTGGAGGAGGAGACAGGCCGAACAGGTTTCACCATCAATGCCTGCTTGGGGCAGAGCTTCTATGACATCTCGCCTCATCGGGACGAAGTGCAGGAACGGTTCTTCTTTCTCGCTTCGGCTCCTTCTAACATCGGCGAGCGATGGATCGGCACTGAGGACCATGATGGCATGCATCCCCCCACGCGCTTCGAGTTTTTCTGGATACCACTCGCTCATGGCCATGTGCTGCAATCCGGCCAAGGCGCACTCCTTGGCGTCATCACGGCTGAGACGACCTTTCAAGCCCACAGCCCACCATAGATGATTATACGATCAGGCTATAGACATCAGAAATGCCCCAAAACTCCCTGATCGACGCAGCACTGGCAGCCCGCGCCATGGCCCACGCCCCCTACTCCCGCTTCACCGTCGGCGCAGCGCTCCGCACGACAGACGGCACGATCCACGCCGGCTGCAACGTGGAGAACGCCGCCTATCCCGAGGGCACCTGCGCCGAGGCGGGCGCCATCGCCGCCATGGCGCTGGCCGGCGGGCGGCGCATCGCCGAGCTGGTGGTGGCCAGCGGCGGCAACACGCCCTGCACCCCCTGCGGCGGCTGCCGGCAGAAGCTGCGGGAGTTCGGGGGGCCGGAGATGGTCATCCGCATCGTGGACGCCGCCGGGCAAACGCTGCTGCGCACCAACCTGGCCGAACTGCTGCCGCATTCCTTCGGGCCGGACAACCTGGCGCGCTAGGCCACCCAGCGCCGCACATAGGCCAGGCACTCCCGCACCGCCGCCTCGATCACCGGCAGCGGCACCGGCTCAGGCGCCCGCACCGGCTGGGCGTCCGGCCCCCGCCGCATCCGCAGCGGCAGCTCCACCGCAAACGGCAGGTCCGGGCGGGCCGCCAGCGCGTCCATGATCGCGCCGCAGTCGATGCTCCCCTGCCCCGGCACGACGAAGCGCCAGCCGGAAGCGTCCTGCCGCACGTCCTTCAAGTGGAAATGCACGCACCCCGGCAAGGCCCGGACCGCGTCGGCGGCAGCGTCGATCCGGCCGGGCCGGTGCGACACGGTGTTGCCGGGGTCGTAGTTCAGCCGCACGGACGGCAGGCCCAGCCGACCGATCAGTGCCAGCCCCTCCGCCGCGTCGTTCATCAGGTTATCCTCGCCGTTGCCCGGGTTCTCCAACCCGATGGTCAAGCCGAGCGAGGCGGCACGGTCCGCAAGCGGGCCGATGTTGGCCATGAACCGCGCCTCGTTCCCGCGCGCCGCCGCATTGGTGTTGATGACCTGCGCGCCGAGCGCGGCCGCGAACTCCATCCGCCCGGCGAACACCGCCAGCGCATCCGCCCGGCCCAGGTCGATGTGCGACGACATGGCATAGCACCGCAGCCCGCTCGCGTCCAGCCAAGTGCGATGCTGCCGGGCGCCCGCCGGGCTGAACGCGGCCTCGTCGAACGGCTCGGTGTAGCCGGCGATGAAGGCCGGCTCGACATGGCGCACGCCGCAGCGCGCCATGCTGTCAAGCGCCTGCGGGAACTCGTAGCCGTCATAGGGTGCCGCCGAGACCGAGACGATGGTCATCAGGCGGGCCTCACGGTAGGAACCCGGTCGAGAACCACGGCACCGCCGCCAGCAGCAGCAGGCTGAGCGTCAGCACGCCGAGGTACGGCCAAATGCGCCGCAGCGCCACGTCCGGGTGCACCTTCCCGATCGTGCAGGCGGTGTAGTAGCCCAGCCCGAACGGCGGCGCGAACAGGCCGATGCCCATGGCCAGGATGATGACCACGGCGTAGTGCACCTCGTTGACCCCGATCTGCCGGGCGATGGGGAACAGCAGCGGCCCGAACAGCACCATGGCCGGGATGCCCTCCAGCACGCTGCCGAGCACGATGAAGGCGAACACCGAGATCGCCAGGAACCCCCATTGCCCGCCTGGCACCCCGCCCATCGCCTGCGCCAGCGCGTGGGAGAAGCCCGACTGGGTGAGCGCCCAGGCCATCGCGGTCGCGGCGCCGATGATGAACAGGATCGCGCCCGACAGCGCCGCCGTCTCGACCAGCATGGGGTAGGCGCGGTGCCAGTCGAACTGCCGATACACCAGCAGGCCCACGACCAGGATGTAGGCGACGCCGATGGTGGACACCTCCGTCGCGGTGGCGACGCCCTCCACCACCGCGGCGCGGATCAGCACCGGCAGCACCAGGGCCGGCAGGCCGATGACGAAGGCGCGGAGCACCGCGGAGGCTGGGGCGCGGGGGATGCGGGCCTCCGCGGTGCCCGGCGTCCGCTGCCGCGCGATGACCGCGAGCGCGAGCGCCAGCACGATGCCGGGCAGCAGGCCGCCGGTGAACAGCGCCGCGACCGAGACGCCCGTGACGGAGGCGACGGCGATCAGCACGAGCGACGGCGGGATCGTCTCCGCCATCGCGCCGGAGGCGGCGAGCAGCGACACCATCTCCCCCTCGTTCAGGCCGCGCCGCTTCATCTCCGGGAACAGCACCGGGGCGACTGCCGCCATGTCCGCCGCCTTGGAGCCGGAGATGCCGGACACCAGCAGCATGCCCCCCAGCAGCACGTAGGACAGCCCGCCGCGCAGGTGGCCGATCAGCGCGGCCAAGAACCCCACCATGGCGCGCGCCATGCCGGTCATCTCGACGAGTTGGCCCAGCAGCACGAACAGCGGCACCGCCAGCAGGATCAGCGAACTCATCCCCTCGTCCAGCCGCCCCACGATCACCGACAAGGTAGTGGAGGTGGTGGTCAGCAGATAGGCGGAGGTGGCCAGCCCGAAGGCAAATGCGATGGGCACGCCGAGCAGCACCGCGGCGCCGACCAGCAGCACGAAGAAGAACAGCAGGTTCCAGTTGCCGACCGCCACCAGCCAGGGCGACCCGGCCCAAAGCAGCAGGGCGATGACCCCGAGCGCCCCGGCCACCAGCAGCGTGTCCCGCCAGCCCTGCTGGGCCAGGCGGAGCAGCGACACCGCGAGCATGAGGCCGATGCCGGCCAGCAGGGCGGCGGCGCGGATGCTGCCGGGCCAGCTCAGGGCCGGCGTCTCGATGAAGGACTGGTCATCGACATAATCGAGCGCCGGGCTTGCCAGAAGCGCCAGGAACAGCAGCGGCACTCCCACCGCCAGCGCGTCCAGCCGCGCCCGCCACGCCGGCGGCATGCGGGCCGCCACCGTGGTCAGCCGCATGTGCGCGCCCCGGCGCAGCGCGATGGCCGCCCCCAGCAGCGCCAGCCACAGGAACAGCAGGGAAGCGACCTCGTCGCTCCACACCAGCGGGCGGTCGAACACGAAGCGCGACACGACGCCCATGAACAGGATCACCACCTCGGCCACCACCAGGACCGCGGCCGGGATCTCCGTCAGCCAGCCGAGCGCGCGGTCGGCCAGCTCCAGGACCCGATGGTCCTCCCGCGCCGGGACTGCGCCCGCGGCCTGGCTCATGCCAGCCTGCCGGAGGTCTTCTCCAGCATGGCCCAAGGCTGCTCGCCGAACTTCGCCTGCCAGTCCTTGTAGTAGGAGGACCCGCGCAGCGCCTCGCGGAACGGCGCATGGTCCACGTCGTGGAACGCCATGCCCTTGGCGGCGAGGTCCTCGCGCAGGCTGACGCTGAGCCGGGCGATGTCCGCCCGCTGGTCCTGCCCGGACCGCGCGAGTTCCCGCTGCACGATCTCCTTGAGGTCGGGCGGCAGCTTCTCCCAGGCGCGGCGGTTGCCGACGATCTGGTAGCCGTCCCACACGTGCCCGGTGGTGCTCAGCGACTTCTGCACCTCGTACAGCTTGGTCGTGGCGATGATGGCGAGCGGGTTCTCCTGGCCCTCCACCACCTTGGTCTGCAGCGCGGAGTACAGCTCGTTGAAGTTGATCGGCGTGGGCGAGGCGCCGAGCGCCTGGAACAAGGAGGTCAGGATCGGCGCCGGCGGCACGCGGATCTTGAACCCCTTGAGATCAGCGGGTGTCAGGATGTCGCGCGTGGAGGACGTGACCTGGCGGAAGCCGTTGTTCCAAAGCGGCGTCACGGACACGAGGCCGGCCTTGGCGATCTGCCCCGCGACGTACTGCCCCAGCTCGCCATCCGCCGCCCGCCACACCGCGTCGTAGTCCGGGAAAGCAAAGCCGATGTTGACGATGCCCACCGCGGCGACCAGCGTGTTGAGGATGGATGTCGCGATGTTCAGGAACTCGACGCCGCCGTTGCGCACCTGGCTGATCAGGTCGGTGTCGGAGCCAAGCTGGTTCGCCGGGAACAGCTTCATGTCGAGCCGCCCGCCCGAAGCGTCGCGGATGCGCGCCAGCGCCTCCCCGGCGCGGATGTTGACGGGGTGGGAAGGGTCCTGGCCGGTGGCGAACTTGTAGGCGAACTCCGCGGCGTCGCCCCGGCGGGACAGCACCGCGACCAGCGGCAGGGCCGCCGCGGAAGCGAGCAACGCGCGCCGGGGCAGGTTCGCCCCGCTTTCCTTGTCGTCCATTTTTCCTCCCTCTCGTTTATGCCGCGGAGCGTGCGGCCCGGCTTACGGCTTCTCCGCCATGCCGTTCAGTTGCTTGTAGGTGCGGATGAGCTGGCTGTCGTCCGCCTTGCCATGGCCCTGGCCCGACGCCGCGAGGAAAAGCTGGTGCGCCACCGCGGCCATGGGCAGCGCCGCGCGGGCGTCGCGCCCGGCCTCCATGACGATGCCCAGGTCTTTCACGAAGATATCGACGGCGCTCCGCACCTCGGGGTCCGCTTCCAGCATCCGCGGCCCGCGGTCCCGCAGCATCCAGCTCGACGCGGCCGAGCCGCCGACGATGTCCAGCACCGCCGCCGTGTCGATGCCGAGCTTGGCCGCAAGCGCCAAGGCCTCCGCCGCGGCGGCGATGTGCACGCCGCAGAGCAGTTGGTTCACGGCCTTGACCACCGCCCCCTGCCCCGGCTTTTCCCCGACATGCACGACCTTGCCGCCCATGGCGTCGAGCAGCGGGCGCACCGCGGCGAAGTGCTCGCCCGGCGCCGCCGCCATGACCGTGAGCGACGCGGCGACGGCGCCGGCGACCCCGCCCGACACCGGCGCGTCGATCAGGCGGCGGCCCATCGCCTCCACCCGGTCCGCCAAGGCGGCGACCGCCTGCGGCGGGCAGGTCGCCATGACGACCACGGACCCGCCCTCGGGCAGGGCCGCTGCCGCGCCCGCCTCGAACAGCACGGCCTCCGCCTGCGCCGCGTTGACCACCATCAGCACCAGGGCGTCGGCACCGGCAGCCGCCTCGGCCGCGGAGGCTGCGCCGATGCCGCCGGCCTGGCCGAGCGCCGCGAGGGCCGCCGGGTTCAGGTCGAAGCCCCGCACGCTGCAGCCGGCTTTCAGCAGGTTCAGCGCCATCGGCAGCCCCATGGCGCCCAGACCCACGAAGCCGACCGTGCCAGCCGTGTTCGCGCCGCTCATGCCAGCCACTCCTTCACAGAGGCGGCCATCGCGGCCGTCGAGATGCCGTAGCGGTCGTGCAGCGTCGGCAGCGCGCCGGCGGCGAGGAACTCGTCGGGCAGGCCGACCTGCCGGAACGCCGGGTGCACGCCGGAACGCATCAGCAGGCCCGCCACCGCCTCGCCCAGCCCGCCGATCACCGAATGGTTCTCCGCCACCACCACCAGACGGCCGGGCTTCGAGGCTTCCCGCAGGATCGCCGCCTCGTCCAACGGCTTGAGCGTGGGGCTGTGCAGCACCGCGGCCCCGATCCGGTCAGCCTGCAACATCTTGGCCGCTTCCAGCGCGCGCATGGTCATGAAGCCGGAGGCGATGACGAGCACGTCCGCGCCGTCCCGCAGCAGCGCCGCGCGCCCGAGCGTGAAGCGGTAGCCGTACTCGTCCAGCACCACCGGCACCTGGCCGCGCAGCAGCCGCATGTAGACCGGGCCGGGATGGCCGGCGATGGCCGGCACCGCGCCCTCGATGTCCACGGCGTCGCAGGGATCGACGATGACCAGGTTCGGCAGGCCGCGGAAGATCGCCACGTCCTCCGTCGCCTGGTGGCTCGGGCCGTAGCCGCTGGTCAGGCCCGGCAGGCCGCAGACGATCTTGACCGGCAGGTTCTCCTCCGCGATGGCCATGGCGATGAAGTCGTAGGCCCGGCGCGCGGCGAACACGGCGTAGGTGGTGGCGAACGGCAGGAACCCCTCCCGCGCGAACCCGGCGGCGGCGCTCATGAGAAGCTGCTCCGCCATGCCCATCTGGTAGAAGCGGTCCGGGAAGGCCTGGGCGAAAACGTGCAGGTCGGTGTACTTGGCGAGGTCGGCGGTGAGGCCGACGATCTCCGGACGCTCCTGCGCCAGCTTCGCGAGCGCGTGCCCGAACGGCGCCGGGCGGGTGCGCTGCCCTTCGGCGGCGATGGAGGCGATCATGGCCGACGTGGTGAGGCGCGGCTTGGCGGGTGGGGTCACGGACTGGCTCATGGGGTCCGCCCGGCATCGAGCGCGTCGAGCGCCAGGCTCCATTCGGCCGGGTCCACGCGGATGAAGTGCGTCTTGTCCCGCGCTTCCAGGAACGGCACGCCGCGGCCCATCAGGGTGTCGCAGATCAGCACGCGCGGCTTCGGCGCTTGGAGCGACCGGGCCTGGTCGAATGCGGCGGCGAGGGCCGGGATGTCGTGGCCGTCCACCCGCTGCGCGTGCCAGCCGAACGCTTCCCAGCGCGCGAGGAGCGGCTCGAACCCCAGCACGCCGGAGGACTGGCCGTCCGCCTGCTGGTTGTTCACGTCCACCAGCGCGATCAGGTTGTCGAGCCGCCAATGCGCCGCGCTCATCGCCGCTTCCCAGGTGGAGCCTTCGTTCAGCTCCCCGTCCGACAGCAGATTGTATACGAGGGCGCCCGACCCCTTGCGCTTCAAGGCGAGGCCCATGCCGACCGCAATACCCAGGCCCTGCCCCAGCGAGCCGCCGCTGATCTCCATGCCCGGCGTGTACGACGCCATGCCGGACATCGGCAGCCGGCTGCCGTCCGCGCCGTAGGTCTCGATCTCCTCCTCCGGGAGGATGCCGGCTTCGATCAAAGCGGCGTAGAGCGCGATGGCGTAGTGGCCGATGGACAGCAGAAAACGGTCCCGCCCGTCCCACGCCGGGTCGCCGGGCCGATAGCGCAGGGCGTGGAAGTAGGCCACCGCCAGCACGTCGGCGATGCCGAGCGCCTGGCCGACATAGCCCTGGCCCTGCACCTCGCCCATGCGGAGCGCATGGCGGCGGATGCGGAGCGCCCGCTCGGCGAGGCTGGTGTTGGACAGCGTCCCGTCAACCATGGATCAACATGCCGCCGTTCACGTCGATGGCCGTGCCGGTGAGATAGGATGACAGGTCGGAAGCCAGGAACAGGCACGCGCCGGCCACGTCCGCCGCCTCGCCCAAACGGTTCAGCGGGATGCCGCGCAGGATGTCCGCGCGCATGGCGTCGGTCAGCTTGCCCGCCGTGATGTCCGTTTGAATCAGGCCTGGCGTAATGGAGTTCACCCGGATGCCGTCCGGCCCGAACTCCCGCGCCATCGCCTTGGCGAGGCCCAGCACCCCGGCCTTCGCCGCCGAGTAGTGCGGCCCGCCGAAGATGCCCCCGCCCCGCTGCGCCGACACCGACGACAGGCAGACGACCGAGCCGCGCCGCCGCTCCCGCATGGACGGGATGAACGCCTGGCTGAGGTACAGCGTGCCGCGCAGGCTCACGTCCAGCACGGCGTCGTAGTTCTCGGGCGCGATGTCGAGGAACTTGATGGGCTGGGTGATGCCGGCGTTGTTGACCAGGATGTCGGCGGCGCCAAACGCGGCCAGCACGTCCCGGGCCGCGGCAAGGCAGGCGTCCCGGTCGGTCACGTCGCAAGCGAGGCCCAGGTGCCCCTCGCCCGGCAGAGACGCCGCCGCCTCCGACGCGCCCGCGGGGTCCAGGTCCAGGATGGCGACCCGGGCGCCGTGCTCGGCGAACAGGCGCGCGGTGGCACGGCCGATGCCGCGCAGGCTGGCGGCGCCCGAGATCACGGCGGTTTTGCCGGTCAGAAGCATATGGCGTGTCCTCCCTTTTCGCGACTGTCGGACGAAGACGGGGCGCTGGCAAACGGAAAGTCGCCAGGAGTCCCGCGGGGTCCCAACACGATCCCTCGCCCGAATGTACGGAGGGTGGCACACGTCCTGCATAACTCCTCTGGTCACATGACGCGCCGCGGGCCGTGCAAAGGCTGGCGGCCCCGATGAGCGGGCGCCGGCGTGGCGCGGAAAAGGAGCTTGAACCCATGCCCACCCTCCCCCGCCGACCGTTCCTCATAGGCCTTGGCGCCGCAGCACTGGCTGCCGGATCGCAGGCCGCGCGGGCGCAGACGCCGCCCAACGCCCTGGTGATCGGCCACCTGGCCGAGCTGCAGACGCTCGACCCGGCGCAGGCGATCACCGTCAGCGACTTCCGCATCCTGTCCAACATGTACGACGGGCTGACCCGCTTCCGCGACGCCTCGCTGGAGATCGAGCCGGGCCTCGCCACGTCCTGGACGGTCAGCCCGGACGGCAAGACCTACACCTTCAAGCTGCGCGACGGCGTGCTGTTCCACGACGGCAGCCGCTTCGACGCGGAGGCGGTGAAGTTCAACTTCGACCGCGTGCTGGACAAGGAGCATCCCTACTACCACACCGGCCCGTTCCCGTTCATCTTCACCCTCGGCCCCATCGAGCGCACGGAGGCCGTGGACCCGGCGACCGTGGTGTTCCACCTGCGCGAACCCTACGCGCCGATGCTGACCATGCTGGCAGCCGGGGTCGGCAGCATCGCCGGCATCTCGCCCGCCGCGGTCAAGCAATACGACAAGGAGTTCAGCCGCCACGGCGGGGGCACCGGGCCGTTCGCCTTCCAGTTGTGGGAAAGCAACCAGCGCGTGGTCCTCGTGGCGAACAAGAGGTATTGGCGCGGCGCCCCCAAGCTCGACGGCCTGGTGTTCCGCCCCATCGTCGAGGAAACCTCGCGGGTCAGCGGGATGCTGTCCGGGGAGACCGACCTCACCATCGAGGTGCCGGCGGACAACGTGCCCGAGTTGAAGCAGGACCCGCGGTTCCAGTACTACGAGCAGCAGGGGCCGCACCTCTGGTACCTGATGCTCAACACCAAGCAGAAGCCGTTCGACGACAAGCGGGTGCGCCAGGCGGTGAACTACGCCATCAACCGGCAAGGCATCGTCGACGACCTGCTGAAAGGCACGGCGACGGTGGCCGCGAGCGTCACCCCGCCCGCCTTCGCCTGGGCCTACGACAAGGACGTGCCCGCCTACGCCTACGACCCCGCGAAGGCGAAGGCGCTGCTGACGGAGGCCGGCTACCCCAACGGGATCGACGTGACATTCTACGTCACCCAGAATGGCTCCGGCATGCTGTCCCCCGTGCTGATGGCCAGCGCCATGCAGGCGGACCTCGCGGCGGTGGGCGTGCGCGCCAAGATCGAGAGCTACGAGTGGAACACCTACCTCGGCCGGCTGAACGGCGGCATGAAGACGGCGGACATCGCCGAGATGTCCTTTATGACCACCGACCCCGACATGCACCCTTCGCTGGCGCTGCGCACTGGGGCCGCGGTCAACTCGGGGTCCTATTCCAACCCGGAGGTGGACCGGCTGATCGACGCCGCGCGCGCCGAGACGGACGCGGGCAAGCGCGCCGCTTTGTATGACCAGCTTGAGACGCTCGTGCATGAGGACGCGCCCTGGGTGTTCGTCTGCCATTGGAAGCAGAACGCGGTGGCGAGCGTGCGGGTGAAGGACTTCTTCCTGATGCCTTCCTTCGGCACCCGCTTCGACCGGACCTACAAGGCATGAGCCTCGGTTGCCTGCGGCGCTGGGCAACCCGCCCGTGACCCGCTTCATCCTCACGCGCCTGGCGCTGTTGGTCCCGGTGCTGCTGGGCGTCACGGTGATCGTGTTCGTGGTGATGTGGCTGGTGCCGGGCGACCCCGCGACCTCGATCCTCGGCACCTTCGCCACGCCCGAGAACCTGGCCAAGGTGCGGTCCGAGCTGGGCCTGACCGAGCCGATGCCGGTGCGCTACCTGATCTGGCTCCGAGGCGTGCTGCACGGCGATTTCGGCCAGTCCTACATCCTGCACCGCCCGGTGCTGGACGAGCTGCTGGACCGGCTGTTCCCGACGCTGCTGCTCGCGGGCGTGTCGCTCGCGCTGTGCAGCGTCGTCGGCATCCTGCTCGGCATCATGGCCGCCATGCGGCAGAATGCCTGGCCGGACCGGGTGATCACCCTCGTGGTACTGCTCGGCGTGTCCACCCCCTCGTTCTGGCTTGGCATGCTGCTGATCCTGTGGTTCGCCGTGCGCTTCGCCTGGCTGCCGGCGGGCGGGATGCAGGAGATGTTCGGCCCCGGCGGACCCCTCGAAATCGCTCGGCACCTGGTCCTGCCGACGCTCGCCCTCTCCGCGGTCCCCGCGGCGGTGCTGGTCCGGCTGACCCGCACGGCCATGCTGGAGGTGATGCGGCAGGACTACGTGCGCACCGCGCGGGCGAAGGGCCTGCGGGAGGGCCGGGTCATCCTGCGCCACGCCTTCCTCAACGCGCTGGTCAACGTGGTGCCGATCATCGGCATCGAGGCCGGCTACGTGCTGGGCGGGGCGGTGTATATCGAGAGCGTGTTCCAATGGCCGGGGATCGGCCGCATGCTGGTCAACGCCATCTCCACCCGCGACATCATCCTGGTGCAGGGCGGCGTGCTGATCGTCGCCGCCGCCTACGTGCTGATCAACCTGCTGACCGACGTGGCCCAGGGCCTGCTCGACCCCCGGATACGCGGCGCATGAGCGGCGTGCAGGAGGCGGTCCTCGCGCCGCTCCCGGCACAGCGCCCGGCGGCCCGCGCCGGGCTGTGGCGCCGCTTCGCCCGCAGCGGCCCGGCGGTCGCGGGCGCCGTGGTGCTCCTGCTCGTGGTCGCCTGCGTATTGGCGGCGCCGGTGCTGCCGCTGTCCGACCCGGACCGCACGGACATCCTGCACCGCATGGCCCGGCCGCTGACGCCGGGCCACTGGCTCGGCACGGACGAGCTTGGGCGCGACCTGCTGAGCCGGGTGATCTGGGGCACCCGGCTCAGCCTGCTGGTCGGCGTGGTCGCGGCGGCGCTGTCCTCCCTGATCGGCTCGGCCCTGGGCGTCGTGGCGGCGTACTACGGGCGCGCGGTCGATACGCTGGTGATGCGCGGCGTCGATATGCTGATGGCGTTCCCCTACTTGCTGCTGGCCCTCGCCATCGTGGCGGCGCTGGGGCCGAGCCTCGGCCACGCCATGCTCGCCATCATCGTCGTCAACGTGCCGTTCTTCGCCCGCGCCGTGCGCGGCGCCACCGTCAGCCTGCGCCAGGCCGACTTCATTGCCGCCGCCCGGCTGATGGGCCAGTCCAACCTCCGCATCATCGCGACCGAATTGCTGCCGAACGTGCTGCCGGTCGTGGTCGTCACCGCCTCCACCTCCGTCGGCTGGATGATCCTGGAAACCGCGGGTTTGAGCTTCCTGGGATTGGGCGCGCAGCCGCCGGTGGCCGACTTGGGCGGCATGCTGGGCAACGCGCGCAACCTGATCAACGTGGCGCCGCACGTCGCCGCCGTGCCGGGCCTGGCGATCCTGCTGATCGCGATTGGCGTCAACCTCGTGGGCGACGGGGTGCGCGACGCGCTGGACCCGCGGCTGCGCGCGGGCGGGCTGGCGCGCATCCGCGCCGTCACCGACGTGTTGCCGGACCGCCCCGTGCCGTCTGAGCCGCCGTCCGGGCCGCCATCCGATGCCTTGTTGTCGGTGCGGGCGCTGCGCACGGAGTTCCACGCGGGCGGCGAGGTTTGGCGGGCGGTCAACGACGTGAGCTTCGAGGTGCGCGCGGGCGAGGCGGTCGGGCTGGTGGGCGAGTCCGGGTCGGGCAAGACGGTCACGGCGCTGTCCCTCGCCGGCCTCGTCGCCTCGCCGCCGGGCCGCATTGCCGGCGGCAGCGTGCGGTTCAAGGGCCGGGAGCTGATCGGCGCCTCCTTGGCCGACTTGCAGGACATCCGCGGCGACCGGATCGCCTACGTGTTCCAGGACCCGCTGACCACGCTCAACCCGCTGCTGACGGTCGGGAGCCAGGTGTCGGAAACGCTGCGCCGGCATCAGGGGCTGTCGCCCCGCGAGGCGATGGCGCGCACGGTCGCGCTGCTGGAGCAGGTGGGCATCGCCGACGCCGCGCGCCGCGCTGGCTCCTTCCCGCATGAGCTGTCCGGCGGCCAGCGGCAGCGCGTGGGCGCCGCCATCGCGCTCGCGAACAGCCCGGACCTGATCGTGGCGGACGAGCCGACGACGGCCTTGGACGTCACCACCCAGGCGCGGGTGCTGGCGCTGATGAACGAGCTGCGCCACCGGCTAGGCGCCGCGCTGGTGTTCATCAGCCACGACATGGGCGTGATCGCCGAATTATGCGACCGGGTGCACGTGATGTACGCCGGCAGCATCGTCGAGAGCGGCCCGGTCGCCGAGGTGCTGTCGCGCCCGGCGCATCCCTACACCATCCGCCTGCTCGCCTGCGTGCCGCGCCCGGGGCAGGCCCGGCGCGAGGTGGAGCCGATCCCGGGCCTGCCGCCGGCCACCAACGCGCTGCCGCCGGGCTGCGCCTTCGCGCCGCGCTGCGGCCTCGCCATTGCCGCATGCAGCGCCGGCCCGGTCGCGATGGCCGAGGTGGGGCGGGAGCACGCGGCGCGCTGCATCCGCGTTCAGGCCGCGCAGGAAGCGGCAGCGTGACCGGCGTCGCGGCGTTGGAACTGGTGGAGGTCATGCGCGAGTACGGCGGCGGGCGCAGCCTACTGGGCCGCCGCAGGACAGCGCACCGCGCGGTCGACGGCGTGTCGCTGACGCTGCGCCGGGGCGCCACGCTCGGCATCGTCGGCGAGTCCGGCTGCGGCAAGTCGACGCTGGCGCGGATGATCGTCGGCCTGCTGCCGCCCACCGACGGGCGCATCCTCGTCGATAACCGCCCGGTCGAGGACTACGAGCGCCTGGCGCTGCACCGCAAGGTGCAGATGGTGTTCCAGGACCCGCTCGGGTCGCTCAACCCGCGCAAGACGGTGCGGCAGATCCTGGAGGTGCCGCTGCGCAGCCTGCGCGGCATGGCGGCGCCCGCCCGGCGCGACCGCGTGGGGGAGCTGATGCGCCTGGTCAGCCTGCGCGCCGAGTTCGCAGACCGCTACCCGCACGAGTTCTCCGGCGGGCAATGCCAGCGCATCGGCATCGCCCGGGCACTCGCCGCCGAGCCGGAAATCATCGTGCTGGACGAGCCGGTGTCGGCGCTCGACGTGTCCGTGCAGGCGCAGGTCCTCAAGCTGCTGCAGGACCTGCAGGCCCGGCTCGGCGTGGCTTACCTGTTCATCTCGCACGACCTGGCGGTGGTGGAGGCGATTGCCGACACGGTTGCGGTGATGCACGCCGGCCGCATCGTCGAGCGGGGCGAGGCGGCGCAGGTCTTCCTGGCGCCGCAGCATGCCTACACCCGCGAGCTGATCGGCGCGATCCCGGGGATGGGCGGGGCGCGCTGACGTTCGCGGGCTGCGCCGAGACGGGCACCTGTGGCCGCGGCGCAAGCCCGGCGCCGTTAAACAGCCGCCCGGGCCTCATGCGCATGGACAGGGTGGGCGTGAGGTGCATCATCGCGGCAACACAAGGAGTCGCCATGCGCAAGCTGATTTTGGCTGCTGTCTCGATCCTGTCGCTCGCGGCGGCGGAGCCGGCGTTCCCCCAGGGACTGCAAACGCCGGGGGCGCCCAACGCCACCCCGCCGGCGGGCACGCTTCCCGATGGGCGCACCAGCACGGTCAGGCGCCGCCGCCCGGTGCGCCGCCCCCGGCCGGTGCGCCGCCCGGTCCAGTCCGAGTATCAGCAGCCGGACGTCCAGACGCCGCGGATCGGCTGAGCCTTCTTCCGAGAGGCTGCCTCGTCACGCTGTTGCGAGGCGCCCGGTGCGGCGAACGGGATGGCCTGCCTTCGACTTGAAGGTGCGGACCGTCCCGTTATGGCCATTCCGCAAGACAAGCTTTCAAAGCAGGGCCGACTTCGGCTAAGATCAAATCGAACCTGGAAAGATTGCGGGAGACCGTGGCTGTGGACCGTCGCGATGACCCTGCCGCGATGCCAGACGCCGCCCCCGCCGCGACGGGCGCCGTGCTGGACCGCCTCGTCCGCCTGGCGGCGCGCGTCGCGGAAACGGAGGCGGCGGTGCTCGGCCGGGCGGCAGCTCCGGCGCTGTCGGTGTTTGGCCTGTCCCCGGCGCAGGCGGAAGCGGCGGCCGGGTTCGATGCGGTCCTGGGCCATGGCGGCGCCCTCACGGTCCTGCCGGACTTGCGGCAGGATGGGCGGTTCGCCGGGCACGCGCTGGTGGCCGGGCCGCCGCATCTGCGCTTCCTGGCCCACCTGCCGCTGCTCTCGTTCGACGGCGGCCGCCTCGGGTCCCTGTGCGTGCTTGACCCGGCCCCGCGCGCCGGCCTGACGGCGACGCAGCAAGGGGCGCTGGGCGACATCGCCGGCCTGATCGCCATGGCCTGCGAACGGGAACAGCAGCTTGCGCGCCTGGGGCACGCCACGGCCCACGCGCTCCGGGCGGACCGGATGCTGCGCCTGGTGGCGGATGCGGCCACCTGCGCCGAGGCGCTGACCAGCCTGCTGGGCGAGCTGTGCCGCTATCACGGCGCCACGGTCGGCCGCATCTGGCAACTGACCCAACCCGACGAGCGCATGCTGGAGATCAGCCGGTTCAACGACGACGGGCTGGACGAGCACTCCTACTACCGCCAGCCGCCCACGGCCCCAGTGACGCGCAGCAGCTCGATGACGGCCGGGGCGATCCACCGCAACGAGCCGCACGCTGTCACCTACTCGCAGATCGAGCGGCCGGAGCGCTTCGTGCTGCTCCCTGCCGCCATCGCCTCCGGCCTGGCCGCCCAGGTGAGCTACCCGATCTGGGTGCAGGACCAACGGTTCGGCATCGCGCTCGCCTTTTCCACGGAGCGGCCGGACTTGGCGGAGGTCGTGGCCGACATCGCGTCCCTTGCCAACACCATCCGCCCGGCGCTGTTCCGCAAGGTGACGGAGGAGCGCATCCGCTTCGTGGCCCACCACGACGACCTGACGCGGCTCGCCAACCGCCTGATGTTCCAGGAGCGCCTCGCCGCCGCCATCGCCGCGGCGGCGCGGGGGGAGCATGGCCTCGCCTTGCTTTGCCTCGACCTCGACGGGTTCAAGCCGATCAACGACACGCACGGGCATGGGACCGGGGACAAGCTGCTCGCCGCCGTGGCCGCCCGGCTGCGGGAAAGCTGCCGGGAGTGCGACACGACGGCCCGGATCGGCGGGGACGAGTTCGCGATCATCCAGCCGCTCGGCGGCCAGCCCTCCGCGGCCACGGCGCTGGCCTTGGCGCAGCGCCTGCTGCATGCCGTCCAGCAGCCGTTCGACATCGACGGGCAGCGCCTGATGGTGGGCGTGTCGATTGGCATCGCCATGTATCCCGTGGGCGGGGAAACCCCGGACCAACTGCTGCGCAACGCCGACACCGCGCTGTATTATGCAAAGAGAAGCGGGGCCAAGGAAAGCGGGCGCAGCGCCTTCCGCCTGTTCGACCCGTCCATGGAGGTGCGCCAGCTTGAGCGCGCCCTGATGGAGCGCGACCTGGGCCATGCCGTGGACCGGCATCACTTCACCCTGGCGTACCAGCCGATCTGCGACGCCGCGTCGCTGCGGATACAGGGGTTCGAGGCGCTGCTGCGGTGGAACCACCCGGTGCGCGGGCAGGTCCTGCCGGGCCACTTCGTGTCGCTGGCCGAGGCGAACGGGCTGATCCTGCCGCTCGGCCGATGGGCGCTGGAGGCCGCCTGCGCGGAAGCGGCGGGGTGGGAGCAGCCGGTCTGCCTGTCCGTCAACGTCTCGCCCCTGCAGTTCCGCCAGCCCGACCTCGCGCAGCAGGTGGCCCGCGTCCTGGAACAGGCCGGGCTGCCCGGCGAGCGGCTCGACATCGAGGTGACGGAGGGCTTGCTGCTCAGCAGCTCCGGCACCGTGCTGCGGACCATGCAGGCGCTGAAGGAGCAAGGGGTGCGCCTCACGCTCGACGACTTCGGCACCGCCTATGCCAGCCTCAGCACCCTGCGCCGCTTCCCGTTCGACCGCATCAAGATCGACAAGAGCTTCGTGCAGGAGATGGGCCAGGACGACAGCTCGCTGGCCATCGTGGAGGCGGTGCTGCTGCTCGGCGCCCGGCTGCGGCTGGCCGTGGTCGCGGAGGGGGTGGAGACCGAGGCGCAGCTCGACACGCTGCGCCGCCTGGGCTGCGACCTGGTCCAGGGCTACCTGACCGGCCGGCCGATGCCGGAGGACCAGGCGCGGGCGGCGGTGCTGCGGGGGACGGGGGCGGGGTGAAGCCGGCGCCTGGCGATGGGCCGTGCCCGCCAACCCTGCTGCTGACACCAAAGATTCATCCCCGCATCCCTGCCCTGGCCGCAAACTGCCCAGCCTGATCCATGATGCTCGGGGAGAAGACGCATGGCCATCTTCCATCGGCCCCGCCAGCCCGGGGCCTCGCTGGCGCAACGTGCCGCTCCCCGGAACACGAAATTCGAGCCGATCCCGGCCCAGTTCGCCAAAGGCCGAAAGGCTCCGTTCCGCATGGACCTCAACGAGGTGCTGACAGCCGGCGAACTCCAGGAGATTACCCAGGCCGGCAGCATGGCGCTGCACTGCATGGGCGACACCGGGGGCGTGAAGAACCCGGAGCCGCAGAAACTGGTGGAGCGCGGGCTGGAGCAGTCGCTGCAGGGCGGCAACATCGCGCCAAGCCTGCGCGGCGCGGCGATGGCGCCGACGTTCTGCTACCACCTGGGCGACGTCGTCTACTACAACGGCGAGGTCTCGGAGTATTTTCCGCAATACTACGACCCCTACGAGCATTACCCGTTGCCCATCCTCGCCATTCCCGGCAACCATGACGGCGAGCCGGTTGACGCGAACGCCGCCACGCTGGAAGGGTTCTACCGCAATTTCCTCGCCGCGAAGTCGGCCGAGCCGGCCTACGCCGACGAATCGCGCGACAGCGGCCGTCCGGCGATGACGCAGCCGTTCTTCTACTGGACCCTGACGACGCCGTTCGCGACGTTCATCGGACTGTACAGCAACGTCCCCGAGCATGGCCGCATCGACGACCAGCAGCGCGCCTGGTTCCAGGCCGAGATGGCGGCGGCGGATCAGCGCAAGGCGCTGGTCGTCGCCGTGCACCACCCGGTCTACTCGTTCGACGACCACCACAGCGGCAGCCCGACGATGGCGAAGGAGCTGGAGGACGCGGTCAACGCGTCCAGGCGCGTGCCGAACATGGTGCTGAGCGCGCATGTGCATAACTACCAGCGCATCGAGCGGCAGTTGGGCGGGCACACCGTGCCGTTCTTCGTCATCGGCAATGGCGGCTACTGGAACCTGCACCGCCTCGCCGCCGCCAACGGCTACCGCGATCCGGAAACGGAAGCGAGGCTGATGTCCAGCATCGACAGCCGCCACGGCTTCATGACCTTCGAGATCAGCGCCGCCGTCATCAACGGCCACTTCACGACGGTGCCGCGCCCGCAGGAGTCCTGGACCGACGCGCAGGCCTACAACGCCAGCTTCGACGTGTTCAGCTACAGCGCGGTCCCGGCCTTCCTCAAGGACGGCGAGACGGTGGCCCTGGTGCCGCCCGGCGGCACCAACGTCCCGCCGCACACGGACCACACCCAGACGGCCCCGCCCGCGCGCACCCCGGCGGCGCAGCAGAAGGCGCAGGCGCGCGACGCCCCTGCGGCCCGCACGGCGCAACACGCGCCGGGCAAGCGTCGCTAGAGCGCGACCGGTGCAGGTCGATGCACCGGCCCCGCTCTAGCCTTTATCTTTGCAGGCATGCTTACCGATCAGGTGAGTCCACCTGATGCGGTCGTGCTCTAAGCTCGGCTTTGGCCATTAGGCGGCATTGCAGAGCGCGTATGTGATGCCTTCGCGGAGTGCCGGTCGGAGTTTCTGCATGTTCGATGCTGGGTGGGACATGGCGAAACCCTGTTCCCGCCAG
>JAABUX010004296.1_pt1 | contig 18181 bp, 17 predicted proteins | sample 5561851 | NCBI WGS metagenome assembly JAABUX01 (sample SAMN10711883, study PRJNA513361) | rock metagenome | isolation source: Antarctica rocks | place: Antarctica: Victoria Land, Richard Nunatak red sandstone | collected 2016-01-03 | reverse complement strand
CGGCCGCCCGCGCCGCTGGCCGCGACAACCTCGCGCGGCTCTTGGTCGGGTCGGAGGGCACCTTGGCGTTCTCCACCGGCCTCGAATTGATGCTGCACCCGATCAAGCCGCGCAAAATGCTCGGCATCTGCCAGTTCCCGACGTTCCGGGCGGCGATGGAGGCCTCGCGCCATCTCGTGACCCTCGACCCAGAGGCGGTGGAGCTGGTCGACCGGACCATGATCGACCTCGGCCGCGGCATCGCCATCTATCGCGACACCATCGACCTGATGGTCCGCGGCGAGCCCGACAGCCTGCTGATCGTCGAGTTCCACGGCCAGGCCGACGCGCCGTTGCTGGCCAAGCTGGACGAGCTCGACGCGATGCTCGGCGATTTCGGCCACGGCCCGGCCGTCCGCGCCACCGACCCGGCGTTCCTGTCCGCCATCGCCGAGGTGCGCGAGGCCGGGCTGAACATCATGATGTCCATGAAGGGCGACGGGAAGCCGGTCAGCTTCATCGAAGACTGCGCCGTCGGCCTGGACGACCTCGCCGACTACACCGAGCGGCTGAACGACGTGTTCGCCCGCCACGGCACCAAGGGCACCTGGTACGCCCACGCCAGCGTCGGCTGCCTGCACGTGCGCCCGGTGCTGAACATGAAAGACCCCGCCGACATCGCCACCATGCGCGCCGTCGCCGAGGAATGCTTCGCCCTGGTCCGCGAGTACAAGGGCAGCCATAGCGGCGAGCACGGCGACGGCATCGTCCGCAGCGAATTCCACGCGGAGATGTTCGGTCCCCGCATCGTCCGGGCGTTCGAGGCGGTCAAGACGGCGTTCGACCCGGCCGGCCTGTGCAACCCCAACCGCATCGTCCACCCGCCCCGCATGGACGACCGCACCCTGTTCCGCTACGGCCGCGATTACGCGCCCATCCCGGCGGCGCCGGCACTCGACTGGTCCGACCACCCCGGCGCCATGCTCGGCGCGGTCGAAATGTGCAACAACAACGGCACCTGCCGGAAGTCCAGCCCCGGCGTGATGTGCCCCAGCTACCGTGTCACCGCCGACGAGCGGCACGTCACCCGCGGACGCGCCAACACGCTGCGCCTGGCGCTGACCGGGCAATTGGCGGGCGGGCTGGGGTCGGACGCGCTGGCCGACGCGATGCAACTGTGCGTGTCGTGCAAGGCGTGCCGGCGGGAGTGCCCGACCGGGGTCGACATGGCGAAGATGAAGCTGGAGGTGCTGGCCGCCCGCGCCGGCACGCACGGGATCGGCCTGCGCGAGCGGCTGGTCGCCGGGATGCCGCGCTACGCCCGCCTGGCCAGCTTCGCAGCACCCGTCGTGAACCTGCGCAACCGCGTCCCCGTCCTAGCCCGCCTTGGCGAGCGCGCGCTCGGCTTGGCCGCCAGCCGTCCCCTGCCCAAGTGGCGGCGCGATTGGTTTCGTGACGCCGAAGCGGGGGACGCCGAAGCGGGGCCACGCGGCGACGTGCTGCTGTTCGCCGACACCTTCAACCGCCATTTCGAACCGGAGAACTTGCGCGCCGCCGTGCGCGTGCTGCGGGCGGCCGGCACCGGCGTGCGCGCTCCGGCCGGGTCCGGCCGTCCGCTGTGCTGCGGGCGCACCTACCTGTCCGCCGGGATGCTCGACCGCGCCCGGGCCGAAGCGCGCCGCACCCTCGCCGCCCTGGCCGGGGACGCGCCCGTCATCGGGCTGGAGCCGTCGTGCCTGCTCACCCTGCGCGACGAGTTCACCTCCCTCCTGCCCGGCCCCGACAGCCGCGCGCTCGCGGGCCGCGCGATGCTGCTGTCGGAGTTCCTGGCCCGCGAGCAGCCGGACGTGGCGCTGTCCCCTCTCGCCGGGCGCGCGCACGTCCACGGCCACTGCCACCAGAAGGCATTCGGCGCCTTCCCCGACGCGCTCGCCACGTTGCAGCGCATCCCCGGCCTCGACGTGACCCCGATCGCCGCGTCCTGCTGCGGCATGGCGGGCGCGTTCGGCTACCAGGCCGAAACCCAGGACACCTCCCGCGCGATGGCGGAGGCCGGGCTGCTTCCCGCGGTGCGCGCGGCGGCGGCGGATGACCTGATCGTGGCCGACGGGACCTCCTGCCGCCACCAGATCGCCGATCTGGGCGGACGGACCGCGGTCCACTCGGTGCGGGTGCTCGACCGGGCGCTCGCGCCGGCGTCGTAGCGGGACGCTACACGGCCAACGCCACGATTTCGACCTGCAGCCAGCCGGCGTCGCCGACCGTCAGCAACCCGGCCCGGTCCACCTGGACGTCCTGGACGGAAGCCGCCCCGAGCCGAACGCGCAAAGCGTCTAGGTTCGGCCCAGCTTCCAGCAGCGGTGCGCACAGCGCGGTGGTGGCCGGGGGATTGGCCGAGGGCTGCGGCGTAGGCGCTGCTGGTGAACAGCGGGGCGTCGCCGGCGTCCGAGAGGCTGTCGCCGAACGCGTAGATGACGGGATACGGCAAGGGCATGGCTGACATGTCGTGCGCCCTGCCTTTGATCGCAGGAACTTGAGAGGACGCCGTCATTTCATGCAAGATATTATAGGTCTTGAGACCAAGACATACAAAGTTTGTTTTTTATTTACATCGATGTGAGTACATAATTACTCAGTGTCACAACGTCTATGACGTTACGAACCGGCACCCTACTGCAGCTTGCGCCCGCGATCCGTCACCTCGGCCATGAACCCGTGGACGGTGGCGTTGATGAACTCCGTATCAGCCGGCTTGAAGCCAGGACTGGCCGCGACATGCCCCTGCACGGACGGGATTGTGACGTGACGCCCGTCCGGGATGGCCGCCGCCGCCGCGATGCCCTCCTCGACCGGGTTGTACAAGTCCAATTCACCCGACATCAGCAGCGACTTGGCCTTCACGCTCTGCAGCGCCCGGATCGGATCGCCGCCGAACACCGATTTTCCCCCGACCGGCGTGTCCCCGACATTATGCCGGTCATACGCCCAGGTCTGCGCGATCCAGTCATTCGCGTCAAAACCCGAGGCTGCCACCGCGTCCTCCTGCCCGGCGATCCAGGGCAGCACGTCCATCGGATTGGGAAACTGCCGCCGCATCGCCTCGGGCGTGCGGGTACCGAGCACCTGCAGCACGTCCGCCCGCATCCGCCACCCCGCAACTGGCTGGGCGGTGTAGTTGCCGCCAGCGAACGCCGGGTCGAGCATGAGCGCGTGCCGGGTTGCCTCGTTGACGGCGATGGACCATGGCGACGTGCGCGCCATCGGCGTCAGCGCGATCAGCGCGTCCATCATCGGCGGATGGCTGACGCCCCACTGCAACGCTTGCATCCCGCCCATCGACGCGCCCGCGACGGCCACCAAATGGGCGATGCCGAGATGCTGCAGCAGTAAATACTGACTCTGCACCATGTCGCGGATGGTGAAATGCGGGAACGCCACGCCGTGCTGGGTAGCGCTGATGCTGGGCGAGGTCATCAGCCCGTTGCCAATCGCGTCGGTCTTGATGACGAACATCTGGTCTGTGTCGATGCCCCGCCCCGGCCCGATGAGGAAGTCGATCCGGTGATGGTTGCCCCCGATCGCCGTCACCATCAGCACGGCGTTCGAGCGCGTCGCATTCAGCGTGCCCTGGGTCATGTAGGCGATGCTGAAATCGTGGATGACCTCCCCGCTTTCCAGCGTCAGATCGCCGATGGAAAACCGCTCCAGCCCCGGTTCGGCCGGCGCTTGCGCGCCCGCACGGGTCGTCAGTACACAGCACGCCAAAGCCAGCGTAAACCACTTCATCCGATGCTCCCGTTTCCTGCCGTCCCGCTACCCCGTGATCAGCGGCGGCAGCGCTACCACGATAGCCGTGACCGCGTTCGCCACCCCGACCAGCCCGGCGGCGCGCAGGGCCGATAGATCAAGGCCGTGCCGCGCCAGGAACCATTGCAACCAAAGCACATAGGCTACGACGCCGAGCAGAAGTCCGACACCGGCGGCCTCTCCCGGCAAGCCCAGCCACATTGCCGGCGCCAACGCCAGGAGCAGCCCTGCGACGGCAAGCGGAACCGCCCACTGGCACCAGCAGAACGCCGTCGCGTAGTGCAGCCAGGCAGCCTCCCGCCCCCAGCGTCGCGCGACCTCGAACGAGACCACCAACGGCGTCACCAGGGCGCACAGGAATTTAAAGAAGTCCGTCATCGCGCCCAACTCGCCATCGCTGAGCACCAGCAACACCGTAGCCACCAGCGGAAAGGCGACCAGCGGCGCCAAGCTTGCCAGCAGCGTCTGGGAGGTGCCGCCGAATTGCGCCAACCCCGCCGGCCGCCCCCGGGCCAACAGCAGGATGCCAAGCGCCACATTGCGTCGCGCGTTCGCCGGCCGAGGCGTCATCATGGCAGGAATGCCGCGAGCACGGCCGCGTAAATCCGGGTCAGCACCGCCAAGTCGGCCAGCGCCACGTGCTCGTCCACCTTGTGCATGCTGGAGCCGACCAGGCCAAATTCGGCTACCGGGCAGTATTGGGCGATGAAACGGGCGTCGGACGTTCCGCCCCCGGTATCCAGCCGAGGTCGCAGCCCCGTCACCGCCGCGATCACGTCGCACAGCGTCGCCACCTCCGGCCCAGGCTGGGTCAGGAACGCCTCGCCCGATATCGCTACCGTGAGGTCGAACCGCTCGGCGTGCTGCGCCGCCGTCGCGCGCGTCCAGGCCTCCAGTGCCACGCCGGAATGGCGGTCGTTGAACCGGATGTTCAGCCGCGCCGCCGCCGCCGCCGGGATCAGGTTGGCCGCCGGGTTGGCGATGTCGATGCTGGTGACCTGCAGCGACGACGGTTCGAACCATTCGGTGCCGGCGTCCAATGGAGCGGCGGTTAGGGCGGACAGGATGCGGACCAGCCGATGCGCCGGATTGTCCGCCTGCTGCGGGTAGGCGACGTGCCCCTGCGTGCCGTGCACCGTCAACGCCGCATTCAAGCTGCCACGGCGGCCGATCTTGACGATGTCGCCGAGCCGGACCGGGTTGGTCGGTTCTCCTACCAGGCAGAAATCCGGAAGGTGCCCATGCGCTTTCATCCAGGGCAGCACGCGCACCGTGCCGCCGGAAGCCGGACCTTCCTCGTCTCCGGTGATGAGCAGGCTGATGGACCCACGTGGCGGCCCCGCGGCTAGGTGCTGCGCCACCGCCGCGACAAACGCCGCCACGGCGCCCTTCATGTCGCATGCGCCCCGCCCATACAGTACGCCCGCGCGCGCGACCCCGCTGAATGGATCGTCGCTCCAGCGCGCCTCGCCGGGCGGCACCACGTCCGTGTGTCCCGCGAAGCACAGATGCGGCCCAGCCGTGCCGATGCGGGCGAACAGGTTGGGTGTGCCGTCGAAATCCAATCGGTGCACCGCGAAGCCGAGCGGCTGCAGCGCCCGTTCCAGCACATCGAGCGCGCCTCCGTCCGCGGGGGTGACGGACGGACACCGGATCAGCGCCGCCGCGAGGTCGCCGGGGTCGATCAATCCCGCAGCAGCTCGTTGATCGACGTCTTGGACCGGGTCCGCGCGTCCACCCGCTTGACGATGACCGCGCACGCCAGCGCCGGGCCGGGCGCGCCGTCCGGCAGCGCCCGGCCCGGCAGGGCGCCCGGCACCACCACGGAATAGGCGGGCACCCGGCCCACGAACGTCTCGCCCGTCGCCCGGTCGATGATCTTGGTCGAGGCGCTGAGGAACACGCCCATCGCGAGCACGCTGCCACGCTCCACCACCACGCCCTCGGCGACCTCGGATCGCGCGCCGATGAAGCAGTCATCCTCGATGATGGTAGGCGCGGCCTGCAGCGGCTCCAGCACGCCACCGATGCCGACGCCTCCGCTGAGGTGGCAGTTGCGGCCGATTTGGGCGCAGCTTCCGACAGTGGCCCAGGTGTCGACCATGGTGTTGCGGTCGACGTAGGCGCCGACATTGACGAAGCTGGGCATCAGCACCACGCCGGGCGCGATGAAGGCGGAGCGGCGCACGACGGCGCCGGGCACGACGCGGAAACCAGCATCGGCGAAGCGGTTGGCACCCCAGCCGGCGAATTTAAGTGGCACTTTGTCATAAGCGGGGGAGTCGGCCGGACCCGCCATTGGCGCGCTGTCGTGCAGGCGGAACGACAGCAGCACGGCCTTTTTCAGCCAATCGTGCACCGCCCACCCCGCGGCGCCTGCCTCGGCCACCCGCAGCCGCCCGGAATCCAATGCGTCCAGTGCCGCCTCGACCGCATCGCGCGCGGCGCCCAGCGTGGCCGACGAGAGGCCATCCCGCTCCGTCCAGAGCGTCTCGATCGTGGCGCGGAGAGTGTAGTCGTCCATGGAATTCTGGCCCGGTGGTGGATGCGCCGGACCATGCGCAGGGCACTCCAGCGTGTCAATTCGCCCGCCCCGCCCCCGCTAACCTCGTGTTTACCCACCCGTATCAAACTGCCCCGGCAACGAGGCGGCACCCCCATGCACCAGTCCACTATCCTACCCACCTTGGCTTCCGCCGACCCCGCTGCGGGCATGCATCCTGCATCTCATCCGCTGCGCTGGGCGCTGCTGGACAGCCGGCAACGTTGGCGCGACCTGGTCGCCTTGGCATTCGACTTCGTATTCGAAACGGATGCGGAGGGCTGCTTCGTGTTCGCAGCACCCGAGACAATGCTCGGCTGGTCCGCTAGCGAGCTCATCGGCAAGCCTGCCGCCTCACTGCTTGCCCCTCCGGTCAGCGGCTTCAATCCGTTCCGGCCAGCAGCACCGTTCCGCCACCAGCGCGGATGGCTTCGCCAGGCTGACGGTAGCGCCACCTGCCTATTCTTCTCGTGCACGCCAATCCACGACTCCGACGGAGCGGTGGTCGGACTTCGCGGCGTCGCCCAGGACGCGACGGCGCTCGACCTCCAGGAAACGCTCGTCGCCAATGCGTTGCGGCGCAGCGAAGTGGTCGATCATATCCTATGGCAAATGCGGCAGGAAACGCTGGCCCCGCGCATGATGCAGATCGTCTTGGATGAGGTGAAAGCAGCTTCGGGCGCAGAGGGTTGCGCCGTGATCGATCTACTCGCCGAACCCAATGGCGCCACGATGCACCATGCCGGACCCGCCACCGAGGAAGCGGTTGCCCTCGCGTCGCGTTTGCTGGCCCATGAAACGCCCGATCCAGTCGCGGGATTGACATCGTCTGGCCGGCCGGTGCTGGCCTGCCCAAGTTACACCCGGTTCGGCGACCGGGCCGGTTTGATCATCTGGCGCGCACCCGGCGGCCGGCTCTGGGATGCTGAGGACCGGCAGCTCGTCTCCTCCGTCACGGCCATCGTGCGGGTCGTGCTGGAACATGAGTCGATCCAGCGGGAAATGTCGCGTCAGGCGCGAACCGATCCGCTGACGGGACTGCTGAACCGCCGTGCCTTCATCGACGAAGTAAGCCGCCGCATCGAGCGGCTGGATCGCGAGAGCGCGTCTGGAACCCTGATGTTCGTCGACCTGGACAATTTCAAGCCGCTGAATGACGCCTGGGGTCACGAGGTGGGGGATGCTGCGCTCGTGATGACCAGCACGCTGTTGCGGGACACGGTACGGCCCTCCGACGTCATCGCTCGTCTGGGCGGTGATGAATTTGCGATGTGGCTTGACGGCTCGGACGAACTGACCGCGGCCGAGCGGCCGAAGCGTTGCGACTGAATGCCCCGCGCGAGTTCGCTCGGCTGACGCCAGACCTCGCGCTCAAGCTATCGATGTCGATCGGCATCGCCAGCCGCCGCGCCGGCGAGGGCGAAAACGTCGATAGTCTCCTGCGCCGGGCCGACCGCGCCATGTATGAGGTCAAGCGCACCGGACGTGGACACTGGCTGGTCTCGCACGACGACCCGCTGGCATGAGCGCGTAATGACGCCCATTTTAGCAAACATCGACGAGGCATCCCGCGTGAAGCTGGCCGCCGCGCCATCAACCTTGCCCTGGGTGCTGAGCCAACTGGCAGACGACCCGGCGGTGACCGTGCGCGCAGCCCTGGCTATGAACGCCGCCGCCCAGTCCGACCGCAAACTGGCCACCGACGGCGATGAGCGGGTCCGCCTGCTACTTGCCCGGAAGATCGCGAGCGCAATAGACAACTTGCCCGCATCCGAGCAGGCTCATCTCTGCAACGAAATGCTCGAAGTCTTGACCGCGCTGGTACGGGACGAAGCAACGAGGGTACGCGCCGCGATCGCCGAAATGATCGCGGGCCTCCCCGGTTTGCCCCACGCGCTCGTACTCGAACTCGCCCACGACCACGCCATTCCAGTCAGCGAACCCGTCATCCGTCTTTCCCCCCTGCTCTCCCCAAACGACCTCCTGGCACTACTTGCGTCCCCACCCCACGCGGACGCGACCCACGCGGTGGCTCGCCGCGCCTCCGTGCCAGAAAGCGTGTCCGATGCCATCGCCGCGTCGGCTGATACCGTCGCGATCCGGGCGCTGCTCGCCAACAGCTCCGCCGCAATCCGGGAAAGCACGCTCGACGCATTGATCGACCGCGCCACCGGTCAACCAACCTGGCACGAGCCGCTGGTTCGCCGCCCGACATTGCCGACCCACGCCGCTCGCGCCCTCTCCGAAATCGTCACCGTCCACCTCCTAGAAATACTTCGCGCCCGCGTCGACCTCGACCCGGCCCTAGCCGCCGAATTGCGCTTGCGCGTGGCCGGACGGCTTGCATCCAGCGCCCCGCTCAATAATGACGCCGCCCTCATCAAGGCCGCCTATTCGCTGAAGGCCAGCGATGGACTCGACGAACCAGCGCTGCTCGACGCCCTGCGCGCCGGTGAGTTGCGCCGTGCCTCCGCCATGCTGGCCGTCGCCGCCGGGGTCGGGCTGACGATAGTGGACCACGCTACCCGGCTGCGCAGCGCCAAGGCGTTTGTCAGCCTGGTGTGGAAAGCTCGCTTCAGCATGCAGATCGCAGCCACGATCCAGGCCAATATCGGACAAATCAGCCCAGCCGCCATATTGCCGCCGGATGCAGGGGGCGGCTTTCCGCTATCGCCTGAGGAGATGCAATGGCAGATGGAGTTCCTCAACCGGATGAGCCGGTAAGGCTTGGCGAATGCCCGCCGCACCGTAGATACTGCGGACCACATTGTCCGCAGGAGCCTATGCCATGACAAAGTTCGGTCTCGCCCAGCCAGTCCGCCGCGTGGAGGATCCGAGGCTGCTGAAAGGAAACGGCGTCTACACCGACGACATCTCCCTGCCAGGCATGCTTTGGGGCGCTGTGCTGCGCAGCCCGCATGCCGCGGCGAACATCCTGTCGCTAGACATCACCGAGGCACGGGCCATACCAGGTGTCGTTGGCATCTTTACTGCCGCCGACCTCAAAGCAGACGGAATCGGCGGCCTTCCTTGCGCCATTCCCCTCAAAAATCGTGATGGCTCGTCTCGCGTTGACCCGCCGCATCCCGTGCTGGCGGACGGTGTGGTGCGCCACGTCGGCGACCCGGTCGCATTCGTCGTCGCCGAGACCCAGCAAGCTGCCCGTAGCGGCGCAGAGTCGATCATGGTCGATTACGATATCATGCCTTCGGTCACCGACCTCGGCGCCACGATGGACGCCGGTCAGGCGCGTGTCTGGCCTGAGGCCGCCCACAACGTCTGCTTCGATTGGGAAGTTGGCGACAAGGAACGCACGGCGGAGTTGTTCCTCGGTGCCGCTCACGTCACCCGCCTGACGGTCGTGAACAATCGCGTCGTCGTCTCCAGCATGGAGGCGCGCGCGGCCCTCGCCGACTACGACGCCGCCAGCCAGCGCTGGACGTTACGGACCAACACGCAGGGCGGCTGGGTGCTAAAGAGCCTGCTGGGCAAGGCCGTCTTCAACGTGCCGGAGGAGCAGTTCCGAGTCATCACCCCCGACGTCGGCGGCGGCTTTGGCATGAAGCTGTTCCTCTATGCCGAGCAGGTGCTGACCTGCTACGCGGCTCGCAAACTAGGCCGCCCGATCAAGTGGGCGAGCGAGCGCAGCGAAGCATTCCTGTCAGACACGCAGGGCCGCGACAACATCACCCAGGGCGAAATCGCCCTGGATGCCGACGGCCGCTTCCTCGCGCTCCGCACCCGCAACGTGGCAAATATGGGCGCCTACCTGTCGACCTTCGCACCCATGATCCCGACCATGGCCGGCACCAAGGTCCTCGCCAGCGTCTATGGCTTCCAAGCGATCTACGCCAACGTCCTCGGCGTGTTCACCAACACCGTGCCGGTCGATGCCTACCGCGGCGCCGGGCGGCCAGAGAGCAACTATGTTGTGGAGCGGCTCATCGATGCAGCCGCGGCCGAAATCGGCATGGATCGGGTGGCAATCCGCAAGCTGAACATGGTCAAGCCGGATGCCATGCCGTTCCTCACCGCCATGAACCAGACCTACGACAGCGGCGATTTTGAGCGGGTGCTCGACGCTGCATTGGCCAAGATCGACTGGGCCGGCTTCCCCGCCCGCCGCTCCGCAAGCGCCGCAAAAGGCATGAAGCGCGGCATCGGCATGGCCTACTACCTCGAAGCCACCGGTGGCGCCCCGACCGAACGGGCGGAAATCCGCTTCGCCGACGACGGCTTCGTCGACGTGTTCGTAGGCACTCAGTCCACCGGCCAGGGTCACGAGACCGCCTACGTCATGCTGACCGCCGATCGCCTCGGCATCGACGGCGATAAAATTCGCATCAAGCAGGGCGACACCGACACGATCCCGACCGGCGGTGGAACCGGCGGGGCGCGCAGCCTGTACTCCGAAGGTCAGGCGATCCTCGTGACGGCGTCCGCAGTGATCGAGAAAGGCCGGCGCGCTGCCTCCGAGGCGCTGGAAGCCGCCCCCGTTGACATCGAGTTCGAAGGCGGACGCTTCTCGGTCGTCGGCACCGATCGTGGGATGGATATCCTGACCCTCGCCGCCACCCAGCGCCAGCGTGCCGCCAAGGGAGAGGACGTCACCACGCTCGACGCAGCCGAAATCGCCAACATCGAAGCCCACACCTTCCCGAACGGCTGCCACATGGCCGAAGTCGAAATCGATCCGGACACCGGGATGATCGCCGTCGCCCGCTACATCGTCTGCGACGACGTAGGAAAGGCGGTCAACCCGCTGATCGTGCGCGGCCAAGTGCACGGCGGCGTCGCGCAGGGCTTCGGCCAAGCCGTGCTGGAGCATACCGCCTACGACCCAGCGTCCGGCCAGCTTCTCTCGGGCAGCTTCATGGACTACGCCCTGCCCCGTGCTGCCGACCTTCCCGACATCGAAGTGGATCTGATCGAGGTCCCTTGCGGCAGCAACCCGCTCGGCGTGAAGGGTGCGGGCGAGGCTGGCGCGGTCGGCAGCCCGCCGGCAATGATCAACGCGATCGTCGACGCGCTGTCGGACGCCGGCGTCAGCAGCATCGACATGCCCGCGACACCCGAGAAGGTGTGGAAAGCACTGCACGCCCACGCGGCCTAAAAAGGCTCTTGGGGCTGGCGAGAAGCCAGCCCCAAACCTTCACCGATCGAACTCGCGATCGTCGCGATGGTGGTCGTAACCGAACCTGTGATGCTCGAACCGCTCGTGCTCCCAGTGCTCCCGCCTCGCCTCTTCCTCCCGCTGCTCGTGTAACCGGTGGAAGTAGTCCTCGCGGCCGTAATCGTAGACCGGGGGTTGCACGTAGGGGTTCGCGTAGCCGTACGGTGCGCTGTAGTACTGCGCGTGTGCCGCGCCGGCCATGGCAAAGACGCTCACGACGGCAGCGGCGATAGCGATACGCATGAACCTAGCTCCTGCTGTTACGGACGACCATGGATGCGTCTCATGGCGCCATTCAGGATAAAAAATGGTGTAAGCGAGGCGGTTCAACGATCGATGAACAGGGCGCGAGTGAACAGAGCCGCTAATGTCCGGCACACCGCAACCACCGCGAACAGTACGAATGCGTCGGTGATCAGCGTCGTCGCCGATACCCAACTTCCCGCCACCAGCACCTCCGTCGGCAGCCTCGCCGCTATGCCGCGCACGACATCGTTTGCCGGACCATCCAATACGATGAGCGACAGCACTCGCGGCAACGCCCACCACGCTGCTCCCGCCAGCAGCAGCAGCGGGGCCAGCAACTCCGCAACCAACTCGACAAACACGAACGCTACGTTGAGGACGGCCCACAGCACCATCCGCGCGGCCCGTCTAACCCTGGCCTTTCCAGCAACCGGACCCCGATAACGGACACGAGCTTCGTCAGACTCATACTGGGTGTAGCTCATGCAAACACCTTCATGGGAGGGGCACGGAGAATCAACGATCATTAAGCTGGATCGCCGCCAAGCTGGCATGCCGGACGCGCGAAGATGGTTACATGCTCCCTGATGAATGCGCTATTGAGGCTGTATGCGCGAAATCCTGATCGGCTTCGACTCCGCTTGGACAGGTAGCTCAAAAAACCAGGGAGCTATTGCCGCCTACGTGTTCGAGACGAGCAAACGCTCGATCTTTCATCCGCCGCGCCTGGCCAAGTTCGACGCCGCTGTGCGGTTCGTCGAAGACCTGACATCCAAGGACGACTACCCTCTCATCGCCATCGACCAGCCGACGATCGTGCCGAACGACGCCGGGTCACGACCGGTCGGTTGGGTAGCGGCCAGTCTCGTCTCCCGGTTAAAAGGCGGCGTCCGACCGGCGCCCCGATGTTCGGCGACAACGCCCCGGTTTGGAATTTTCCCGCCGCTATCGATGACATCCAGAACCCGATCGACGCCTGCAATGCCGCATTGGGCCAATTCGTGATGGAGGTTTTTCCGGCCCTAGCGCTGTCCGCCGTCGTGCCCGCACTATGGCGGACAGCGGCCGGGCCGCGCAGTACAACCCGGCCGCATCGAAGTGCGACCCACTCGAGTGGCCGTTGGTGGCGTCGGGCTTGGCCGCATTCGCCCGCAGCCTCGGCGCGGTCAACTTGACCAACTGGATGGAAACAGAAAGCATAAATGCCGTGCACCGAAATGCCGACCAAGACCGCCTTGACCCGGCAATCTGCCTCGCGATCGCGCAGGCCTGGCAACTCGGCCCTCCCGACGACACGCTCTTGATCGGCGACGAGAGCACCGGCGACATGGCGACGGTCGTCTCGGAGCCAACCCGGTCCAGTTTGGTCGAAGCGGCCGCAACGCCCACCGTACCAACATCCACGCCGCCCCGGCCAACGATCGAGGCAATTGCCTCCCCTATCAGAAACCCGTCCGCACGCGTCGATCGTGTCGCCTTGCGAGCGTTCATTATCGAATGCGCCCGCTCGGACATCGTGGTCGAGTATGGCCAAGTCGCAACCCGGTTCGGACAGCCGTGGAGCGGGGGGTTCAGCTCGTCCTTCGCCTCCGCGCTGGATGCCCTAGGCGTCGAGAACACGCGGGCGGGCGAGCCATTGCTGATGTGCCCGGTCGTGAACAAAACCACCTGGCAGCCCGGACGGGAATACTTCGACACGATCGGCCACGGCAGCACCGACGCCGCTGGCCAGGCATCCGCCCACCGCGAAGCAGTCGATCGATGCCAGCTTTGGCTTTGGGCATAAAACCGCCCTCCCCCGCACCAGCGCCGGTGACTCTATGATCGGCATCGACTGGGGAACCACCTCGCTTCGCGCCTACCGCCTCGGCCCCGGCGGCGTCATCCGCGACCGCCGCCATGCCCCGAACGGCATCCTCACCGTCCCCCCCGGCGGCTTCCCCGCCGCCCTCCAAGCCATCGCCGGCGACTGGCTGAACGACGGCGAAAACCACATCCTGCTCGCCGGCATGGTCGGCAGCCGCCAGGGCTGGCGGGAGGCGCCCTACCTCCCTTGTCCCGCCGGCCCTGCCGAGATCGCCGCCGCCCTCACCCCGCTTGACTTCCCCCGCGCCCGCGTCCTGCTCGTGCCCGGTGTCAGCGCCCATGACGACTCCGGCATCCCCGAAGTCATGCGGGGGGAGGAGGTCCAGCTCGTCGGCGCGCTCCACGATGACGCCCTCGCCTGCCTCCCCGGCAGCCACTCGAAATGGGCGGACTGGGCCGGCGGCTGCATCGCCGGCTTCACCACCCACATGACTGGCGAGGCTTTCGCCGCGCTTCGCCACCACACCATCCTCGGGCGCCTCATGCGCGACGCCCCGCCCGACGACCCGGCGTTCGACGCCGGCCTGGCTCGCGCCGACCAACCTGGCGGCCTGCTCCACCACCTGTTCGGCGTCCGCGCCCTCGGCCTCGCCGGACGACTGCCCGACGACGACGCCGCCAGCTACCTGTCCGGACTGCTCCTCGGCCACGAGCTGCGCGCTGCCCTCCCGACCCCGCGCACCGTCCACCTCATCGGTGCCGGGCCGCTCTGCGACCGCTACGCCCGTGCCATTGAGCAGCGCGGTGGTAGCGTCATCCGCCACGATCCCGACGCCGCCGCCGCCGGGCTCTGGACCATTGGAGAGCACGCCGCATGGATATGACCGCATGGCTCGCCGCCTGCCCGCTCGTCGCCATCCTGCGCGGCATCACTCCGGCCGAGGCCGAGCCGGTCGGCCATGCCCTCGAAGCCGCCGGAGTGCGCATCGTCGAGGTCCCGCTCAACTCGCCCGACCCGTTCGACAGTATTGCCCGCCTCGCCCGCCGCTTCGGCGACCGCATGCTGGTCGGCGCAGGCACCGTCATGACCCCGGCCCAGGTGACGCAACTTGCCGACGCCGGCGGCCGGCTTCTGGTCACTCCCCACGCCGACCCGGCGCTCGTCCGGGCCGCCAAGTCCCTCGGCCTGCTCGCCGCCCCCGGGTTCTTCACCCCCGCCGAAGCCTTCGCCCTGCTCGCCGCCGGGGCCGACGCGCTCAAGCTGTTCCCCGCCGAGGCCGGCAGCCCCGCCATGCTCCGCTCCGTCCGCGCCGTCCTCCCGCCCGGCACGCCCGTCTTGCCCGTCGGCGGCATCGACGCGTCCAATATGGCGGCCTGGCGCGCGGCGGGCGCGGCCGGCTTCGGCATCGGCGGCGCGATCTACCGGCCCGGCGACGATGCGGCCGCCGTCTCCGCCAAAGCGCGCCGGCTGGTGGCGGCCCTGGAACCCGTCTAAAGTCCGGTCATGTCCTGCGGCCCTCTCGCGATGGCGGCAGAGGGAGCCGGAGACGGCATCGAAGGAGCAATCGACATGACCACGTCCCTCCAAAATCGCGTCGTCTGGATCACCGGCGCCGGCACCGGAATCGGCCGCGCCATGGCCCACGCCTTCGCCGCCCAGGGCGCCCGCATTGCCCTCACCGGCCGCCGGGCAGACGCGCTCGCCGCCGTCGAAACCGCCCTCCGCGAGTCCGGCGCGGCCGTCATGACCGCCCAGGCCGACGTCACCGGCCCGGCGCAGGTCACCGCCGCCCACGCCGCCATCGCCGCCGCTTGGGGCGAGGTCGACATCCTCGTCAACAACGCCGGCGGCAACGCGAAAAACCGCCACTGGCGCAACCTGTCCGCCGCCGACATGGCGGCAATCGTCGACGTGAATCTCAAGGGCCCGTTCCTCTGCACCCTGGCCGTCCTTCCCGCCATGCGCGCCCGGCGCGACGGCCTGCTCATCCACGTCGCCTCCCTCGCAGGCACTGCGATCTTCCCCGTCACCGGCGCCACCTACACCGCCGCCAAGCACGGCGTCCGCGCCATGAGCCAGACCCTCAACGCCGAGGAGGGAATCCACGGCATCCGCAGCGTCTGCATCAACCCCGGCGAAGTCGAGACCGACATCCTCAACAGCCGCCCCAACCCGCCGAGTGCCGCCGACCGCGCGCTGATGGTCCAGCCGGAGGATATCGCTGCCGCCGCTGTATTCGCCGCCACCCTGCCCGCCCGCGCCTGCATTGCCGACATGACGATGGTGCCCACCGACAACCAGTTCCACCGCGCCACCGCGCGCGCCATCGCGGAGGCCTGAGCCATGGACCTGCCAACCGTCACCATCCCGACCGACACCCTGCGCGGCTTCGTCGCCGATATCTTCGCCGCCGCCGGCTGCGCGCGCGACGAGGCCGGGCGCATCGCCTTCCACCTGGTGAGCGCCAACCTCACCGGGCACGACAGCCACGGCGTGATCCGGGTGCCGCGCTACGTCCAGTGGCTGCGCGACGGTTCGGTCCACGCCGGGCAGACGCTGACGGTGGTGGCGGAGTCGGCCACCCACGCCGTGGTGGACGGCAATTTCGGCTTCGGCCAGACCATCGGCCCGCTGGCGGTCGACCTCGGCATCGCGAAGGCGCGCGCCGCCGGATTGTCGGTGATCGCGCTGCGCCACTCCGGCCACATCGGCCGCATCGGCGACTGGGCGGAGCGCGCCGCCGCCGCCGGCCTGGTCTCGCTGCACTTCGTGAACGTGGCGCGCGGCGAGCTGGTGGCGCCGTTCGGGGGGGTGGACCGGCGGTTCTCCACCAACCCGATGTGCATCGGCGCGCCGTTGCCGGACGGCGATCCGCTCATCCTGGATTTCGCCACCTCGATGGTCGCCGAGGGCAAGGTGCTGGTCGCCTCCAACGGCGGCAAGCCGGTGCCTCCCGGCTCGCTGATCGAGCCCGACGGGGCGCTGAGCGCGGACCCGCGGACGCTGTACGGCGAGATCGAGGGGACGCATGTTCGGGATAGCGCCAACGGAACGGGGGCGTTACGGGCGTTCGGGGACCATAAGGGAAGCGGGATCGCGTTCATGTGCGAGATTCTGGCCGGGTGCTTGACGGGGGGGCCGACAAGCGGTCCGATCCCGGGGGGAAGACGGGGGCAGATCAGCAATGGGATGCTGTCGTTCTACCTCGACCCCGGGCACTTTGCCGCCACCGATTTCGCCGAACGCGCGCGGGAATATGCCGCGTATGTCCGTGCATCCCGGCCAGCGACGCCGGGTGGGGAAGTGTGGGTGCCAGGAGACGCGGAACGCCGGACGCGGGAGAAGCGGATGCGAGAGGGCGTACCCTTGCAGGTGAGGACTTGGGAGGCGATCTGCGAGACGGCCGAAAATGTTAGACTGAAAGCGCCTCAATTGGAGCAGAATTCTGCTAATAACTTCTGATTTAAAAATGTATGTAGCGGGAGTGCGGACAATATGCCGCACCCCCAGTTATTTATAGATGTTAGTTGCTACTTAATCTAGCATAAATTGCGGTTATTCGGACTAGTGTAGAGTAACAGGCCTTATTCTTCCCCATAGTCTGAGGGTTATGGCTTGCAATCTCCATATAAGCCTGAGCGGCTGGCTCTATCAACTCAGAGTCCGCGAAAGCTTTGGGTTTATCGACTATCCAAATTTTAGCTTTATTCTGTTTAACAAAAGCGGAATGTGCCGCTAGAATAGGAAAAATTATTCCATCAGGCACTTCAGTAATTACACCATCTGCACGTTCAATTGCTCTGATTCGAGTTCCACGGAATCCTTGATGCGATTTCCAAGTATCGTAGAGTTGCCAGGCAATTGGAACGAGATCTAAACAACATTTGTATACATCTTCAGGTCCGTCCTCAACTAAGCGTTGAAATAACTTCAGACATCGCGTCTTTTGACTATATGTAAAGACTTTGTTGGACGTGTCGGTTTGACTATCGAGCTTTTTTAACATTGACTCAGGCAACACCGCAAATATCACCTGAATCAATTTTTCAGTATCTAGAAACTCTCCATCGGCTATCAAATCTGTTTCTGATTTACGAAGTCTTGCATTAGGCAAGACTTTCTGAATTGCAGTTTCTAGATCATCTAACTGCCCACGTCGGCCAGCAATTGAGATCGCACGAACATCATTCTGAAAGTTTCGTGCGATTGAAATCTCCGCAATTAGATTTGTATCGCCAGTAACGATGATTTCGAACTTGATACTTGGAACTGTATCTGGTTTACCATTGAACTTTTCAAAATACCGGTTAAGCTCACCTTGAGTCTGCGAACCATTGATAATGCTAGGTTGTCCGAGCCGAATTGTTTTCCCCTTATCATCCACAGTGGCATCACGAGCGACAATAACCATTCCACCGTTTAGGATACTGAATTGATCAGGTTGATCCTGAAGGGTTTTCCGAATTGCTTGGTGGACAAGAGTGGGAGAGCGTCTCTGCTTCACGGCTGTTCAACGCTCTGTTGCTGCGATCATTTCCAGCAAACGATCGACGCCTTCGAGGGCGGCACGGTAGCGGTCCTGGGGGCGTGACGCGGTCTTGTTAGCCGTGAGGATGTTGAAGGCGAA
>JAABUX010004295.1_pt1 | contig 18184 bp, 12 predicted proteins | sample 5561851 | NCBI WGS metagenome assembly JAABUX01 (sample SAMN10711883, study PRJNA513361) | rock metagenome | isolation source: Antarctica rocks | place: Antarctica: Victoria Land, Richard Nunatak red sandstone | collected 2016-01-03 | reverse complement strand
TGCCAGGCGAGATTGACCTCGTGCAGGCGGTCGTTGTGCGTCAGGAAGATGACCTCGGCCTTGAGCTGGGCGAGGGCGGCGGGGGAGACGGTGTCGGCCACCTGCTCGAAGAGGGCGGCGTAGTCTTCGAGCCAGCCTTCGTAGTAGATCACGGGGCTGAAGTTGAGGTGGACCTCGTAGCCGGCCGCGAAGAAGTCGTCGATCGCGGCGATCCGGTCGTCGATCGGCGAGGTCCGGACGTCGACGAGCCTGGCGATCCTCCGGGGCATCAGGCTGAACCGGACCCGGGTCTTGCCGCGCGGGTCGTAGGCCAGGAGGTCGCGGTTGACGAACTTGGTGGCGAACGACCCCTTGGCGTCGGGCAGGTCGCGGAAGAGGGCGACGAGGTCGCGGACGTTGTCGGAGATGAGGGCGTCGACGCCGCAGTCGCCGTTCTCGCCGATGTCGTAGACCCAGAGCCGCGGGTCGACCTGGTTGGGCTCGGCCTTGGGGCCGAGCCTCGCGGCGTGGCGGGCGACGGCGTCGGCCATGTCGTCGATGTTGACGAAGGTGCTGATCGGGTTGGCGAACCCCTTGCGGCGCGGGACGTAGCAGTACGAGCAGGCCAGGGCGCAGCCGTTGGCGTAGGACGGGGCGATGAAGTCGGCCGATCGGCCGTTGGGGCGGACGTCCAGACCCTTGCGGACGCCGAGGACGAGCACCGACCGCTTGATCTTGAGCCAGTCCTCGGCCGACCCCTCGTTGCCGTGCAGGCCGGGGATGTTCCAGTGCGACCGGACCTCGATCCGCCGGGCGTCGGGGAACTTCGCCAGGATCTCCCGCCCGCGGTCATAGAGCCGGACGGCGGGCTCCAGGTAGATCGCCTCGACGTCGATCGGGCTCGGTCGCTTCGGTTTCGTCTCGGTCATGCGCGGGCCTCCGGCCAAGTTATAGGCGAGCGGGCGGTTGCCGTCCGGGGGCCGGCCTCGAAGAATGGGGGGACATCGGCGGGGGGAGCCGGATTGCCCCGCCCCGGAGCTTGAACGAAGCGAGGTCGACCTTGAGCGAATTCGGGATGCGGCGGCTGGGCGGATCGGATGTCGAGGTGAGCCCGGTGATCTTCGGGGCCTGGGCCGTCGGCGGCTGGATGTGGGGGGGCGCCGAGGAGGCCGAGTCGATCGCCGCGATCCAGGCCTCGATCGACCACGGCGTCACCACCATCGACACCGCGGCGGTCTACGGCCAGGGGTACGGCGAGGAGGTCGTCGGCCGGGCGATCCGGGGGCGTCGCGAGCAGGTCCAGGTCGCCACCAAGTGCGGGATGACCTGGGACATCCCCGGCGGGTCGGACCCCTGGAAGACCCAGGACCGCCTCGGCAAGGACATCACGATCTACCGGAACGCCCGGCCCGACAGCATCCCGATCGAGTGCGAGCGGAGCCTCAAGCGGCTCGGCGTCGACGTCATCGACCTCTACCAGGTCCACTGGCCCGACACGACCACGCCCGTCGAGGAGACGATGGCCGCCCTGCTCAAGCTCCACGAGCAAGGCAAGATCCGCGCCATCGGCGTCAGCAACTACGACGCCACCTGGATCAAGCGGGCCGCCGCCGCCGGCCCCCTCGCCAGCTTGCAGCCCCCCTATAGCCTGATCCAGCGCAAGATCGAGAAGGAGATCCTGCCGACCTGCCGCGAGCACGGGATCGGCGTGATCGTCTACTCCCCCCTCGAACGCGGCCTCCTGACCGGGACGGTTCCGGCCGATCGCGTGTTCCCCGCCGGCGACCACCGGGCCTCGCACAAGTTCTTCACGCCCGAGAACCGCGAGCGGGTCCTCGGGGCCCTCGGACACGTCCGCCCGATCGCCGAGGAGCACGGCGTCAGCCTCGCCCAGATGGTCATCAACTGGACGATCCAGGAGCCAGGGATCACCGCCGCCCTCGTCGGCGCCCGCAACGTCGAGCAGGCCGTGCACAACGCCGGGGCGCTCGACTTCACCCTCTCTCCCGACGAACGCGCCGAGATCCGCAAGGCCTTCGACGCGACCTCGGCCGCGATGATGGCCTGATCGGCGGTCGCCCTCGGGCCCGGGCGGCGCCGGCCGGGCCCGAGGGCCGGCGTCGCCCCGGCGGGATGAGGGTGGGCGGACTCGGCTCAGGAGGCCCGGTCCGCGCGGCGGCGGCGGAAGGCGGAGGCGCCGGCGGCGCCCAGGCCGATCGCCGTCATCACCAGCGCCGGGGGCTCGGGCACAGAGGCCGAGGGCGCGAAGTTCTCGACGAATCCCGGCCCCGAGAAGACCCGGCCGCCGGCGAGCACCGAGCCGTCGACGTGCGAGAACTGGCCGAAGGTGATGTCGCCGTTCGGGGCGAAGATCGTCCCGAAGATGTTGTCGGCGCCGAGCGAATCCTGGCGGAAGTTGCCCAGGGTCTCGAACAGGACGCCCCGGGCAAGCGTCGGGTCGGCCGAGGCGAACGACTTGCCGTTGATGATCGTGTCGCTGAGGGCCCCCTCGGTGATATTGCCCGTCACGAAGACGTTGATGTGGTCCTGCGCCGTGAGCCCGATCAGGTGAATGTTCTGGGAATTGAGGATCTCGAGGCTGCTGAAATAGTAGTTGCCCGGCCGGAGGTAGAGGTCCTGGAAGCTGGCGAGGTGGATGTCGCCGTAGGACCCGGGCGCCAGCGGGTTGAGCTGCGAGCCCCCCGAGGTCAAGTTCGGCCCGCCGGCGGTGAATTGCGCCGCCGGGGGGAGCGTGACCGGGCTGTACGGCCTCGGGTTGGCGGTGACGCCGCCGACCGTCTGGGTCCCTTTGATCGAGCCCCCGAAGGTGTCGAAATAGAGCGTGTTGCCGTAGGTCACGTTGCCCTGGATCGTGCTCCCGTTGATGATGACGTTGTTGTTCGCCGCGACGTTGCCGTTGAGCGTGACGAACGTGCCGAGGCTGAAGTTGTTGCCGGCGACGACGTTGCCGTCGAGCGCCGACCCGTTGAAGTTGACGTCGCCCTTCGCCGTGATGTTGTGGACGCGGGCGAACGAGGTGAGCGAGACGTCGCGGCCGCTGTCGATCGAGCCCCCGACGGTCGCCCCGCCGAGCGAGACGTTGCCGTTGAAGGTGACGTCGCCGGCGACGTTCGGGCCCTGGGCGTTCAGCTCGCCGCCGCCGGCGAGGGCGGTGAACGAGGAGAAGCCGCCGACGTTCACGTCGTTGTTGCTGCCCACGATCCCGCCGTTGACGGTCGCGCCCCGGAGGAAGACCCCCCGCGCGCCGAAGAGTGAATAATCCTGATAGCCCTGGGCCCGCGCCTGGGCCCAGCCCCCGAGGGCCACGGTGGCGACGACCAGCGAGGAGCGGACGAGACCGGCGCGGGCGATGCGGTGACGCATGATGACTCCGGTTGATTCCTAGGTTCGGATCGATCGTTCGAGGAGGACTTGATCCGTGCGACGCGGCCGGGTGGCATGCTCGCGGGCGAAGATCGGGACCTGGGCTGACCGGTACCGTTCGTCACTCATGCATCGCCTGCCAGCATCGATGCGCGTATCACGGACGATGCCAAAATAGCTGTCGAAATGATCGCCCGCAATCCACCACAACCGGAAGATCCCCGACGGAACCCGATGTTGACGGGACCCATGGGTGTGCCCCGATTCTCTGGTGGGGTCACGCGGCCCCCTACCCCAACCCTCCCCCACAACGGGGGGAGGGGGCCAGATCGGAAGAGACCCCCTTGCGTGGCCGAGCCGCCGACGACGGCCTCCCTCCCCCCTCGTGGAGGAGGGCTGGGGCGGGGGGCCGAGGACGTGGCACCACCAGAATCCCCGGCCACACCCGAACCCACCCCCGTCGGATCGGCGGGCCGGCGGCGACTGGCGGCGGGGGCCGGCCGCGGCTATATTCATCGGGCCCCTGCCGAATCCGGGTCCGTTGCGAGCGGCGCCATGACCAGCCCAGACCAGCCCACCGAGCGAGCGTTCGAGCTGGCGAAGGAGCGTTACGCCGGGCTCGGCGTGGACGTCGACGCCGCGATCGATCGCCTCTCCGCCATCGCCGTCTCGCTGCACTGCTGGCAGGGGGACGACGTCGGCGGCTTCGAGGGGACCGGCGAGGCCCTCGGCGGCGGGATCGCCGTCACGGGCACCTACCCGGGCAAGGCCCGGACGGCCGACGAGCTGCGGGCCGACCTGGAGCGGGCCTACTCGCTGATCCCCGGCCGGCACCGGCTCAACCTCCACGCCAGCTACGCCGAGACGGGCGGCGAGCGGGTCGAGCGGGACGGGGTCCGGCCCGAGCACTTCCGGGGGTGGATCGACTGGGCGAAGGGGCAGGATCTCGGGGTCGACTTCAACCCGACGTTCTTCTCGCATCCCAAGGCGGCCGACGGCTACACCCTGGCCCACCCCGACGAGGGGATTCGCCGCTTCTGGATCGACCACGGGATCGCCTGCCGCGAGGTCGGCGCGGCCATCGGCGCGGCGCTGGGGTCGGCCTGCATCACCAACATCTGGGTCCCCGACGGCTCGAAGGACACGCCGGTCGACCGCAAGGGGCCCCGCGAGCGGCTGGAGCGGTCGCTCGACGCGATCCTCGCCCGGTCGATCGACCCGAGGTTCAACCGCGACGCCGTCGAGTGCAAGCTGTTCGGCCTGGGTTCGGAGTCGTACGTGGTGGGCTCGCACGAGTTCTACCTGGGGTATGCGATCACCCGGACGACCCTGCTCTGCCTCGACGCCGGCCACTTCCACCCGACCGAGGTGATCTCCGACAAGGTCTCCGCCGTGCTCCACTGGGTCGACGAGATCCTGCTCCACGTCAGCCGGGGGGTCCGATGGGACAGCGACCACGTCGTCACCCTGACCGACGAGTTGCAGGCGATCGCGCAGGAGGCCGTCCGGGGCGACTACCTCGACCGGGTCCACTTCGGGCTCGACTTCTTCGACGCCAGCATCAACCGCGTCGCCGCCTGGGTGATCGGCACCCGGGCGCTGCTCAAGGCCCTCCTGATGGCCCTCCTGGAGCCGATCCGGATGCTCCGGCGGTATGAGGAGGAGGGCGACCTGACGGCCCGCCTGGCGCTCCTCGAAGAGTGCAAGTCGCTGCCCTTCGGCGCGGTCTGGGACCAATATTGCCTGGCCCGAGGCGTGCCCGTCGGCCCGGCCTGGATCGACGAGGTCCGGACCTATGAGACGGACGTGCTTTCGAAACGCGGATGAGCGGTTTCTTGCCGGATGGATGAAATCCACCTCTTCGATTCCGACCGAGCCGTGGTGGATCTCATCCACCCCACAAGGAAGACCGGGCCGTTGGGGGGGGGCGGGCGTCCTTTGGAAACGATCCTCAAGCTGACGGGCATCGCCAAGTCGTTCGCGGGCGTCCGGGCCTTGAAGGGGGTCTCCTTCGACCTCCGCGCGGGCGAGGTCCACGCCCTCGTCGGCGAGAACGGCGCGGGGAAGTCGACGCTCATCAAGGTCATCACCGGCGCCCACGCGCCGGACGAGGGGACTCTGGAAGTCCGCGGCCAGGTCATCGAGGCCAACGACCCGGTCCGGGCGAAGGCCCTGGGGATCGCGGCGATCTACCAGCAGCCGGCTCTGTTCCCGGACCTGACCGTCGCCGAGAACATCGCGCTGGGCCTGGAGCCGCCGTCCCCCTGGCGGGTCGTCCGCTGGGGCGATCGGCGGCGGCGGGCCCGACAGCTCCTGGAGAAGATCGGCGCGGCGATCGACCCCGAGACGGAGGTCCGCCGGCTGGCGATGCCCGAGCAGCAGCTCGTCGAGATCGCCCGGGCGCTCGGGGCCGACGCCAAGATCCTGATCATGGACGAGCCGTCGGCGTCGCTGACGGATCAGGAGGTCGACCGCCTGTTCCGGGTGATCCGCGAGCTGAAGGGGCACGGCGTCGGGATCATCTACATCTCGCACCGGCTCGAAGAGCTGCCCGGGGTGGCCGACCGGGTGACGGCGCTCCGCGACGGGGCGTTGGTCGGGACCCGGGCGATGGGCGAGGTCGACCGCGCCGCGCTGATCCGGATGATGGTCGGGCGCGACCTGTCGAGCGTCTTCCCCAAGGTGGCCGTCGGGCCCGGCGCCGTCGTCCTCGAAGCGAAGGGGCTTTCCTGCCGGGCCTCGGGCGTCCGCGACGCGAGCTTCCACGTCCGCGAGGGGGAGATGCTCGGCCTGGCCGGCCTGATCGGCGCGGGGCGGACCGAGCTGGCCCGCGTCCTCTTCGGCCTCACCCCGGCCGACTCGGGCCAGATCGTCCTCGACGGCGAGCCGATCGCGATCGACTCGCCGGCCCGGGCGGTCGAGGCGGGGATTGCGTACGTTCCCGAGGACCGGCGGCGGCACGGCGTGATCCTGGAGATGTCGGTGGCGAACAACGCCACGCTCGCCACGCTCCGGGACATCTCGACGCTGGGGATGCTCGACTTCCGCCGCGAGCGGGCCGTCGCGTCGGACCTGGTCGGCCGGCTGGGGATCAAGGCGGCCTCGGTCGACACGCCCGCCGGCCACCTCTCGGGCGGGAACCAGCAGAAGCTGGCGCTGGCCCGCTGGCTCAACTCCGGGCCGTCGGTCCTGATCCTCGACGAGCCGACGCAGGGGGTCGACGTGGGCGCCAAGGCCGAGATCCACCGCCTGATGGGCGAGCTGGCCGCGAAGGGGATGGCGATCGTGATGATCTCGTCCGAGTTGCCCGAGATCCTCGGGATGAGCGACCGGGTGGCGGTGATGCACGGCGGGACGATCGTCGCCACGCTCGACCGGGCCGACGCGACCCAGGAGGCCATCCTGGAGCTGGCCCTGGGCCATTCGCCGGCCGGAAGCGCGGTGGCCCCGTGATCGGCAAGCACCGCCGCGAGCTGTCGGTCGCCGCGGCGTACCTGCTGGTCCTGGCGGTCCTGGCGGTCGCGGCCCCGCGACTGTTCCGGCCCACGCCGGTCCGCGACTTCGTCGTCCGGGTGGCGCCGGTGCTGGTGGCGGCGGTGGGGATGACGCTGGTGATCGTCTGCCGCCAGATCGACATCTCGATCGGCTCGCAGGCCAGCCTCTGCGCGGTCTCGGCCGGCCTGCTCGCCCGCCAAGGGCTGCCGATGCCGGTCGTGGGCGTCGCGACGCTGGCGATCGGCGCGGCGATGGGGGCGATCAACGGGGCGCTCGTCGCCGGCCTGGGCCTGCCGTCGATCGTGGTCACGCTCGCCACGCTCGTCATCGGCCGCGAGTCGCTGCGATACCTCCGCGAGGGGGAGTCGGTCCGGAGCGTCTCGGCCGATTTCCAGTGGTTCGGCCTCGGCCAGTCGGCCGGGCAATGGTTAGTCGTGGGTGTGGCCGCGGGGGTTTTCGTGGCCTTCGCCTGGGGGATGCGGTACCTCGCGGCGGGCCGGTCGATCTACGCCACCGGGTCGGACGCCGAGGCCGCGCGGCTGGCGGGCATCCGCCCCCGGCGGGTCGTCTTCTCCGTCTTCGTCGCGATGGGGGCCTTGACGGGCCTGTATGCCCTCTTGACCGCGATCCAGCTCCCCGACGTCGACCCCAAGACCGGCACGGGCCTGGAGATGCAGGTGATCGCGGCGGCGGTCGTCGGCGGCGCGGCGGTCTCGGGCGGGCGGGGCTCGCCGGTCGGCACCCTGATCGGCGTCCTCCTGCTGGGGACGATCAACCCGGCGCTGGTGTACCTGGGGACGAGCCCGGAGTGGGAGAAGGCGATCCAGGGCGGGATCATCCTCCTGGCCGTCGCCTCGGACGGCCTGACGCGGGGGGGGCGGCAAGATGGCGGGTGACTCGACCGGATCGGGGCGTCCGAGCTGGCTGGTGCCGTCGACGGCGATCCTCCCGGCGCTCCTGGCGGCCGAGGTCGTCGTCTTCGCCGCGATCGGGACCAACTTCTTCACGCCGGGCAACGCCTTCGAGGTCCTCCGCCTGAGCGTCGAGATCGGCCTGCTCGCCGTGGCGCTGACGCCGGTGATCGTCGGCGGCGGGATCGACCTCTCGGTCGGCTCGCTGATGGGCCTCTCCGCCGTCCTCTTCGGCACCTTCTGGCGCGACCTCGGCCTCTCGACCCCCCTGGCCGCGGCGGCGACCCTGGCCGTCGGCGCCGCGGCGGGCGGCCTCAACGGGCTCCTGATCACCCGATTGCGGCTGCCGCCGCTGATCGTCACCCTCGGGTCGTTCTCGCTGTTCCGGGGGCTCGCGGAGGGGTTGACGGGGGGCGTGGACAACTTCACCAACTTCCCCCGCGGCTTCCTCTTCCTGGGCCAGGGCTATCTGCCGGGCGAGGTCCCCGCGCAGCTTCCCGTCTTCCTCGCGGTGGCCGGGGCGTTCTGGGTCCTCCTGCACCGGACGACGATCGGCCGGTCGCTGGTCGCGATCGGGTTCTCGCCCGAGGGGGCGAGGTACGCCGGGCTCCCGGTCGGGCGGCGGGTCGGGCTGGTCTACGTGCTCTCGGGGCTGGTCTCCAGCCTGGCGGCGATCATCTACGTCGCCCACCTCGGCCAGGCCAAGGCCGACGCCGGCACGGGGTACGAGCTCCTGGCGATCACGGCCGTCGTGCTCGGCGGGACGTCGATCTTCGGCGGCCGCGGGACGATCGGCGGGACGCTCCTGGGCCTGTTTGCCATCGCGATCCTCCAGAACGGCCTGAGGCTGGCCGACCTCCCCGGCGAGCTCGCCGGCGTCCTGACCGGGGTCCTCCTCCTGGTCGCGATCGGCCTCGACCGCCGGTCCGCACCGGTCCACGCCACCTTGACCCACCCCGACGACGCCGAGGCGATGACGATGAAGAACGCGCAAGTGGCGGTGATCTGCGCCTCGATCCTCGCGGCCGGCCTGCTCGTGGCGGCGACGAACGTCTACCTGGTCGGGTCGCTGCTCCGGCCGGCCGCCGGCCCGAGGGCGACTCCGACGCCCGATGTCGCGGTCGACGCCCGGCCCCGCCTCGATCCCGCGCCGCCGCCGCGGCAGGTGACGGTGGCGATGATGCCCAAGAGCAAGGGCAACGCCTACTTCATCGCCTGCCGGAAGGGGGCCGAGGTCGCCGCGAAGGAGCTGGGGGTCAAGCTGATCTGGGACGGACCGACCGACCCCGACCCGGCCAGGCAGAACGAGGTGGTCGACACCTGGATCACCCGCGGCGTGGACGCGATCGCCGTGGCCGTCGAGAACCGCGTGGGGATCTCCTCGGTCCTCCGCAAGGCCAGGGCCCGGGGGATCAAGGTCGTCACCTGGGATGCCGACGCCGACCCCGACGCCCGCGACGTCTTCGTCAACCAGGCCACGCCCCGGGGGATCGGCGAGGCCCTGATGGACAACGCCGCGCGGGTCCTCGGCGGCAAGGGGCAGTTCGCCATCATCACCGCCTCGCTCACCGCCTCGAACATGATCGCCTGGCAGGAGCAGATCGAGGTCCGCCGCAAGGCGAAATACCCCGAGATCCGGCTCGCCGCCCTCCGCCCCTGCGACGACCTCCAGAAGAAGGCGTTCGACGAGACCAACACCCTGCTCTCCTCGAACCCCGAGATCAAGGTGATCCTCGCCATCTGCACCCCCGCCGTCCCCGGCGCCGCGGAGGCGATCAAGCAGTCCGGCCGCGACGACGTGAAGGTGATCGGCCTCGGCCTGCCCAACGACAACAAGGCGTATGTCGACGCCGGGATCACCGACACCGTGATCCTCTGGAACACCGCCGACCTCGGCTACCTCGCCGTCCTCGCCGCCAAGGGGCTGGTCGACGGCACCCTCAAGCCGACCGACAAGACCTTCCGGGCCGGCCACCTGGGGGCGGTCAACCTCGACGGCGACAACGTCCTGCTCGGCCAGCCCTTCGCCTTCACGAAGCGGAACATCCACGACTTCGACTTCTGATCCGGCCCGGCGTCGACCGTGGTCCCTCGGCGGTGCTCCCTTGGCTTGCCGCGCGGGGGCTGGGAGACTGCGAGATGGATCGACCAATCGTCCCACCCCGCACCGCCCCGATCGCCCCAGGGAGCCTCGCACGATGCACCGAGATCTGGCCCGAGCCTCGATCGCCCTCCTCGCCTCGGCCCTCGCCGCCGGGGCCGTCGCCGCCGACCCGAAGCCGCTGGCGATCGGGGCGCCGGCCCCCGACTTCCGCCTGCCGGGAGTGGACGGCAAGACCTACGGCCTGAAAGACTTCGCCGACGCCAAGGTCCTGGCCGTCGCCTTCACCTGCAACCACTGCCCGACGGCCAACGCCTACGAGGCCCGGTTCGCGAAGTTCGCCAAGGACTACGCGCCCAAGGGCGTCGCCTTCGTCGCGATCTCGCCCAACGACCCCAAGGCCGTCCGCCTCGACGAGCTGGGCTACACCGACCTCGACGACTCGTTCGAGGCCATGAAGGTCCGGGCCAAGGACCACCACTTCGCCTACCCCTACCTCTACGACGGCGAGACCCAGGAGACCTCGCGGGCCTTCGGCGTCCTGGCCACGCCCCACATCTTCGTCTTCGACGCCGACCGCAAGCTCCGCTATCAGGGGCGGTTCGACGACGCGGAGGTGAAGGAGGTCAAGTCGCATGACGCGATCAACGCGGTCGAGGCCCTCCTGGCCGGGACGGCGGTCGCCGTCGAGAAGACCCGCGTGCCCGGCTGCTCGACGAAGTGGGCCGACAAGCGCGAGGCCGCCCGGCTCTGGCTGGCCAAGGCCGACGCCGAGCCCGTCAACCTGGGGCCGATCGACGAGGCGGCCGTCGCCAAGCTCGTCAAGAACGACACCAAGAACCTCGTCCTCGTCAACCTCTGGGCCACCTGGTGCGGCCCCTGCGTGGCCGAGCTGCCCGAGCTGGTCGAGATCAACCGGATGTACCGCGGCCGGGCCTTCCGCCTCGCCACGATCAGCCTCGACGAGCCCGAGAAGCGCGACGCCGCCGCCGAGATGCTCATGAAATTCCACGTCGCCGCGGCCAACTATCAGATCAAGGCCGAGGACCGCGACAAGTTCGCCGAGGCCCTCGACAAAGAATGGCCCGGCCCCGTCCCCCACACCCTCCTCGTCGCCCCCGGCGGCAAGGTCATCTATCGAAAGACCGGCGCGATCGACCCCCTCGAAGTCAAGCGGGCGATCGTCGGCTACCTGGGTCGGACGTACTGACCGTCGCGACCTCCGGGCCCACGTCCCCGCCCTCGGACGCCCCGGGCGGGATCAGCCGATCCCGTGTCTTCCCATCCGGTCCCCTCCCTCCTGGTGGGGGAGGGTCAGGGTGGGGGGCCATGTGACCCCACCGGAAAATCCGGGCACACCAGACGATTTGGGCCCGGCCGCGGGGAATCCTTCACCGCCCCGGCGAATCCTCCCCCGGGTCGGCCCGCCGGGTCTGCCGGGGTCCCGTCCGGATCTCGCTCGCGAGGCCCGACTTGCGGCTTTGTCGACCCGGGGGCATCCGCATTGCTTCGGGCCCCACGGCCCCGCCGGGCGGGGATGGACTGCGACCGGCTTTCAATGCCGAGGACGACGAACGATGAACCGACGACGACGCGGCTTCACCCTGATCGAGCTGCTGACGGTGATCGCGATCATCGCCGCCCTGATCGGCCTGCTCCTGCCGGCCGTCCAGGCGGCCCGCGAGGCTGCGCGGCGGGCCCGGTGCATCAATAATTTGAGGCAGATCGGCCTGGCGTTGCACAATGACCACGACGCGATCGGATCGTTCCCGATGAGCTACGCCGCCTCACGGCCGTTCGTCGACGGGGCGACCGACACGGCCGCCGGCTGGGCCTGGTCGGCGATGATCCTGCCCCAGCTCGAACGGGCCGCGGCCTTCAACGCCGCCAACTTCGCGATGGCGGTCGAGGCCGGGCAGGACTCGACGGTCGCCCGGTCGCTGATCGACGCCTATCTCTGCCCGTCCGACCCGATCCCGGCCGGGCCGTTCGCGGTGTCCGACCCCGCCGGCAACCCGATCGCCCTGGTCGGCCCGACGGGCTACGCGGCGTGCGTGGGGGACGACCGGGTCGACAGCACCACCGGCCTGAACAACGACGGGCTCGGCAACGGCGTGATGTCCCGCAACAGCCGGGTCCGCCTGGCCGACATCGCCGACGGGTCGAGCCGGACGATCCTCGTCGGCGAGCGGGCCTGGTCGATCACCGCCGGCGCCTGGCCCGGGGCCGTCACCAACGGGGTGGTCCGCCGGGGGCCTGCCAACCCCTGCCCCGCGACCGGCGCGGCCTTCGACGCCGCCGCGACGCTGGTCCAGGCGCATGGCAACGTCCTGAACAGCGACAGCGACCCCGACGGCGGCCTCGACGACTATTCCAGCCGCCACCCCGGCGGGGCCAACATCCTCTTCGCCGACGGCTCGGCCCGCTTCCTCCGGAGCGTCCCGGCCAACTCGGGCCGGCGCCCGGACGGGAGCACCATCGACTCGCCGACGAGCCTGATCCTCCAGGCCCTCGGGACCCGCGCGGGGGGCGAGGTCGTCTCGGCCGACGCCTATTGACGACACCCCGTCGATTCGCGTGCGACGGGCCGTTATGATCTTAGGCATCCCTCCGCCCTCTCGGTCGCGATTGGCCCGAGAACCCGATCTTCGAGGTGAGCCCGATGCCTTCGATCCGACTCCGCGCGGCGCTCGTCGCCGCGACCTGTGCCCTCGTCGCCCACGCCGGGACGGCGGGGACGGCGGCCCGGGCCCAGCAGGCCGACCCCGCCGCCAAGAAGAAGGCCGCCGTCCGGAAGATGGCCGTCCCCGGCCCGCCCGCCGTGCCGGGCGAGAAGCTCAAGGGGCCCAAGGGCTTCAAGGTCGAGCTGGTCTACTCCGTCCCCCGCGAGACCCAAGGCTCGTGGGTCAACCTCGCGGTCGACCCCAAGGGCCGCCTCATCACCTCCGACCAGTACGGCAAGCTCTATCGCGTGACCCCCGCCAAGCCCGGCGCGGCGGCGACGGAGACCGCCGTCGAGCCGATCGACGTCGAGATCGGCGAGGCCCAGGGGCTGCTCTGGGCCTTCGACAGCCTCTACGTCGTCGTCAACACCGGCGGCCACTTCCCGAGCGGGCTCTACCGCGTCAAGGACACCGACGGCGACGACAAGCTCGACAAGGTCGAGCTGCTCCGCAAGATCGAAGGCGGCGGCGAGCACGGCCCGCATGCCGTGGTCCTCGCGCCCGACGGCAAGTCGCTCTACGTCATCGCCGGCAACGCCACCAAGCTCCCCGAGGTCTCCGGCTCGCTCGTGCCCCGGGTCTGGGGCGAGGACAACCTCCTGCCCCGGATGGTCGACGGCAACGGCTTCATGCGCGACGAGAAGGCCCCCGGCGGCTACATCTGCCGCGTCACGCCCGACGGCAAGGACTGGGTCCTCCAGTCGATGGGCTACCGCAACCCCTTCGACCTGGCCTTCCACCGCGACGGCGACCTGTTCACATACGACTCCGACATGGAGTGGGATATGAACACCCCTTGGTACCGCCCGACCCGCGTCTGCATGGCCGCCCCCGGCGCCGACTTCGGCTACCGCAACGGCGCCGGCAAGTGGCCGACCTACTACCTGGACAGCCTGCCGCCCGTCGTCAACATCGGCCCCGGCTCGCCCACGGGCGTGGCCTTCGGCTACGGCGCCAAGTTCCCGGCGAAGTACCAGGACGCCCTCTACATCTGCGACTGGAGCTACGGCAAGCTCTACGCGGTCCACCTCAAGCCCGAGGGCTCGGCCTACGGCGGCGACCTCGAGGAGTTCGTCACCGGCGCCCCGCTGCCCCTGACCGACCTGGTCGTCAACCCGGCCGATGGCGCCCTCTACTTCGCGATCGGCGGCCGGCGGACCACGTCGGGCCTCTACCGCGTGAGTTATGCCGGCGACGAGTCGACCGCCCCCTCCACCGCCCAGCTCGCCGGGGCCGACCTCCGGGGCGTCCGCCGCTCGCTCGAGGCCTTCCACGGCCACGCCGACCCCAAGGCCGTCGCGACCGCCTGGCCCTACCTCGCGCACGCCGACCGCTCGATCCGCTACGCCGCCCGCGTGGCCGTCGAGTTCCAGGACCCGGCGACCTGGCGCGACAAGGCCCTGGCCGAGACCAACCCGCAGGCCGCGCTCGAGGCCCTGCTCGCCCTCACCCGGGTGGGCGCCGCCGACCCGGCGCACCGGACGGCCGAGAGCCCCAGGCCCGACCCGGCGCTCGCGGCCCAGATCCTCGGGGCGCTCGGGCGGATCGACTTCGCCGGGCTCGACTACGCCCGGAAGCTCGACGAGGTCCGGGTCCTCGGCGTCCTCTTCAACCGGTTCGGCCGCCCCGAGGAGTCGGCCGCCGCCAAGGTCGTCACCCGGGCCGACGCCGTGTTCCCCGGCAAGGGCCGCGAGCTGAACATCGAGCTCTGCAACCTCCTGGTCTACCTCGGCTCGCCCGACGTCGCGGCCAAGGCGGTCGCCCTGATGGAGTCGGCCCCCACGCAGGAGGAGCAGATCGACTACGCCCGGGCCCTCCGGGTCCTCAAGGTCGGCTGGACCCCCGAGCTGCGCCGGGCCTACTTCTCGTGGGTCGCCAAGGCCGACGACTTCCGGGGCGGTTCGAGCTTCGGCAAGTTCCTCATCAACATCAAGAAGGACGCCGTCGCCACCCTCTCCGAGTCCGAGCGGGCCGACCTGAAGCCGATCCTGGAGGCGCAGCCCCGGCCCAAGGGGACCCCCGTCGCCATCGGCCCGGCGCGGGCCTTCGTCAAGTCGTGGACCCTCGACGAGCTGGTCCCGGTGGTCGACTCCGCCCTGAAGACCCGGCGCGACTTCGACCGGGGCCGCTCGCTCTTCGCCGCCGCCGCCTGCTACAACTGCCACCGCTACGACAACGAAGGGGGAGCGGCCGGCCCCGACCTCACCGGCGTCTCGGGCCGGTTCAGCAGCCGCGACCTACTGGAGTCGATCATCCTGCCGAGCAAGGCCATCAGCGACCAGTACGAGGCCATCACCGTGGCCACCAGCGACGGCCACGTCGTCACCGGCCGGGTCGTCAACCTCAACGGCGACAACATGATGATCAACACCAACATGCTCGACCCCAACGCCCAGGTCACCGTCAACCGGAGCAAGATCGAGGAGACCCGCCCCTCGCCCGTCTCGATGATGCCCGAAGGGCTCCTCTCCACCCTCGACCGCGACGAGGTCGCCGACCTCGTCGCCTACCTCCTCTCGCGCGGCGACCGGACCGCCAAGATGTTCCAATGACCCGCCGATCCCGCGGCCGAGCGGGGTCGACGACCGAGAGCCGAGGGCCGGCCCGAATCCGATCGGGCCGGCCCTCGGCCGTTCCCGCCCGAGGGACGCTCGGGCGCAGGTCCGCCGATCGATCGATCGGGCCATAGGCCCCACCGGAGGGCGGTCAGGTCCTCCGGTGGGGTTGAGATGGCCGGCTTCCCTGTCGGTCGTCTCCGTTCTCGCGGCCTCGGGGCGTGCCCCTCTGCATGGCTGCCATCATACACGCTCGACGTCATGGACTTGTGAGCGCCACTCACATCCTTGGGGCCCGGGTCGGGTATAGTTCGGACGTGCGGATCGCGCCGGAGGGGGCGGAGGGGGGCCAGGCCAATGCGGGACGGCGTCGAGAGCAACGGGCACGCGACCCGGGCCGCCGAGGGGCGGCGGCTGAGCGTCGACGGCGCCTACGAGCGGGTCGTCGGCGAGTTCCTCGCGCGGTGCCCGTTCGACCGCGACGAGGACTTCGCGGCGGCCCTGGCCAAGCGGTTCCGCGAGGGGCCGGCGCGGGTCTGCTCGCGGGCGATCGGCGAGTGGCTCGACCGTCGCCTCTTCGAGGCCGGCTGGACCCAGCAGGAGCTGGCCGACCGCGTGGGCGTGGATCGCTCGGCCGTCGCCCGCTGGACCGCCGGCGGGACGCTCTCGCTGGGCCACCTCGTCCTGGTCCTCATCGAGTTCCGGGCCGAGGTGGCCGACCTGCCCTGGCCGGCCCGCCGCGAGCTGGCGATCGAGGCCTATGTCGCGGCCCTGGGGTTCGTCCGGTCCAAGATCGAGCCCGACCGACCGGCCCGGGCGCTGGACCGCGACGAGTTCTGGTGCCTGTATCACCTCTTCTCCGAGCCGCACTGGGAGCGGGCGATCCGGGGCGGCGAGCGCGGCCCCTTGAAGCAGGAGGCCGAGCGAATCCTCGCGAGGGCCGGCGCCAGCCTGGGCCGGCCCCCGCGGCGGGTCGGCGGCGTCGACGGCCTCCGGCGGCTCGTCGAGGACTGGACCGCGGCGTGGGTGGTCTGCCTCAAACTCCTCCCCAACGACTGGGCGATCCGATGAGAACCGACCTGGAGGCGATGATCGGCTACCTGGCCGGCCGCGAGGGCAACGACGCCGCCCGGTTCCGCACCGAGCTGGACGACCCGTCGAGCGAGGCGAGCCGGTTCCTCGACGCGACCCGGAGGAAGTCGCGGGCGCTCGTCGGCGACGACCTCGCCGGGCCGCCGACCCCCCAGGCCCACGGCCCCCGCCGGGCCAGGGCTCGCCGACCCGTCGCGGTCGCGGCGACGGCGGCCCTGGCGCTGGTCCTGGCGGCGACGGCGGCCCTGTTCCAAAGCGGCGAGGCGCGGGGCCGACGGCTCGAAGCGACCCTGGCGCGGCGCGAGGCCGAGTCGCGGGCCGAGTCGCGCCGGCTCGAAGCGAGCCTGGCCCGGGCCCTCGGGCCCCGGCACGACGCCAACGCCCGGGGCGGACCGGGCGGCGAGCCGATCGCCCTGGCCCTGGGCCGGGTCGAGGACGGCCTGGGCAAGCTCGAACGGCGGCTCGACGGCCTCTCGGCCCGCCCGACGGCCCCCGCCAACGCCCCGGACATGCCGGCCGCCCCCGGCCCCGACCCCGCCCTCGCCGAGATCCGCGCCGAGCTTGCCGCGCTCCGGCGCGAGGCGGCGGCGGGCGAGCAGGCGACCGCCCGCCAGATCCAGGAGCTGCGCTCGGTGCTCCAGGAGGTCAACCAGATCGTCCGCCGGGCCCTGGCCCGCCCCCAGCCCGGCGCCAACCCGGGCTTCCCGGGGGGCCAGGCCGGCGTCGACCCGGCGCAGGTGCAGGCCCTGGCCAACGGCCTGCTCAGCTCGATGGCCCCGATCCGCTTGGAGGCCGTCGAGGGGCTCGCCCGCCTCGGCCCCGCCGGCCGGCCCGCCCTGCCCGACCTCCGGGCGATGATCCACCGCGAGACCGACCCCCGCGTCCGCGCCGCCGCCCAGGCCGCGCTGGCGATCCTCCAGTCGGACTGAACGCCCCGGGGCCGCGACCGATCAGGGGTCGAAGCTGGGGGCGGGCAGCAACTGGCCGCCGGGGTACATCCCGAGGTCGGCCTCGGCCTTGGTGACGGACTTGGCGTGGCCGTCGAGGTCGAGCACGTTGGACGTCCCGTGCCGGTTCCGGGCGATCCAGTTGTCGAGCGTCGCGGTGCCGAGCCAGAGGTCGTCGTCGTCCGGGCGGGAGTTGGCGTTGGGGTCGGTGTCCATCGCCATCGCGTTCCGCTCGTTGAAGCCCACGAAGTTCGAGCTGCCGACCTCCTGCTGGATCCTCGGGAACGTCCACCGCCCGTGGCGCCTGGTCCGGTGGCTGAGCAGCGAGTTCATGAGGTCGCTGGTCCGGTTGGCGATCCCGTCGATGGTCCCGTCGGGGCGGACGAACGGCTCGACGCGCGAGACGTCGCTGGTGCACCGGAAGATCTTCTCGTCGTAGACCTGCGTTCCCCCGTGGGCGATCGCCTCGTCGGCAGAGACCGGGTTGATGTAGGGCATGATCTTGTCTTCCCGGTAGATCTCGGCGAACGACTCGGCCGCGCCGACCTGCGAGGAGACGTCGGCCTCGAACGGGTGATGCAGGAAGAACTGCTCGCCCCGGTTGTCGAAATACTGCGAGACCCCCAGGCCGATCTGGTGGAGGTGGCTCTGGCAGTCCATCCGCCGGGCCGCCTCGCGGGCCCCCTGGACCGCCGGCAACAGCAGCGCGATCAGGGCCGCGATCAGCGCGACGACGACCAGCAGTTCGATCGGGGTGAATGCCTGGCGACGGATCAGGACCGCTCCCCGTGGCGCCCGCCGGCCCGCGAACCTTGCGGGTCGGGCGACGATAGTATGATTTCCGATTCCGTGTTACCGGGAATCAATCGACGGCCGCAAGGGCCGACTTGCCGGCAGGGCCACCGCACTATGAACTGCTGACGGCGTAGGGGTTTCCGACTATACCTGAGGGGACCAAGAGGTGTCCCCATGCAGCCGCTGCCGATAACGACCGCCT
>JAABUX010004293.1_pt1 | contig 18191 bp, 14 predicted proteins | sample 5561851 | NCBI WGS metagenome assembly JAABUX01 (sample SAMN10711883, study PRJNA513361) | rock metagenome | isolation source: Antarctica rocks | place: Antarctica: Victoria Land, Richard Nunatak red sandstone | collected 2016-01-03 | reverse complement strand
GCCGCCTTCCGGACCATCGTCAGCACCGCAAAGGCCAACCAGGCCTCGGCGCTCGACGTCCTGCGCTTCGTCCTCTCGGCCCCGTCAGCCGAAAAGACCATCGCCTACTCGGGGTGAGCAATTACGGCCCAGGAGGGGACGATGCCTAGTTATGCTCTCGAAGGTGCTCAATGGTCCAGCACGAACATCACTTGGAGCTTTGCCACCCTTAATTATGGCAACGATACTTCTGATCCGTTTAGCAATGCAATCACAGGTGACTACCAAGCCGCAATCCAGTGGGCGTTGGGGCAGTGGTCATCCGCCGCTCCGCTGACCTTCACGCAAGTCGCGGACAACTCGAATCCCAGTCAGGCCGCGGATATTCGCATCGGCTTCGGCGACCTTAACACTGCCTCGACGGGGATCATCGGCCAGACCAACCTGCGTTGGAACGGTGCAGGGACTTTCCTGCCGGACGAGGTGGTCCGGCTGGAGGACCCGAGCCAGTTCTCGGCAAGCCCGAGCGGCGCAGGCAACTACACCTACGACGGAACGGCGGCGACGCTGGAGCAGGTCGCGTTGCATGAGATCGGCCATGCACTGGGCCTCGCCCACGCCACGGACCCGAACGCGGTCATGTACGCCTCGGTTGGCGCAAATAACCAGACCCTCGACGCGACCGACGTCGCCGGTATCCAAGCACTGTATGGCATGCCCGCCAGCACGCCGGCGCCGGTTGCGCCGCCCGTCCCCACCGACACGATCACGCTGAACCTGTCTGAGGACGCCTGGCTGGGCGACGCCCAGTTCCTGGTCAGCCTTGACGGCCAGCAGCTCGGCGGCGCGCAGACGGTCACGGCCCTGCACGGCCTGGGACAGGACCAGGCCTTCACGTTCCAGGGCGCCTTCGGCATCGGTGCGCACGACCTCGCCATCAGCTTCATCAACGACGCCTGGGGCGGGACCGCCGACACGGACCGCAACCTTTATGTGGACGGGGTCGGATATGATGGCACGACCCTCGCACAGGGTGGTGCGGCGCTTTACTCGAACGGGACCGTGCACGTCTCAGTGGGCAGCGCTGCAAACAACGCGTTGTTTGCGGGCGGCAGCGATAATGACGCGACAAAGCTCGGCAGCGTGCCGTCGCTCACCTGAGAAAAACCTCGGCATTCAAAAGAAGGCCTGGCGCTTTGCGGGGGTGGCGAGGCAGTCGCGTTGTATCCGCTTAAGGTATAACAGAAAACGGCTGCACCTCCGGGCGCCGCCCAGTTTCCCGGTTCGCAGTTGCAGGCCGCCGCTTTCGTCCGATAACGCATCAAGTCGCATGGCCTTTATCGCGGGTTCCGGACCTTGCGGAAAACGACCTTTGGCCGGCAGCGACGCGGGGTCGGATCCAGCCGCCTGCCGGGCTCCAAGGCTTTCAGATATACTTCGACAGCGTCAGGTCCCTCACTCCAGCGATCAACTGGTAGGACGCCTGCAACTGCGTCTGTAGCCGCGTCACCCGCGTCAGCGTCGCCGCCAAGTCAACGTTCTCCACGCCGGACACCTGGGCCGTCAGCGTCGTCTGCGTGTCGGTCAATGCCGTCTTTCGTGCGGCAAGGCCCGCCTGCACGTCGCCGAGCGCGCCGGCCTCGTTCGACACTGCGCTGATCGCCGATTGCAGCCGCGTCGATGTGTCGGCCGCGGTGGCTTGCAGGCCAGGGCCGTCCGCCGTGGTCGCCAAGGTCGCCAGCGCACGCATGATGTCCCGCATGTAGGACCCGGTGGTGGGCGCGGCTGATACCGAAAGGGTGTTCTGGTTGGCCAGCACGCCCACCGGCGCGCGCTCGCCCGGCCCGGTCTGCACTGTCGGGACTGCGGTGCCGAGCGTGGCGGAGAATGGCGGCGTCGCGGTGTCGCTGCCCAGCAGGGCCGGGATCAGCGTGGCGGCCGTGGTGTCCGGGACCGGCGGGTTGGCCGTATCTTGCCCGGCGAACACGTAGGTGTCGCCGACCTTGCTGTTCAGCAATTGCGCCACCTGCACCAGCGCCGTTTTCGCTGCCGCCGCGACATCGCCGGTCACGCCTGGGGTCAGACCATTCAGGGTGGCGGCCTTGGCGAGGAAGGTGGAGGCAATGGAGGTGATGCTGGTCAGCGCCGACTGCGTCACTCCCAGCCGGGCGGTCGCGCTGTCGATGTTCAAGGACCAAGTCCCCAGTTGCGCGATCTGCGGCGCCAAGTTGAGCGACGTGCGCGCTCCCGCCCCAAGCCCGGCATAGCTGCTGGCCACCTTGCCGGTTGCCGTCTGCTGCGTCGCCACCGCAAGCTCGTCACGGATGACGCCGCTGTCTGCTGCCAGAGCCTGCAGCAGTCCGATCCCGCCGCCAATGCCGCCGATCGTGCCTGACATGCTATTTCACGCTGTCCAGCAGGGTGGTCCATAATGTTTCGGTGGCCGCGACCACCTTGGCGTTGGCGCCATAGGCGGCTTGCAGTTGCACGAGCGACGACAGCTCGGAGTCCACCGACACACCGCTGCCCGCCGTCAACTTGGCTTGCAGGGAGGTCTGCACGGCCTTGCCGGTGTCCAGCTCCGCAGACGCCGTCGAAGCGGCCTGCGCGATGCCGCCCGTCACCGACACCGCCTGCGACTGTAGCGACCCGCTGCTTCCGCTCAGCACCCCATCCAGCACGCCATTGATCAATGTCGTGCTTCCGGCCGCTCCTGCCGCTGCGGCGCCATCGCGCAGGATCGACGGCGTAGCCCGCACCGCGGCTGAAACCTGGATGGTCTGCGCGAACCCGGCCGCCGGCGGCGTCGGCGCCGCGCCGCCCGGATTGGTGAACAGCGTCAGCCCTGATGTGCTGAACCCACTGGCAAGGCTGCTGGCAAAGCCGTCCAACGCCGATTGCACTCCCGGCAGCGTCGTGTCCCGCAGCACCAGGTTGGCGCCGATCCGCCCGCCGCTCAAGGCATTGGTCACATCGGCCCCGGAGACCGTCACGCCTGGCACCGCAGCGGCCGGCGTGTTCACCGCCAATGTCGCCGCCTGGATGGCCAACGGACCGGAGGAGGAGCGCAACGGCAGCAGCACGCCGCCGGCGATGGCCAGCAGGTCCCCATTGGACTGCCGCAGGAAACTTGCGCCGGTGAGATCGGCCACGACCTTGATTTGCGCGTCCCGGGCGTCCTCCAGGCTGGCGGTGCTGTCGCCGCGGGCCTGGGCGGCGATCACCTGGTCCGACAGCACGCCCAGGCTGTGCAGCGCGGCGTTGGCCGTGCCCACATCGGCGACGATGCTGTCCTGTGCCGTCTGCCGCGCCGTTGACACCGCCTGCGCCACCCCGTTCAACCCCTGCGTCAGCGCGCCGGCCTGCACCAGCACCTGCGCCTGCTGCGCCTGGTTCGCCGGGTCATTGGCCAGGGTGGAGAAGCTGTCCCGCAGCTTGCCCAGCAGCCCCGGCAGGTCCGTGCCGCTGCCCGGCGCGCCCGACGCCGCATCGATGCCCGCCAGCGCGTCGGACTGCACCTGCTGCCCGGCCAGGGTGGCGGAGGACGCGACGGTCTGCGACTGCAACGCGAGGTCCAGCGAGCGGGTGGCCGTGCCGCCACGGACGCCGATCCCCTCGGTCCCGTCCGTCGCGGCCGTGACCGTCAGGTTCTCCCGCACGTAGCCGGTGTTGCTGGCGTTGGCGATGTTCTGCGATGCTACCGCCAACTGGCGCGTGATGCTGTCCAGCCTGGACGTCGCGACGCCGAGGGCGCCGTTTAGGCTCATGCCGCAGATCCGGTTGGCAGGCGGGTCGCCATGGGATTACCGCTTCATGTCGAGGGTCTGCTGCAGCAGGTCTTCGGCGGTCGTCACCACCTTGGTGTTGGCGGAGTAGGCGCGCTGCGCGATGATCAGCTTGCTGAACTCGCCGGCGATATCTACGTTGCTGCCCTCGACCGAGCTGGTCAGCAGGTTGCCCGCGCCGTTGCCGCCCGAGGCCAGCGTCTGCGCTCCGCCGCTCGCCTTCGTCGCGGTGAAAGCCTGGCCGTTCTGGCGCTGCAGCGCGTTGGGGTCGTTGAACAGCGCCAGCGGCACATGCGCCACCGTGCGGCTCTGCCCGTTGTCGTAGTTCGCCACCACGTCGCCGTTCGATTTGGTCGTCACGCCGGCGAAGCTGCCCGGCGCCGCGCCGTCCTGCGTCAGCGACTTCAGGGCGTAGCTGTTGCCGGCATACTGGGTAAGGCCGTTGCCCTGGCCGTAGGAGCCCAGGTTGAGCGTGATCGGCTGCGTGCCGGAGCCAAAGTTGGCGTTGAGCGTCAACGTCGCCGGGGACCCCGCGGCGAAGGCGCTGCCGGACACCACCGTCCCGTCCGGAACCGTCGTGCCAGTGCCGGCCACGATGTTGGAGATGCCGCTGATGGTGCCGGCCGGGGTGCCTGCGGTCCCGAAGGCGATGTCCGCCGAGCCGAGGCTGGTGCCGTTGGCCGCGGCGATGTGGACCGTCCAGGCGTTCGACGCGGCGCTCGGGGTCGCGGGCGGCTGCTGGGTCCAGGACAGTTGCAGTGTCTGCGCGTTGCCGAGCGCGTCGAACACCTGCAGCGGGCTGCTGACGGGCGTGGTGCTGGTCGGCGTCGCCGGCAGGTTAGCGATCAGCGCGACCTGGGCGGTGGCGACCGGGTTGAACGCGGACTGGCCGATCTGGATCGGCGCGACCTTCGTGGTGTCCAACGCGCCGCCGGCGCCTGCGATCCAGCCGTTCAGGACGCCCCCGGCGCTGTTGACCATGTAGCCGTTGTTGTCGAGGTGGAAGTCCCCGGTGCGGGTGTACTGGGTCTGCGGGTCGAAGGTGCCGACGCCATTGGCCGAGCTGATCTCCTGGCTGACGGCGAAGAAGCCCTGGCCGCCGGTGGCCAGGTTCAGCGGCTGATCGGTCTGCGTCACGGTGCCCTGCACGGTGTTGACGTAGTTCGGCCGGGCCACGACGGCGCCTGACTGGTTGATCAGCGGGGTGCTGGTGGTCAGGTAGTCCTCGAACGCAGTGTCCACGCGCTTGAAGCCGACCGTCTGGCTGTTGGCGACGTTGTCGCCGATGTTGCTGAACGCGGCCGATTGGGCCGTCAGCCCGCTGATTGCGGTGTTCATGGCGCCGAGCAGCGACATATGCAGTCTCCTATTAGATGATGCCGGCAGGGCCGGTGGATACCGGCGGGGCCGGCGGGTGGTGTGGAGCACTAGGCAGGAACCGTGCCACGGCCGGAGATGCCCTGATGCGAGCTTGCAAGCCGTTTCCACGCCGGCAAAGGTGGTCTCCCCGGCAGATTGGGACCGGCAGGTTGTGCCGAGGGCCAGGTGCCTGCACCTGGAGAAACGACCGATCCTCAACGCGTCCGTCGCTTGCGGGGTGTGGCCCGGCCCTTGCTGTATCCTGGGGATGACGCCCCAAGCTGCAGCAGCCCTCCCTGCCCCGCCTATGACAACAGCGCCCTCCACCGCACTGCCTGCGGCGGCCAGGGCCGGGTCCGCACCGCAATCAGCCGCGGCGTTCGGGGCCATGCTGGGGCGGATGGGCAGCGGTGGGGCGGAGCCCCTCCTGTCGTCTGCAAACGCGAACGCGCCGGCCCAAGCCGCGGAAGGGATGCCCGGCGTCGTATTGCCGGGCACGCCATCGTCAGCCGGGCGTAAAAGCTTTGCGGGACCGGCCGCGAACGCAGCCGACCCTGTGCCAGGCGGCACAGCGCTCGGGGATGCCCGGAAGGGGGACGCAGTGGCGAAAGACAGCGCCGCCAATCCGCGCACGCTGAACCGCCCGCGTGCACCAGCGCCTAAGGCTGCTGGGCTGCTGCAGGCTACCCTGTCGCGTCGGCTGAAGGGTGCCATGCCGCAACCGGTTGACAGCAAAGCCACCAGCGCAGCGCCACCATTGCCAAGCTTCTCCGGTCAGGCCGAGACCATTGCTGCACCGTCCTGCGTCCCGGTGAACGCAGCCGTTCCTGGACCTGGGACCATTCCCGCAAGTGACGGTGGCCTTGGGTTTGGATCGCCGGTGCTCGGGTCGCCCGCTGCGATCATTGACACACCCTTTGCCACCATGCCGCCCAGCATCGCCACAAGATCGGCAGGCATGGTTTCGCAGGCGGACATCGCGGCTGCCGACAGGGCGCCTGCAAACGAGATGCAGAGTCGCTCACTGCCAGTCGAGTCCACAATGGTCGTGTCTCCAGCGACCATGTTCCCGTCCGCCGTTGCCCCCCAGGCATCGCCGGATACCGCGGGAGTTGAGGCAACCGCTGCGTCAGAAGCGCAGGCCGCCGGCCTGCCCGGTACGCCCACCGCAGGGACCGGGCTAGCCAGCGTGACCTGGCAAGCATCAACGGACAATGCCATGGTGGAAGGCGACCCCGCGAGTGCTTCGCAGGGTCGCGCACCCTCCGTCGCGGCCATGCTCATGCCGCCTGGCATGTCTGTCCAGGTGCGGTCAGGAACTGCAGAGGGCAAAGCCGCCTCGGTGCCGGATACCCAGCCGGGCGCACCGGCTGACCCGGCCGGCACCGCCGGGGCCTCCTCGGGTGTGGCCGCCGAACCGTCGGCAGCGATCATGGGACCTAGAATCAGCATTGCATTCGCTATGCAGGCTTACGGCCTGCAGGGTGCTGCCAGTCCCGCAACGTCAACAAAGCCTGGGGGCAGCGCTCCGGCTGCGGACACCTCGGCCGTCGGTAGCCCGGGTGAACCTGCCTCCGGGCAGGCCGCAGTGCCACTGCCAGGCGGACCAGGTCAGGCGTTGCAAGCGGCATCGCCGCCCGGCGCACCGCTGCAAAGTGCATCTGGGACCGGAGAGGCGGACACCAACGGCCTTGCAGCCCCACCGGGCAGCCTGCCGCCACACCCCGGAATGGGGGCACATGGCCTGGCGCTGCCAACAAGCCCTGTGGTCGTCAGGGTCGCCAGCCCGGTCCAGTCAACCCAAGCCACCCGCAGCGACCCGGTGAGGGAGGCTGCCCACGCGGCCAGCGAGCCTGGGGTGATCGCCCGCGCCGGGGATGCTCCCGGCCCGGCCGGGGCCAATATCGCGGCGCCTGGACCGGCGGGAGCAGCAGTGGGCGTGTTGAATGGCGCGCTTCCTGGCGGGGGAAGCACAGCGACGGGTCAACCCCTCCAGGCCGCGGCGGTGCTGCCTGGCATGCCCGCTGCTCATCGCAATGCGTCCCAGGTCCAGCCGGGCCATGCGGCAGGCGCTCCACTCGGCCACGGCAGCAGGGACATGCCGGCCGGCTCCCCGGCTCGACTGCCGCCAGCAGGCGCTGGGCCTGACGCCGTCGCTGTCAGCCCCGTGCTTCCCGGAGTAGCAGAGCCGGGAGCCGAGGCAGCCAGGCTTGCCGCAGCAGCCGGCCCCGCCCTGATGGGCATGACATCGCCTGCACCGCCCGCCTTCGCCCAAACCGCCAGCACGGCCGCCGGTGTCGATGCTGCCCCAGCCCCGCCGGCCATGCAGCAGGTCGCCCAGGTCTTTGCGGCGCCCAACCTCCCGCAGCGGATGACCCTGCAACTCGCCCCGGCTGAACTGGGAGCTGTCCAGATCGGAATCGAACGTGCGCCGAATGGCCCGGCCACGGTGACCCTGCTCGTCGAGCGTGCCGATACGCTGCTGCTGCTCATGCGCGACCAGCCGGCGCTGCATCGTGCGCTGGATGCGGCGGGTCTGGCGGCCGAGGGGCGCACGCTCCACTTCGGCTTGGCGCAGCCTGGCCCGGCCAACACCACCACGACGCCTATCCCGGCCTCGGCGGGCGGCAGCGGGCCTGCCAGCCTCGGGGCGGGGCGGGACGGGTCGGCGCCAGGTGGATCCCAAGCTGGAGGGTCCCAAACCGGGGGATCCCAAAGCGGGGGATCGCAGGGCGGGTCGCAGGGTGGCGGACAGGGCCGGGGCGGCTACCAGCCCTCTGCTGAATCCGGCAGCGGGCGCCCATCGGCACATACCCCTCATCGCACCGGCATCGACTTCACCGCCTAAACAAGGAGCCAGCCATGACAACCACTACAACCATCCCCACGCCATCACTGCCTTCGCTGCCCAAGGCCGCAACCACCGCGGCGGCGACAGCAGCCACCTCCGCCACAGCACCTGGCAACGCCCTGTCCACGCTGTCGGGCAACTTCAACAACTTCCTCTCGCTGCTGATGACGCAGTTGAAGAACCAGGACCCGACCAGCCCAACGGACACCAACCAGTTCACCACCGAGCTTGTGCAGTTCACCGGCGTCCAGCAGCAGATCAGCACCAACACCAGCCTGACCTCGCTGATCCAACTGACCCAGGGCGGCGAGGTGCTGCAAGCCTCCTCGATGATCGGCAAGCCCGTGCAGGTCACGTCCGACCACTTGGCCCTGCAGAGTGGCAAGGGCGGCTTGGCGTTCACCACCGCGGCTTCGGAACCGGTGAGCATCGGCATCTACGCCGAGAGCGGCGCTCAATTGCGGAGCGCCACCGTGACCAGCGCCGCCGGGGCGAATAGCTGGACGTGGGACGGCAAGAACGACCAGGGCCAGCAATTGGCGGACGGCAGCTATAAGGTGGTCGTGACCACCCCCGACGCGTCCGGCGCCGCGCAGGCCGTGCCGTTCACCGTGTCGGGCACTGCAACCGGCGTGCAGCGCAACGGTGCCGCCCTGACGCTGCAACTGGGCGCACTGGGCGTCGATCTGTCCGCGGTGCAGTCGGTGCAGGGCGGCGCTTGGCCTGCCTAGCCTGATCTGCACGGCCCGGTCTGCCCGGCAGATTTTGCCGGGCTATTAATCTCGCGGTAACCGGCCGCGCGCACTCTGCCGGCATGAAGCAGTTCCAAACCCAGCCGCCGAGGCAGAACAAAGCATGACCGCGCTGCTCGCCGGTCTGCGTGGGCTGGGGCCGCGGCGGCTGGGCGCGATGGCGGCGGTGTCGCTGGTGCTACTGGGCCTGCTTGGTTGGCTGGCGATGCGTGGCGCCGAGGCGCCGATGGCGCTGCTGTATGCCGACCTGGAGCTGCGCGAGGCCGGCCAGATCATCGATCAACTGGACCGCGCGCATATCCCGCACGGCACGGACCCCGCCGGCAGCCGCATCCTGGTCCCCGCCGACCAAGTCGCCCGCGCCCGGCTGTTGCTGGCCAAGGAGGGCCTGCCGTCCGGTGGCAGCATCGGCTACGAGATCTTCGACCGCTCCGACGCCCTGACCGCCACCGGCTTCCAGCAGGGCATCAGCCAGACCCGCGCCATGGAGGGCGAGCTGGCGCGCAGCATCCGCATGATCCAGGGCGTGCGCGCCGTCCGCGTCCACCTGGTGCTGCCCCGGCGCGAACCGTTTGCCCGCGACCGGCAGGACGCCCAGGCCAGCGTGGTGCTGACCATGGCCGGTGCGGCGCGTCTCGATCAGGAGGGCACGCAGGCCGTGCTGAACCTGATCGCCGCCGCCGTGCCGGGCCTGCGGGCGCAGAACATCGCCGTCATCGACAGCCGTGGCAACCTGCTCGCCCGCGCCGGGCAGCCGACCGGCCCGGCCGCCGCGGCGCAGACCGGCGAGGAGCTGAAGCGCGCCGGCGAGCTGCGCCTGTCCCGCGCGGTGGAGGAGATGCTGGAGCGCACGCTCGGCCCCGGGCATGTCCGGGCAGAGGCCGCGGTCGAGATGGACTTCGACCAGGTGCACGAGACGCAGGAGAAGTATGATCCCGAGGGCCAGGTGGTCCGCAGCACGCAGAGCACGACCGACAACAGCAAGTCGACCGAGGCCGCTGCCAACGTGTCCGTGCAGAACAACCTGCCGAACGCCGACGCCGGCGCCAATCCTTCGGGCAACCAGGAGCAGCGGCAGGAGGAGACCACCAACTACGAGATCAGCAAGACCATCCACACCCTGGTCCGCGAGCAGCCGCAGCTTCGGCGCATCAGCCTGGCCGTGATGGTCGATAGCGTTGCCAGCCGCGGCGCCGATGGCGTGACCACCTGGACCGAGCGCACCCCGGCCGAGCTGGCGCAAATCGCCACCCTGGTGCGCGGCGCCATCGGCTTTAACGAGGCGCGGGGCGACCGGGTGGACGTGGTCAACATGCGCTTTGTTCCGCCTGAGGAGGGCCTGGACACGGCGCAGCCCGCCGCCTGGCTGCACTTGGACAAAGCGGACTGGCTACGGCTGTCGGAAACCGGGGTTGTGGCGCTCGTGGCGGTGCTGGCCCTTTTGCTGGTGCTGCGCCCGCTGGTGTTGCGGCTGACCTTGCCTCAGGCGCTGTTAGCCGGGGCCGGCGGGGCGGGCGTCGGCGAAATCTTGCCGGCCGACGTCTCCAGGGTGGGCTTGCCAGGGGCCGCGAACGATGCGGCGGCCCTGTCCGCCCCGGCTGAAACGGAGGAGCTGATTATGCTGGCCAACGTCGATGGCGCGCTGCGGGCGTCGGCCGTGCGCCGGGTATCCGCCCTGATCGACACCCATCCGCAGCAAAGCCTGGTGATGCTCCGCAACTGGCTGTCCGAGGAGGCCCGCTAGATGTCCTCAATCCAAACCCTGCAGGACGTCAGCGGCAGGCAGAAGGCCGCCATCCTGATGCTGGCGCTCGGCGAGGGGCAGTGCGCCAAGCTGATCGCCATGATGGACGAGGACGAAATCCGGGTGGTGTCGGCGACGATGGTGGCGCTCGGCCCGGTGAAGGCGTCCATCGTCGAGGCGCTATGCATCGAGTTCACCGAGACCATGGGCCACCAGGGCACCCTGATCGGCAGCCTGGAAAGCACCGAGCGCCTGCTGATGGCCGCCCTGCCAGCCGACCGCGCGGCGCAGATCATGGAGGAACTCCGCGGACCCGCCGGGCGCACGATGTGGGACAAGCTGGGCAACGTCAGCGAGGCCGTGCTGGCGAACTACCTGAAGAACGAATACCCGCAGACCGTCGCCGTCGTGCTGTCCAAGATCAAGCCCGACCATGCCGGCCGTGTGCTGTCCCTCCTGCCTGACAGCTTCGGCATCGAGGTCATCATGCGGATGCTGCGGATGGAGAACGTGCAGCGCGAGGTGCTGGACGGCGTGGAAAAAACCCTCCGCTCCGAGTTCATACTGAACCTGGCCAGCACGACCCGGCGCGACAGCCACGAGATGATGGCCGACATCTTCAACAGCCTGGACCGGCCGAGCGAGGCCCGGCTCGTCGCCGCCCTCGAGGAGCGCAACCGCGAGGCAGCCGACCGGATCAAGGCGCTGATGTTCACCTTCGACGACCTCAAGCGCCTGACCCCGGCCAACGTGCAGATCCTGCTGCGCTCGGTCGAGAAGGACAAGCTGCCCGTGGCCTTGAAGGGCGCGTCAGACGCATTGCGCGAGCTGTTCTTCGGCAACCTCAGCGAGCGTGCGGGCAAGATGCTGCGGGAGGATATCGAGATGCTCGGCCCCGTGAAGCTGCGCGACGTGGATGACGCGCAGGCCGGCATCGTCGCCATGGCCAAGGACCTGGCCGCGCAGGGCGTCATCGAGATCAGCGAAGGCAAGAACGACGAGATGGTGCAATGACCGCCGACCCGCTGCTGCACGCCCCCGACCGCGCCGGCATCCTGTATGCCGAGGACTTCGACGGCCCGGCCCCGTCCGCCGCGCCCGTGCCGGAACCCGAGCCAGCCGTCATCGAGCCGAGCTTCTCGCTGCAGGCGATGGAGGACGCCCGGCGCAGCGCCGCCGAGGGCGCGGTCAGGGAGGCGCGCGACACCTGGGAGCGGTCGGACGACCACGCCCGCACCCTGGCGCTGTGCGCCGTCGCCGCCGAGCTGACCGCCGCGCAAGACTCCGGACGCGGGTTGGCGGAGGCCGCGGCTGACGGAACGGTGCGGACCATCTTGACCCTGGCCGCCGGGCTGTTGCCATACCACTGCGCCCGGCACGGCGGCGCGGAGGTCCGGCACCTGCTGGGTCACCTGCTGCCTGCCCTGCACCGCGAGCCGCGTGTCGCCATCCGCGTCAGCCCCACCGTGGCCGATGCGGTCCGGCGGGACCTGGCGCTGCTGGACGACGACCTGGCCGCCCGGATCACCGTCACCGCGGTCGATGGCTTGGCATCCGGCGACGCCCGCGTGACCTGGACCGATGGTGGGCTGGTCCGCGACACCCGGGCCATCCACGCCGCCATGACCAAGGTTCTGGCTGAACTTGGCCTGGCCGAACCCTCAACCGTCCCAGCAGACAATAGGAGCATGGCCCATGCCGACTAATATGCAATTGACCGATCTCGCCGACATCGCCCCCGCCGAGGCCGCTCCCCGCGCGCCGCGCGACCTGGAGGCAGTTTACGACATCCCCGTCACTGTCAGCGCCGTGCTGGGCAAGGCGACGATGCAGGTCAGCCAGCTTCTGAAGCTGGGCCGCGGCGCCGTGGTGGAGCTGGACCGCAAGCTGGGCGAGGCCATCGACATCTACGTCAACAACCGCCTGGTCGCCCGCGGCGAGGTCGTGATGGTCGATGAGACCCGGCTGGGCGTGACGATGACCGAGATCATCAAGGGCGACCGGGCAGGATAAGCCGGCCAGGGTAGGAAGGAAAACGGCGATGCATGTCCTTATATTGGGTTCCCTGGGCGGCGAGCTGGGCAAGGCCGCCCGCCTCGCCCAGGCCCGCGGCGCCAAGCTGCACCAGGCGGACGACGACCGCTCCGCACTGGCGCAACTGCGCGCCGACGCCCGGGTGGACCTGCTGCTGGTGGAGCTGCCGCACGACATCGCCGGCCTGCTGCGCGCGATGACGGCGGAGCGGTTCAGCATCCCCGTCGTCGCGTGCGGCACCGACGCCGACGCCCCGCAGGCGGTGCGCGCCATCCAGGACGGCGCCCGCGAATTCCTGCCGCTGCCGCCCGACCCCGACCTGATCGCCGCCATCCTGGAGGCCGCGTCCGGCGAGACCCACACCCTGGTCGCCCGCGACCCGGCGATGCTGGCCGCCGTTCGCCGGGCCGAGCAGGTGGCGGCCAGCGAGGCCAGCATCCTGATCACCGGCGAGTCCGGCACCGGCAAGGAGGTGCTGGCCCGGCACATCCACCGCCGCTCCCGCCGCTCGGCCGGGCCGTTCATTGCATTGAACTGCGCCGCCATCCCGGAGAACCTGCTAGAATCCGAGCTGTTCGGCCATGAGCGCGGCGCGTTCAGCGGCGCCGTCGCCCGCCGTGCCGGCAAATTCGAGGCAGCGGACGGCGGCACCCTGCTGCTGGACGAGGTCAGCGAGATGGACGTGCGCCTGCAGGCCAAGCTGCTGCGGGTGATCCAGGAGCGCGAGATCGACCGCCTGGGCGGCACCGCCCCGATCAAGGTCAATGTCCGCATCCTGGCGACCAGCAACCGCGACCTGCCGACGGAGGTCGCGGCCGGGCGATTCCGTGACGACCTGTACTTCCGCCTTAACGTCGTCAGCCTCCGCATCCCATCCCTGCGGGAGCGGCCCGCCGATGTCGCGGTGCTGGCGGACTATTACGCCCGCCGCTACGCCGACGTGAACGGGATGCCAATGCGCGCCCTCTCCACCGCCGCGCATGCACGCCTCGCGGCGCATGGCTGGCGTGGCAACGTGCGGGAGCTGGAGAACACCGTCCACCGCGCCGTCCTGCTGTCCAACGGTGTCGAGATCGGCGCCGAGGCCATTGAGCTGGCGCCCGGACCGGGCCACAGCGCGCCAGCCCTGCATGGTGCGGCGGGAGGCATCGCCGGGTTGGTCGGCCGCACGATGGACGATGTGGAGCGTGACTTCATCCTGGAGACGCTCAGCCACACCCTGGGCAACCGCACCCATGCCGCGACCATCCTGGGCATCTCCATACGCGCCCTGCGGAACAAGCTGCGCGACTACGCCTAATCCGGCGCCGCGGTGACGCCGCCGAACGCCATGCACATGGCCTGACCCGGTGGTGCTCAGCCCTGCACTGATGAAGCTGCGGGGCCAGGTCCGCGGCTACATCCCCGGCACCGACGTGGGCCTGGCGCTCGGCATGATCGCGCTGCTGGCGGTGCTGGTGGTGCCGCTGCCCTCGGTGCTGCTGGACATGGGCCTGGCGATCTCGCTGACCGCGGCGGTGCTGGTGCTGATGGTGGCGATGTTCCTGCAGCGCCCGTTGGACTTCACCAGCTTCCCGACGCTGCTGCTGCTGACCACGCTGCTGCGGCTGTCGCTCAACGTCGCGACCACGCGGCTGATCCTGTCGCACGGCAACGAGGGGTCGGCGGCGGCGGGCCACGTGGTGCAGGCGTTCGGCGGCTTCCTGATGGGCGGTGACGTGGTGATCGGCGTCATCCTGTTCGCGATCCTGCTGGTGGTGAACTTCATGGTCATCACCAAGGGCTCGGGCCGCATCGCCGAGGTTGCGGCGCGGTTCAGCCTGGACGCCATGCCGGGCAAGCAGATGGCGATCGACGCCGACCTGTCCTCCGGCCTGATCAACGAGGCCAAGGCCCGGCTGCGGCGGCGGGAGCTGGAAGAGGAGAGCGGGTTCTACGGCGCGATGGACGGTGCGGCGAAGTTCGTGCGCGGGGATGCCATTGCAGGACTGCTGATCACGGTTATCAACATCTTCGGCGGCCTGGCCATCGGCCTGCTGCGGCACGGCATGGCGTTCAGCGATGCGGCGGCGACGTTCACGACGCTGACGGTCGGGGACGGGCTGGTGTCGCAGATCCCGGCGCTGCTGGTGTCCACGGCGGCGGGCATCGTCGTCACCAAGGGCGGCGTAGAGGGACCGGCGGATGCGGCGCTGATGCGGCAGCTCGGCGGCAGCCCCAAGCCCCTGGCCCTGGCCGGCGGGGCAGCGGCAGTGATGGCGCTGATGCCGGGGCTGCCCGCCCTGCCCTTCCTGGCGCTGTCCGGCCTGGCCCTTGGGGGCGCATGGATGCGGCACAAGCACCCGGTCGCCGTCGTGGACCTGGACGCCCCCGTTATCCCGACGGAGGCCCCGATCACCGACGCGCTGCGCATCGACAGCATCCGGCTGGAGCTGGGCTACGGCCTGCTGACCCTGGCCGGCGGCGACACCCCGCGCCTGACCGAGCAGATCAAGGCGCTGCGCCGTTCCATCGCCGCCGAGATGGGCTTCGTGCTGCCCCCGGTCCGCATCCAGGATAACCTGCAGCTCGACGCTGACACCTACGTGATCCGCCTGAAGGAGATCGAGGCCGCGCGCGGCATGGTGCGCCCGGCGATGCTGTTGGCCATGGACCCCTCGGGCGGCGTGCCGGACCTCCCCGGGGAGCGCACGACCGAGCCCGCCTTCGGCCTGCCCGCCCTGTGGATCAACGCCGACCGGCGGGAGGAAGCGACGCTGCGCGGCTGCACCGTCGTCGATCCCGCGAGCGTGCTGACCACCCATCTGACCGAGGTGGTGCGCGAGTCGATGGCGGAGCTGCTGTCCTATGCCGAGACCGCCAAGCTGCTGGACGAGTTGCCGCGGGAGCAGCAGAAACTGGTCGGCGACCTGGTGCCCGGTCAGTTGCAGATCGGCGGCGTGCAGCGCGTGCTGCAGATGCTGCTGGCCGAGCGCGTGTCCCTGCGCGACCTGCCGACCATCCTGGAGGGCATCCACGAGGCCTGCGGCGGTGGCATGCGCGCGACCGCCGCCATCACCGCGCACGTCCGTACCCGCTTGGCTCGGCAGATCAGCGACAGCCACCTGTGCCCCGCCGGCTACATCCCGCTGGTGACGCTGTCGCCGGAATGGGAGGCCGCGTTCGCCGACGCCCTGGTCGGCCCGCCGGAAGACCGGCAACTGGCCATTGCCCCATCCCGCCTGGGCGAGTTCATGCAGCGGTTCCGCGTCGTGTTCGAGGCTGCGGTGAACTCCGGGGAGGCGCCGGTGCTGCTGTGCTCTGGCACCATCCGCGCGCACGTCCGCGCCATCGTGGAGCGGCTGCGGCCGGCGACGCCCGTGCTGTCCCAGGCCGAGATTTTCCCGCGGGCGCGCATCCGGACAGTGGGCACAATTTAGCGCGCGGCCGGGCAACTCGGCGGTAGCTTTCCCATATATAGTGCATGTCCGAAGCCCAGATCCTCGCACCAGCCGCTGCACCGCCTGCCCCATTCCGCCTCTGGGTTCCCAAGCGCGTCCTGGTCACGCCAGCGGCACTGACCTGGGCGCACGGTACGTCCATTGTCGAGCGTGCGGCGGCGCTCGGAGCGGAGGTCGTGCGCCTTCCGGCGGACCGCTTGACCGGGCTGTCGCCGAAGTACTCCGATGCGAAATCGACCCTGGCGGTCATCGTCGCCTCCCCGAGCAAGCGCAAGCTGCAGCCGATCCCGCCCAGCGCCGACTGGCGGTTTGACCTGGCGGAGGGCTGCCCAGCGCATTGCCAATACTGCTACCTCGCCGGCTCTCTCGCGGGACCGCCGATCACGCGCGCCTACGCCAACCTGCCGGAAATCCTGGACGGCCTGGCCGCGGTCGTCGGGCAGGGCCAGATCACCTCCCGCCAGGCCGCCCGGCAGGCCGAGGGCACGACGTTCGAGGCCGGCTGCTACACCGACCCGCTGGGGATCGAGCACCTGACGGGATCGCTGGCCGCCTCCGTCGCCCATTTCGGCGCCTGGGACGCCCCGGTGCAGCTCCGCTTCACCACCAAGTTCGACGGCGTCGGCCCCTTGCTGGACATCAAGCACAACCGCCGCACCCGCATCCGCTTCTCCGTCAATGCCCGCAGCGCCGAGCGGTTCGAGGGCGGCACGGCCCGCATGGCGCAGCGCCTGGCCGCCCTACGCGCCGTCGCCCTGGCCGGCTACCCCGTCGGCCTGACCGTCGCGCCGATCATCCCGGTGCTGGATTGGCGGGACGGCTACCAGCAGTTGATCGCCGATGCCGCGGCGGCGCTGGAGGGCGTGCCGAACCTGGACCTGACGGCTGAGCTGATCACCCACCGCTTCACACCGGGATCGAAAGACGTACTGCAGGGCTGGTATCCCGGCAGCAAGCTGGAGATGGACGAGGCGCAGCGCAGCCGTAAGACAACCAAGTTCGGCTCGACCAAGTGGGTGTATCCGCCGGAGGTGATGCGCGACCTGCGCTCTACCCTAGAGCAGGCGCTGGCCGAGCACCTGCCAGCCGCGCGGGTGCTGTACTGGACCTGACGCGCTAACCTTGCGTTAAGGCTTCCCGGCGTAGGCTGTCGCCATGCGGCTGAAGCTTTATCGAGCACCCACCGTGACCGCCGCCATCGCGCAAGTACGGCGGGAGCTGGGCGCAGACGCCCTGATCCTTTCGACGCGCCGCGTCTCGGATGGCGTCGAGGTGACAGCGGCCCTTGAAGCAGAAGTGGAGGCGCCCCTGCCTGCCCCGCTGCCACCCGCGTCACCACTGGCCTGGCATGGCGTGGCGCCGGGCTTGCTAGCCCGGCTTGAGGCGGGACCGCTGGCCGAAACCCTTGCGGCGACGTTCATCTTTGGGGCCCTGCCGCTGACCTGCGATGCGGCGCCGTTGCTGCTGATCGGTCCGCCCGGCGCCGGCAAGACGCTTACGGTGGCGCGACTGGCGACCCGACTCACGTTACAGGGCAGGCCGCCCCTGGTCGTCACCGCCGATGGCCGCCGGGCCGGCGCAGCGGAGCAGTTGGCCGCTTTCACCCGTGTGCTCGGCCTGCCCCTGCTGGTGGCTGACGAGCCGGTTGCGCTGTCCCGCGCCCTGGCCCGTCGGCAGGATGGCGCCCCGGTGCTGATCGACACCCCCGGCCTGAACCCGTTCGACGCCGATGAGCGCGAGGAGCTGGCCAGCCTGGCCGCCGCCGCTGCCGCCACGCCGGTGCTGGTCCTGCCCGCCGGCCTGGACCCCGCCGAGGCCGCGGACCTCGCCGCTGCCTTCGCCGCCATTGGTGCCACGCTGCTGATCATGACGAGACTCGACCTGGCCCGCCGCCTTGGCGGGGTGCTGTCCGCCGCCGCGACCGGCCTTGTCATGACTGAGGCTGGAGTTGGCCCCGGCGCCGCGGACGGCTTGCGCCCGCTGACCGCCGCCTGGCTGGCGGAACGCCTGCAGGCTGCCCCCGCCCAGCAACTGCCAACCCTGAGGGATGCCGCATGACCAGCCTAGCCCTTACACCGGTGCCAGCCGCGGCTGCCGTCAAGATGGGCCGCACCGCCGCTGTCCGAGCCGGGGCCATAGTGCCGGGTTTCTGACATACGAAGCCGTGGTCGCCTACCCGTTTCATCCGCTGGTCGGCCAGACCGTGCTGGTGATCGGCGAGCACGAGCATGACGGAGGTCACCACGT